>Ga0208980_10000535_pt1 | contig 21669 bp, 20 predicted proteins | sample WetSurMetagenome_3_FD_187993 | JGI IMG/M metagenome (GOLD analysis project Ga0208980, IMG submission 187993) | Wetland microbial communities from Twitchell Island in the Sacramento Delta, sample from surface sediment Aug2011 Site A1 Bulk (version 2) | ecosystem: Environmental > Aquatic > Marine... | reverse complement strand
CGCAGGCGCTCATCGTTCGCACGCACGACGAGTTCTCCGCGCTGCCCGTCGCGACGGTCGAGGGCGTGGCGCGCATCTCCTCGCTGGAGGTGCGCGCGCACCTCGCCGAGGACCATCCGACCTTCGAGTACGGCGGACACCCGTTCCGCTTCCAGCACCTCGGCACGTTCCTCGGCAGCGGCCCGTCCGAACTGCCGGAGACCGAGGCCGCGGTGCCGGTGATCCTGGTGCGTGCCGGGGAGCACTCGACGGCGCTGGTGACGGACGAGCTCATAGGCAGCCGTGAAATCGTCGTCAAGTCCGTCGGCCCGCAGGTCGCCTCGGTGCGAGGCATCTCGGGTGCGACGATCCTGGGCGATGGCCGCATCGTCATAATCCTGGACATGGGGGCGCTGGTTCGCTCGGAGTGGCGCAGCCGCGCCGCCGACGTCTCGGTGCGCCCCACCCGCGACGACCGGATCTTCGCGCTGGTCGTGGACGACTCGATCACGGTGCGCCGCGTCACGCAGCGGTTCCTGGAGCGTAACGGGATGCGCGTCATGACGGCCAAGGACGGCGTCGAGGCGATGGCGCTGCTGCAGGAACACACGCCGGACGTGATCCTGCTCGACATCGAGATGCCGCGCATGGACGGCTACGAAGTGGCCTCGCACGTTCGCAACGACGCCCGGCTTGCCGACATCCCGATCATCATGATCACCTCGCGCGTGGGCGACAAGCATCGCGCGCGTGCCATCGAGCTCGGCGTGGACGATTACCTCGGCAAGCCGTACCAGGAGAACCAGCTGCTGGACGCCATCGAACCGCTCGTACTGGCGCGCCGCCGCCAGCTCTCATGAGGAACGGCTGAGGATGCACACCACGCCGGACGAGACCTACTGCCTGCTGGTGCCGCTCGCGGAGGAGCGCCTGCTGGTGCCGCGCGCCTGCGTCACCGAGGTCATCAACTACCAGGCGCCGGCGCCGATGGAAGGCGCGCCGCCCTGGTACCTGGGCACGATCGCCTGGGGCGGGCGCCGCGTCCCGCTGGTGTCGTTCGAAGCGGCCTGCGGCCGCAATCCGCCGCGTGCCAGTGGCCGCACCCGGCTCGTGGTGATGCAGGCCATCACCGGCGAGATTCCGGAAGGACACTTCGCCGTGCTGACCCAGGGCTTTCCGCAGCTCGTGCGCCTGAGCCCGGACGTGATCCACGCCGACGACTCACGCACGTTCGGCGAGCACATCCCGGTCATCTGCCAGGTGCGGATGGTGAACGAGTACCCGCTAATTCCCGACTTCGAGCGCGTCGAGCGGATGATCGTGGAAGAGACCCGCGCCGCCTGACTCAGGCCTCGCCGCCGGAGTGCATCAGGAAACGACCGGGTTCCAGCCGTGCAGCCCGTCCTCGGCGAGCGCCGCCATCAGCTCCCGGTGACCGAAGGCGCGCGTGGCCGGCTGGAAGCCCGTCGCCCTGAGTTGACCGTTCAGCAGGCGTTTCGCCGACTCCGCGCAGAGCGCTCCGGTCGAGAGGTAGGCGCAGGTGGAATACAGCATGACGTGCCTGCCGCCATTGGTGCCGCGCGCCCACACTGAAATGATGTTGGTATTCAGCGGAATCACTTCGCGCGGCGGCGTCTGTGCGATCGCCATGCCCCACGCATTGGTGATCTCCTCCATCTCGGCCGGCGTCTTCGTGCCGGCGAGTTTCTGATACTCGTCCATGCGCCCCAGCACGAAGTCCACCAGCGGCCCTTTCTCGAACGCCACCTGGACCTGGCAGTTCAGCACCTGCGGGTCGTGCTCGAGCCAGATCGGCTCGAATCCGCCGCCCCACGGCAGGCCGACGTGCACCGTGTGCCGTCCCGGCACCACGACTTCGGCGCGGTGCCCCATCGGCCAGGCGGTCATCTGTCCGTAGAGCTTCATCGGGTTCGGCATGCACAGCATGCGCAGGAACGACAGCGTCGAGGCGATGGTCGGCATCGACTTCGGCGCATAGAGGATGTCGAGCGTCGTGATGGTCGGCTCCTCGAGGGCGATTTCCGCGGCGATCATCCCGGCGGTCCACATGTAGGAGGTGCCGGGGGCGCATACGAGTCCCTTGGCGGCGAAGGCCTTGCCGTACTTGTCGCGGACCAGCACGGCCCAGTCCTGCTCGCCGGTCGTATCGAGGTAGTGCGCGCCTGCGGCAAGGGCTGCGCGCAGCACCGGCTCCCCCAGCTGCCCGAAAGGCCCGACGACGGCGATCACCACACTGGCGCCGGTGAAGAGCGTGGCGAGCGCCGCCTCGTCGTGCGGGACGGCCTGGATGTCCACGACGTGCTCGCCCGGCGCCTCCCGCATCGCGGCCGCGAGGCGGCCGTGGTCGCGGCCGGCAGCCACGAACGGCAGCCGCCGCCTGGTGAGGTACTCGGCGATGAGCTTGCCCGTATATCCACTGGCGCCGTAGATCACGATCGGGTACTTCGCAGCCATGTCGGGACTCCTGTGAATTCAGTTGCCGGTGACGTACACGTCGTCCGGTCGCGACTGCATGAGCTCGACGAGAAAACGGTCCTGTGGCTTTTCCGAGGCGGTCTTCGGGATCTGGTTCACCAGCTGGATGTAGCTGGGCACGAAGTTCGCCTCGAGCTTCTGCCGGCACAGGTGATACAGGCCCTGCACGTCGAATGCGGCCAGGTCCGGATCCTTGGGGACGACCGCCGCGACGACGTCTTTCTCGCCCGGCACGCCATTGGCCGACGGGATGCCATAGACATAGACATCGTCGACCTCGGGCACCTCGGCGATGACCTTCTCGATGAAAGCGGCGTTGATGAAGTCGCCGTTGCGGCGAATGCCGCTGCCCATGCGGTACAGGAAGAACATCCAGCCGTCCTGGTCCTCGACCACGACGTCGCCCATGTGCAGCCAGCCGCCCGCGCACTTCTTCGCCGAGGCTTCAGGATTGCGGAAGTACTCGACGACGTAGGGGGTGCCATTGGCCTCCTGGAACAGCAGTTCGCCGGGCTCACCGCGCGGAACCTCGCGCCCCTGCGCATCGACGATCTTGTGCTTCAGGGAAGGAATCGTCCTGCCGATGCTGCCGATGGGTCCGACGCCGATGGGCTTGAATGTCATGCCGCCCTCGGCGGCGCCGTAGAACTCCAGGATCTGCACGTTGAAGCGCCGCTCGAAATTCTCCCAGATGGCGGCCGGCATCCCGGCCGAGCACACGAAGCGGACCGGATTTTCCGCGTCGTCGGGCCGCGGCGGCTCGCTGTAGAGGGCCGTGGTCATGCCGCCCAGAAGGTTGAACGTCGTGCAGCCGTGCTTGCGCGTGACATCCCAGAGCCTGGATTTCGTGAACTTTCGCGAGAGGACGCAGGGCACGCCGCTCACGAGGCTCGCGCCCAGCGTGAGCACCTGCGCGTTCGCGTGCGTCAGCGACAGCCCAGAGTAGGGCTTTTCGTCCGCCTTCCAGCTGCAGAGCAGGGGAACGCGCGAGGCGCCCTCCACATAGCGGAAGTGCGGCATCAGGATCGCCTTGGGATCCCCGGTCGTGCCCGACGTGAACAGCAGCTGCATCGGCGTGTCGGGGGCGGGGGGCGTGAACCCTGCGGTGGGCACTTCCGCCTTCATCAGTGAGGCGTAGGGCGTCGTCCACTCGGGAAGGCGCCCGGCGCCTTCCTGGGTCTCGAGCCCGATGACCCAAACGAGTCCAGGGACCCGGGAGCGGATCTCCGCGAGGTTCCCCATCGAGTAGTCTGCCGCGATGACGCCACGGCATTCCGCGTGCGCCAGCATGAACACCAGCTTGTCGCCGCGGACGCGAGGGTCGATCGGCACGAACACGGTGCCGGTCAGGGCGGCGGCGATCATGGCCTCGACGAACTCGGGGTGATTCGCCATCAGCAGTGCGAAGTGCTGGCCCGGCTCGAGACCGCGATCCCTCAGCCCCTGCGCCAGGCGACGGCCGTTGTCCCAGAGCTCTCGGTAGGTCCGGACCTCGTCGGCAAATCCGGCACCGACGTCCACGGTGAGAATCGGCCGGTCCGGTGCCTTCGCCGCCCAGTCGGCGATCAGTTCGCACAGGACCGGAAGCTTCGTCTCGCTCATCGCTCAGGCCTCGCGGGACAGTATCGTGACGACGGTCGCCGCGGCGTCCAGTCCGATGGCTCCGCCGCCGTTGTGCGCGAGCCCGATGCGTGCGGCCTCGACCTGTCGCGGCCCGGAGCGCCCCTGCAGCTGCTCCGTCAGTTCGACGATCTGCGCGCAGCCGGTAGCGCCCACCGGATGTCCCTTGCGCAGCAGCCCGCCCGACGTGTTGACGGGAATGCGCCCGCCGAGGCGCGTCGCGCCGGACTCGATCAGGGTCTTGCCTTCGCCTTCGCCGCAGAGGCCGAGGTACTCGTAGGCGACGATCTCGGACGGCGCGGACGCGTCGTGCAGCTCGATGCAGGAGAGATCCCGGGGACCCAGGCCCGCGGCCGCGTACGCCTGCTGCGCCGCGAAGGCCCCGACGCTCTCGCCTGCGCGCTCGAAGTCCCAGCCGGAGACCAGCGCCGAGGCAAGGACCTTCACGGGATTGCGCAGCCCGAGTTCGCGCGCCTTGCGCTCGCTCACCAGGATCACTGCTGCCGCGCCGTCGCCGATCGGCGAGCACATGGGCAGCGTCAGCGGCTCGATGATGGTGCGGGCCTCGAGCACCTGCTGGACGGTCATCGCGTCTCGGAACTGCGCGCGCGGGTTCATGCTGCCGTGGAACGAGTTCTTGGCGGTCACCATCGCGAAGTGTTCCTTCGTGGTGCCGTAGCGCTTCATGTGCCTCTTCGCGGCCAGCGAGTAGATGTCCATGAACACCGAGCGCTTCTCGCCCGCGCCGGTCGCGTCGAACGACTCGCCGGCGGCGCGCGCCATGTTCTCCAGGACCTTGAGTGCGCCCCTGGGGTCCTCGACGTCCACGGCACTCGAGAACGCCGCCATGCTCCGGAGCTTGTCCTCGTGAAAGAGCTTCTCCGAGCCGCAGGCGAGAACGATGTCATAAAGACCGGCGCTCACCATCGCGGCGGCCTGGTGCAGCGCGGTCGAGGAGGACGCGCAGGCGTTCTCCACGTTGACCACGGGGATGCGGCCGATGCCGATCTCACGCAGCGCGACCTGTCCGCGGATCATCTCCTGGCCGACCGTGACACCCGCGGCGGCGTTACCCATCCAGGCGGCCTGCAGGTCGGAGGCCTCGAGGCCGGCGTCGCGCAGCGCGTCGGTGACGGCCTGGGCGGCGAGGCTCTTGAGGGTGCGATCGAGGTGCTTGCCGAAGGGCGTCATGCCGACGCCCGCGACGTACGCGTTCATTTTCATGCTGACGACCTCTTACAGCAGCTCGGGGTTGATGAGGTCGGTGCCGCCCTTCATGCCCAGCATCTCGTTCAGGCCGTCGGCGATCAGGCTGGACCGCGCGTCCCGGAACAGTTTCTCGACCGGATACTCGCGGGTGACGCCGTTGCCGCCGAAGATCTGCACGGCCTCCGAGGCCACTTCGAAGGCGTTCTGTGTGGCCGTTACCTTGGCCGACGCGGACGCCAGCAGCGACGGCCGTGGCGCGGTGGCGTTGAACGCCATGACGCGATGGGTGAGGGCGCGCGAGGCTTCGACCTTGCGGAACATCTCGAACAGGCGAAGGCGCACGCTCGTGTGCCGGATGATGGCGACTCCGCCCTGCTTGCGGCGGTGCGCATACTCCAGGGCATGTTCGAACGCGGCGCGGGCGAGACCGACCGACAGTGCCGCCACGTGCGGATTCGCCTCGCAAAGCGTGCGATAGACGAAATCCTCGTAGGTGTCGGGGCCGGCGAGCAGGTTCGCGACCGGCACCTCGACGTTGTCGAAATAGAGTTCGCCCTGGTTGAGTCCGCGAAACCCGATCTTGTTCAGCGGCTTGCCGCGGCTGACGCCCGGCAGGTCGAGCGGCACGATCAACGCGACGCCAGGCCGTGTCTTGCCGCCTTCTTCGAGATGGCAGTACAGGGCGCAGACCTGGGCGGTCACCGCACCAGACACCCAGGCAGCTTTCTTGCCGTTGACGACGATCCTGTCGCCCACGATGCGGGCGACACAGTCCGGGCGTCCGTAGCTGCCTCCCGGTGCGGCGAGCGCCGCATTGCCGTCCAGCATGTCGCTGCCATGCTCGGGCTCGGTGATGCCCCAGCAGCCGAGCTTGCCCTCGCAGTAGTGCACCATCGCGGCGTTGCCGGCCAGCATCGAATACATGACCGGAAAGTGATTGACCAGGATGGCACCCGCGAGGCCCGCATCGCCCCAGGCCAGTTCCTCGGAGGCAATGGCGAGCAGCCTGACCCGCTCGAGCGGCGGCAAGTCGGCCAGGGCCGTCATGCTGAGCCCGAGGCCCTGGGCTTTTTCCAGCACCGTCCACAGCGCCGATCCTGGCGCGATGACTTCTTCCGGCGTCGCGCGATCGAGCGCAACCCCGACCGGGCGCAGGACGTTCAGGGCGAAGTGGTGAACGTTGTCCTGGATCGTCTGCTCCATTTCGCTCAGCGGGCCTTCCAGGCCGCTCAAGGGCAACTGCATGTAATCCATCTCAGTCTCCTGTCATCTTTTCCGGCGGCAGTGGCCGGGAGTCGATGCCCGGCGAGTCGAGCTTCAGTGCAACGCGGTAACTTGCGCCGTTGGCGGGTTGGTGTCCAGACGGGCGACCGTGCCCGCCGATCTGCCGCAGGACCGGCCGGGCAAAATGCGCCGCGGTTCATCGGCGACACCATTTCGTGCTGCCGTCGCTACCCCCTCCTATCGAAGGTCTCCCCACCGCGCCTGCAGCACCGCCAGCGCGACGATGCCAGCGGTCTCGGTGCGCAACACCCGCGGGCCCAGTCGCACGGGCCTGAATCCCGCGCGTTCCGCGCCCAGGAGTTCGCTCTCCTCGAAGCCGCCTTCCGGGCCGACCAGCAGTTCGGCGGTCGCCGGCGCGACCGCCAGCCCGGCCAGCGACTCGGTGGCACGTGGATTGGGCACGAGCCGCAAGCCGTCGCGCGGCGACTCGGCGAGGTAGCGGCCGAGGTCGAGCGGGGCGTGCACACGGGGCAGGACACTGCGACCGCTCTGCTCGCAGGCGCTGGTCACGACCGCCTGCCAGTGCCGGAGCTTGGCCGCGGCCTGGCGCTCGTCCAGGCGCACCACGCTGCGCGTGGAGAGGACGGGCACGATGACGCTGACGCCGAGTTCGGTCGCCTTCTGCAGCGTGAGATCCATGCGCTCGCCGCGCGAGACCGCCTGGACGAGCGTCACGGCGAGCGGCGATTCGCGCCGTCCCGCCGTGGCGTCACCCACCAGCACCCGAACGCGGGCGCCCTCGACTGCGACGATCTCGCAGCGGTAGTCGTTGCCGCTGCCGTCGAACGCGACGATCGGCGCCCCGGCGCGCAGCCGCAGAACGCGCGCGACGTGGTTCGCGGCGGACGCGGGCAGCGCGACCTCCGTGCCGGCCACGAGCGCGCTCTCGCAGTAGACGCGACTCAGTCGCACGTCGCGGCCTCGATGCCGGCGCGCGCGGTCGCGACCAGCCGGTCGAACTGCTCGGGCTCGATCACGTAGGGCGGCATGAAGTAGACGACATTGCCGATCGGGCGCAGCAGCGCCTCGTTCTCGAGCGCGTACCGGTAGACGCGCAGCCCGCGCCGCTCCTGCCAGTCGAACGGCGTGCGGCGGTCGCCGTCGCGCGCGAGTTCGACGGCGACGATCATCCCGCGCTGCCGGACCTCGGCCACGTGCGGCAGGTCCGCCAGCGGGGCGCAGCGCTCGCCGAAGTGCCGCGCGAGGGCGCGGTTGCGCTCGATGACGCTGTCCTCCGCGAAGATCGCGAGCGTGGCGAGCGCGGCTGCGCAGGCAAGCGGGTTGCCGGTGTAGCTGTGGGAGTGGAGGAACGCACGCAGCCGTGAGTACTCGTCGTAGAACGCATCAAACACGCGCTCGCCGGTCAGCACCACCGAGAGCGGCAGGTAGCCGCCGGTGAGTCCCTTCGAGAGGCACAGGAAATCGGGCGAGATGCCGGCCTGTTCGCAGGCGAACATCGTGCCGGTGCGGCCGAAGCCCACGGCGATCTCGTCGGCAATGAGGTGCACGCCGTGACGGTCGCAGGCCTCGCGCAGCAGTTTCAGGTAGGCGGGGTCGTGCATGCGCATGCCGGCCGCGCACTGCACCAGCGGCTCGACGATGACCGCGCACACGTCCTCCGCGTGGCGGGCCAGCGTCTCCTCCATCGCGGCGAACATGCGCCGCGCGTGATCGGCTTCGCTCTCGCCCGGCTCGCGCCCGTAGGCGTCGGGCGAGGGTACGGTGATCACGTCCATCAGCAGTGGCTGGTAGATCTCGCGGTAGAGTTCCACGTGCCCGACCGCGAGCGCGCCGAGCGTCTCGCCGTGGTAGCTCCCCGAGAGCGTCACGAACCGTCGCTTGCGCCCGCGCCCGACGTTTCGCCAGTAGTGGAAGCTCATCTTGAGCGCGACCTCGATCGCGCTGGAGCCGTTGTCGGCGAAAAAGCAGCGGCTGAGCCCCGGTGGAGCGAGCGCCGTGAGCCGTTCGGCCAGTTCCACCGCGGGCCGGTGCGTGAAGCCCGCCAGCATCACGTGCTCGAGGCGGCCGAGCTGCTCCGTCACGGCGGCGCTGATGCGCGGGTTCACGTGGCCGAACAGGTTCACCCACCACGAACTGATCGCGTCGAGGTAGCGGCGGTCGTCGTACCCGTGGAGCCACACGCCCTCGCCGCGCGCGATCGGGATCATCGGCAGCCACTCGTGGTCCTTCATCTGGCTGCACGGGTGCCAGACGACGCGCAGGTCGCGCTGGGCGAGGTCGCTCGCGGTGTTCATTCGGGTCCCGTGTGTGGCCGATCGGCCCATTCTAATCGGCTTCGCGCGGTGGCGGGCGCGGCGACGCCCGTGCATCATGGCCGCATGCGAACGCCCGAGGCGAGGCCTGCCGAGCGACCCGGACCCGACATCGACGCGCGGACCGGCTGGCTGGCCACGGCGCGTCGCGTTCCCTCGCCGAACTGCGACGACCGTCCGGCGGGGATTGCGCCCGACCTCATCGTGGTGCACGGCATCAGCCTGCCGCCCGGCGAGTTCGGCGGACCCTGGATCGACGCGCTCTTCACCAACAGCCTGCCCCCGGACGGACACCCGTATTTCGCCGAGGTTGCCGCGCTTCGTGTGTCGGCGCACGCCCTGGTCCGGCGCGACGGCGAGGTCGTCCAGTACGTTCCCTTCCACCGGCGGGCCTGGCACGCGGGTGTCTCGAGCTGGGGCGGGCGTGAGCGCTGCAACGACTTCTCCGTCGGCATCGAGCTCGAGGGTACCGACGCCCGCGCCTACGAGTCCGCCCAGTACGGGGTGCTGGCGCGACTGGTGGCCGCGCTCTGCCGCGCGTACCCGACGCTCTCCCCGGAGCGCGTGGTCGGCCACAGCGACGTCGCGCCGGGGCGGAAATCGGATCCCGGCATCGCCTTCGACTGGCCCATGCTGCGCGTGCGGACGCGATACGAGCTGGAGGTGGCTCCCTCATGAGCCTCATCGCGCTGATCCTGGCTTTCGTACTCGAGAACGGGCTCACGGCAGTGCTGCACCTGCGGGAGCCGCGCTGGCTGGATCGCTACTGCGACTGGGCGGAGCGCCGGCTCGGCGGCCGCGGCGGCGCGTGGCTCGTGGTGGTCGCGGCGCTCCTCGTGCTGCTGCCGGTGTTCCCGGTCGCCTGGGTCTACACCCTGCTCGGTTCGCACCTGCTCGGACTGTTGCAGCTCGCATTCGCGGTATTGGTGCTGCTCGTGTCCTTCGGGCCGCGCGATCTCAACGACGAGGTTGACGATTATCTCGAGGCGCTGGCCCGCGGCGACCGCGAGGCAGCGGCGCGCTGCGCGAAGGAACTGCTCGAGACCGACGCGGCCGGGCGCGGTGCCGGCCTGCGCGAGGCGGTCGAGGAGGCGATCTTCGTCCAGGCCAACAATCGCATCTTCGGCGTCATGTTCTGGTTCATCGTGCTCGGCCCGGCGGGTGCGTGGATGTTCCGCGTGAGTGATCTCATGCGACGCCGTGTGGCATTCGAGGCCGCTCGGCGCAGCTCGCCGGTCACGCCCGGGTCCTTCGGTGCGGCGCTCACGGTCGTCCACGGACTGCTGGCCTGGATTCCGGCGCGGCTCGCCGCCGGCACGTATGCGCTGGCCGGCAGTTTCGAGGACGCGGTGGGCAACTGGCGCGCCGCGGTCGATCGGGTGGGAGAAGGCATCCTGGACCGGTCAGAGGACCTGCTCGCGCGCGTCGGCAAAGGCGCGCTGCAATCGAGCCTCGCCGCCGTCGCACCGGACGCCCTCGATTCGGCCGCCGCCGCCGGTGCCTGGCGCATCGTGTCGCGCGCCATCTGGATCTGGCTGGCCGCCGTCGCGCTCCTGGTGCTCCTGGGTCAAGCAGTGTGAGGTGGATGCTTCTCGCGCTCGCGCTATGCGCGATCGTTCCGGCGGCGGAGGGCGAGGCGCGGCTGCGCATCGTCAGCCTCGCGCCGAACCTGACCGAGCTCGCCTACGCCGCGGGCGCAGGCAGCACGCTCGTGGGCACGGTCGAGTACAGCGACTATCCGGAGGCGGCGCGTGCGCTGCCGCGCGTCGGCGACGCATGGCGCGTGGACCCCGAACGTGTGCTGCAACTCAGGCCGGACCTCGTACTCGCCTGGTCCTCGGGCACGCCGGGCGACACCGTCGCGCGGCTCGAGTCGCTGGGGCTGCGGGTCGTGTCCATCCCGACCTATCGCCTCGCGGACGTAGGGGCGGCGCTGCGCACGATCGGGAAGATCGCCGGGACCGCGGCGATCGCCGACGCGGCCGCCGCCACATTCGACGCCGGGATCGGGCGCCTGCGCGCAGCGCATGCCACGGCGCCGATCCTGGACGTGTTCATCGAGATCGACGACGAGCCGCTCTTCACGGTCAACGGCCGGCACGTCATCAGCGAAGTGGTCCAGCTCTGCGGAGGTCGCAACGTGTTTGCGGACCTGCCGCAGCTCGCGCCGCCGGTGGCGCTGGAGGCGGTGATCGCGCGCGACCCGCAGGTGATCCTCAGCACCGACGACACCATCGCCGACCCGAGGGCGCTGTGGCGCCGCTGGACCCGGGTCGCCGCGGTGCGCGACGGCACGATCTACTCGATGCCGTCCGATACGCTCACGCGCGCGACGCCGCGACTCGCGGAAGGCGCGCGGGAGGTCTGCGCGGCGCTCGACGACGCGCGAAGCAAGGCGGCGGGGCGGGCGCGCTAGACCGGCTGGCGCGCTAAGCCGGTTGGCGCTTATTCCAGAGTACTTCGCTGCCGGTTTCGTGCCTGGCGAGAACGCGCGCGATCACGAACAGCAGGTCCGACAACCGGTTCAGGTAGCGGAGAACCTCGGGCGCGACGGTCTCGACGCGCGCGAGCGACCAGGCGCGGCGCTCGGCCCGGCGCGTCACGGTCCTTGCGAGGTGGCACGCAGCCGCCGCGGGCCCGCCGCCCGGCAGGATGAACTCCTTGAGTGGCGGCAAGTCGTCGTTGAATCGGTCCAGGTTGCGCTCCAGCCCTTCGACGTCGGCGTCGGTGATCGCGCGGTGACCCGGCATGCAGAGTTCGCCGCCGAGTTCAAACAGCTCGTGCTGTACGGCCGTCAGGCACTCGACGACCTCCGCGGGCAGTCCGGCGACGGCCAGCACCATGCCGACCGCGCTGTTGGCCTCGTCGACAGTGCCGTACGCCTCGACGCGCAGGTGCTCCTTCGGCACGCGCAGGCCGTCGCCGAGCCCGGTGCTGCCGTCGTCGCCGGTGCGTGTGTAGATCCTGCTGAGCCTGTGTCCCATCAGCGTCCGCTCCGCGTCGATCCCGCCGGGGCCGAGTATGCTCCGCGCGGTGTCGGCGTGTCCCCGGCCCGGTCCTGCGCGACGCGCGCGCCGCCCGCGTTCGCGCCAAAGGCGTAGCTCGCCGAGACGTACAGGCTGCGGTCCGGCGTGTTGAACGTGTCGGCGAGCTCGTACTGCTCGTTCAGTGCGTTCTCGAGCCGCGCGACCACGGTCAATGCCGGGGTCGCGTGCCAGCGCGCCAGCAGGTTCAGCAGTACGTAACTCGAGAGCGTCACGGGACCGGGGTAGCCGTAGTCCTTGCGGTCACCGGTCGCGAGGACGTCGGCGCCGAGGTCCACGGTGCCCACCCTGCGCGCGAGCGAGGCGGTAAGACTGTTTTCGGCCCGGCGCAGCAGGCGCTCGCCCGTCGTAAGGTTGCGGGGGTCCTGGTGGATTGCCTCGACCCGCGCATTCCAGGGCCCGGAGGCGTACTCGTACGCCACCTCGATGCCCTCGATGCGCGCGCGGTCCACGTTCTCGAGCTGGCCGGAGTACGGGTCGACGGGGTCGGGCACCCACACGACCAGGTCGTCGATTTCGTTGCGGAACCAGGACACCGACACCGCCTGCGCGCCCGAGATCCTGTGGCGGATCCCGGCCTCGAGGTTGAAGGACCGCTCCGGGGCGAGGTCCGGGTTGCCGCCGTAGCCATAGCGGTCCGTGGCGTCGGGCGCCCGGTATCCCGTGCCCCCGAGCGCGTAGAGCAGCGTGGCGCCGGCGAGCGTGTACCCGTACTCGAGGTTCCAGGTCCAGGCGTTGCCCGCCGTCTCGTGGTCCGTGTAGCCGACCGCAGCCAGCGCCCGGTGCGGGCCGACGTCGACCTGGTCCTGCACGTAGAGGTTCAGCGCGCTCGTGTCGGACTCGAACTCGTCACCGTAGGAGCGGCTGCTCGCGTGCTCCTGGGTCAGCATTGCGCCGGTGCTCCAGGTCTGCGACGTGAGGCGCCAGTCGAGTGCGGCGTCGTAGGTGTCTCGACGCGTGCGCAGGTAGTCCGTGGACTGGTTCTGGTCGATGCTGTCGTCGAAATGACTCGCGCCGAAGTTCGCGCGCAGCGTGTCGCCGAGCGGGACCGCGACCCGCAGCGACAGCGTCGAGTCCGCGAAGTCCTGGTCCACGGGGGCGAGCAGGTAGTCCGAGTACTCCGTCCTGCCTGCGGCGCGCCAGTAACTCAAGGCGACGTTGGCCGGCCCCACGTCGCCGCGGAGCGAAGCGGTGCCGCTCAGGTCGTGGAATCCGCGGTCGATATTGTCGTCGCTGCGGGTCGGAAATCCCTGGCTGTCGATCCATGCGACGCCGAGCCCGAGCTGCGCGGGGCCGAGCGCCATGCCGCCGTTCAGGCTTGCCTGGGTGGTGTCGTAGGCGCCGTAGCCCGCCTCGGCCGTCCACGCGTCGCCCGCCTCGCGGCGCGTGATGACGTTGATCACGCCGCCGATCGCGTCCGTGCCCCACAACGCGGAGCGCGGCCCCTTCACGACCTCGATGCGCTCGATCGTCGACGGCGCGATGTTCTGCAGTGCGCCGAGACCGATGGTTCCGGGGTTGATGCGCACCCCGTCCACCATCACGAGCGTCTGGTCGCTGTTGGCCCCGCGGATGAAGATCGCGGTGGTCTGTCCGGGACCGCCGTTGCGCCCCAGGTCGAGGCCGGCGTGAAATCGAAGGATGTCGCCGGGGTCGCTCGCGCCGCTGCGCTCGATCGCGTCGCGGTCGATCACGATCGCAGACGCGAGTACCTCGTCCTCGGGCATGGGCAGTCGGGTCGCCGTGACGACGAGTTCCTCGTCGGCGAGGCCGGTTTCGGCCGCGCGCGCCGCGGGCGCGGCCATCGCGCAGCAGGCCATCGCCGCAGGAAGATAAAGCGACTGAGACGATCGAAGTGTCATCGAAACCCCGTGCACGCCCGCAGGGACAATTGACAACCAGCGGCGTGGGCGGGTGGGTCGGGGGGCGCGAACGGCGCGATCCCGGCCGCTCGCCCTCCGCGAAGCTGGACTCGTCCGGCAGGCCGGTCTCCGGGCTTTCGAGTGGACCTCCCTGGGTCCCGCCTGCATCCCCTTCCCGCGTGTTGCGCAGTGGGCGCCGGAGATTCCGGCCGATGCGAGCTCGACTCGACTACCGTTGCGGGGGCAGCGCCGGAATTGGACCGGCTTCCCGTACTCCCGCGCCATTAAGCACGGGATCACCTGTCGGTGCTGGCACCTTAGGGAGCCGGACTGCCCCCGTCAAGGATTGCGCGCAGCCGGCGCGCCAGCGGGCGGTCGCCCGCGTCCCGCGCGAGTTCAGCGAGCCGGATGGTCTCGGCGGTCGTCGCGGGCCGGAACCCGGCGTCGGCCTGCAGGCGCTGCCGGGTGACCGAGAGCGCGTCGCCCGTGCGCCTCGCCGTAAGCAGCAGGCCGATGAGTTCCCTTGCGACTCGATTGGCGAGGCGCGGGTCCGACCAGGCTGCGACCCGTTCATGGATCCACTCGAGTTCCTCCAGGCGCCCGGCACCGCCGGCCGTGCGCTTCTCGATCGTGTCCCATGCATTGCGAGTCGAGCCCGACCGGCACTCGGCGAAGAGCTGGTCGATGAAGCGAGCCCGCTCCCGGTCACGGTCACGGTCGTCGCGACGCTGCTGCCGCTCGGGCGCATGGTCCGCATCGAAGCCCAGTTCGAACCGGCGCCGATGGATCAGTACGCCCAGCAGCTGGAACACCGCGAGTCCGAGCGACATCAGGAGCGCGATCCTGGCCATGAGCGCCAGGTGGCCCGCGTCGAACACCACGAAGTAGCCGAGTGCGCCGCAGGCGAGCGCCGCCGCGAGCACGGCCACGTAGCCGATCCCGAGCGCGCGCACCGTCCCGGCAATGGCGAGCGGGTGCAGGGCGGCTGCGAAGGAGCCCGTGACTACGTGGGTTGCGAGGATCGACGGCAGCAGGAGCAGCCCGGCCACGCGGATCGCGGAGACGGCCGTCGTGCCCACGGCGGGGGCGAGCGCGCCGCTCGCGCCGTAGAAAGCCGCCACGGCCAATCCATAGAGGATTGGCCGTGTCTCGCCCAGCGGGTTCGCGTCCTCGGCCGAGAGCACGGGCGTCCCGGGCCGGCCGTGGGCCGCGTGGTCCAGCAGGAGGAACGCATACTTGAAGTACCAGGAGCCGAGGATGACCGCGGTCGGCAGGCCGAGGATCCAGGCGTCCGCGGCGAGCGTGAGGAGCGGCGAAAACACGGCGACCAGCAGCAGCGGGGCTGCAAAGCCATGACGGGCAGGACGGCGGTGTGCGCGCTCGTGGTCGCTCATTCCGGCTGGATCATAGCCCGTACGGACCGCGTCGCGGCGGGCGCAAAACGGCGATAATGTGCGGCGTATCCAAATTCAAGGCCGCACCATGGCTCACTCGATCCACCTCGCCGCAGCCCTCGATGCCGCGCGTGCCGCCGCGGATGTCGTCCGCCACTACTACCAGTCCAATCTCGCGATCACCATAAAGGCGGACAAGTCGCCGGTGACCGAAGCCGACGTCGAGACCGAGAAGACGATCCGCGCGATCCTTGCCCGGAAATTCCCGGATTACGGCTTCTACGGCGAGGAGACCGGCACGCGCGCGCTGGACGCCGAGTACGTCTGGCTCGTGGATCCGATCGACGGGACCAAGGCGTTCGTGCGCGAGTACCCCATGTTCTCGACGCAGATCGCGCTCATGCATCGCGGGCGGCTCGTCGTCGGCGTGTCCTCGGCGCCCGTGTACGGCGAGCTGGCGTTCGGCGAGGTCGGGGTCGGCGCGTGGCTGAACGACGAGCCGATACGCGTGAGCGACGTGGCGGAGATCGAGGGCGCGGCACTCTCGACGGGGAACCTGAAGACGCTGGCGACGGGCCCGCAGTGGCCGGCGTTCGGCCGGCTGGTCGGACGCCTGAACCGCATTCGCGGTTACGGCGACTTCCTGCACTACCACCTGCTCGCGTCGGGACGGATCGATGCGGTCGTCGAGTCCGACGTGAACGTCCTCGACGTGGGCGCGTGCGCCGTGATCGTCGAGGCTGCGGGCGGCCGCTTCACGGACATGGGTGGCGCGAACTTCGGCCTGGACGGCCGTACCGTGCTCGCGACCAACGGCCGGCTGCACCAGCCGGTGCTCGACGCGCTCAGGGCCTGAAGCGTTCCGGGGTTCCTCCGGCGCGGGCCCGCGCCGGTTCAGCGCCCGGCGGACCCGACCAGCCTCACCTCCTGCAGCGGCGGCGGAATCGCGATGCCGCGCGCGCGGAACGCCGCGACGAGCGCCCGGTTCAACTCGCCGGTCGCGGCGCCGAAGTCCGCCACGGACACCCAGGGCCGCACTCCGATCTCGACCGACGAATCGGCGAGCGCGGACACGAGCACGACGGCCGCGGGATCGCCGAGCACGCGCGGGTTGGCGGACAGCACCTCGTGGGCGACGCGGGCTGCGGCGTCGAGGTCCGCGTCGTATCCGACCCGCACCCCCAGCGCGAGCTGGCGGATCACGCCGTAGTTGTGCAGGATTTCGCCGGCGATCTTGCGGTTCGGGATCACGACGTCGGACATGTCGGCGTGGCGCAGGACGGTGTTGAAGAGCGAAATCGAGCGAACCTCGCCTTCCTCCCCGGCGATCGAGATGTACTCGCCGACGCGGAATGGCTTGGTGAAGATGATGGTGAGCCCCGCCGCGATGTTGCTCAGCACGCCCTGCATCCCGAGCGCCACGCCTGCGCCCGCGATGCCGAGGCCGGCGATGAGTGGCAGCAGTTCGACACCGAGGTTCTGCAGGGCGATGATCAGCACGAGGCCCAGCATGAGCACGCGCAGGACGCGCTCGAGCAGCAGGCGGACCGGCGGCTCCAGTTCGAATCGGGCGAGCGTGGTTCCGAGTATCCTCACGGCCCAGTTGGTGACGAACCAGCCGACGGCCAGGACGAGCGCGGCGGCCAGGAGCCTGGGCGCGAATTCGATCGCGTACTCCGTCACGACCCGCTGCGCGTGGCTCAATGTCTCGACGGGCTCGTTCACGGCTTGCTCCAGCGTCGGTGTGACGCACCAACTCTAGTCGAAGCGCGGCGCCGACGGAAAGCCCGCGTTCGTGCCGCCCATGGGCGACAGTAAGCTGCGTGCCACCGATGTCACCGGGAGGGGGCAGGGCACGCCGGCACCCTGACGCCCGGAGCGGACATCAGCTGGCCGGCTTCTGCGCCCTTACGAACGCGCTCATGAACCTGCCGTCGATCCTGGGGCCGAGCGCGGCGGCGTCCAGTCCGCTGGCAGCGAGGAAGTCCTTCGCGTCCTCGACCCGGTAGACCCGCGTGGGCTCCACGCCGATGTTCGTGAAGCCAGCCGACGCGAGCTTCCGCCTGTACACCTGCTCGTCCAGGGCGCCGGCGACGCAGCCGACCCACGCCAGTACGCTTTGCCTGATCGCCGGCTCGATCTCGCCACGCGTCACGACGTCCGAAACCGCGAATCGGCCGCCCGGCCTCAGGACGCGGAACGCCTCGCGCAGCACCTGGTCCTTGTCCGACGAGAGGTTGATGACGCAGTTGGAGATGATCACGTCAACGGAGTTGTCCGGCAGGGGGATGTGCTCGATCTCTCCCTTCAGGAACTCGACGTTCGTGACGCCGGCCTTGCGCTTGTTGGCGTTCGCGAGCGCCAGCATGTCGTCCGTCATGTCGAGCCCGTAGGCCTTGCCGGCGGGCCCGACCCGCTTCGCCGAGAGCAGCACGTCGATGCCTCCGCCCGAGCCGAGGTCGAGCACGACCTCGCCGGGTTTCAGTTCGGCCAGTGCCGTCGGATTGCCGCAGCCGAGGGATGCAAGCACGGCCGCCTCGGGCAAGTCGCTGGTCTGCGCCGAGTCGTACAGGTTCGACGTGATTGGATCACAGCAGGACGGTGCCGGGCCGCAGCAGGACGCCTCCGGCTTGATATTGATGACCCTGCGCGCGGCCTCGCCGTACTTTTCCTTCACGACCTGTTTGATGTCGGTGCTGCTCATCGTAATCTCCTTGGTCTGCTCAGGTCCCGGCTGGCGTCCGTTTGGCCCCGTCACCGCTGAACCAGCGTTGCTGTAGACGGAGCGAAACGTTGACCAGCGCGATCATCACGGGGACCTCCACCAGTGGGCCGATGACGGCTGCGAACGCCGCCCCGGAGTTGATCCCGTACACCGCGACCGCCACCGCGATCGCAAGCTCGAAGTTGTTGCTCGCCGCCGTGAACGACAGGGTCGCACACTTCGGGTAGGTGGCACGCGCGCGCCGGCCCATTGCGAACGACGCCAGGAACATCACGACGAAGTAGATCAGCAACGGGATGGCGATGCGCACGACGTCCATCGGGATCGTGACGATCAGCTTGCCCTTGAGGCTGAACATCACGACGATGGTGAACAGCAGCGCCACCAGCGTGATCGGGCTGATCATCGGCACGAAGCGCTGGTGATACCACTCCTTCGTGACGAAGCGGAGCATTGCCGCGCGCGTGAGCACGCCTGCGATGCAGGGGATGCCCAGGTAGATGAAGACGCTCCTTGCGATCTGGCCGATCGAGATGTCGACGACCGAGCCGTGCAGGCCGAACAGCGGCGGCAGCACGGTGATGAACAACCATGCGTACAGGCTGTAGAAAAGCACCTGGAAGATCGAGTTGAACGCGACCAGCCCGGCTGCGTACTCGGTCGAGCCGCCGGCGAGCTCGTTCCAGACGATCACCATGGCGATGCAGCGGGCCAGCCCGATCAGGATCAGCCCCGCCATGTACTCGGGCTTGTCATGCAGCAGGGTGATCGCGAGCGCGAACATCAGTACCGGCCCGACCACCCAGTTCTGCACCAGTGACAGCGTGAGGACCTTGCGGTCGCGGAATACGTCGGGCAGGTCCTCGTAGCGCACCTTCGCGAATGGCGGATACATCATCAGGATCAAGCCGAGTGCGATCGGAATGTTCGTCGTGCCGACGCTGAATCGATCGACGAGCGCCTCGACACCGGGCACGAACCAGCCGAAGCCGATCCCGAGCGCCATGGCCGAGAAGATCCAGACCGTGAGGTAGCGGTCGAGGAACGAGAGCTTGCTGGCGACGGTGTTCATATGCGTTTACTAGGACCGCGAGATCTCGAGCAGCGCTGAGTGCAGTGATGCGTCATCCATCGAGGCCAGCGGTAACTGCAGCAGCTGGAGCATCCGGTAGCCGATGGCCTGGCGCGTGACGTCGAAGGCCGCGCGACGCGCCGTCTCGTCGCCCGGCGCATTGGAAGGGTCAGGGTAGTCCCAGTGGGCCCTGACCGGGCTGCCCGGCCATAGGGGGCACGTCTCGCTAGCTGCGCTGTCGCAGACCGTGATCACCACCCGCATCCGTGGCGCATCAGGACCCGCGAACTCGTCCCAGCTCTTGCTTCGGGCGCCCTTCGTCGAGATGGCCGCGTCGGCCAGTACCGCGAGGGCGAGCGGGTTGATCCGACCGCTCGGCGCGCTGCCCGCGCTGTAGGCGCACACGCCGACCCTCAGACGAGCCGCATGGTGGTTGAGCATTGCTTCGGCGAGGATGCTGCGGGCCGAGTTGTGCGTGCACAGGATCAGGACGTTGGTGGTCATGGCTCGAGCTCAGCAACCGCACGCCACCTGTGCCAGCTCCACGCCTTTCTCGCCCCGGCAGCAGTTCTCCGTCAGGTAGGCCAGCAGGTCGTTCATGCGCTGGAAATCAGCCCGGTAGATGAGGTTCCGGCCACTCCGTTCCTGCGTGATGAGCCCGGCGTTCATCAGCTCCTTCAGGTGGAAGGACAGCGTCGCCGGCGACACCTTGAGTCGCTTCGCGATGGTCGACGGAGTCGAGCCGGTCCTGCCGGCCACGACCAGGGCCCGGAATATCCGGAGTCGGTGCGCCTGGGAGAGGGCGGCGAGTGCCTTGATGGCCGTCTGCGCTTTCATAATTCAAGGAGTATCGAAATGAAGCCCAGTCTAATCCCGAATTGGCTCGCCGCAAAGGCCCGGCAATTGCTTATCCCGGCCCTGCACGCGCCCGAGGGTTGCTTGGGCCCGTTCTCGGGCCGGCCGGTCCGCTCCGGGGCGCGAATGTCGATCGGCCTGGAGTTGTCCAGGGAAAGCGGACATCCGCGAACGGGGAAGATCGGCGGGGACCGGTCCTTCAGGCCATCAACTGAGGGGCCGCGAAGCAGACATACCGTCTACGGGCCAAGCGGCCATGCAAGGGCCCGCCTGAGTCGTCGCAAACACTTCGCATTCGCCTGCTATGAACCCCGCTGACGGGCAATGTCGCTACACTCGGAGTCCGAGGGAGCACGACAGTGACCGACGCGCCGACAGAGCGTGAAGGCGAGGGCGCCTGGGCCAAGCTGCGCCGCCGCAAGGTGGTGCAGTGGAGCCTCGCTTATGCCGCCGCCGCCTGGACGCTGCTCCAGGTCATCGAGTATCTCGGCGAGACGTATTCGTGGCCGCCGGCGATCCGCCAGATCGCCACACCGGCTCTCGCGCTCGGGTTGGTCTTTGTGCTGGTCCTCGCCTGGTACCACGGCGACAAGGGCGAGCAGAGGGTCTCGCGAACGGAGCTCGCCATCCTGGCAACACTCGTCGCATTCGTTGGCGGCACACTGTGGTGGTACGTGTCGCGCATCGACGAGGGCGCCTGGGTCGTCGACACCGGCGCGCCGGACAAGACTCGCACCTTGCCGGCTGATGCTGCGTCCATCGCGGTGCTGCCGTTCCTGGACATGAGTCCCGGAAAGGACCAGGAGTACTTCGCCGACGGCATGTCGGAAGAAGTGCTCAACCTCCTGACGCAGCTTCCACAACTGCGCGTGATTGCGCGAACCTCGTCGTTCTCGTTCAAGGGCAAGGAGGCGGACATCGCGACCATCGCGGGGACGCTGAATGTTGCGCACGTGCTCGAGGGCAGCGTCCGCAAGTCGGGGGACACGGTGCGCATCACGGCACAGCTCATCCGCGCGTCGGACAGTTCACACCTGTGGTCGCAGACCTACGACCGCAAGCTGACCGACGTGTTCAAGGTGCAGGACGAGATCGCGCGGGCCGTGGTCGCGGCGCTGCAGGTGAAGTTGCTGCCGGACGAACAGAGACGGCTTGCAGCTGCACCGACGGTCAATGCGGAGGCATACGACGCGTACCTCAAGGGCCTGTATCACTGGTACAAGCTGATGCGCGAGGACCTCGACGCGGCCGAGCGCTATTTCGACTTGGCGCTGAGTAAAGATCCGAACTACGCGCGGGCCCACGTCGGGATCGCGCTGCTCTGGGTGGGGCGCCAGCAAATGGGATTCGTGCCGCCAGCGGAGGCGGCACCCAAGGCCAAGGCGGCGGCGCTGCGAGCCGTGGAGCTGGACGACACGCTTGCCGACGCGCATTACGTCCTGGCCATCGCCTACGCCTGGGCGGACTGGAACTGGCCGGCTGCCGAGCGGGAATTCAGGCGGGCCATCGAACTCAACCCCCGTTTTCCCGATGCTCGCGCCTTCTACGCTGACTTCCTGGTCATCATGCGTCGCCCGGACGAGGCCATGGTCGAAATCAGGCGCGCACTGGAACTGGACCCGAACAATGGGCTTTTCAGGACCTTCTACGGCGATTACCTGGCTCGCCTTCACGAGTACGACGCCGCGATTGCCGAGTTCAACAGAGTTCTCGCGACGGACCCGACTTCCGCGCCGACGTTATGGAGCCTGTTTGCTGCACATCATGACAAGGGGGAGCGCGGTCAGGCGCTCGATGCGCTCAAGCGCTACGCAAGCGCGACCGGCTACAGCGAGGTGACGAGCCTGCTGGTTGAA
>Ga0208980_10000534_pt1 | contig 21691 bp, 20 predicted proteins | sample WetSurMetagenome_3_FD_187993 | JGI IMG/M metagenome (GOLD analysis project Ga0208980, IMG submission 187993) | Wetland microbial communities from Twitchell Island in the Sacramento Delta, sample from surface sediment Aug2011 Site A1 Bulk (version 2) | ecosystem: Environmental > Aquatic > Marine... | reverse complement strand
TAATATTGTTTTTCAGTGTATTATGCTGTATGTTTTAATAACATTAGAAAGATGTGTATAAAGGGTAGCCAAGTGGGAGGGGCTAATAAACTTAATATCAATGTATTACTCCCCTTCTCCAGAGGTGAAAGGATCCTTTTAACTATCGTAAGAGAATTAAGGTAAAATCAATGAATATAATTTTTTAATCTCTGCTTCCCAAAGTGATTCCTCAGGTGTTTCAAGTATTAAAGGCATATTATCAAAACGTGAATCATTCATAAGAATCGCGAATGTCTCTTCACCAAGGAACCCTTTACCTATATTATCATGCCTGTCAACTCTTGTTCCTAAATCCTTTTTTGAATCATTCAGGTGTATTCCTTTAAGATATTTAAATCCGATAATTTTATCGAAAGATTCAAATGTCTTTTTAAAACCATCTGTTGATTTTACATCATACCCTGAAGTATAAGCGTGGCATGTATCAATGCAAACACCAACCCTTGATTTATCTTCAACGTTATCAATTATTGCCTTAAGTTGTTCAAATGTATGTCCGAGGTTCGTCCCCTGGCCAGCCGTATTCTCAATCACTGCTGTAACTCCCTTTGTTTTGTCAAGGACAATATTGATTGATTCAGCAATTCTTTTAAGACAATCCTCAATTCCGATGGCATTCAGGTGGCTCCCGGGGTGAAAGTTCAGTCTGTCCAGGCCAAGTATTTCGCACCTTTGCATTTCATCAAGAAACGAAGCTCTTGATTTTTCAAGAGGTTCCGATTCAGGATGACCCAGGTTGATAAGATAACTATCGTGGGGAAGGATTTGGAATGGCTCATAACCAAGCTTTTCACAGTTTTCCCTGAATGCTTTTATGCTTGCTTTTGTAAGTGGATTTGAGAACCACTGCCTTTGATTCTTCGTAAAAAGAGCAAAAGCTTTCGCTCCTATCAGGTTTGCATTTATCGGGGCGTTTTCAACTCCTCCTGATGCGCTCACATGAGCACCTACATATTTCATTACGCTGACTGATTTATTTAACTATTCCAAAAAATTATTCTGCAATTTGTTGCCTTTTATCTTTTTCCTTTTGTCTTTTGTCTTTTGTCTTCTAATAGTAACTTGTACCATCCCAGCAATGGGTACATAATTTTTCTTTCGGAAGTCCGATTGCCTCCACCAGGTCATCAAGCCGCTGATAAACCAGTGAATCAAGATCAAGGTTTTCTGCAATTTTCTTAACCATTTTGGAATACTTTTCCGAGTCGGGATCAGCATATTCACTCAGATCCTTTTCATCTCCACCAAGTTGATGTATTGCTTTTCTTCCTGCCAGTTCGAGAATAGTCCTCGATTCGGAAAAATTAAGAAAGTCACATGCAAACAACAACGGGGGGCATGCGATTCTCATATGAACTTCAGATGCTCCCGATTCTCTGAGGTCAATAGTATTATCTTTCAATTGTGTACCTCTTACAATGCTGTCATCAAGAAAAACCATTTTTTTACCCTCAATTACCGCTTTATTCGGTATCAGTTTCATTTTTGCAACCAGATCTCTCTGTCCCTGATTCTGAGGCATAAAACTGCGGGGCCATGTCGGAGTATATTTTGAGTAGGCTCTTTTATACGGAATCATCTTTTCATTTCCATAACCAACAGCGTGTCCTACACCTGAATCAGGTATTCCACAAACAAAATCAGCATCGACAGTATCTCGTTTAGCCAGAGAAGCACCGCACCTGTAACGGCATTCATCCACATTTATTCCTTCATAAAATGACGGAGGATAACCATAGTAAACCCAAAGGAATGCACATATCTGCATCTTCTCTCCTGGTTTCCTAAGCTGCGTATATCCGTCAGCAGTAACATTTACCACCTCACCCGGACCCAGGTTATAACAGAGTTCAAATCCGGTATTCGGAAATGAACACGACTCCGAAGCCACTGCATAAGCATCCTCTTTCCTGCCTAATACAACAGGAGTTCTGCCAAGCTTGTCACGGGCAGCAATTATTCCTGTTTCTGTAAGGATAAGCAAAGAACAGGAGCCTTTAATATTTTCAAATACATTTTCAATTCCTTCAACAAAACTGTCCTTTTCACAAATCAGGTTTGCCACAACCTCGGTAGGATTTATGCTTCCTTCAAAATTTTCAGTAAAATGATTCTGCTTCTTCAGAAACAGTGCTTCAAGCTGAGGAATGTTAACTAGTCTGCTGACTGTTACAATCGCAAATTTTCCGAGATGAGAATTGAACAGAATAGGCTGGGGATCTGTGTCGCTTATGACACCCAGACCGGAATTTCCTCCAAATCCGTTAAGTTCGTCTTCAAATTTATTCCTGAAATAAGAGTTTTCAAGGTTATGGATAGACCGGCGGAATCCTTTTCCCGGAACAATAAATACCATTCCTGCCCGTTTTGTACCAAGATGTGAATGATAATCAGTTCCATAGAATACATCATCAACACAACCGGTCTTTGAAATTACTCCGAAAAAACCACCCATACAATTGAATATCAATTATTTAATAATATAAGATATCTTTGTAAATTTAATCATTGAATCGGATATTATAAATATTCTACAGAAATTATTAATTTTGTATAGGAAATCTTTTAAACACAACTCTATAATGACCGAAATAAATAAAATTACTCCTCCTGAGCAAGGAACAAATAAAAACGTTTCTATTGGGATGATAGCTATTTCTATTATTCTTGCCGGCGCTCTTATTTTTCTTGTTTTTATGTATTTCAACCAGAAAAATAATATGATCGAGATGGAGACTGTGCTGACTCAGGAAAAAGACTCCCTTGCCACTGAGTTAAGGCATATGGTAAATGCGTATGATACTCTGAAAACAAATAATGATAGTCTTAACGCCGGATTGGAAAAGGAAAGAGCAAGAATCGTCAAACTCTTATCAATCAATGCATCAAATGCTCAGTTAATTAAAAAATATAAGAGTGAGATCACAACGATGAGAGAGATCATGAAAAGCTACATTGTGCAGATCGACTCACTTAATACCAGAAACAAGGTGCTGGTTGCCGAAAACACTGAAATCCGCCAGCAGATAACACAGGTCAGATCTACCAATACCGAGCTCTCAAAAGTTAAGGAAGAACTGACATCAAAGGTTGAGATCGCTTCAATTATTCAGGCAAAAAATATCACAGCGGCTTCCCTGAACAAGAACAGAAAAGAGACAACCAGGATCAATCTCCTTGATAAGCTTAGAATTTGTTTCACTCTTCGTGAGAATCCACTGGCAAAAGCCGGTACCAAAGAGGTGTTTATGAGAGTTATAAGACCTGATTCACTGGTAATTGCCAGTAGCCCCGATAATCTGTTTGAATATAAAGGCAACAAGATGATCTATTCTGCAAACCGTCAGGTGGATTATATGAATCAGGATATTGAAATGTGCATCTTCCTGGATAATACGGGCGATTTTATTGTCGGTAACTATAGTGTCGAACTCTACCTTGAGGATAACATTATTGGCCGTACCAATTTTATGCTTTCAAAAAGATAACTATTCATCTCCCGGTATCATAAATTCAGATATAATATTATCGGATATCATTTTCCCCTGGTTTGTAAGAACCAGGTTTTTTTTGTCCTGTTTCATCAGACCATAATCCCTGAATTTAGCCGACAAATTGACAACATAATCATATCCCTCTTTTTCAAATGTTTTCTCAATATACTCAAGATCAATACCCCACATAGTTCTGAGGGATGTCATTATGTATTCGTTAAACCTGGCATTTGTATCAAGTTCTTCTCTTTCATAATAATGTTCCCCGGAGTTGACTGCCTTTATATAGCTTTTAAGGTTGCTGATATTCCACTGACGGGAATATCCGTTAAATGAGTGTGCTGAGGGTCCGAGACCGATATAACTGACTTGTTTCCAGTAATTTGAATTATGACTTGAAAAATATCCCGGTTTACCGAAATTGGAAATCTCATAATTAATAAATCCTGCTGCTTCAGCTTTCTCTATAAGGATATTGAACAGCGATGCACTCTCCTCTTCATCGATTTCAGCAATGAGTCCTTTCCCGAGCATTTTCCCGAAAACAGTCCCCTTTTCAATTGTGAGATGATATGCTGACAGATGCTTTATATCAAATGAAAATGAGAGGTCGAGATTTGATGCCCATTCCCGGGTACTCATCCCCGGAATTCCGTAAATCAGGTCGATCGTTACATTTTCAAACCCTGCATTAAAAATATCCCTGAGCGCACTGGCAGCCTGAGCTGAATCATGACGCCTGTTAAGCATCTTAAGATCAGAATCTCTCCATGATTGAACTCCTAAACTGATTCTGTTAATACCAAGCTTTCTGAGCCCGTCTAAATATATTGGATTAACATCGTCGGGATTCAGTTCAATTGTCAGTTCAGAATTTTCCTCAACCCTGAACTGCTTATTTACCTGATTAAGAATAATATCAAGTTCTCTGACTGATAATACAGATGGTGTGCCACCGCCAACGTATATTGTTTTTACAGATTCAGAGCCAAGATAATCCTTCCTCAACGATACTTCCCTGACAAGCGATTCAATAAAAACAGAATTATCGCCAGGTGTAAGTATATGATAGAAATCACAATAAAAACAGAGCTTTTTACAAAATGGTATGTGTATATATATTCCAGCCATAGTTAAAAAATGCAAGCATGAAAATTATAAATAAATTGCCATTATTATAATTAAATTTGCATCAAACCTTATTAATGGTAAAGAAGAATATTTTTTCAATCCTTATGGCACTTGTTATTTTGTACCTGAGCCTTGCCAGCTCAGAATCATTTGACAAAGTCCGTTATTTTAGTTTATCGTTCTTTGATAAAATAGTACATACAGGAATGTATATGGGTTTTATGTCAGTAATTATTTTTGAAAACAGAAAATCAATTAATAGTAACCTTCAATTATTGCTGTTAGCTCTGATTCCTTTTGGATATGGTATATTAATGGAATTGTTCCAGCTGACTCTTACCACAAGCCGTTCTGCAAGTTTTTATGATGTTATTGCCAATGCTACAGGTATACTAATATCTCTGCTCCTGTGGCTGTGGATTAAACCTCATGTAACAGGAAAAATCAGATCGTAAACAGATCTGCTTTGTCGACTTTTCTTACCAGATCATAAATCGTCTTGCCCCTGAAAAGGTTAATCCGGTCAGTTCTGGCTTTGGAATAATCTTCATGAAGCGGACACGGTTTTTTGGTGTTATCGGTAGTTATACAAGGTCCGTTATGCATTATGCAATTGGTAAAAATCTCTTCGCCATCAATTGTTTTTATTATTTCGTACAGCGTAATCTTTTGTGGATCCCTCAAAATCGAAAATCCCCCATGAGGTCCTTTTGTTGAACTGAGTATTTTCTGTTTTGCCAGCTGCTGAAGGATCTTTGCCAAAAAAGGTGTCGGAAGAGCAAGATCACTGCTTATCTTTTTAATACCCGTCTTACCAGCTGATTCCGGCTGACTTGCCAGATAAATGACAGCCCTGATACCATATCTGCATGAATTTGAAAGCATATCAATACATTTTTAATGAGATCTTATTAATCCTTTTCAGATGCCTCCCTCCCTCAAAAGATGTGTTAAGAAAAGTCCTGACTATAAGATATGCTTCAGATTCTGAGATGAATCTTCCCGGTAATGCACAAATATTAGCATCGTTATGTGCCCTTGCCAGACGACTTATTTCTTCATTCCAGCATAATGCGCTTCTTATTCCCGGATGTTTGTTTACAACCATGTTAATTCCATTACCCGTCCCACATATGGAAATACCAAGATCAAACTCCCCTGCAGAAACTGCATTTGCAAGCGGATGTCCGAAATCAGGGTAATCAACAATTTCCGGAGTTGAACAACCTAAATCCTTTACATCATACTTTTCCTTACGGAGATACGTTAACAATTTCTCCTTCAGGTAATATCCTGCATGATCCGATACTATTGCTATCTTTTTATTTTTCAATTGTATACTTTATAATTTGTCTCAAAGAAACTTTCTGCAAATTAATATATTTGATTAATAAAAGAAAAAAATATTCTTATATCCCAAAATGAGAATATTGAATTTCATAAAATTTCTGATCACCTACAATTATTTCTTGTAATTATATTAATGTATACAATATTACCTCATCTTTAGCCATACCTGCACGTTTGATTCTATAACAAAATAAGAAAGTGTTTGTTTGAAATTAATATGTTAAATCAATAAACTCATATGAAAAACCTGTTAATAACTTGTAAAAAAGCAAATATTAAAAGTAATAAATCAGATATTTTTAAACCTTAAAGATGGTTTCAAAGTAAACCATCATGTTTATATTAAAGTTTTAAGAAAATAAAGCAAAAATATGAACCGGAAATAAACTTTAAAAATTCTACTTTTGTCCTTACTCCTGTATCAACAATCTTATATTAACAATTGTTAATTACTTAACTAATTAGCTGATTTTCAAAAATGGTATATTTTTTGAGTTGTTAAAAAGATGTTGGCATAGTTGTAATGATGAAAAAAACAATAAAAATTTGATTTATATTTCAACACTATTAACAGCATATCATTACTATCATAAATAAAATTTAAATTTAAATTATAAGAATATTATGATGTTAATAAGAGCAGAAAAAAAATTCTGCGGAAATCAGTAAGACTATATTGATTAAGTTTACAATTAAATGAAAACACAAACGTCAGATCATTATATAACAGAGATAAAAAGATTGAAAGCAGAAAAAAATGCTGTCATTCTGGCTCACTTTTATCAGACTGGTGATATTCAGGATATTGCAGATTTTGTTGGAGACAGTCTTGCACTTTCACAGAAAGCTGCTGCTAATTCTGCAGATATAATACTCTTTGCCGGTGTTAAATTCATGGCAGAAACAGCCAAAATTCTTGCTCCTGAAAAAAAGGTCCTTCTTCCTGACATGAATGCAGGTTGCTCTCTTGCAGATTCCTGTAAAGCAGATGATTTTGAAAAATTTTTAAAAGCTAATCCGGGACGAACAGTTGTAACTTACGTAAATACTTCTGCAGAAATTAAAGCACTATCTGATATAATATGCACATCATCGAATGCTGTACAGATTGTAGAATCTCTTCCGGCGGATGAAAAAATTATATTTGCACCCGACAGAAATCTTGGGAATTATGTTCTTAATAAAACCGGTAGAGATATCGTAATCTGGAATGGAACCTGTCATGTACATGAAGAATTTTCACTTGAGGCAATACTAAGGATGAAGAAAGAAAATCCCGATGCTAAAATAATAGTACATCCTGAGTGTGAATTGCCGGTAAGAATGGTTGCAGATTTTATAGGATCTACATCAGCACTTCTGAATTTTACCAGGAAAGACGAATCAAAAACATATATCGTAGCGACTGAAGCAGGTATAATACATCAGATGAAAAAGGAGAATCCTTTAAAAAATTATCTACCGGCTCCGCCAAGAGATTCAACTTGCGGTTGCAGTGAATGCAGCTTTATGAAACTTATTACAATGGAAAAAATCTATAGATGCCTTTTGAACGAAAAACCTGAGATTCATCTGGATAAAGAGATACTTCTCAAAGCACAAAAGCCCATAAGAAGAATGATGGAAATATCTGAAAAACTAGGCCTGTAAATCATGAAACAGATCAGTATCTTATTAATAGTATTTGTTCTGATAATTAAAATTGCTTCTGCCCAGGAAAACGGAAACATAAAAGACGGCTATCAGATATTTAAATATCCGAATGGGGCAGTCTCAAGCGAAGGGTTGTTTAAAAACGGAAAACCTGAAGGATTCTGGAAAAGCTATTATGTAACCGGAGTAAAGAAGTCTGAGGGAAAGAGAACCAATTTCCTGCTTGACAGCATATGGTTATTTTATGACCAGGCAGGAGATACAACAGAAAAAATAAGTTATCTGTACGGTAAAAGGAACGGGTGGTATTTTAAATATAAAAAAGAGCCATCAAAAGGAGTTTATATATATTCAAAGGAACTTTACGCAGGCGACAAGAAAGAGGGTACTGCTTATATATATTTTCCAGATGGAAAAATACAGCAGACTATTACTTATAACGGAGGGAAAAAACAAGGCCTGGCAAAAGAATACGATAAAGACGGAAACATAATAACACTGCTTGAATATAATAATGATTTTCTTGTCAGCAGAGAAAGAATTAACAGATTGGATAATAAAGGATTAAAGCAGGGCGAATGGAAAGAGTTCTATCCAAACGGAAGAATAAAAACTGAAAAAACCTTTGTTGACGATCAGCTTCATGGCTATTATAAAGAATATGACAACAGGGGAATACTTGTGCTTACAATGCTGTATGAAAACGGAGCAATAGTTAAATCAAGGGTAGAAGATGAACCTGATATTGAAATAGTTAACAAATATGATCAGGACGGCAAAATGATCTATAGCGGTCCATACCGGAATAAGATTCCTGTTGGTATTCACAGGGAATACGGAAAAGACGGAAAGGTTACTAATGCTTTCCTTTATAATGACAACGGTTTGTTACTTTCTGAAGGTGTTGTTGATGAGGCAGGTAACCGCAATGGAAAATGGAAAGATCTTTTTCCTGATGGAAAAGTTCAGGCAGAAGGACAATTTACCGATAACAGACGCTCCGGTCAGTGGAAATTCTACAATTCACTTGCAAAAGTGGAACAAACCGGTTCTTATAATAACGGACGCCCTGATGGTTTATGGAAATGGTATTATGAGAACGGTGCACTGCTGAGAGAGGAAGAATATTTCCAGGGACAGAGGGACGGACAATACACAGAGTATGCTGCCGATGGTGAAATAATTGCTCAGGGACAATACTCTGACGGAGAGAGAAATGGCGAGTGGAAGTTTAAATCCGGTGACTTTATTGAAGAGGGCAAATATATCACAGGATTAAAAGATGGTGTCTGGAAAGCTTATTATACAAATGGCAAACTGAAATTCAAGGGAAATTTTGTCCAGGACAATCCCGATGGCCAGCAGACAACTTACTATGAAGACGGAAAAATTAAGGAAGAACAGTATTATCAGATGGGTATCAGAGAGAAAACCTGGAAAAAATTTGATGAGGAGGGAACACCTGTTCTTGTAATTGCATATAAAAACGATGTCGAAGTGAGTATTAATGGTGTCAGAATAAAGCTTCCTGAAAGCGATACAAAGCTGATTAAATAAATCTATGGAAGAGAATCTCGACATCAGAAAAGATATCATTTCAGTTACCGATAAGGAATTTGAAAAGCAACTTCGGCCATTAAGCTTTGGTGATTTTAAAGGACAAAAGCAGGTAATGGAGAATCTTGTTGTTTTTGTTACCGCGGCAAAACAAAGGGGAGAATCACTCGACCATGTATTGCTTCATGGTCCTCCTGGCCTTGGTAAAACGACTCTAGCAACAATAATTGCCAACGAATTACATGTAAACCTCAGGGTTACTTCAGGTCCGGTACTGGATAAACCGGGCGATCTGGCAGGATTGTTAACCAATCTTCAGGAAGGAGACGTTTTGTTTATAGATGAAATTCACAGGTTAAGCCCGGTTGTTGAGGAATATCTCTATTCTGCAATGGAAGATTTCCAGATTGATATAATGATTGACAAAGGCCCAAGTGCAAGAAGTGTACAGTTAACACTTAATAGTTTTACACTTATAGGGGCAACAACCCGCTCGGGTCTGTTAACCAGTCCCCTGCGGGCAAGGTTCGGAATCAAATTTCATCTCGAGTATTATGATCATGAGATACTTACAGGTATTGTGAAACGATCGGCAGGAATATTGAATGTAAGGATTGATGAGGATGCAGCTGTTGAGATAGCACGGCGAAGCAGGGGAACACCGAGAATTGCAAACGCCCTGCTCAGAAGAATAAGGGATTTCGCACAGGTAAAAGGATCGGGCGAGATAGATATCGCAATTACCAGGTATGGACTTAAAGCTCTGAATATCGATCAGCACGGCCTTGATGAGATGGATAACAGGATACTATCTGTTATTATAGATAAATTCAGCGGAGGTCCTGTAGGGTTAACAACAATATCAACAGCTGTGGGCGAAGAGAGCGGAACAATTGAAGAGGTATATGAGCCTTTCCTGATTAAAGAAGGTTACCTGAAAAGAACACCAAGAGGACGTGAAGCCACAGAACATGCATATAAACATCTGGGAAAACAATTCGGGGGAGATATGACTGGAAGGTTGTTTTAAAAAGCTGCCAGGGGCTGTTCAATTAAAAACATTACTTATTTTTTCAAGACCTTTTGTGTTAAGGATCTTGATCTTTCTTCCGTTTAGCTCAACAAGCTTATCAGACTTAAATTCCGATAATAACCGTATTACCGATTCTGTCGCGGTTCCGACTATGTTTGCCAGTTCTTCCCGGGTCAGTGATATTTTAAGAAACTGCTCATTATCGAGACCGAAATCGTTTACCAGCAGAAGAAGGATTTCTGCCAGACGCTCCCTTACAGTTTTCTGTGCTATATCTGTAATGAATGAATTTGCCTCACCTAATTCATGGCAGGCGAGTTTAAGTAATTCGAGAGAATATGCCGGATTGGTTTTTATGAACTGAGTGAGTATTTCTGAGGGAATAAAGCAAACCTGGCAATCTTCTATCACTTTTGCTGAAGTGCAGGCTAATTCATTACTTAATACACTTCTGTAAGCTATAATATCTCCGGTTTTGGCAAAACGGATAATCTGTTCTTTTCCATCAAGGCCTGTTTTGAATACTTTAATTATTCCGCTGTTTATACAAAAAAATCCGCTTATTCGATTACCCTCCTGGTAAAGTATATCTCCACGTTTATATTGGCGGAAATCTTTTTCAAAGTTGAGAATCTCAGTTTCCTGGGGAGTCAGATGCTTGAAAATTGAACCTGATTCAAGTGAACACCTGTCACATAGAGGGACTTGAATATCCTGTTGTTTCATTTCTTATAATCAATTATTTTACAAAGATTAACAATACCAAGTTAATAATTGTTCAATTTAACTAAAATGCTGTTCTGAACTGATCAAGGAACCTTTGATCGTTTTCAAAATAGAGGCGAAGATCATTGACCTGGTAACGCAGCATAGTCAACCGCTCAATACCCATTCCGAAAGCAAAACCGGTGTATTTTCTGCTGTCAATATTACACGAATCCAGAACATTAGGATGTACCATTCCACAGCCAAGAATCTCAAGCCATCCTGTATATTTACAGACGTTGCATCCCTTACCGCCACAGATCTTACAACTTACATCCATTTCGGCAGAGGGTTCAGTAAATGGGAAATATGAAGGTCTTAACCTGATCTCAGTATCTTTGCCAAACATTTCACGTGCAAAGAATAACAATGTCTGTTTTAAATCTGCAAATGAAACATTTTCATCAATATATAAACCTTCAACCTGGTGAAAAATACAATGTGCCCTGGCAGAAATAGCTTCGTTACGGAATACTCTGCCAGGAGAAATAGTCCTTATCGGAGGCTTCTGACTCTGCATAACTCTTACCTGCACTGATGAAGTGTGAGTCCGGAGTAAAATATCTTCAGGATTTGAATCTTCCGGCGAAATTCTGGAAATGTAAAAGGTATCCTGCATATCCCTGGCCGGATGTTCCGGAGCAAAATTGAGCTTTGTGAAAACATGATCATCATCTTCTATTTCTGGTCCCTCTGAAACGGTAAATCCGATCCTTGAAAATATGCTGATTACTTCATTTCTTACGATAGAAATAGGATGCCGTGAACCAAAAGGATAGGGAAAAGCCGGCCTTGTAAGGTCAGTATCTACAGAAGAATCCTCATCGGAAACAAGTTCCGCTTTGAGCGAAGTGTATTTTTCATGGGCAAGCTGTTTCAGCTGATTCAGCTTTTGACCAATATCCTTTTTCTCGGAAGCAGCAACATTCTTGAAATCTTCAAACAGATCAGAGAGTACACCCTTTTTGCCAAGATATTTTATACGGAAAGATTCCAGTTCTTCCGGTGTTTTTACAGTTATACCTGAGACCTCTGAAAAAAGGTCCTTAATCTTCTGGAGCATTTAATGATGATTTAAAGTCAATACAAAATTAGTTTTTTATAATTTTTATTTTAAGAATTTTTATATCATTAACAGGCTTATCGTTGGAGTCAGTCTGAACAGCTGCAATTTTATCAACTATATCGAGCCCTTCAATTACTTCGCCAAATACAGTATAGGTTGCATCAAGACGTGGTGTCCCTCCTATATTTTTATAGATATTACGTTGTTCTTCCGTCAGTTTATAATCTTTATTTTTTGTCAGGTACTTAAACATTTCCACTGAAGCGATCTCCTGAATTTCACCTTCAGACAGAGCTTTTCCGGATATTCTGGCACTATCAGCAGTTTCCTTTAAAAGTTTGTTGAATAGAGCCTGTTTTAAATTACTGTTTACACGTTGTTCAGCAAGATTCAATTCCTCATCAGTATACTTGACACCCTCGACAATATAAAACTGAGTGCCGGATGATCTCATTTCAGGATTTACATCGTTACCCTGCCGGGCAGCGGCAAGGGCTCCTTTTTTATGGAAATACAGGCTGTTTATTTCAGCTGGTATGGTATAGGTCTTAAGAGAATCAGGCAGTTTTGTTGCAGTACCGGATTTTGTCATTGGATCTCCTGCCTGTATCATAAAATCCTTAATTACACGGTGAAATGAAATTCCATCATAAAAACCAGTGTTTACTAGTTTTATAAAATTATCACGGTGAATCGGAGTGGAATCATAGAGCTTTATCTTGATATCACCGAGAGTTGTCTTAACTGATACGGTAGTATTATTATTTTCACCACCGGGAGTATTACATGAAATTAGAAGAAAAAGTGTGTAAACCAGAAAGGTATGTTTGGCAATCATGTTCATGAAATTGATATTTGGTTAATAACGTTCTGCAAATGTGACTGCAAAGATATTTAACTTTGGATGATACGCGAAAATATTGTTTTTCAAATTAAGATATTTTAACCTAAATTGACTTTCTGATTTAGAGATTAAGCCTTTAAAAGTATATTTGCTGTCAAAATTTTTATGTGAAAGAGGTAAGGAAACTGGCGGGTCAGACGGTCATTTATGGTATGGGAACGATTATTCCCAGATTTCTTCATTATGCAGTTCTGACACCTTTTTATACAAGAATATTTGTCGACACTAGTGACTATGGAATTGTAACAGAGTTATATGCATGGATGGTATTGTTGATGGTTATCCTTACTTATGGGATGGAAACCGGATTTTTCAGATTTGTGCAAAATAAAGAAGAGGCGGAAAAAGTATATAGTACAGCACTAATAAGTCTTTTCGTTACATCGGTAATTTTTATTCTTCTGGTTAATGTTTTTATTGAGCCAGTATCTGGACTCATGAATTATAGAAATAATCATGATTACATAAGAATGTTTGCAGGAATTGTGGCAATTGATGCCTTTGCAGCTATTCCGTTTGCCAGACTGAGGAAAGAAAACAGACCATTGGTATTCAGTGCAATAAAGTTAGCTAATGTATTTATAACTCTTGGACTGGTTTTTTTCCTGTTGAAAATCGCCCCGGATATATATTTGAATAGCCATGGATGGTTCAGAACAGTCTATAATCCGGATTATAAGGTAGGATATATATTTGTTGCAAATCTAATTTCAAGCAGTGCAACTCTTTTGATGCTTCTGCCATTAATTTTCAGAACCAGGTTCTTATTTGATCTGTCGCTATGGAAGAGAATGATCAATTATTCTTTTCCTCTTTTATTGGCCGGTTTAAGCGGTTCTATTAATGATGCAATTGACAAAGTACTGTTGAGAAGATTGATTGGAGAAGATGAAGGTCTGGCGATAGTTGGTAAATACGGTGCCGGATACAAAATCGGAGTTCTTATGGCATTATTTATTCAAATGTTCAGGTTTGCTGCAGAACCATTTTTTTTTGAAAGAGCTAAACATGCAGATGCTAAAGAGACATATTCATTTGTTATGAGGTATTTTATTATAATCATGCTAATAGTTTTCCTCGGAATCAATATGTATATATCAGGAATCCAATATATTATAGGACGGAATTACAGAGACGCCATTGTTGTTGTTCCAATAATCAGCATGGCATATCTTTTATACGGTATCTACATAAATCACAGTATATGGTACAAACTGAATGATCTTACCCGATTCGGGGCTTATATTACTTTTATTGGCGCACTAATTACTGTGATTATTAATTTATTGTTTATTCCGGCCTTTGGGTATATGGCTTCGGCATGGGCTCATATAGCATCTTATGGAACGATGATAATTTTATCATTTGTATTTGCTGAGAAGTATTATAAGATTCATTATGATATGGTAAAGGTTTTACCCTACTTTTGCATTGCGATAGGAATGGTAATTTTCCAGAGATATTTTGAATACCGGAATCTTATTTCAGAATTAATTATAAATACCATTTTTATTCTGATTTTTATTGGATATGCGCAGTATAAGGACAAAATGCTGACAATTTTTTTCGGCAGACAAAGCAGTGAAAATGAATTTATTCAATAAGTCAATGCTTCAATTAAGAATTCAATTGATAAATATCAATTTAAATGTGGTTTAGGATATATTTGAAAAGAGCAGGAATGAAAAATTTGAAATATATTTTGGTTCTATCGGCAATTATTCTTTTTACTGTCTTTTCGTGCGGAAAGAAGATGGCGCCATCCATGACGACTAATAAACTGGGTAAAAGCTATAATGCAGATGCATTCAGTTATTATTATGTTGAAGCTATTAAGCAAAAACTGATGGGTAATAGTGGAGAAGCTTTGAAATATTTTGAACAATCGCTGCAAATTAATCCGGGAAGTGATGCTGTTTATTACCAGATAGCGCAAATTGTAGTTGCTAACGGCGATTTAAGAAATGGCAAAAAATACGTAATAAAAGCCCTGTCTATAGATGATAAAAATTTATGGTATCTGGTGATGCTGGCTGGCATGTATTACCAGGAAAAAAATCTGGATAGCGCAATAATTTATTATGAAAGAGCTGTTAAATATTTTCCCGATAAGGAAAACCTTATGCTTATGCTGGGTAATCTGTATTCCGAGAATAAAAATTACGACAAAGCTATTAGTGTTTTCAATTCATTTGATAATAAATACGGAGTTAATGAGACATCAACATTGTCTGCGATTAAAAATCTGATTGATGCAGGTAAGTATGACGAAGGGCTGGAAAAAGTTCAATTACTGCTTGGGCAAAGTCCGGATGACATTCTTTATAATGGATTACTTGCACAGATTTATGAGGGGAAAAATGAAAAGGAGAAAGCGCTTGAAGTATATGATAAATTGTTGGAACGAAATCCCGATAATGGGCAGGTACAACTTGCTCTTTGTGATTTTCTGTTATCAGGAAAGAATTATGAGGAATTGTTCAGGATATTGAACACGGTGGTTTTAAACAACAACGTAAAAAAGGAGGATAAGATATCTCTTTTTGCAAAGATGATTCAGACACCTGATCTGGTTAAGGATAAGAAGGACAATCTGAGCATTAATCTCATGGTACTCGAAGCTAACTATAACAATGATGAAGTAATTCCGTTGCTTCGTGCGGAATTACTTATTAGTCAGGGCAACTTAGCAGATGCAGCTTTAAGGCTTGAGGATATTATTAAATTGAATCCTGATAACTACTATGCATGGGAGAAATTACTGCTGGTTTACATGCAGATGAGGGATTTTAAGAATCTGATGATAAGAGGAGAGGAATGTGCCACACGTTTTAACAGGTCTTTTGTGGCAAAGGTTTTATATGCAAACGGCGCCCTGGAAATGGGTAAGTATGAAACAGCAATAGAAGAACTAAGAAAAGCAGAGATACTGGCAGGTGATAATAAGGACTATATGCTACAGGTTATTACAATGCGGGCTGATGTATACTACAGAATGAAGGACTATTCTAAAGCTTTTCAGACTTTCGACGAGGCACTTAAATACAATAACGAGGATCTTACAGTAATGAATAATTATGCTTACTATCTCGCTGAGCAAAACTTAAGGCTTAAAGAGGCAGAAGAGATGTCAAAAAAAGTAATTGAAACAGAGAAAGATAATACTACTTATCTGGATACATACGGGTGGATTCTTTATAAAAGAGGGAAACTTAAAGAAGCAGCTAAAGTATTTGAATCAATTATCAGCAGCGGAGAAAGTCCCGATGCGGTATGGTATGAACATTATGGTTACATACTAAAAAAACAGAAGAAGTGTCCTGAGGCAATTGAGAACTGGAACAAGGCTTTGAAGTTAGACAGTACAAAAGCGGATCTTAATAAAGAAATTGAAAATTGCAGAAAGTAAGTTACATATTATGTTTACTTCTTTTTCTGAGCGGATGCTCCGTAATTAAAAAGAAGAGTCTTTCTGAAAGTAACGTTAATAAAGTACCGGAATATAATTTGTTGGAAGGTATTGAAAAACAAAATATTACAAATAGAAGTTTTTTTATTCAAAAGGCTGAAGTTGAGATTGTTTCAGACGATTATGAACAAAAATTGCAGGCAAGTATAAAATTCAACTATCCTGACAAATATCTTATAAGTTTAAAAAGCAGAACAGGAATTGAGGTAGCAAGAATTTTCATTACTGAAGATACTGTGTTGGTTAATGACAGGTTTAATAAAAAGCTGTATTTCGGAAAGCCTGAGAGTTTGAAGAATAAATACGGGGTTTCCAATGAGCTCTTGCCTGTAATTCTTGGTGATCTTATTTATGGGAAGGAAAGTTCGGTAGAGAATATAGTATGCACTGATAATAAGGCAGATATAAGTTTCAAACTAAATGAAATAGGAATAAATTATGTCGTAGATTGCAGAAAAATGAAAATAATATCAGCAAGTCAGGAAATTAATGTTGAAACTGGTTCTACTGATATCCGGTATGAAAATTTTATAAAAGCAGGCTATGGTTTTATACCTGCAAGGATCAGTGTTGATTTTAATAATTATGCTGTTACTATAAAGATTGAAAGGATAGAATCTCCTTGGGAAGGAACTATCGAATTTATTCCTGGAAACAAATATGATTTAATTAAGCTTTAATGAAGTATTTTTTGCTTTATAGTATCTTATTTTTTATTTTATCAAACTGTTTGTATTCTCAGACAAAAGCCGAACTGGAAGACAAAAGAAAAAAAACATTGGAAGAGATTTCTTATGTTGATAATTTGCTTAAAACCACTGAAAAGGAGAAAAGCGAAAGCATAAATGCAGTTAAAATAATAGGAAAGAAGGTAAGCTTAAGAGAGTCTGTAATAAATAATATGGGACAGGAGATATCATTACTTTCAGAACGAATCGAGCTTAATTCTCTCGCTATTGAAATGATGGAACATGATCTGGTGGAATTAAAAAATGATTATGCAAGGGCTGTGATTAATTCATATAAACAGAAGAAAGGTTTTCCTGACATAGTATATGTTCTGTCTGCAAAAGATTTCAATCAGGGTTACAAAAGATTAAAATATTTGCAGCAGGTTACCAAATTCAGAAGAAGAGAGTCCGAAATTATTTTGGAATTAAAAACACAGATCGAGACGTCAAAAGCAAAACTTCAAAATGACTTTAATCGTATATCTGAATTGAAGTCAAAGGAAGAGCAGCAAAAGACTCTTTTACAGAAAGAGCAGGATAACAGGAAGATGATGGTTAAATCTTTAAGCAATAAAGAGAAGCAGCTTAAATTAGATCTGGAAGAGAAGAAGAAAATAGCACAGAAGATCGAAAAGGAAATAGCTAAACTTATAGAGGAGGAAAGAAGGAAGACGGTTAAATCTGAGGTCACTCCGGAGCAAAAGCTGATAGGAGAAAACTTTCTTGAGAACAAAGGACGACTTCCCTGGCCGGTGGAAAAGGGAATTATTACAAGCCATTTTGGAGTTCAGCAAAATCCGGTTTTAAAATATGTAACAGAGAAAAATATTGGTATTGAAATTACAAGTTCCGGTACTGTAGCGGTACGAAGCATTTTTAAAGGAGTTGTAGCTAAAATATTTCCAATCAGAGGATCTAATATGACTGTTATTATTCGTCATGGTAAATATCTTTCAGTATATACTAATATCGTAAATGTTAAGGTTAAGCAAGGAGATAACGTTGAGACAAAAGAAATTATCGGAGAGGTTTATTCTGATCCGCGGGATAATTTTAATTGTGTTTTGAAATTTATGATTTGCGAAACTGATTACCAGGATCCGGAAGCCTGGATTTCTAAAAATTAGTACTGTTTATGTAACAAAATGTCTATTATTCAGTATAAAGAGTGCATTTGAAATTATATGTATAAGAAATTCGAAATTGAGTCTAAGGTTAAAAGTCTTAGGATTGTTGAAAAAGCAATTGATGAAATTACCAGTGAACTGAGTATATCGCCTGATGATTATGGGAAAATACTGGTTTCGACACTTGAAGGTGTGAATAACGCTATAATGCATGGGAACCATGCAGATCCTGAAAAAAAGGTTGAAATAGAAATATCATGTAAAGAGAGGGAGCTTAAAATTAAGATTACTGATGAGGGAAGCGGATTCATTCCAACTAAATTACCTGATCCGACGGTACCTGAAAATCTTGAATCACTTAATGGAAGGGGAGTATTTCTTATGTCAAAATTGGCTGATAAAATTAAATTCAGTAAAAAAGGAAATTCAGTAACAATGATTTTTAAAAATGTTGTCGATTGAGTATTAAAATATTTTATGATAATACCAGCTACAGGATAAAAGGCTGGCGCAAGCTGGTCGAATTAATAAAAAGGGTCATCGGGAATGAGGGTAAAATTCCAGGTGACCTTAGCTTTATTATTACAAATGATGAATATCTAAGAAAGATAAATGTTCAGTTTCTTGAACATGATTACAATACAGATGTTATAACTTTCGACTATAATACAGGAAATATTGTTTATGGTGAAGTATACATAAGCATTGAGACAGTAAAAGAAAATGCCATAAACTATAAGGTTAGTTTAAGAGAGGAAATCAAAAGGGTTGTTTTACACGGAGTTTTACATTTGGTCGGATATGATGATAAAACAGCTGAAGAAAGGGAAATCATGAGGGATAAAGAGAATTTATGGTTGAGCTTTACGGAAGAATAGCAAAATGGATTTTCAATATGATATAATTGTTGTTGGTGGTGGCCATGCAGGATCGGAAGCTGCTCATGCTGCTGCTGTCATGGGTGCTAAAACGCTTCTGGTTACAATGGATATGACAAAACTGGCACAGATGTCCTGTAACCCGGCTATGGGCGGTATAGCAAAAGGACAAATAGTTAGGGAGATTGATGCACTTGGAGGAATGAGCGGACTGGTTACAGACAGGAGTATGATACAATTCCGAATGCTTAATAAGTCAAAAGGGCCTGCAATGTGGAGTCCACGTGCACAATGTGACAGGCAAAGATTTACCATTGAGTGGCGAAAAGTGCTTGAGAAGACAAATAATCTTGGTATATGGCAGGAACAGGCTACTGAATTGATACTTGATGATAGGCGTGTTGTTGGTATAAAAACATCTTTCGGAACAAAATTTTATGCTAAGGCAGTTATTCTGACTAATGGTACATTTTTAAATGGATTAATGCATATAGGCTTTTCTAATATTAAGGGTGGGAGATCAGGTGATCAGGCATCAACAGGCTTAAGCGAGCAACTTGAACAACTTGGTTTCCTGGTGGAACGAATGAAAACTGGAACAAGTGCCCGTATTGACGGAAGATCGATCGACTTTTCAGCTATGACTGAGCAGAAGGGAGATGATGAAGCAAGCACTTTTTCATACCTGGATGATGAGACAAGAATAACAGAGCAGAAAAGTTGTTACATTACTCATACGAATGAGGATGTACATGAAGAGTTAAGGAAAGGTCTTGAGTTTAGTCCACTTTTTACTGGTCGTATAAAAGGTCGTGGACCGAGATATTGTCCCAGCATAGAGGATAAGATTGTAACTTTTAAGGAGAGGGAAGCACATCAGTTATTTATTGAGCCGGAAGGAATAGACACTGTAGAATATTATATAAATGGATTTTCAAGCAGTCTCCCGCTGGAAGTTCAGCTTAAAGCTTTAAGGAAAGTAAAAGGTCTGGAACATGTAGAGATGTTCCGGCCAGGTTATGCAATAGAATACGATTTTTTCCAACCTACACAACTAAACCATACGCTTGAGACAAAGACTATTTCTAACCTTTATTTTGCCGGCCAGATTAATGGGACTACAGGTTATGAAGAAGCTGCTGCTCAAGGGTTGCTGGCGGGGATAAATGCTGTTCTTAAGATAAGAAATGAAGAGCAGTTTGTACTGGGGAGGGAAGAGTCATATATTGGAGTACTGATAGATGATCTTGTTACAAAAGGAGTGGACGAACCCTATAGAATGTTTACTTCAAGAGCTGAATACAGAATACTTTTACGACAGGATAATGCTGACGAAAGACTTACAAAAAAGGGATATGATATTGGAACTGCAGGAAAGGAAAGGGTAATAAAACTTGAGGAGAAGGAAAGACTGGTAAAAGAGGTTATAGACTTTCTTTCTGATACAAGTGTAAGCCCCGATGAAATTAATAACTTTCTTGAGAGTGTTGAAACAAACACTGTTTCACAGAAAGTAAAAGCAATTACAATAGCTGCCCGCCCTCAGGTTGAAATAAGAACATTACTTAAAATGATAAAAGGAGGGAAAGATTTAAAGGCATATTCATCTCCAAGGTTCAAGGAAATAGCAGAATCGGCGGAGATTAAAATTAAGTATGAAGGATATATTGTCAGAGAGAAAATTGTAGCTGATAAAATTAAAAGGCTTGAAAGTTTAAAAATACCGGCCGATATAAATTATAGTGAACTGGTTTCAATTTCTACTGAAGGACGACAGAAACTCAGCAGGATCAAACCTGCAAATATTGGGCAGGCAGGTAGAATTAGCGGTGTTTCGCCATCAGATGTGAATATCCTGTTAATGTACCTCGGACGTTAAAGTGTTCCACGTGGAACAATAAATATTAAAATAAAAAATATATTTATGAAAATCTCCGGACAATTGGTTGATATTCATAAGAGGAGTATTTATCCGGCAATTATCAGTGTTAGAAATGGTGTGATAAATAGTATTGAAAAGACTGATTCCGCACCTGGTGTTTTTATTTTACCGGGACTTATAGATTCCCATATTCATATAGAAAGTTCTATGATTACGCCCGGTGCATTTGCAGCAGCTGCGGTTAAGCACGGAACAGTAGCAGTTGTTTCTGATCCGCATGAAATAGCAAACGTGCTGGGAATAAATGGGGTCAGCTTTATGATAGTAGATGCGGGAAAGGTTCCGGTTAAATTCCATTTTGGTGCACCTTCATGCGTTCCTGCAACAAATTTCGAAAACAGCGGAGCAGCAATTAAAACAGAAGAAATAAAGCAATTACTTTCGATACCAGAAATTAAATATCTGTCTGAAATGATGAATTTCCCCGGAGTAATCTTTGGCGATGGTGAAGTTAAAAAGAAACTTGATTGTGCAAGAAAGGCTGGAAAACCTGTCGATGGACATGCACCAGGGTTATCAGGAGACATGCTTAAAAAATATGTTTCAGCA
>Ga0208980_10000533_pt1 | contig 21714 bp, 19 predicted proteins | sample WetSurMetagenome_3_FD_187993 | JGI IMG/M metagenome (GOLD analysis project Ga0208980, IMG submission 187993) | Wetland microbial communities from Twitchell Island in the Sacramento Delta, sample from surface sediment Aug2011 Site A1 Bulk (version 2) | ecosystem: Environmental > Aquatic > Marine... | reverse complement strand
GTCAGTTCCACGAAGTCCATGACCGGTCATATGTTGGGTGCGGCGGGTGGCGCCGAGGCGATCTTCTGCATCCTCGCGCTGCGTGACCAGGTGGCCCCGCCCACGATCAACTACGAGACCCCAGACCCCGCGTGCGACCTCGATTACGTTCCTAACATCGCCCGTGGCATGCCCATGCGGATCGCCTTGAGCAATAGCTTCGGTTTTGGCGGCACCAACGGCACCCTGATCTTTAAGCGCCCAGACTGAGAGGCTGGGCAGCTTTCAGTCGCATCTCTCGTTTGGCGCCGGGAGATGACCCGGCGGTCCGGGGCACGGCGCTTGGGTATCCTTTCTGTGTGATCGATAAGGCCCCCATGCGTGCCGCCGGGTTCCCTCAGGCCCCGCCGTGAAACTGCTGGTTCCGGTCATCCTACTGCTCCTTGGGCTCTCGGCGGTCGGCTACGAATACCATCGCTTTGCCGGCACACCGCTGAAGTTACCCGACGAGGGGCTGGTCTACACCTTATCCCCCGGTACCGGGCTTCGCGGGATCTCCCAGGAGCTCACAGCGCAGGGTTTAATCCCGTACCCGGCCTATTTTTGGTTCTTGGCGTATCTTGAGGGCAACCCGCGCGGACTTAAGGCTGGAGAGTACGCTATTTGCCCCGGCTCCACGCCCCGGGATCTCCTCCGCCAGCTCGAGGAGGGTCGCGTGATTCAGCATGCCCTGACCCTGGTGGAGGGTTGGACCTTCAGCAAGGTGATGGAGACCCTTCGTGCAGACGATCGCCTGGAGCAAGAACTGGTCGGGTTATCGGATTCGGAGGTCATGGCCCGCCTCGGTTATCCTGGCGAGCACCCGGAGGGCCGCTTCTTCCCGGATACCTACCGGTTTCCCCGAGGGACTAGCGATCTGAGCTTCCTGCGGCGGGCTTACCAGGCCATGGTGCAGATGATCAACGAGGAGTGGCCGAAGAGGGCCCCTGGGCTGCCGTTGTCCCGGCCCTACGAGGCGCTGGTGCTGGCCTCGATCGTGGAAAAGGAAACCGCCGCTGCCCATGAGCGTGCCGAGATCGCCGGGGTATTCGTACGTCGGCTGAAGAAAGGGATGTTGCTGCAGACGGACCCAACGGTGATCTACGGACTTGGGGAGGACTTCGACGGTAACCTCAGGCGCCAAGATCTCGAGCGCGACGGCCCCTACAACACCTACAGGCGGGCTGGACTCCCGCCCACCCCCATCGCGTTGCCCGGACGCGCCTCGATCCATGCCGCCCTTCATCCCTCCCCGGGCGATGCCCTGTTTTTCGTGGCCCGGGGGGATGGCAGCCATGAGTTTTCCGCCACGCTTGCCGAGCATAACGAGGCCGTGCGCCGCTATCAGATCAAGCACTAAGAGGGCAACCCGATGGCATCCGACCGAGGAAAATTCATCACGCTCGAAGGGATCGAAGGGGCTGGCAAGTCTACCCAGCTCTCATTTCTGGAACGCTATCTGCGCGGAGCGGGGAAATCCGCGCTGGTTTCCCGCGAGCCGGGAGGGACCCCGCTAGGGGAGAAGATCCGCGGGCTCCTGCTCGGTCATGCCCACGGGGACATGGCGGATGCTACCGAGCTCCTGCTCATGTTCGCCGCCCGCGCCGAGCATCTCGAAAGCAAGATCCTACCGGCCCTCGCCCGAGGCGTCTGGGTGCTCTGCGACCGCTTCACCGATGCGAGCTACGCCTATCAGGGCGGCGGCAGGGGAATCCCCATGGCGCGCATCCGGCAGCTCGAGGAGTGGGTTCAGGGAGCCCTCAAGCCAGACCTCACACTCCTGTTCGATCTGCCGGTAGCGATGGGGCAGGAGCGGGCGGGTCGGCGATCCGCAAGCGATCGCATCGAGCAGGAGGGCCGGGTATTCTTCGAGGCCGTGCGTGAGACCTATCTCCAGATCGCCACGGCAGAGCCCGGGCGCGTGCGCATCATCGACGCCACCGCGAGCACAGGGGCGGTAAGCGCGGCCGTCGAGGGCGCTCTTCGCCCCCTGCTCGAGGACACCGACCGTGTCGATTAGCTCGCCCGCGACTCGCGAGCCGCTCCTTCCCTGGCACCGGGCGGCCTGGCAACTGCTACAAGCGGCGCTCCGCCAGCGTCGCCTACCCCATGCCCTGCTCTTTTCCGGCATCCGAGGGCTTGGCAAGCGGCACCTCGCCGAGCAGTTTTCCCAGGCGCTGCTCTGTCCCTCCCCGGGGCCGGAGGGACTGGCATGCGGTGAGTGTCGGAGCTGCCATTTGGTTCTGGCCGGCAGTCACCCCGACCGCGTGGTCCTCGGGCCCGACCCCGCCGGGAAGTCGGAGGAGATCCGGGTAGAGGTCATCCGCGAGCTGATCGATGACAGCTTGCTCACGGCCCACGCGGGGGGGTATCGGGTCACCCTCATCGACCCAGCGGACCACATGAACCTTTCAGCGGCCAATAGCCTGCTCAAGACCCTGGAGGAGCCGGTCGCCGACACCCTGCTGATCCTCATCACCGCGCAACCCATGCGCTTGCCCGCCACCCTGCGCAGCCGCTGCCAGCACCTGCTGCTCCATCCACCCGACGAGGGAAGCGCGGTGCCCTGGTTGCAGCAACAGGGGCTGGGGGTCGCAGAGGCGCTCCTCGTACTGCGTCTAGCGGGTGGCGCCCCCCTGGCGGGGCTGGCGCTGGCGCAGGGGGAGCACCTGAGCCAGCGGGAAGATGCCTTCAAGGGGTTCCTCGGCGCCCGCTCTCGGTCTGCGGATCTGGTGAGGATCGCGGAGGCTTGGGCCAAGCTCGATGCAAGCTTATTATTGTCGTGGCTGGCCAGTTGGTTGCGCGATCTCGCCGTCCTCCAGGTCGGGGACGGCGCGGCGCGGCTGATGAACCCGGACAAAGGCGCGCAGTTGTCCCCCTTAAGCCGGGAGATCCATCCCACTGAGCTCCAGAGAATCCTGGGTCTCGTGCTACGCCTGCTCCGGCTCAAGGATACCTCGGCGAACTGGCAAATGGCGCTCGAAGCCCTTCTCATCGACTGGGCCGTCGCGGGCCAACACTGACAGGAACAACGATTATGGGCGATGTGGAAGATTCTCCTGGCCTGCGTCAGAGCATGCTCAATCTCACGATCAAGACGACCAGCGCCCTTTACGCCTCCTTTATGCCATTTCTCAAGAACGGGGGGCTCTTCATCCCCACCAATAAGCGTTACGAGCTGGGAGACGAGGTGTTTGTCCTGTTGACCTTGCTTGAGGAGCCCGAGCGCATTCCCATCGCCGGTCGTGTGGTATGGATTACCCCCCAGGGAGCCGAGGGTAATCGGGCAGTTGGGGTTGGAGTCCAGTTCGGCGACCAAGACGAAGGCCGCACCCGTCGCAAAATCGAGGATCATCTGGTCGGAGTGCTGGGGTCCGATCGACCCACCCACACCCTGTGATCGGCAGCCGCCGGTCTTCCCTTCTGGCCCTTTGTTTCTCCGCTGAGCCCGCCGTGAGCGGGCGTAGCCTCCACCCCGGTTCTCGACCATGCTGATCGATTCCCACTGTCACCTCGACCGGGTCAGCCTCAAGCCCTACGGCGGGGATTTCGGCCTTTTCATGGCGGAGACCCGGGGGAGCGGTGTTGAGCACCTGCTGTGTGTGGCCATCGACCTCAAACGCTATGGGGCGATGCGGGACCTTGTGGCCCCCTATCCCCAGGTGTCGATCTCCGTAGGCGTGCATCCTAACGAACGCAAAGGACCAGAACCCGATGTGGCTGAGCTGGTGGAGCTGGCGGCGGACCCACGTAACGTCGCCATCGGCGAGACCGGGCTCGACTACTATCGTTCGGAGGGCGACCTTGGGTGGCAGCGTGAGCGGTTCCGGCGCCATATCGCCGCGGCCCGCGCCTGTGGCAAGCCACTGATTGTCCACAGCCGTGATGCGCGGGAGGATACCCTCGAGATTCTGCGGGAGGAGGGTGCCCGCGACGTGGGGGGCGTCCTGCACTGCTTCACTGAGTCCTGGGAGATGGCCCGGACCGCTTTGGAGATTGGGTTCTATATCTCGTTTTCCGGCATCGTCACCTTCGAGAATGTCGAGGACCTGCGTGAGGTCGCCAAGAAAGTGCCCCTGCAACGGCTACTGATCGAAACCGATTGCCCCTACCTCACCCCCACCCCTTACCGCGGGCGACCCAACGAGCCACGGTACATCGTGCGCGTCGCCGAAGTGATCGCGGAGCTTCGCAACCTGGCCCTGGAGGAGGTTGCAGCCGCTACCCGGGAGAACTTCTTCCAGCTATTTACCAACGCGAAACGAGCGGCAGAGGATTAGCCCGCCTTGTCGTTCTTTCCGTTGCTCCGCCGCGGTTCTCCGCAGGGGGACAGATAACCGCTGCGACTCGGGTCCTCGCTCAAGGCAGTACGCAGACCAGCGGTTAGGGTTCGTAGCACCTTGATACGGGCGAAAGGCTTGTCGTCGCCTTCAACCAGGGTCCATTCCGCCGATTCGGTGCTGGTACGCACCACCATTTCGTTCACTGCGGGCCGATAGAGTGGCCATTTCTCCCGGTTCCGCCAGTCCTCATCGGTGATCTTGTAACGCTTGTAGGGGGTTTCCTCGCGTGCCTTGAACCGTCGTAGCTGCTCCTCCTCGCTGATCTGCAGCCAAAACTTAAACAGGATGACCCCGTTCTCGACCAATTGCTCCTCGAACTGATTGATCTCCGCGTAGGCGCGGCGCCACTCTGTCGGTGCGGCGAACCCCTCCACCCGCTCAACCAGCACCCGCCCGTACCAGGAACGGTCGAAAAGGGTCATGCGCCCAGCGCGAGGGATGTGTCTCCAGAAGCGCCAGAGATAATGGTGGGCCTTCTCTTCGTCCGTGGGGGCCGCAATCGAGAGGGTGCGGTAAAGCCGGGCATCCACCGCGCTGGTGATCCGGCGAATGGCTCCCCCCTTACCACCCGCGTCCACCCCCTCGAACACCAGGACACTGGAGCGTTTTTTGCTATGCGCCTGCCAGGCCAAAGCATTGAGCTCTCCCTGGAGGTGCCGGAGCTCCTTATCGTAGAGGCTCGGTGAGAGCTTCTGCCCAAGCTCGAGATGATCGAGGAGGGTGATCTGGGCGGAGGGCTCGGGGGGAAGGCTCGGTTCGTCAGCGGGCTCTGGCCTCTGTGGCGCCGGAGCCTGGCGCAGTCGGCTGCTGATGGCGCTGAGCAGGGTCTTGCCGATGGTGAGGTCACGGTACAGGGGGTCATTCGCCTCGATGAGGTACCAGGGAGCGATGCCCCGATCGGTGTGGCGGATGATGCGCTCTGCCACCCGCTCGAACTGCAGGTAGTGCTCGGCGAACTTCGACTGCGAGGGGGTGGTCTTCCAGCGACTACGGTCGTCGCGGGCAAGCTGGCGAAGGCGGCGTTTTTGTTCCTTTTCCGTCAGATGGCACCAGAACTTGATGATCAGCACACCATCCTGGGTGAGCATCTGCTCGAAGTCGACAATCCGATTGAGCTCCGCATCGAGCTCCGCATCGTTGCAGAGACCCTGGAAGCGGTGCTCCACGGGCGCCAGGTACCAGCCCCCGAACAGGATCGACATTTCCCCCCGGGAGGGCAGTGCCCGCCAGAATCGCCAATAGCGCGGGCGCTCCCGCTCCTCATCGGTTTCGTCCCAAAAGGCGTAGGTCTGGATACCGCGGGTGTCCGTCCATTCGGTCAAGCGGTTGACCACCTCGCCCTTGCCGGCGCCATCCACCCCAGAGATGATCACCACAACCGGGATACCTGCCTGCTGTATCTGACGCTGGGCCTCGAGCAGCTCGGTACGCAGCCCCTCCTCCTGCTCGCGGAAGACCGCTTTGCTCACGCTACGGCCAAGTTTGGTGGCTTCGAACATAACGACCTCCGGCGATCTAGTGGCCAAGGAACCGCAATTGGCGCCATTTAGCCCTTGGCTGCGCCCTGATACGTAAGCCCGCTCAGGGCGAACGGCGCGTCATCCATTCGGTGTCGGCACCGTTCGCTCCAAGTAGGCCGCAGAGCGGCCGCAGCGAGGGGCCCGCAACCGCTGAATATCGGTTAAGCCTTCAGCGGAGCGAGGCTTCCGTTGTTGTCGCAGTGGCCCCAAACGTCGAAGCGGCATCGGCACCGAGCCCGAACGCGGATCACACCCCGTCCGGTGGGGGGTTCCCAGGCCATCGTCCCCGGTGTGCATAGCGGGTCGCGGATGCAGAGTCCCAGCGCCGGGTGATAGGGTCTCAAGGAGCCTCCTCCCGCCAGCGGCTAGGCACCAAACGCCGCTGACCTTCGCGATCCATCGCCACATAAGCCAGGGTGGCCGTGGCCACCCGGTGCACGGTGCCTGGGTCCTGCTCCCGTTGTGAGTAGGCCTCCACCTCGACGGTGATGGAGGTTCGACCGATCCTTAGCAGCCGCGAATACAAGGTGACCAGGTCACCCACCAGGACCGGCTGAACGAAGCGAAAGGCATTGATAGCGACGGTCGCTACACGCCCCTCGGCTACTTGAACCGCCACCACGCTCCCGGCGATGTCCACCTGGGACATGAGCCAGCCGCCGAAGACGTCGCCAAAGGCATTGGCATCGGCTGGCATGGCGAGCAGGCGTACCGCAAGCTGCCACTCGCGGGGACTGCAGAGCTCGAGTGTGGGTGTAGTCATTTATGATCCTGATATAACGCTTCGAGCTCGGCAGCATAGGTTTCCAGGATGCGCGCGCGCCGCAGTTTCATCGTCGCGGTCATCATGCCGCTCTCGATACTCCAGGGTAGATCTATCACCCTGACCCTATGGATTTTGGCGTGACCGGGGAAGCTGTGCAGGCATTGCGCGAGGCGTCCCAGCAGTATCCGCTGCAAGCACGCGCCCGCGCGATCCCGAGCAAGCTCCCCACTCAAGTCTGCGTGCATCGCCGAGAGCCGAGCGTAGTGCTCCGGGTCAAGGGTTACCAGGGCCGCCAGGAAGGGTCTACCTTCGCCGATGACCATCACCTGGCTGAACAGGCCATCGAGTGCGATCGCCGTCTCCAGATCGGCCGGGGCCACCTTCTCGCCCGTGGACAGTACGATGACCTCCTTGATACGCCCGGTGAGGAACAGGCGTCCATCCTGCAGCCGCGCCTGATCACCGGTATGCAACCAGCCCTCGCCATCGATGGCCTCCGCCGTGGCGGCGGGGAGACCCCAGTAGCCAAGCATCACGCTGGGGGCGCGCACCAGGAGCTCATCGGAGGTGCCGATACGCACCTCAACACCCGGCAGTGGCCGGCCGATGCTTGCGGGCAGGTTGTCCTGGGGGGTATTCGCACTGACCACGGGGCTGGCCTCGGTCAGCCCGTAACCCTGGAGGATAGGAACCCCGAGACCCAGGAATGTTCCGGCGATGGTCGGGGAAAGCGGGGCACCCCCGGATACCGCGATCCGCAAGTGGCCGCCGAAACGCTCCCGGACCTTGCGCGCCACCAAGCGGTCCAACAGCGGCCAAAGGAGCAGGCGCCAGTCCCAACCGGCGCGGCCCTGCTCCTGGGCGAAGCGGAGCTTGCCGATGCTCAGGGTAAGCCGAAACAGCGCGCGCAGAGTGGCCGATTCGGTGGCCAGTTTGTCCTCGATGCGGGCGTAGACGCGCTCGAAGATACGTGGCACCGAGACCAATACCGTCGGGCGGCGATCGAGGAGGTCGGCGGGAAGCTCCGGTATCGAGCGGGCAAAGGCGACACTAGCACCCACGACCAGGGGCAGATAAAAACCGCAGGTGCGTTCGAGGGTGTGCGACAGGGGCAGGAAGGAAAGAAACCGGTCGTCGCGGGAAATCTCGACGCATTCCAGCATGGCGCCGATGTCCCAGAGAAGATTGCGGTGACTCAGCATGACCCCTTTCGGCCGCCCTGTGGTGCCGGAGGTGTAAACGATGGTGGCCAATGCGTCCGAGTCGATCGGCAGTGCCGCATAGGTCGGGGCCTCTTGTGGCAACCAGAGCGCGACCGGCAGGGGCTCGAGGTCCCGGGCTTCCTGGTGCAAACCCGTCGCGCCCGGTTGTAGGGTGAGGATGCGCTGCAGGTGGGAGAGGGTTTGCGCGATCGGCTCAAGGGCGCGCCATTGTGCTTCGCCTTCCACCACCAGCAGCTTGGTACCGGAGTCCTTCAGGAGATAACCGATGTTCTCCGCCCGATCGTTGGGGAAGAGCGGGACCGTGACTAAGCCGAGTCCCTGGGCCGCTAGGTCGAACAACGCCCATTCCCGGCGGTTGCCCATCATCAACGCGACGCGATCGCCGGGTTCGAGGCCCTCGCGGCGTAACGCCTCCTGCCAGCGACCGGCCTCGGCGGCGAATGCTCGCCAGGTGGTCTCCTCCCACACCCCGTTGGCGCGGTCATAGTTCAGATACGCAATTGCCTCGGGGCAGCGACGCACCCGCTCGGCCAGCACGCCGCCCAGGGTGTCGGCCTGATCCAGTCGAATAATGTCTTTTTTGTGAGGGGCCAAGGCGCTGCTCGAATTTTTTCGCGGGATCAGTGTGAGCCAAGATTCTAACCGAGCGTCGTGGGGGGGAGGGCTCCCGGCGAGCGATAATTTCAAGCCGATCGCGCGAGCTCGGAAACGACCTCGCGGGCGATCTCCAAGGCACGCTCGCACTGCTCGGCGGTGTTGTAGTAGTGGGGAGAAAAGCGGATGCCGCCGCCGCGCAGGGCGCAAACCACTCCGCGGCCCAGAAGGGCGCGGTGGACGGGCTCCTGGGGGCCGTTGCCTACCCGAAAGGTGATGATGCCCGCCCGCCGGGACGGTTCGCGCGGTGACAGGAGCAAGAATCCCTGAGCATCGATCAGCTCGATCAGCCGCGAGGTCGTCGCGAGAATCGTGCGCTCGATGGTGGCCACCCCTAGCTCCTCGATTAGCGAGAGGCTCGCCTCGAGCCCATGGATGCCGAGCAGGTTGGGACTGCCGCACTCGAAGCGTCGCGCGCTCCGCGCCGGGGTCCAGTCGAGACGATCATAATCCCCGGCCCGCTCCAGCATGTGCCAGCCAAATTGGTGCAGGGCGAGGCGGTCCCGGGCCTCCGGGTGGGAGTAAAAGAGGGCCACCCCCTCGGGTCCGAGCATCCACTTGTGACCGTCGGCGGCCACGAAATCCGCTTGGCAGGCTTCCACGTCGAAGGCAACCGCCCCCAGGCTTTGGATGGCGTCCACGCAGAAGAGGATGTGGTTGCGCCGGCAAAACTGGCCGATCCGCTCCAGATCGAGGCGCAAGCCCCTGGCATACTGAACCGAGCTTACCGAGATCAGACGGGTGCTGCGGTCGCACAGGGCGCAAAGGTCCTGCTCCGGCGTCTGGGTCCGCTCGAGGTCTAACAGGCGCAGCTCCACACCGGCGGGGGCGAGCGACTCCCAGGGTACCCGGTTGGAAGGAAATTCCTGGGCAATGCTCACCAGGTTATCGCCGGGCCGCCAATCGAGGCCGTGGGCCACTAGGGAGAGGGCCTCGGAAGTATTCTTGGCGAGCGCCACATCATCCGCGGAAGGCGCATGGATCAGCCGGGCGAGCCGCTGCTTGAGCCGCTGCTCGGTGACGAGCCAGGTGCTGTAATTGGCCGCCCCAGGTTGGGCATTCTGCTCGGCGAAGGCCTGCACGGCGGCCACCGTGCGTTGCGGCCAGGGGGCCACCCCGGCATGGTTGAGGTAGATGAGGTCGGGGGCGATCGCGAATTCCATGGTTGCGTGTCGGCGGCTAGAATGATCCCGATTAGTTTAACCCGAAGCGAAACCGGGCCCTGCATTGGAAGAGGAGCGGGGGGTGCCGTCCCTTCGCCCGTGACTCGGGATGCGCACCGTCTCAATGCGGGTCGGGCTTGGCCTTCCCTATCGAGCGCTTGCTCGGGGGTGAGGAAGCAGCCCAACATCCCGCCTAAGCACCTAGAACAACGTAGAAAAATGGGTTCCGCAAAGGAAGGATACAGGGAGCTGGATCAGCCCACGCTTGTCACACCCCGGCTTGTCCTGCGCCCCTATCAGCAGGAGGACGCCGATGAGCTGGCGCGCCTCGCCGGCGCGCGAGCGATCGCCGACACCACCATCTCGATTCCCCATCCTTATACGACCATCGCTGCCCGCGCCAGGATTGCCCACTGGCAGATCGATGCCAGAAATCGCTCCGCCTATCACTTCGCGGTGTGCCGTGCGGCTGCCGAGGGGTTGATCGGCGGGGTGGAACTGCGCGCCATCGACTGGGAGCACCTCCAGGGAGAGCTCAGCTTGTGGATCGGGGTGACTCAACAGGGGCGCGGTTACGCTGGGGAGGTCCTCGGGGCGCTAGTCGGATACGGGTTCGACCAGCTGGGGCTCTGGCGCCTCTACGCCTACCATATGGTGCGCAATCCCACTTCCGGCCGGGTGCTGGAGCGGCTTGGCATGCGTCGCGAAGGGCTCATGCGGGATAGAGTGTGCAAGTGGGGGCAGTTCGAGGATGTAGTTCTGTGCGCGATACTCCGCAGTGAGTGGCATCGCTGACCTGCGCGCGGGCTCTACGGCGTGGATGAAAGAGATGCCTTGCTGCCAGATCTCCCGTCAGCCACCGCCCAATCCGTCGGCATCGGATTCCTTGTTGCGCTCAATGAGAGCGTAGGCGGAATGATTGTGGATCGACTCAAAGTTCTCAGATTCAACGGTATAGGACGCTACTCTATCATCGCAGTTCAATTTCATGGCCACGTCGCGCACCATGTCTTCTACGAACTTGGGGTTATCGTAGGCCCGCTCGGTGATATATTTCTCGTCGGGTCGCTTGAGTAGTCCGTAGAGCTCGCAGGATGCCTGGCCCTCTACCAGGTCGATGATCTCCTCCACCCAGAGAAAGCCCTTGGTCCGGATCTGCACGGTGACGTGGGAGCGCTGGTTATGGGCTCCGTAAGCGGAAATCTCCTTCGAGCAGGGACATAGGCTAGTAACGGGGACCACGACCTTGACCGACATGATGGGCTTGCCCTTGCGGATCTCCCCGATGAAGGTCACGTCGTAATCCATCAGGCTCTGCACGCCGGTCACGGGCGCCTTCTTGCTCACGAAATAGGGGAAGCTCATCTCGATGTGGCCCGCCTCGGCCTCGAGGCGCTCAGCCATCTCCGAGAGCATCTCGTGGAACGACTCCACGCTGATCTCCCGCTCGTGGCTGTTGAGGATCTCGACAAAGCGCGACATGTGCGTGCCCTTGAAGTTATGCGGCAGGTTCACGTACATGTTGAAGCTGGCAATGGTGTGCTGCTCGCCGTTGCTGCGATCGCGCACCCGCACCGGGTGGCGAATGTCCTTGATGCCGACCTTGTCGATGGCGATGCGGCGAATGTCGGCCGAATTTTGTACGTCGGCGATGGAGGTTTCGTCAGCATCTTCACCGGACGCGAGGCCCAGGGTATGCATCCCCTTCGATCGCTGTCGGAGCCGGTTTTCCATCATGATCGAGTACCTTTAATGAAACCACGGATCCTTTCGAGCGTCCGGGTCGGATCTTGATTATCTCTCCACTTCTAGGGAGAGCAGGTTAAGGTTGTCGCCTATGCCATTGGTTTGGTTGAGCTTGACCTGAAGGGGAGCAGCCTTATGCACTATCCCCTCCCAGCTCAGGAGTTTGGGATCCCTGCCAACCAATTCAATCAGCAGTCGCGGCCGACAATATAGCCGGCGATCCAGCGCAGGGGATCGGCGCGCTCATCGAGGTCGGCGAGGCTCTCGAGCGCTTCCTGGCAGAGGCTTTGCGCCTTCTCTCGTGAGGCGGACATACCGAGCAGGGACGGGTAGGTCACCTTTTGCTGAATCACGTCTTTGCCCCCGGTCTTGCCCAGGGTCGCGGTGCTGCCGTCCACATCTAGGATGTCGTCGCGAACCTGGAACGCTAGCCCGATACAGGCCGCGTAGTGCTCGAGCCGTTCCGCGACTCCCGTTTCCAATGGCGTGGCAGATAGGGCTGCCAATTTTACACTGGCTCGAATCAGTGCCCCGGTCTTGTGGATGTGGATGTTCTCCAACGCCAACAGGTCTAACTGCTGGCCGGTCGCCTCCAGATCGAGCGCCTGCCCCCCCGCCATACCGCGGGAGCCGCTGGAGCGGGCGAGCACCTCGATCATGCCGAGCCGACGCTCGACACCCGCCGCCATAGTCGTGTCGGAGGCCAGCACCAGGAACGCGAGTGATTGCAGCGCATCGCCAACCAGCATGGCGGTGGCCTCGTCATAGGCCTTGTGGCAGGTGGGTTTTCCCCGGCGCAGGTCGTCGTTGTCCATGGCCGGGAGATCGTCGTGGACCAGGGAGTAGGCATGGATCAACTCGACCGCGCAGGCTGGGCCATCGAGCGCATCCAACGGCAGGCCTAGGGTCTGGCCGGCGGCATAGACTAGGGTGGGTCGAAGGCGTTTGCCGCCCCCCAGCACCGCGTAGCGCATGGCACTGTGCAACCTGCCCGGCTGAATGCAGGGCGAGGGCAGCCAGCGATCCAGGGCCACCTCGATGCGCGCACGGCAGCCCTCCAGAAACGGCCCCAGCTGGCTACTGCTCGGCACGCTGGAAGGGTTCCAGTTCGGCTTCCGCCGCGGACCCGGCCGCTAGAATGCGGACCCGTTGCTCGGCTTGATTGAGGGTGCTTTCGCAGTAGCGGGTCAGCTCGATCCCGCGCTCGAAGGTCTTGAGCGACTCCTCGAGCGACAGTTCCCCCTTCTCCATTTTGGCGACAATGGATTCGAGCTCGCTCAGGGCCTGTTCAAAGGTCGGGGGAGGGGACTTGCGGGTCACGGCGGGTAGGTGCTCTGGCAACCGAGATACGGTAACGTAGCGGGTTGTGCGGGGTCAACGCCGCTTGCTCCAGGGCGTCCCCCGGCGGCCTTCAGCCAACCCCGCGAGGGTGGCTGCGCCCATCGCCCTGTTGTGGCGCTTGGCGAAGCTGGACCTAACCGCCGCGTGCCCGCGGTCTTGCTGATAACCCTCTGTCATCTGACTGGAAACATGGATAAAGCCGGCAGCCAGTACGATGCCTCAGCGATCGAGGTACTAAGCGGCCTCGACCCGGTCCGCAAGCGCCCAGGCATGTACACCGACACCACGCGGCCCAACCATCTGGCGCAGGAGGTTATCGACAACAGCGTCGACGAGGCCCTGGCCGGGTTTGCGCGCACCATAGAGGTGGTGTTGTTCGCCGATGGGTCCCTGCAGGTGAGCGACGACGGTCGGGGCATGCCGGTGGATCTGCATCCGGAGCAGCGGATACCCGGGGTGGAGGTCATACTGACCAAGCTGCACGCGGGGGGTAAGTTCTCCCAGAACAACTACCGCTTCTCCGGTGGCTTACACGGGGTGGGGGTCTCGGTGGTCAACGCCCTCTCGCGCCATCTCGAGGTGTGGGTGCGGCGCGAGGGCCAGGAGTACAACATGGCCTTCGCCCACGGCGAGAAGGTCTCCGACCTGGAGCCCATCGGCAAGGTGGGCCGCAACAACACGGGTACCACCCTGCGGTTCTGGCCCGATCCGGCTTACTTCGACTCGCCCAAGTTCTCCCTGCGGCCGCTAACCCATCTGCTAAGGGCCAAGGCTGTGCTCTGTCCCGGTCTCTGCGTGCGCTTCCGCGACGAGACCTCGAGCGAGGAGCAAACCTGGCTGTTTCAGGACGGGCTACGTGACTACCTGATCCAGGAGATGGGGGAGCAGACCCGGGTACCGGCGGAGCCCTTCGCCGGGAGCCTCGAGGGGCCTAACGAGGCCGCCAGTTGGGCGGTGGTGTGGCTGCCAGAGGGTGGTGAGCTGGTCACCGAGAGCTACGTCAATTTGATTCCCACGGTGCTGGGCGGCACCCATGTCAACGGCCTGCGCGGCGGTCTCACCGACGCGGTGCGCGAGTTCTGCGAATTCCGCAACCTGTTGCCGCGAGGGGTGAAGCTGGCCCCCGAGGATGTTTGGGCCCGATGTAGCTACATCCTCTCGGTGAAGATGCTCGAGCCCCAGTTCTCCGGCCAGACCAAGGAACGGCTCTCCTCCCGCGAGAGCGCCGCTTTCGTTTCCGGAGTGGTCAAGGACGCCTTCAGCCTTTGGCTCAATCAGCACATCGCCGCCGCTGAGGCCATCGCCGAGCTGGCCATCGGCGCGGCTCAAACGAGGCTCCGCGCCGGTCGTAAGGTCATCCGCAAGAAGGTGACCCAGGGACCGGCCCTGCCCGGCAAGCTGGCGGACTGCACCGCCACCGACCCGGAGCGCGGTGAGCTGTTCCTGGTCGAAGGTGACTCGGCGGGTGGTTCCGCCAAGCAAGCCCGGGAGCGGGAGTTCCAGGCGGTAATGCCCCTGCGCGGAAAGATCCTCAACACCTGGGAGGTTGATCCGGCCGAGGTCCTTGGCTCGCAGGAGGTCCATGACATCGCGGTGGCCATCGGAGTGGACCCTGGCAGCGAGGACCTGAGCCGCCTGCGCTTCGGCAAGATCTGCATCCTGGCGGACGCCGATTCCGACGGGGCGCACATCGCAACCCTATTATGTGCGCTGTTTTTAAGGCATTTCCGCAAGCTCGTGGAGGAGGGGCACGTGCACGTGGCGATGCCGCCTCTGTTCCGCATCGATGTGGGTCACCAGGTGTTCTATGCCCTCGATGAAGCAGAGAAGACCGGGATACTCGACCGCATTGAGGCGGAGCGGCTGCGTGGCAAGGTGAACGTGGTACGCTTCAAGGGCCTCGGCGAGATGAACCCGCAGCAGTTGCGCGAAACCACCATGCACCCCGATACCCGTCGCCTAGTCCGGTTGACTCTTGATGACCCGGGGGCAAGCGACGCCTTGCTCGACATGTTGTTGGCAAAACGCCGGGCAGCCGACCGTCGAGGCTGGCTGCAAGAAAAAGGCGACCTTGCTGAGGTTTGACGCCTTTTCGTGAACGTCGTCAATTAATAATGGCCGCGTGAGCGGTGATGAGAGTTGCAGCGACACGGCGACATTACCGCCGGACATTTTGTTGTATTCTTTTGACTAATCCATTTTTCGTGGAGCCGCTTGCGCTGCCGATTCACCGGCGGCGGACTATTACGGGATCTCGACGCAGGTAATCAGCGCCATGGCTCAACTGACCAATCAGTGGGGGCGGGCAGCAAGGATGCCGGAACCCTCGGTGGCCGAGACACCGTCCCCTGATTCTCTAGGATGTGGGCCCCACACCTCGCGCCGGTCTGGTCCCAGGCTTTCGGGCGCTCGCTGGGTTTTACCGGGTATCGCCCCGACGCGGGAGGCTCTCGCGGGCGGCGGGATGCCGACCCTGGCCCCGACCTTCGCCGCGGTCAGCGCTACCTGCCGAAACGTTGCGCTTCGGGCCACCGATTTTAGTGCGCGCGTGCTCAGAAACTGGCGCTCCGCGAGCGTCCTGCGCCTGGGTGCCGCAGCGACCAAGGGCGCTCTGAGCCTGGTCACCGAGGGAGCCGCCCGGGGTGATCGGCCTTTGTTTCGATTCTCTGGTTCTAGGGTTCTGGGTCGACACCTGCCCGCGTCATCAGGTGGGTGTTGGCAGGGTCTGCTGTCTCTGGTGTCCATCCAATGAAGAAGGGGAGTAACAAATGAACGCACAGGCACTTTCGAACGTAACCGCAATCGACTCACTGAGCCGTTCCTTCCAGCAAATGACCACCTATAACGATCGAAAGCATGAGGTCGTCTGGTGCTACATGCATGCCGAGCCGCGACCCTGCTTTACGCCCAAACTGCTCGATGAGCTCAATACCTGGCGCGGCATCCTTGCTCAATTGGCATCAGGCGCCGGCGTCAAGTACCACGTGGTGGCTTCACGGGTTCCGGAGATCTTCAATCTCGGAGGGGATCTCGCCCTGTTCGCGCGCCTTGCCGAACAGCGTGACCGCTTGGGCCTCCTTAGCTACGGCCGGGCTTGTATCGATGCCCTGCACGCGAATCTGGTGCATTTCGGACAGGACCTCACCACCATCTCCCTGGTGCAAGGCAGCGCGCTCGGGGGGGGCTTCGAAACCGCCCTTTCCAGTGACGTGATCATCGCCGAACGCGGCACCCGGATGGGCTTTCCGGAGATCCTGTTCAACCTCTTCCCCGGAATGGGGGCCTATAGTCTGTTGTCGCGCAAGCTCACGCCCAGACAGGCCGAACAGATGATCCTCAGCGGGCGCCTCTACGAGGCCGAGGAGCTCCACGCCCTGGGGCTGATCGATATGCTGGCCGACCCCGGCGAGGGCGAGATGGCCGTCTACGAGTACATCAAGCGGGAGAATCGGGCACGCCATGGAACTCGGGCGCTGCGTCAGGTCCGCGATCGGCTCAACCCGATCTCCTATCAGGAGCTGCTGGACATCGTCGAGATCTGGGTCGACACCGCGCTCAAGCTCGAGCGACGGGATCTGCGCATGATGGAACGGTTGGTTGCCCGCCAGAACGGACTCCATGCCGATGCGGCCTAACAGGGGCGGGTGGGTCTCGGGTGAGCGCTGGTGGGAGGCCTGGCCAGCGCTCAGGTCGAGAGGTCTCGTCTTTGCTGGGAGACCTCCATGAGTGCCACCTGCGTGGCATCGAAAACCTCGCGTATCTGACCCAACAGCGCGGCGGGTTTCGCCGACCCCATGTCGAAGGGCTTGAGCCGACGCAGCTCGAGGCAGAGATCGGTCAAGCGCAGGGCACCCATTTCCGCGGAGGTTCCCTGCAAGGCATGCACCGCCTCGCGCATCCCAGGGTAGTCCGCAGTCGCCACCGCGGAGCCGAGGTGTTCAATCGCCTTGGCCACGTCGCGGGAGAAGCCACCCATCAAGCCCCGGAAGAACTCGGGGTCCGAGGTTAGGCTCAGGATCTCTTGGAGCTTCTGTTCGTCCACCAGCGGTTTTTTCGGATGGCCGCGGGGAGCTGCCTGGGACGCTGAGAGGGTCGGCTCACGACCGCCGCGGCCGCGTGACTCGGCGAGGGCTCGTGGCCGGTTGAGCTGGGCTACGGCTTCCAGGAGCGTCTTAGCATGCACCGGCTTGGTCAGAAACGCCTCGACCCCCGCCCGCTTACACGCGTCCAGGGTCTCCTGAGTGGCCTCCGCCGTGAGAATGATGGTGGGGACCGGTCGATTCGGATCGAGGAAGCGCGCAGCCTGAAAGACCTCTAATCCCCCGCGCCGGGGCATGTTCAGGTCCAGGATGAGGAGATCGAACGAACCCTCTGACTGGGCCAGACGATCGAGTGCGCTCTCACCATCGTTCACCGCCACCACGCGATGGCCGACGCGCTCGAGAATGCGCCGGATCACCTGCTGGTTCGTCTCGTTGTCTTCCGCCAGCAGGATGGTGAGCTCCTGGCCGGTCGCACCGAGGACCTCGCGGTAGTGCCCGACCAGCGACACCACGTTGCCCGGCATCCGGTGGGTCGCCTGGGCCGCATGCACCGCGTTATATAAGAGAAGCTTATCGATAGGCGTATAGAGTACGCAGGAGAAGCCGGCGTCGAGGAGCTCGGCCTCCCGCAGGCGCTCCGCGGGACCGCCGAGCAGCACCAGCGAGGTCTTGCCCAACGCCACCGCTTCGCGCAAGGAAGACACCACTGCCAGGGGGTCCAAGGTGAGAAAACCGCTTTCGATCAGGAGCACGTTCGGCCTCTGCCCGACGCGCTCGGCAAACCGGATTGCCGAGCTGGCGGCTTCCAGGGAGTCGGTCAGCTCACAGCCCAATCCCCAGTCGCGGAAATACCCCGATAAGTCGCGGTAAGTGATTTGCTCTGCCAGTACCAGGACGTTGAGATCGCGCGACGGCAGCTCGGGCATGCCTGCAGGCGATGGGGTGCGCGCGAAAGGTAGCTCGCACCAGAACAGGCTGCCCTTTGCGGGCTGGCTGGAAAAGCCCACACGCCCACCCATCAGCTCGGTCAACTGGCGGGCGATGCTGGTGCCCAACCCGGTGCCGCCGAAGCGGCGCGTCGTGGAGGCCCCCCCCTGACGGAAACTCTCGAAGATCCGCGCCTGCTCCTGTGGCTCGATGCCGATACCGGTATCCTCGACCTCCATCCGCAGCCACACCCGCTCGTCATCCGGGCCAGGGGGTATCGCCAGCGCCCGCACTTGGATTGCGCCTTGCTCGGTGAACTTGACAGCGTTCCCGATCAGGTTGATGAGGATCTGCCGGGTGTGGTGCGAATCACCCTCGAGACGGTAGGGTAGCCTGGGGTCGATGTGAGCATTGAATCGCAAGCCCTTGTTGCGACACTGGGGTACGAAAATCTGGGTGGTATCGGCGAAGAAGGCATGGAAATCGAAGACGGTGGATTCCAGCGTGATGCGCCCGGCTTCGATTTTGGAGAAGTCGAGGATATTCTCAATGATCTCCGACAGGGTATTGGCCGAGGTTAGGATGGTCTTGGCGAGGTCTCGCTGCTCCTTGCTCAAATGCGAGTCCATGAGCAGATCCACCATGCCGATGACCCCCCCCAGCGGGGTGCGCAGCTCATGGCTCATGTTGGCGAGAAACTGTCGCTTGGCTTGATTGGCCTCCCTGGCCTCAACGATAGCCTGATTCAGCTTGTTCAGCAGAGCCGCCATGTAGGTGGGGATAACCACTAGGGCGATCACCACGCTGAGGGCAAAAATTGGGTGGCGATGCCAGAAATCGGATGACCAATAGGCGGCGCCAAATCCCAGGATGCTCAAAATGGCGGATGCCGCGAGGTAGCTCAGACCATAGCGAAAACCATTGCCGGTGGTGACCCACAGGTAGAGCGCCATCAGCGGTGTGCCCGTTTCGCCGGTGACCGCGATGACGAAGGAGGTGGTACCCATATCGAGCAGCATACCGAGGTAGCGACGCGCGGGATTGACCCCGGGCCACACCAGGATGGCGACGAACAGGGCGACCGAGGCACCCATATAGCTCGCTGCGGTCCACTGCAGGACCGAGCCCCAAAGGGGAGCGATGGCGTCGTGGGCGGGTGAGAGCACGTAGACGCTGGCAATGAACCCGAGCACCAGGCGCAAAATTGCCTGCTCATGCTCACTGTCGGCGCGAGCGGTTATCCGCTTGTGCATCCACCCCGTCAGGCGGGAGATGCCCAGATGATAGAAAATGCCTCGTTCGCGCATCGTTCGCTTCCCTTCAAGCCATCGCGATCGTTATCTCACCCACCCTCCGCGGACGAGGAATGCGCCAGCGGGTCCAGCAGCGTCGAGTGGATGTCCTCGATGCGCTCGAGGCCATTGCGGAAGGCCGCCACACAGACGGGGTCGAAATGTCGCCCGACGCCGGCCTCGATATGTCGCACGGCCTGATCCGCCGACCAGCTGCGCTTGTAGGGCCGCTCGGTGGTCAGGGCATCGAAGACGTCGGCAACCGCCACGATTCGCGCTGACAGGGGGATATCGTCCCCGCTCAGGCGGTTCGGATAACCGCTGCCGTCGAACTTCTCGTGATGGTGAAGGGCAATGATGGCACCGAGCTGCAGATATCGGGAGGGGCTCCCCTTGAGGATCTCGTAACCGATACGGGTGTGGGTGCGCATCAGGGTGGTCTCCCCCGGGGTGAGGGGGCCAATCTTCAGCAGGACGGAATCCGGAATGCCGATCTTGCCGATGTCGTGCATGGGAGACGCCAGCTCGATCTCCTCGCAACGACCCGACGGCAGTCCCAACCCCTCGGCGATCACTCGGCAATACCGGGCGATGCGCACTACGTGGTTGCCCGTTCCCTCGTCGCGATACTCACCCGCCTTCGCCAGCCGAAGCAGGGTCTCGCGCTCGCGGGACCCAATCTCCTGGGTGGCCAGTGCCACCTGCTCCTCGAGCCACCGGGCGCGATGGCGGATGATCTGCTGCTGATGGCGGAGGGTCAGCAGATTACGGCAGCGCGCCCGGCACTCATGGGGGTCGATCGGGCGATTGAGGAAATCTGTGGCCCCCGCGTCGAGCGCCTCGTAGCGGATGCGCTTGTCCTCCACGATGGTCACCATCACCAAGGGAACATCGCGGCAGGCGGGAATCCCACGAACCTCCCGGGTGAAGGCCACCCCATCGAGGCCCGGCATCTTGTAGTCGGTGAGAATGAGATCCGGTGTCCGCTCCCGCACGAACCCAAGGGCCTCGCGCGAATCGCCGAAGGCCACCACTTCCACCGTATTGTCGATGCTGCGTATGAGCTGCGCGAGAATCGTGCGGCCGGTGTCCTGGTCATCGACCACGACGACGAGGTCCCGAGCCTTGCGTGAGTGCTCCAGGGACACGCTAGCGGTCCCTCCTCACCGGCGGGGAGCCGCCGCCGTTCGTCCCCGGACCAGCGCAACCTCGCTCCTGTGGTTGGAGCGCGGCTGGTTGGGGCCCCCTGCTGCGGTGGGCCGACTGGTGGAAAGGCTGCATACCGGACCTCGTAGCGGCAAGCCCGCACGGGCGAGCATAAGCTGTAATTTTAGCGTCCAAATCGCCGCAAGCTAGGTAGTGTTGACATCAGGCCAACCAGATCCAGGCCGCGGTGATGGCGATGAACACCTCAAAGCGCCGGCCGAGCTTGTCATAGGGGTTGCGATTCTGCGCAAGTGTTTGATACGACAGAAGAAGCGCTCAACCAAGTTGCGCCCCTTGTAGAGATGGCGATCAAAGGCTCGCATCTGAGTGCGGTTCACACCCGGGGGGATCACCGCCTGTGCACCGCACTCGGTGAGGGTGTCGATCAAGATCTGTGCGTCATAGGCTCTCTCAGCAACCACCGCTTGGGTGTCAACGCCCTTGAGCAGCGCCTCGGCTTGGGTCACATCGGCCGCTTGTCCGGGGGTGAGACGCCAGCGGGCGAGGGGTTGCCCAGACCCTCGACCAGAGCCCGGATCTTCGTTGTCGAACCACCGCGTGGGCGGCCAATGGCCTGTGCACCTGCTTTTTTAAGGGCGCCCGCGCCCTGTTGGTGCACCCCAATGACGGTGCTGTCGATGAAGACTTCCTCGTAAGGCGCATCGCTCGCCAGATGGGAGAAGATCCGTTACCACACCCCGCGTTTCTGCCACCGGGAAAAGCGCTGATAGATACTGTTCCAGGGGCCAAACGCCTCTGGCAGATCGCGCCAGGGGGCGCCCGCAGGCGCTATCCACAGCAGTGCCTCGACGAACAAGCGATGGTCCGCCCCACTTTGTCCGCACTCGCCCCGTTTGCCCGCAAGCAGGGGCGCAATCCGCTCCCATTGATCGTCACGCAGGTTCAGACGAGCCATAAGCTCACCCTATCAGTTGGTTGGGCAAACTATATCATGCTAAATATCAACAGTACCTAGGCACTGTTGCAGGTTGAGCTCCTCGTTCAGGGTGATGACCACCAGTGAAAGGGAGGAACGCTTGAAGGCAGGGGAGCTTTCTTTCAGGGTGCGATCAGAGTTTGGTGGGTGCAGCATAGGGAGTCGATGATATGGTTGGCTTCTTCATCTCGGGACCTGTCCAATTCCTCCGGTCGATGATCCGAACGCCCTCAGGGACGTCACCCGGCACATAGATGGGCAGAGTGAATGGCTTGCCCATCTTTCTGCCTCCTAAGTGTTCCACGCGCTGAGACTCTACCGGAAATACAGATGTTCTGGGCCGGTACCACTCGGTGCGCTGACCTATCATTGATGATCCGAGCCGCATCGCTGGGTCAACCGGACGGTGATAAATTCCAGCGCGAGCGCGCTTAAAGTTAGGCGATTAGCTCGATGCCTCAGCTGACACCCGATAGTGGAGATCGGCGACCACAAATGGCCCGATGTCCGGCCCTGCTGGCGCCCGCATCCCGAA
>Ga0208980_10000532_pt1 | contig 21735 bp, 22 predicted proteins | sample WetSurMetagenome_3_FD_187993 | JGI IMG/M metagenome (GOLD analysis project Ga0208980, IMG submission 187993) | Wetland microbial communities from Twitchell Island in the Sacramento Delta, sample from surface sediment Aug2011 Site A1 Bulk (version 2) | ecosystem: Environmental > Aquatic > Marine... | reverse complement strand
AGATCCATTTCGACGCCGCGGTCATCGGGTTCCACTGATTCCAGGTCAACATGCTGATAACTCCTTGTTTTTTTAGTGGGTATGACCCGATGGAAAGGTGCAAGTTCCGGACCAGCCAGGAAGAACCCCTGGGCAAGGGGACGGCAGGCAAAAAAAAGGGTCAGCTTTTCAGCTAACCCCTTGATTTTTCTGGTGCCGAAGCCGGGATTTGAACCCGGACAGGCGTACGCCCACTAGACCCTGAACCTAGCGCGTCTACCAATTCCGCCACTTCGGCACGCTTTTCAAGAAGGCTAAATCTATAATGATCCCCGAAACCTTGTCAAGCAAAAACAGGCTTGATATAAAAGACCTTCGTGATATGTTACAAAACTGCTCGGGCTGGCTGCCGAGCTTTCAGGATATTGGAAAAGAGAGGCTTGTTGATTCATGGATGTCATCAGGGGCCTGGACCGGATCCCTCCCCAGTATGAGTGTTCGGTTGTGACCATCGGAAATTTCGACGGGATTCATCTGGCCCACAAGGATCTTTTGGGCAAGGTCGTCGAAGAGGCCCGAAAAAGGCAGTGCCGAGGCGTTGTCCTCACCTTCGAACCTCACCCCCAGAAAGTCCTGCATCCGGAGCGCAAGCCCTTCTACCTGCTCACGACGCTTCAGGAGAAGCTGAAGCTCATCGAAGGGTTGGGAATCGATGCCGTCGTCCTCATCGAGTTCACGCAGGGCTTTGCCAGGACGACGGCCGAGGAGTTCGTCCAGGGCATCCTCTGGGATAAACTTCACCTGGAGAAGCTCATCATCGGCCACGATACGGCCTTCGGGAACCGCAAGAGCGGCAATCAGGACTTCCTCCGAAGCATGGGGCGGGCACTTGGCTTTGACGTCGAGTCCATCGAGGCCGTGCAGGTGGACGGGATCGTGGTGAGCAGCACCAGCGTGCGGCACACCCTCCTGGAAGGCGATGTGCGACGGGCCATGAAGCTCCTGGGGCGGCCCTACAACCTGGGCGGTACGGTTGTGAAGGGGTACAGGCGGGGCTCGGCGATCGGCATCCCCACGGCGAACATCGAATCGGAGAAGGAGCTTGTCCCGGCACTGGGCGTCTACGCCGTCATCGCCGAGTTGGACGGCGGTCGCCACCCCGGTGTCCTCAACATCGGCTATAGCCCGACCTTCGGCGACAACCAGCTCACCGTGGAGGTCCACCTCCTTGATTTCCCCCGCGAAGAACTCTACGGGAAGGCCATTGATGTCCTCTTCATCGACCGGATCCGCGACGAGATGAAGTTTGAAAGTCCTAAAGAACTGGTGAAACAGATCGAAAGAGATATCGAGAGGGCCAGGGAGCTCCTCAAGCCGCACCTCGGCGCGCTGTAGCGATTGCGTTGCCGGCTGGAGGGTAGATCATGTTCGTCAAAATCTGGGGCGCCAGGGGTTCCATCCCCGTCAGCGGCCAGGAATACATCAAGTACGGCGGCGACACGACCTGCATCGAGATCCGCTCGAAAAACGGCCGCGTCATCATGATCGACGCAGGGACCGGGATCCGGAGACTGGGCAAGGATCTGCTGGCCCAGGGCCTCTACGATTACGACCTCATCTTCACCCATGCCCACTGGGATCACATCATGGGCTTCCCTTTCTTCCGGCCGCTCTACTCCGACAGGACGAGCCTTCGCGTCCATGGCTGCCCCTTTGCCGAGCAGTTCGTCAGGAACATGCTGGAAAGGATCATGTCCCCTCCGAATTTTCCCGTCAACTACGGGGAGCTGAAAGCCCGGATCGCATACTCCGACGGCTGCCCCGAGAAGTTTCAAATCGACTCGGTCACCGTCATGCCCATCGACATCAGCCATCCCGGCGGGGGCAAGGGCTACAAGTTCATCGAGGATGGGCGAAGTTTCGTCTTCATCACGGACCACGAGATTGGCTACACGCACCCCGGGGGCCTGCCCTACGAGAGCTATCTGCAGTTCTGTTCCGGTGCCGATCTTCTCGTACACGATGCCGAATTCACCGGCGAGGAGTACGCGAGGCACCGCAGCTGGGGGCACTCCTCCTACCTCGACGCCCTGAATCTGGCCATGGAGGCCGGCGTCAAGCAGTTGGCCCTTTTCCATATCAACCAGGACCGCACCGACCGGGCCATGGACAAGATCGTGGATCACTGCCGCAGGGTTGTCCGGGAGAGCAATGCGCAGGTGGGGATACTGGGGGCTTGCTGCGACATGACCTTCGAGCTTTAGGCTGGTGAAGAAGGTCCATCTGCGGCGTTGCCCTCGTCCCTCGTCGCTCAACGTACGACAAAGTACGCCTCGCTCCTCGGGATTTAAAATTCCTCGCACAATTGCGAGAAATTTAGAAACTCAGGGAATAGGTTTATCTGTTATTATGCTCGCTTACCCCGCATCAAACTGCGGGGATGCGCGTGCAATCGTTTTCAGGCGCCTGGCATCTGAACCTTCTTGACCAGCCTGAAGGGACACCTCCGAAATTGACTTTCCTCGTTACCGGTATTCACCAGTGAAATTTCGTCAATTACATTCTTGGGATGTGGATTACAAAACGGCGGTGGCCATACAGGCTGATCTGCGCGGGAAGCTGGTTTTGAGTGACGACGGGCCGGGGGATATCCGGATTGTCGCGGGGGCCGACATCTCCTGCACAAAGGGCGATGACCGGGTCTTTGCCGCCGTCGTTCTTCTCGATGCCGCCACCCTGGAAGTGATCGAAGAGGCCACTTACAACGGCAGGACCTCCATCCCTTACATCCCGGGCCTTCTCTCCTTCCGCGAGGGCCCCGCCTTACTGCAGGCCTTCGGGAAGCTGCGGAAAAAACCCGATGTGGCCCTCTTCGACGGCCAGGGCATTGCCCATCCCCGCGGGTTCGGCCTGGCAGCCCACATGGGTCTCATCCTGGACATCCCCTCTGTGGGGTGTGCCAAGACAAGGCTTGTCGGCACGTCCAGGGAGCCGGGCGAAAGGCGCGGGCAGCAATCGCCCCTTGTCTACAATGAAAAGCGGATCGGGGCCGTCGTGAGAACGAAAGACCGCGTGAAGCCGGTCTTTGTCTCGCAAGGCCACCGGGTGAGCCTCGAGTGCGCCGTGGAGATCGTTCTGCAGTGCGCCCCCCGCTACCGCATCCCGGAGCCGATCCGCCGGGCACATATCCTGGTGAACAAAATGAGGGTAAAGGGTGAAGGGTAAAGCGGTAGGGACCAGGAAAATCGATATAGAAAAAGAAAAGGATCGAGGAACATATCCCCGATCCTTTGTTTGCTTTCCTGTTTTTCCCTAACCCTCTACCCTTTCCCCTCGACCCTGACCCCTAGTTTTTCGTGAAATACGCTTCGCAGAAGCGGCTCTCGGCCCGGGTCTTCGTGTTGTGGGCGTTGATGAAGAACGTGACACCGACCACCTCGGGCGGCTCGCCGCCGTTGATGTCCTTGAAGAGCTTGCGGTAGTCCTCGTAGATGTTGCGCTTTTCCGTGATCCAATGGCCCAGCTTGTCCGTCTTGTTCCGCAGCACGATGTATCGGACCCGCCCCGCCAGGGGGTGGGCGTTCTTGCCCATCGTCCCCTTCGGGCTTTCCGTATCCCAGATGTATCCCAGAAGCGGCGCCGTCAATGCGTGCGGGAATCCCGTGGGCGTGAAGACGACATAGACCTGGGCGGCCTGGTCATCGGTGGAGCGCTTGCGCACGTCGGCTCCGTCGGGCAGACGGCTTGCTGCCCACTTCCAGTTCAGGTAGGGAAATTCCTTGGGATTCACCTTCATGTTGCGGCTGATGCCGAAGGAGGATTCCCCGTCGCTTGTCAGGTGAAGGCAGTAGGGGTCCTGCTGAACCGATGCCTGCGCCTCGCCCCAGCCGAAGGAGCTGTGCCTCTTGGGAGGCGGCAGTCCCGACAGGTCCAGCCTCTCGATCTGGATGTTCGGTTTCCCATGCCGCAGCTCGAGATTCCAACCCGGGGGGAGGCCGTCTTTGAGCTCCGTCGAGGAAAAATTCGTGACGGGTATGCGCTCCGCGGCAGGGGAGGCCATCGTTTCGCATATGGATAATGTCAGCATGGCCGCGAGGGCCAGCAGGAAGAGCAGCCTGGATGGTTTCAAGAGATCACCCTGTCTTGCCGCTGTAGTAGGCCATGACTTCCGTACGCGTCAATACGGCCCTGACATCGCTGACCTCTTTTTCGATGTTTTCCCTTCCGCCCTCCTCGCGGTCGATGAGGGCGATGACCCGCTTCACGTCAATCCCCGCCTCGCGGGCCGCCTCGATGGCTGCCAGCGTGGAGCCGCCGGTGGTGATGACGTCGTCGAGGATGACGACGCTTTCGCCTGCCTTGACGGACCCTTCGATGCGGCTCTTTGTGCCGTGGTCCTTGCTTTCCTTGCGCACGATGAAGGACTTGACGGGCTTGCCGCGCTGAAAGGAGATCACGGAGAGGGCGTTCGCCATCGGGTCTGCGCCCAGCGTGAGCCCGCCTGCCGCCGTGACATCGAGATCCTGGATCATGTTGAAGAGGAGGTGGCCGATGAGGTTCATCCCCTCCGGGTCCAGGGTCGTGGGCTTGCAGTTGAAGTAGAAGTTGCTCTTCCTCCCCGAGGCCAGTGTGAAGGGGGGATTTTCGCTGTATTTGAAAGACTTCTCCAGGATGACCCTGGCGAGTCTCTCCTTCATCCGGGCATGGTCCATCGAAAACTCCTTTTTCCGCCTTCCGCGCCTTGGCTTCGATGAGCTTCCGGCACGGTTCGCGGAGTATACACCAACTTTAGGCTAAAGGCAAAAGGCTTAAAAGAAATCACAAGCTATAAATCCCCCTCTTTCCCCCTTTTTCAAAGGGGGAGGAAAGGGGGATTTCTTCACCGGTCACTGGCCACTTATCACTGGTCACTGTCATTCAGCGGACCATCCGCTGAATGACTTGCACCGCTTCGACACCGTCGCGGGCGTACTCTGCGCCGATCGACTCGGCGTAGGCCTTTGTGACCACGGCGCCTCCTACGATGAAGGGACACTGCTCTCCCTGCTTGCGGGCAAGCATGATGACCTCCTTCATCTGGGTCATGGTGGTCGTCATGAGGGCCGAGAGCCCCACGGCCCGGGGCCGATGACGTTCGATCTCCCTTACGATCCGCTCGGCGGCAACATCCTTCCCCAGGTCGACGACCTGGTAGCCGTGGTTGCGAAGCATGAGGGCGACGATGTTCTTCCCGATGTCGTGGATATCGCCCTTCACCGTGGCGATGAGGATCGTGTCCCGCTGCGCTGCCTTCGATCCCTCCTTCAGGAAGGGATCGAGAGCCTCCATGCCGATCTTCATCGTCTCGCCGCTCGCGATGAGCTGCGGCAGGAAATACTCCTTGCGGCCGAATCGCTCGCCCACCTCGACGATTGCCGGGATCATGATCTCCTGGGCCAGTTTCGCCGCGTCGAATCCCGCCTTCAGGGTTTCCCCGACAAGCCCTGCCACGGCATCGCGGTTCCCATCGAGAATGGCCTCCCGGACTTTCCTCTCCGGCGGGAGGGCCTCGATGGGCGCTCCCTTCTTCCCGCCGCCGGCTGCCTTTGCGCAGTGGGCGATCCAGGCCGCCGCGTCGCGGTCCCTTCCGCCCAGGACGTCGGAGGCATTCTTGACGAACATGAGCTCTTCGCCTGCGGGGTTGGCGATGGCGGCTGTGAGCCCCGATGCGGCTGCCATGGCCAGAAAGGACGTGTTGATCCACTTGCGCTCCGGCATGCCGAAGGAGACGTTGGAGAGCCCCACCACCGTGCGGGCCCCGAAGGTTTCCGTTGCCCAGCGGACCGTCCGGATGGTCTCCTGGGGCGCCTTCGGGTTCGAGGCGGCCGTCATGACGATCCCGTCGACGAGGAAGTCGTCGCGCGTGAAGCCATGCTTGCGGGCCTCGCGTTCGATTGCCCGGACAACGACGGCGCGCTTTTCCGCCGTCTCGGGGATGCCCTTATCCGTGAGCGGAAGCAGGATGAACATGGCGCCGTACTTTGCCGCCACGGGCAGGAGCTTTTTGAGCTTCTCCTTTTCCCCCGAGATGGAGTTGATGAGCGCCCGGCCCGGGTAGACCCGCAGGGCCCGCTCGATGGGCTCCGCCTTGGCCGAGTCGATGACGAGGGGAAGTTCCGTAGCGGCGGAAAGTGCCATCACGAGATCCTGCATGGCTTTTTCCTGGTCGATGCCGGGGACTCCCACGTTGACGTCGAGCAGGGCCGCTCCCGCCGCCTCCTGGTCCCGGGCCATCTGGCGCGCCAGGGCCGTTTTCCCCTCCCGGAGCTCCTCCTGGAGGGCCTTTCTTCCCGTGGGGTTGATGCTCTCGCCGATGACGGCAAGCGGCCGGCCCGGCTCGAAAAGTAGGGTCTTGCGGGCCGAGCTCAGCGCCGCGAGCGACTTGCGCAGAGGGGGCACGGGTTTCTTCCGGGCCACGGCCTTCCTCAGGGCGGCGAGGTGTTGCGGGGTTGTGCCGCAGCAGCCGCCCAGGATTCCGGTGCCCGCAGCGATGAGGGCACCTGCCCGGGAAGCGAATTCGGCGGCGTCCATGTCGTAGACGGTCGTGCCGCCCGCTGTTTTCGGAAGCCCGGCGTTGGGCTTGGCGATAAGCGGGATCTTCGCGTAGGGCTTCATGGCCCCGATAAAGCGCACCATGTCATCGGGCCCCGTGGAGCAGTTGCAGCCCACGGCGTCGGCGCCCAGGGCCTGCAGCGTCGTGAGCGCCGTCAGCGGGTCGGTGCCGTTGAGCGTCCGGCCGTCGCGCTCGAAGGTCATGGTGACCATCGTGAACAGATCGCAGATCTCCTTCACGGCGATCAGCGCCGCCCGGGCCTCCTGGATGTCCATCATTGTTTCGATGACGAAGCAGTCCACGCCGCCCTCGAGAAGTCCCAGGACCTGTTCCTTGAAGGCCGCCACGGCCTCCTCGAAATCCACTTCCCCGAAGGGCTGGATGAAATGCCCCGTGGGGCCGATGTCGCCGGCAATCAGGGCCTTGCCCCGCAGGGCCTCTTTCGCGATGAGCGCAAGCCTGCGATTCACGGATCGGGCGTCGGAGGCGCCGTACTGGCCCAGCTTGAATCGGTTCGCACCGAAGGTGCAGGTATAGACGACGTCGCAGCCCGCACGGGCGTAATCGGCGTGAACGCTTCCGATCACCAGCGGGTTCTCGATGCACCACAACTCCGGGCAGACCCCGGCGGGCATCCCGCGTTTCTGGAGCTCCGTGCCCGTGGCCCCGTCGAGGATGAGCGGCCTTTTCTTCATGATGTCCAGAAATTTTCGCTGTCCCTTTGCCATCGGTTTTCCCTCAGCCTGTCGTTTCGATCCCCGCCACGGCCGTGACGGATTTCTCGGGTGCGAGGATGTATCGCTCCGTCAGCTCGACGCCGAACCGCCCGAGGTCCAGCAGGTCGTAGAAGAGTTTCTGGTTTTCCAGCGCAAGATCGCCGTAGCCGCAGGAAAAGCGGCTTTTCGTGAGCCGTCGGCTCTCCCTGCGCAGATCCCGCGCAAAGAAGGCTTCCATCCAGTCGAGAGCGGCATCGACCATCTCGCTTGCCGCAGCATCGAGGACGACGGCCTGCGTCAGGTTGTCGGCCGCCGTGTCCCGGCGGATTGCCTCGATGACGGCCGCACCCGCCGTTGCCCCCATCAGGAGGACTTCCTTCGAGCCGGCCAGCAGTTTCGCGAGATGGGTGCTTTCCAGGCAATGACTGCCGGGGAGTCGGATCAGGCGGGAGCCCTTCGAAAGGATGGGGAGACGCCTGGCGGCCCCCTTCAGGGTGATGAGCGAGCGGGCCTTCTCGATGCTCTCGCCGAGCGCCCGGGCCTCGTCGGGCTTGATCTGTGTGAGCCCCTTGCGGAAGCCCAGCCTCCGGTAGATCGCCTCCAGCGGCGGCTCGATCGTGATCCGTTCGAAGGTGATCAACCGGTCCATAGAAACCAGGGTACAGGGCATAGGGTGCAGGGTGCAGGGTGCAGAAATGGTTCTTGAACCCGTGAACCTTTGGACCCTTGAACCTGTTTGTTAATCCTTGTCTCGTCAGTTCGAGGCTGGCGCCCTCTCCACCCCGGAGAGCTCGATGATGAATTCATCGACTTCCTTGGGCGGGTTCATGAAGACGATCATGAAGGGGATGCTCGCCCGCGAGCGGATGCCCGTATTCGGCATGTCGCTCCCTTCGGGTTTCTGCAGCTCTGCCAGGATCTCCTTGTCCGAAAGGCGATTCATCTCCTCTTCGGTCAGGATGTTTCCCGCGAACGTCTCGACCTCCCCGAGGAGCTTCCCCGTATTGTCGAGGATCTTGCCGCGGAGCTTGATCCTGCCCACGGGATATTCATATTCGTTTACGGCCAGGCCCGAGATGACGAGAAGATCGCCCGAGGCCGTGCTCTTCGTGAAGCGCTCCTTGACCTCGGTAAAGTTGATCCCGCCCGCGGTTGTCACGGGGCTCGCTTTTTGAGAGGGTCCCAGCACCCGGTCCCCCGTGCCGGGGGAAACGAAATTGAGGACGTCCCTCGTGATGCCGGGATTCAGCCAGAAATAAACGCTGCCGACAACGAGGAAGACCAGGATCGAATAAGCGACGAGACGTCCGGGCGTCCAGAAACTGGCACGGGGCCGCTCCATTTCCTCCTCGTCTTCCGTTTCCTCTTCCTCGACAGCGGGCATGACCTTGGCCTCTGGCGTGATCCCCTCAGCAGGTTTCGGCTGAGGCGGCGGATCGGGCGGCGAGATGACATCCGCCGGCGTCAAAGGCTTCAACGGAGCCGCCGGCACCGGTTTGAGCGGCGAGATGACATCTGCCGGCGTCAGAGGTTTCGCGCTGGCCGCTTGCTCTTTGACGGGCGCAATGGAGGCATCCGGCCTGGTATTGATCTCGAAGAACTCGTGGCCGCAACGGCTGCATCGGACCCAGACTCCGCCACCCGCCATGAGTTCGTCTTTGAACCGGAACTTCGTCGCGCACTGCTTGCAATGGATGATCATCGGTCTTTCTTTCCTTCTGCCTTTGACCTTTATCCTGGAACCCCGATCATGCGGCGAAGCCGCTCATTGTCCCCTGTGCTGTTCAAAAATGCCCGGATGCAAGGCGCCCGACTTCCGAGGAGCGAGGCGTACTTGGCTGCGTACGTTGAGTGACGAGGACGGAGGGCAACGCCGCAGACGGGTATTTTCCAACAGCACACTATTCTTCCATTACGTAGATGTCGGGCAGATACCTGGCTTTTTCATCGAAGTCGATCCCGTAGCCAAGGATAAACCCTTTATCCAGGTCGAAGCCCACGTAGTCCGCCGTGAACTCGATCTTGCGCCGGTGCTTCTTGTCCACGAGGGCGCAGACCCTGAGGGATGCGGGTTTCTGGTCTTTCAATTTTCTGACCAGGAAGTCCAGCGTGATCCCTGTGTCAACGATGTCCTCCACGATGAGTACGTCTTTGCCGGCAATCGAGGTCTCGAGTTCTTTCGTGACGATGACCTTCCCTGATGTGGCCGTGCCGGACCCGTAGCTTGCGAGCCGGATGAAATCGATGACACAGGGCCCCTTCAGATGCCTCACGAGATCGGCCATGAACATGAAGGCGCCCTTGAGAACGCAGACAACGACAAGGTCCTTTCCCTGGTAGTCGCGGGAAATCTGCTCCGCGAGCCCCCGGACCACCCTGTCGATCTCTTCCCTGGAGAAGAGAACCTTCATCCTGAGCTTCTCCATGGCCCCCTCCTTTAACAAGTTTTGACACTAGCCAACGAAGAAGGAATTGTCAATGATAATCAACTAGTTCTTTGTATCGGCCGACGACGTCCTCGAGGTGCTCCCGGATCATCTCCTCCGCCTTCTTCACCTCATCCCGGTTTTTGAAAGCCGACTGGAGGCTGAGGAAGATCCGGTCGAAGCGGGATTTTTCGCAGCCCAGGGCCTCGTAGTCGATGACGAAGATGGAATAGTCCGTCCCGTCGAAACTGTACTTGCCGAAGCGGTTCGCTGCCTCGGAGCGGAAGGGCCAGGCAAGCTTGAGATCGAAAAATCGCCGCGCCGCCTCCCGGAGTGCAGGGTCGCTGAAGCGTGCCGGCGCGGGCATCTCGCCTGCGGCCTCGCTCACGAGGCGGAAGAACTCCTTTACAAGGTCGATGTCGGTGATGCAGGCGCCGTAGAGGTACCAGTCGTCGAGGATCTCGAGAACGGCGAGCTTCTCGGCCCGCGAGATGTAGCTGTAGCTCGGGCAGAAGTGACCGTCGCAGAGCTCGCGCCCGTAGAAGGAGACATCCCTCATGTCCCGCCCCGCGTTCTGCATAGGGTGAAGAAGACAGCCGACCCGCTTCTCCCCCTCGTCGAGAAAGCCCACGTACTCGCAGCAGTGGATGACCTCGTAGCGCTTTCGCCCGTCTTCCTTCCCCTTCACCGCCTCGGAGAATCGCGGGAGGTCTTCGGGGCCGCGGACGGTCTCGCGGAAAAGGCGGGTGCGGCCGCGCAGCCGCTCCGCCAGGGCCTCGCGGCCGGAGTCGGCGTAGTTGTAGAGGCCGCAGCAGGCGCCGCAGGACTTCGAGGCATCCGGCTGGCAGAGGTGGACGAAGGGGCTTTCGGGCCCGTCATTCAAAGACAATGGTTTTCGAGCCATGAACGAGGATTCGGTTCTCCAGGTGGAGTCTCACCGCCCGGGCGAGCACCATGCGCTCGAGGTCCTTCCCCTTCATCTCCATGTCGCTGACGGAGTCGCGGTGGCTGATCTTGATGACGTCCTGGGCGATGATGGGGCCGTCGTCGAGGGTTTCCGTCACGTAGTGGCTCGTGGCGCCGATGATCTTGACGCCGCGGTCGTAGGCCTGCTGGTAAGGGCTTCGCCCGGCGAAGGCCGGCAGAAAGGAGTGGTGGATGTTGATGATCCGGTTCGGCCAGCGCGCCACGAAACGGTCCGTGAGGACCTGCATGTAACGGGCAAGGACGATGCAATCGATCTTGTGGCGCTTGAGCTCGGCGAGCTCCCTCTCCTCCTGCTGCACCTTGTCATCGGGTGTGATGGGAACGTGAAGGTAGCTCAGACCGAACTGCTCGGCCACGGGCTTGAGATCGAGGTGATTGCTGATGACAAGCGGGATCTGGCACTTGAACTCGCCCATCTTGTGCCGCAGGATGATGTCGTGGAAGCAGTGGATGTGCTTCGAGACGAAGAGGGCAATCCGGGGCTGCACGTCGGTGAAGTGAAGCGAGCACTTCATGCTGAATTTCTTCGCCAGCGTGTCGAAGGCCTCGAGGATCTTCCCCCGGGGGATGTCGAAGCCGTCGAGCTCCCACTCGATCCGCATGAAGAAGATCTTGGAGCGCTCCGTCGTGTGCTGTGCCGCATGGACGATGTTGCCGCTGTGGTGGAAGATGAAGTTCGACACCGAGGCGACGATCCCCTTCTGGTCGGGACAGGTCAGCAGCAATATGGCGTTGGGCTTCATTTTATTCACAGATAACTTGAAAAATTACCCGATCGCGCATAAGCTGACTCCCTTGGCTTGCCTTTTGGCGACGGGATGTTACATTGAAGGGGCGGGCAGTAAATTTCCCCTGCCATTACAGGCGGATATATAGGCGCAAATGCCCCCGCGGTCAAGAACAAAGGTGAAGGAGAGGCACCCATGACCCTCATCGAAGAGATCGGGCTCCCCAACGGGCTTGTGGCGGAAATCTGGGATGGCTCCCGCCTGATCGCCGCCGATACGACCACCGTCGTTCTCGTCGTCAAGATCCCCGTCGATCTAAAGGAGGAGTATTTCGAGGATCCGGCAGCCTGCCGGAAAACGGCGAGGGTCTTCGGTTCGCCGCTCGCCTACGAGTACCGCAACGAGCGGACCTTTGTTGCCGCCGAGGAGCGTGAAGCCCTGTTCAACGAATTCCTGGCCAACTTCAAGAAGGACGTGCTGCCCTACGTGTCGAAGGACCATTTTCCGAAACGATTCGTTCTCGCGAAGTACCAGGAGATGATCAAAGACCCCTGGAAGTACCCGGACCACAGGTAGGATCGAGGGTCGAGGCACGAGGTTCGAGGTCTTTTCTTCCTCGGTCCTCGCTCCTCGGACCTCGGGCCTGCCATCCTGAGCCTGTCGAAGGATGCTATGTCCTGTCATGGACCCGAACGGAAACTGTTGGAGACCTTTCTTGCCCTCGTCGAGAAGCCGAGCCGCTACATCGGCGGCGAGGTCAATGCCGCGAAAAAGGACCGCTCCGCCTGCCGCCTGAGCGTGGCCCTGGCCTTCCCCGATGCCTACGAAGTGGGCATGTCCCACCTGGGGCTCCAGATCCTTTATGCCATCCTGAACGCCCACCCGCACATCTGCGCCGAGCGCGTCTATGCCCCCTGGCCTGACATGGAGGCCAGGCTCCGGGCAAACGGACTCGCGCTGGCAAGCCTCGAATCGGGGGCGGCGCTTTCGGAATTCGATCTCATCGGCTTTTCGCTGCAGTACGAGCTATCCTATACGAATGTCCTCACCATGCTCGAGCTGGGGGGCGTGGCCCTTCGGGCCAGCGAGCGCCGCGAGGGGGACCCCGTCGTGATTGCCGGCGGGCCCTGCGTTTTCAACCCGCTGCCCATGGCGCCGTTCTTCGATGCCATCGTCATCGGGGAGGGCGAGGAGGTGATCTCGGAGATCGCCGACGTGCTCCTGCAGGCCAGGCAGCAGGGGATCAGGCGCGAGGGGGTGCTGGAGCGGCTCTCGGGGATTGCCGGCGTTTTCGTCCCCTCGGTATTCCGGGAGGGGACCAAGATCCGCAAGCGCATCATCGCCGATCTGGACCGGTGGCTGCTCCCCGCAAAGCCCGTCGTGCCGCTGATGAACACGATCCACGACCGCATCACCCTCGAGATCGCCCGGGGCTGCACTCGGGGGTGCCGGTTCTGCCAGGCGGGGATGGTGTGGCGGCCCGTGAGGGAGCGCAACCCCTCGACGCTTCTCACCATGGCCGATCAGGCCCTCAAGGCCACGGGGTACGACGAGATCACGCTTCTGTCTCTGAGCTCCGGCGACTATTCACGGATCGAGCCCCTGCTGAAGGAGCTGATGGACCGTTACAGCGAGAGCCGGGTCGCACTGGGGCTCCCGTCGCTTCGCGTGGAGACCTTGAGCCCGGCGCTCATCGAGCAGATCCGCAAGGTCCGCAAGACGAGCTTTACCATTGCCCCCGAGGCCGGGACCCGGCGCCTGCGGGACATCATCAACAAGGGAAACACCGAGGAGGACCTGATCGCCACGGCCCGGCGCGTCTACGAGGGGGGCTGGAAAGCCATCAAGCTCTACTTCATGATCGGCCTGCCCGGCGAGCAGGAGGAGGACCTGGAGGGGATTGCCGACCTGGCGCACCGAGTCATGAGGGAAGGGCGAGGACGGCAGGTCACCGTCGGCCTTTCGACCCTGGTCCCCAAGCCCCACACGCCCTTCCAGTGGGTCCGCCAGATCGGCCTCGAGGAGACCCTGGCGAAACAGACCCACCTCAAGCGGCGCGTGAAAAACCGCAACATCAGCTTCAAGTGGCACGACGCCCGGATGAGCCTCCTGGAGGGTCTCTTCTCGAGGGGCGATGAGCGGCTCGCGGACCTGGTGGAAAGCGCCTGGCGTCTCGGCGCCCGCTTCGACGGCTGGAGCGATCAGTTCCGGTTCGAGCTCTGGGAGGAGGCCCTCGGGGAAAGGGGAATCCGCATCGAGGAGCACCTGCAGGAAAGGCCTTCCGGGGAGCCCCTTCCGTGGGATTTTGTCGACACGGGGCTCGACAGGGAATTTCTCCTCGACGAATACGAAAAATCGCAGCGGGGCGAGGCGACCCCCGACTGCCGCATCGAAGGCTGCCGCCACTGCGGTGTCTGCGACGGCGAGCTCATCGCCGTCCGCGAGGCCGCGGAAAACACTCTCTCCCCTGCCGGGCTCGCGGAGTCAGCGGCCGTTGCGCGCACCCCGACGCGCTGGCGGCTCACCTTTGCCAAAACAGGGCCCGCCCGGTTCCTCTCCCATCTCGAGGTGTCTTCCGCCCTGATGCGGGCGATCAAGCGAAGCGGCCTTGAGCTGCGATACTCGGAGGGGTTTCATCCCCACCCGAAGGTCTCCTTCGCCTTTGCCACGGCTGTGGGGATGGAGAGCCTGGAGGAATTTGCAGACATCCAGGTGGAAGACGGGCTCACGGATACGGCCGCGATCACGGCGAGGATCAACGCGGCCCTTCCCGAGGGGCTCGAGGTCCGGCGGATCAGCCGTCCTGCCGCGGGCGATTCATCCCTGGCAAAGCTCGTCCGGGGTTTTCGCTACCGCGTTGCACTGCCTCCCGGCGACTGCGCGGAAGCTCTCGAAGGGCGTATCGCAGGCTTCCTGGCCCTGTCGTCCTTCATCGTGGAGCGCGAAGGGAAGGAAAAGACAACCCGCAACGATGTCCGGCCTTACGTGGAGGCGATCTCCCTGGATCGTCAAGCGGGGGTGCTGGAGATGACGCTTCGGTTTGCCGACGGCAGGACCGTGCGGCCCGCCGAGATCCTCACGCAGGTGCTCGGGTTGGATGAGGGCTTGGTCCGGAGCCTGTGCATCGTGAAGTCGGAGACGATCCTGACCAGCGATAACAGGGTCGAGGGGCGAGGGGTTAGGGTCGAGGAAAGAAAGTAAGGATCACCGGCCACTGATCACTGGTCACCGGTCACTATTTTTCGCCGGTCCCACCGGAAACAACTCCCCGTGAACTGCTTGGCGTATTTCTTCATCTCCGAGGCCCGCTCCGTCATCTCGCCGAAGTGGCTGAAGCTGCCCGTTCCCGTGTCGGTGATCCCGATGGAGATGCTGGTGAAGGGGAAGGTCCTCTCGTTTCCCTGGCGGTCCACCGACTGGATGAACCCCCGCTCCCGGTCCTCGGGGTCGTAAAAGCCGGGGATGAGCTGGTCGAAGGTGGTGACGAGCTCCTGCGAGGCGGTCTCGATGTGCTCCGGGCTCATGATGTAGACAAAGTCGTCGCCCCCGATGTGGCCCACGAAGCTGCGCTCGCGCTGCTTGTCCTTCACGGCGCTCAGGATGAGCCGCCCCGTGATGCGGATGATGTCGTCGCCCCGGGAGAAGCCATACTTGTCGTTGAGAGGCTTGAACTGGTCCAGGTCGGCCCAGGCAAGCGCAAAGGGCTCCCCCCGGTCGATCCGCTCCTGGATCTCCCGGTTGATGGAGATGTTGCCCGGGAGCCGCGTGAGGGGGTTGATCTCCACGATCCTCTCCGAGCGCAGGATGCAGAGGTTGACCCGCCTCAGAATCTCTTTTTCCAGGTACTTTCGCCAGATGTAATCCTCGAAGAGCACGGTGTCCCACTTCGAGAAGGACGACTCGTCGCTCAGCACGGCCAGCACCGTGAGGTTGCGGAACATGGGGTCTTCCTTGAGCTGGGCGAGCGAGCCGACGGACGCAGGGTCTCTCGGGTCTACTTCCAGGACGATGAGATCCGGCGGGCTCGTGCTGCAGATGAGGCCCATGGCCGACTGGATGCTGTCGAAGAGGATGACCTGGCAGCATTGCCTGATCTGGTTCTCCACGGTGCTCGTGAGCACCAGGTCCCGGGAGATGACGATGACTGTCTTCATCTATCTTACCGCCTGACCCGTCTGCATGAGATTCTGCCACAGTGGAATACTGGAATACTGGAATGATGGAGTGTTGGGGAATCATTTCTTGTATGAAAACCCCATGATTCCAATATTCCATTACTCCATCATTCCATCACGATTTGAATTCCTCTTCCGTCTGCTCGACGGAGTCTTCCAGTTCCTTCAGGATTTCCCGAAGATCCGCCTCGGCAAGGCCGAGGGTGTCCCATGCCTTGGGGTTCACCTCGGGAACGAGATTGTCGCCCGAGAACCCCAGGCCCCTTGCTTTTACGAGGATATCGGCCATGTGGACGATCGCCGTCTCGAGGGGCGCGAGTGTCGAGACCTGGGGGCGGTGGTGGTTTGCAATGCAATCGCAGAGTTTTTTAGGGAAGTGCCATTTTTCCGACAGCCATCCCGCCACGGCGGCATGGGTCTCGGAGAAATGGTTGCGCTCGGCCTCGAAGATGGAAATTCCCGCCGCCTCGGCCTCCTTGACCGTCTTGTCGTAATCCTCCGGGTAGACGAGGGTCAGAATGACCTTGCCCACGTCGTGCAGGAGCCCCGCCACGAAGACCTCTTCTGGCTCCTTGAGGCCCTTTCTCTGGGCGAGGACCTTCGAGGCGATGGCCACTCCGATGGAGTGCTCCCGCAGGCCGATCATGGCCTTGTGCATGATCTCGAAGACGGATACGCTCAGCAGCAGCCCCTTGACCACGTTGAGGCCCAGGAGCATGACGGCGTGGTTCACCGAGGAGATCCGGCCCGGGAACCCGTAGAGGGCCGAGTTCACCATCTGGAGGATCTTGGTGGTGAGTGCCGGGTCCTTGGATACGAAGTGGCTGATTTCATTGAGAGATATCTTCGGGTTCTCGATGATCGTCGACAGCTGCTTCAACACGCTGGGGATCGTGGGGATGTTGCTGATGTTCTCCACCCGGCTCCGGAGGGCCTTGGGGTCCATGTTACCCATACATTGCCTCGATGTGTTCTCTGACCGCTTTTTTGATGAGCGACATCTGGGGGTTGCCTCCCATTTTCGCGAAACGCCTGTCCAGGGCGTCGAGGAGATCTTCTTTCGGCTGGGCGGGTCTCGACGGGCCGTCGATGAAGACGCTGTCTACGCCCATGTTCTCGATTTTCGAGATGCGGGCCTCCGTCAATTCGGCTCCCTCGGCCATGAGGACCATGCCGGAGGAGTTTTGCAGGGGTCGGGCCAGCTTCATGCCGGGCTTGAGCTGCTCCACGGGGATTTTAGGCATCTTTTTACTATCCTTTCGCGGATTTTGGCCGGGGGGGCATCCAACCTGTATGCAGATGTTAAGAAGGTTGGAAAACTGGTGGCCGATATCAAGCTCTCCGCATCTCCAACCCTCTTACCTTCTCAACCTCTTACCTTCTTTCTTCTCAGAGGGGACTCCCCCGGAAAAGAGGTATGCAAATTCCGTGGGAAAATGATATACGGGATGAAGAGGCGTAGCGGCTGGGTGGAAAAGGATGGAAAACAGGCGGATAAAAGTTGTTGACAAACATCGATTTATCCATATAATCAGCGTTTTCAATTTCCTTTCAAGGAACCGGATATGTACGCAGTCATTAAAACGGGCGGAAAACAGCACAGGGTCTCCGAGGGGGACGTCCTGAAGATCGAAAAGCTCGAGGGGCTCAAGGGCGACACCATCGTGTTCGAAGAGGTCCTTCTCGTATCGAAAGAAGACCAGACCCGCGTGGGCACGCCGGTCGTCGAAGGCGCCAAGGTCGTCGGCGAGATCGTCAGCCAGGGCAAAGGCCCCAAGATCATCATCTTCAAGAAGAAGCGCCGCAAGGGGTTCCTCAAGAAGACGGGGCATCGGCAGCCTCTCACAGAGGTGCGAATCAAGGAAATATCGCTCTAGGAGATTAGATTCCGATCAGACAAACTTTTCAAAAGCGGCCGGATGCAAGGCCCCCGAAATCCCGAGGAGCGAGGCGTACCTGAGACGTACGGTGAGCGACGAGGGATGAGGGAAACGAAGCAGACGGGCGGTTTTCAAAAGTTTTACAGGAGATAGTTCGATGGCACACAAAAAAGGTCAGGGCAGCACCCGTAACGGCAGAGACAGCAACTCCCAGCGAAGAGGGGTCAAGGCCTATGGCGGCGAGACGGTAAGCGCCGGATCGATCATCATTCGCCAGGTCGGCACGAGGATCCACCCAGGCCACAATGTCGGCATCGGCAAGGACTATACGATTTTCGCCAAGATTGACGGCGTTGTGAAGTTTGAGCGCTTCGGGAAGGACCGCAAGAAGGTCAGCGTTTACGCGTCCTGATCGGCCCCCGCGCTTTTTGCGCCGCAGATACCGGCGATAAGGGATTGTCCAAGCCCTCGGTCACATCGAGGGCTTTTTTATTGGGATCGGCATGAAATTCATCGACGAAGCCAAAATCTATGTCGAGGGGGGAAACGGGGGACGCGGCTGCGTGAGCTTCCGGCGGGAGAAGTATGTCCCGCGGGGCGGCCCCAACGGCGGCGACGGCGGCAAGGGCGGCGACGTGGTCATGGTCGCCTCGGCAACCCACCGGACGCTTCTGGATCTCAAGTTCCAGCAGCACCACGTGGCGCGCCACGGCGGGCACGGCGAAGGAAGCGACTGCACGGGTCGCAATTCCGACGACGTCGTGATTCGTGTCCCGGTGGGTACGGTCGTGACCGACGACGAAACAGGGAAAGTGCTCGTGGACCTCGTCGAGGACGGCCAGCGCTTTGTCGTTGCGAAAGGGGGCCGGGGAGGAAAGGGGAACACCTTTTTTAAAACCTCGACCAACCGGGCGCCCCGACACGCACAGCCGGGCGAGGAGGGCCAAAAGGGTTGGGTCCGGCTGGAGCTGAAGCTTTTGGCCGACGTGGGGGTCATCGGGTTCCCCAATGCCGGCAAGTCGACGCTCATTTCCGTGGTTTCGGCGGCAAAGCCCAAGATTGCCGACTACCCCTTCACGACCCTTACGCCGCATCTCGGCGTCGTGAAATACAAGGACTACGGGACCTTCGTCATCGCCGATATCCCCGGCCTCATCGAGGGAGCCCATCAGGGCGTGGGGCTGGGCACTCGATTCCTCCGGCACGTGGAGCGCACGACCGTCCTGATCCATCTCCTGGATATCTCCGGCGAATCTCCCGTGAGTGGATGGCGCAATTTCGAAACGATCAACCGGGAGCTCGCACTCTACAGTCCCAACCTCGCAGAGAAGCCCCAGGTCGTGGCGATCGGGAAGCTGGATCTTCCCGACACGCAGGAGCGGGTGGAAAAAGAAATTGACTTCTTCAGGGGAAAAGGGATAGAAGTCTTTGCAATTTCAGCAGTTACGGGAGCGGGCGTCCCCGCCCTGATCGCGGCTGTCGTGAAAAAATTGAAACGGGATCCACGGGAAGAACATGAGCACTGAGCGCAAGCAGATCCTCGCCGGCACCCGGCGGGTCATCGTCAAGATCGGAACCGGTGTCCTCACGGGCACTGAGGGCCTCGACCGCGAAATCATCCAGCAGCTTGTTGACGAGATGGCGGAGCTCATCCGGAAGGGCTACCACATCGTCATCGTCACGTCCGGCGCCATCGCCTCGGGCAAGAACCGCATGGGCATCTCCGGGAAGCTCAAGAGCATGCCCGAAAAGCAGGCCTGCGCCGCCATTGGACAGAGCCGGGTCATGCGCGTCTACTCCAACGCATTCGGCACGCACGGGATGTACGTGGCCCAGATCCTCCTGACCATGGACGATCTGACGGACCGCAAGCGCTTCATCAACGTGAAGAACACCCTCTCCACCCTCATGGAGTGGAACGTCATCCCCATCATCAACGAAAACGACACCGTCGCCGTCGACGAGATCAAGTTCGGCGACAACGACCACCTGGCTGCGGTGGTGGCCAATATCACCGAGGCCGATCTCGTCATCAGCATGACCAACACGGATGGCCTCTATGACCGAAACCCGAAGGCACCGGGAGTGAAGAAGGCCAAGCTCATCGGGGTCGTGCGGGACATCACCGACGACATCGAATCCATGGCCACGGCCGAGGCGGACCCTACCGGGATGGGAGGGATGCGTAGCAAGGTCCTGGCGGCAAGGAAAGTGACAGCCTGCGGGATTCCCTACATCATTGCACGGGGAAAGAAGAAGGGCATCCTGGGCGAGATCTTTGCGGGCAAGGACGTGGGGACCCTGTTTACGCCTATGACGGAGTGCCTCTCGAGCCGCGAGTACTGGATCGCCTTCACGCTGCGCTCCCGGGGAAAGCTCTTCGTCGACGACGGGGCCCGGAAGGCCATCGTGGAAAACGGAAAGAGCCTCCTTCCTTCGGGTATCGAGAAGGTGGAAGGGGAGTTTGCCGTGGGCGACCCCGTCATTGTCATCGCGACTGACGGGAAGGCCATTGCCAAAGGACTCGTCAATTACAGTGCTCAGGAGCTTCACAAGATCCAGGGCCTGAAGTCATCGAAGATCGAGCAGGTGCTGGGATATAAACACTACGATGAGGCGATCCACCGGGACAACATGGCTGTTCAAAAGATCCAGAAGCCTGCTCAGAAAACCGCGAAGGGATGAAGTCGGTGACCGGTGATTAGTGGCCAGTGTGTCGCGAAAGCCGGGACCCCGTGAGAAGGGCCCCGGCTGTGTATTGCCAGGGACTTTTCAAACGAACCATTCCGGCTTCATCTTCCCCGTTGAATCAAACTGCACCCCCTCCATCTCCAGCAAAGCCCGTTTAAGCTCGAGGCCGCCGCCGAAGCCTCCCAGGTTACCGTCGGAGCGGACGACCCGGTGGCAGGGGAATATAAGAGGAAACGGGTTTTTCGCACAGCCCTGGCCGGCGGCTCTGGCACCGTCCGGGGCGCCCGTTCTGCAGGCTACGGCACCATAGGTGCTGACTTTTCCCCGCGGGATATTCGTGAGCGCCCGGAGAACCTTTTTATGGAAGGGAGGCACCCGGCTCAGGTCGAGCGCGGCTTGATCGAAAGAGACGGTTTTTCCCTCCGTGAAGGCAAGGAGACCCTTCCCGAGTTTCAGAACGGCTTCGCAGGATCTCCTTTCTGCTCCGGGAAACCTCCTGTGAATATCCTGCAGGGTCTTCTCTCCCGGGGCGGGCAGGAAGATCCGTGCGATCCGGGGACCCTGCCGGTCTGCAGACCAGGCTACCGCAGCCTCCCCGAAGCGGGTCTTGACGAGGTCGTAGAAAAAAGCTTCTCCGGGCATGATGGCCTCATTTGACAGGGGGTTCCTGTTTTCTTATGATGGCCAGCATTGTAACAGAGAAAAGCCGATTCGGGAATATTCAGGAGACAAGACAGGGGTTACGGGTCGAGAAAAAGAGAATGGAAGTCTACATCTATCTGACGATTGTCGCGTTTCTGGCCGGCTTTATCCAAGGGCTTTCCGGATTCGGCTCCGTTTTGCTGTCGCTTCCCTTGATGGTGCTATTCCTGGACATCCGGGAGGCCATTCCCCTGGTGAACCTCATGGGCGTGATCCTTACGGTGCTGCTCATTATCCAGCTCCGGGCCCACTGGGAGTGGGGGAAGATCTGGCCGCTTCTTGCGGGGGCTCTTCCGGGGATTCCTGTCGGGGTCTATGTCCTGAAGCGGATGGACCCGGCGCACGTGCAGGTCGTTCTGGGGCTGGTTCTCGTTGCGTACTCGGTCTATGGCCTCCTCTTCAGGCTGCCGATCGGAAAGGTAAGCGGTCCCTGGGCCTATTTCTTTGGCTTCTTTGCCGGCGGCCTGGGCGGTGCGATCAGTGCCTCGGGCCCGCCGGTGATCGTCTATACCTCCCTTCAGGCCTGGACGAAGGACCAGATCAAGGTAACGCTCCAGGGGTTCTTCATCGTCTCGGGGCTGCTGATTGGCATTTTCCATGCCGCAAACGGTCTCACGACGGACGGGGTGATCCGCAACTTCCTCGTCTCCATCCCGACCCTGCTGACGGGCACCTGGGCGGGGTCGCTGCTCTACGGGAAATTCAAAGAGGAAGGATACCGGCGGGTTATGCTTGTGCTGCTGGGAGCCTTGGGGGTGTTCACGCTGGTGAGGGTCCTGTAAGACAGGGTATAGGGTATAGGGTATAGGGTATAGGGTATAGGGTATAGGGTATAGGGTATAGGGAAAAGCCCCCTATG
>Ga0208980_10000530_pt1 | contig 21742 bp, 14 predicted proteins | sample WetSurMetagenome_3_FD_187993 | JGI IMG/M metagenome (GOLD analysis project Ga0208980, IMG submission 187993) | Wetland microbial communities from Twitchell Island in the Sacramento Delta, sample from surface sediment Aug2011 Site A1 Bulk (version 2) | ecosystem: Environmental > Aquatic > Marine... | reverse complement strand
TTCCTTCATTCCGTTTATTGTTTCCTATTCCACAGACGGCAATTGATGCAAACCCGAATTTAAAGCAGAATCCTGGTTATTAGAAATCCGGATAGATCGCTTATTTATTATGTAATTAATTTTAAGAGGGTGTCTCAAAAGGGCACCTTCTTTTTTTTATATGTTCATTTCTTTTTGTTCGTCCAAAAAGAAACGAACCAAAGAAAAAGGGCGCCGGAAATGATAACTTCAGCCTTTTTTGGCAAAATACCTTAGGCTTCACGCTCCCAAAAAAGGCTGAAGTTCGCGCCATTTCCGGTTTGCCACCGCACCTTCCACTCGAAATTACTGTTAATAATTGATGTAAAGTGTTGAAAAAAAGGGGGAAGCCTCCCCCTTCCAAGAGATACCCTTTATACACATCTTTTTATTTGATTTAGTTTTAGAATTGGTAACGACGCTGGAAGCGTCAAATCCCAATAGCCACAGTTACGTCTGTGGTAACCAGATGTGATTTAATCCAACACCAGCGGTGTTGAATTCATAAATTAAACATATTCAACACCCTCCGCGGTTGATAGATCGAGTACTTAACCAACCATGGACGCTACCGTGGCTATTGGAATTAAATGCCTCCGGCATAAATTTTAAAACAAAATATACATTCTTAAATTATTTGTCTGATAATCAGAATGATAAAGATGTGTATAAAGGGTAGTCAGTAGGAGGGGAGAATATTATTGCACTTAATTTCACCATAATAATCCGACTAACCTTACTGATCCTCCTTGTAATCCATTTTCAGACTCGTTAGGTTGACGGCTATGGGATTTAGTGGTGAGATAGAGAAAGTTGACTTTTTCTAACCCTCTACTTGATTAATGTTATAACTATGACCCCATTGGCACCCCTTGAACCATAAATTGCAGCAGCAGAGCCTTTTAGTAAAGATATTGACTGAACCTCAGAAGGAACTATATTACTTATCTGGTTAACAACATTTCCGTCCACCACAAAAAGAGGTTCAGTGCTCGAGATAAATGAACCTGAACCCTGTTGAAGCTGAATGGAGGTACCATTTACAGTTACTCCCGGAACCTCACTTTTAATCATATCATAAATATTCAGATATGATTTTCCTCTGGCCGTGTTTAGGTCAGTTTTACTGCCAGGATTTGTGGACTGATCTTTCTTGCTTGTGCCATAGCCAATATCAACTGTCTCACCCTGTTTCTGAGCCTGTCCTGCGGTACCTGTGCTTGTTTTACCGAGCATAAAATTAACCACGGTATTCCCGTTTATATCAATAGTTTTCATTTCATTGGTAAATAGCGACAGGACTGTTAATGATTTTGCAGTAGGAGGTACTTTAATGCTGTATGCACCTTCCGAATCGGTAACCTCATCAGATTTTACCCCATCAACCATAATGAGAGCACCAACAACCGGTCTGCTGCTTGCATCTACAACTGTCCCCGTAATTTTAATTTTCTTATTTGATTTTTGTGCATAAGAAACCTGAAGGGAAAATAAAGAAAGAATCAAAATAAAAAGTACATTAAATTTCATTTGCTTATTATTAAATTGTTTCACAAGTTATGAATTTTATACTTAAAAATTTATTCTAGTTTATATATGGCAGCGGAAACAGCAGGCAATTTAACAGTGTCAGTTCCTTTTGCACCGATTATATAGCTGCTTTTCGCAGTGTTCCCGATAGTAAACACAGCTTTAACTTTTCCCTGAGAAGTGATTGTTGCCTCAACTTTTTTGTCCGAAGGATTAACAGCGATGATATATTTTTCACCATTCGCCCAGCGGATGAACACCATAGGATATGGCTTGTTAATGTCGCTGACAAGTTTCCAGTCGCCGGTATTACCGATAGTCGCAGATGAAGCACGCAAATTGAGTAATGAACGTACATAATTCAACAGGGAATTCGGGTCCTTATCCTGAGCAGCCACAGTCGGACGCAGAGGGTCAGGGTCGAGGGGAATATATATTTTATCTGCCGGTGCTGTTGAGAAACCCGCATTTAAATTGCTGTCCCACTGCATAGGAGTGCGTGAGCCCGAACGGGTTCTGCTACCTTCTATGTCGGGCATACCTTCAATAAATTTCATGCCTATTTCATCACCATAATAAATAAAAGGAATTCCCGGAAGAGTCAGGAAGAATGTCATAGCAACTTTCAACTGTTCAGTATCGCCGCGTTTAACATTGGCTAAGCGGTTCCCGTCGTGGTTGCCGGTAGGGGACGACATATATCCTTTCCTGACAGTATTATCATATTGATCCTGAAAAGTTTCGTACCAGTCATTCACAGTACCCTGTCCGGCCTTGTCGAAATATACCATTTTATTAGGATCTCCTCCTCGTCCTCTTGATATGAGAGAACCACCGCGGAAGAAATCGATATTGAAACCTCCTTTGATAGACAGTTTGGGATTGAACCATTCAGCTATTAACACTCCATCAGGAAATTTTCCACCAAACCACTCCGTCATCTCCTGCCACAGTTTTATAGTAGCCGATTTATCCGGATCGTTTTTCACAAGGCTTGCCGCAAGATCAACACGGAAGCCATCGATACCTTTATTCATCCAGAAAGAGATAATGTCTTTCAATTCCTGACGTACAGCCTGAGGACCAGGTGCGTCAACCGGCTGCTCCCATGGATGGTTGGGATTAGGATTGGCATATCCATAGTTGAGTGCTGGCTGGATGTCATAATAGTTTTTGATATAGTACTTTCCACGGGGTGCGTCTGCTTCCACCCATCGCGATGCTTCTGCCTGTGTAAGATCAGCAGGTTTGTCTGAAGCCCAGATGTAATAATCACTGTATTGAAGATTGGGATCCTTTTCCTTCGATTGCACGAACCAGGCGGATTTGTCGGAGGAGTGTCCGGCGACAAGGTCCATAACTACATGCATACCTGATTTATGTGCAGCTTTGACAAATTCAATCAAATCGGTATTGGTGCCGAAACGCGAATCCACCTGGTAGAAATCTATTATATCATACCCACCGTCCTGAAATGCGGATTTGAACAAAGGGTTGAACCATATTGCGTTTACACCTACTGACTTGATATAATCCAGTCTCGACTGTACACCTTTGATATCACCAAAACCATCACCGTTACTATCCTGATAGGATGACGGGTAAATCTGGTAAAAGACAGCACTTTTCAGCCAACCGGGATTATTTCGCTGTGCAAAAGATTCGACACAGATTAAAAAAACTGCAAAGATGAATGTCAATTTTTTCATAAGATTTTAAGTTTGTTTTATAAGGTGATAAGGAACATCCGGTCAAATTGCGTTCACCTGTATTTATAACAAATGTATGAAATTAATAATGGCTCCATAAAATTCATATGTTAATATTACTTAATTACTTATGATCTAAACCTTTATTAACAAAGTCCAATAAAACAGCAAATATTCATATCATTAACTGATCAGAGTGAGCCTTCACTGATCCTGAAAAACTCAAAACCTGCTTTACACCTGATGATTTTATTATGTACGCCGGCAAAGATGCAAATCCAGGCCTGATGCAGAATCCGGGATATTAACCTTTTTTAACAGGATATTGTATTAATATTTTCTTAATTTAGCAGGGTGTCTTACATTCAGATTGCAACAAGTTTTAATCTGAGATAAAGGGACCCATGTTGATATTTATTACGAATAATATCTTATTCAATATGTTTCAATTATTATTAATCTTCAAAGAATTTAAAATGAGAAAAATTTTGACTATCAGCCTTATGTTGCTTGTTTATGCATACGCATCTGCACAGCAACCTCAACAAACCCAGCAGCAGCCGCCTCAGACACCGCAGCAGCCACCAAGGCAGCAAGGACCGGTTCCAGGTCAGGTATTAAAGACTGTTGACCCCAACAGGATGTCCCCGGGGATGACAGAGATAATGGATCCGGAAGTTCCGATCATTACTCCGGGTGTTAAAGACAGCAATGCTCCTTCCGATGCAATTATATTATTTGACGGATCGGATGTTAACAAAGAATGGTGCGACAGAATGGGAAATCCTACGAAATGGATTGCAAAAGACGGAGAACTGGTCTGCGTCCCCAGGTCAGGCGTAATACAGACGAAACGTAAGTTCGGCAGTGTACAGTTGCACATAGAATGGAAGACTCCTTCTGAAGTCAAAGGAGATGGCCAGGGCAGGGGGAATAGCGGTGTTTATATGCAGGAACTATATGAAGTTCAGGTTCTTGACAGCTATAATAACCGTACCTACCGTAACGGTCAGGCAGGTTCATTATACAAGCAGTATGCTCCCTTGGTAAATGCTTCAAGGAAACCGGGTGAATGGCAGACCTATGACATTATTTATATAGCGCCAACTTTTGGTAAAGACACCACTGTTTATTATACTCCCCCGAGGATAACTGTCATTCATAACGGTGTTCTTATTCAAAATAATGTCATATTAAGAGGACCTACAGAATATGTTGGAATTCCTGAATATTTTGTAAAAGTGCACGGACCAGGCAGTCTCGTACTTCAGGATCACGGAAATCCGGTTGCATACCGAAATATCTGGATAAGAGAATTGTAGATATTTCTGTATGTTTTAAAATATGCGCCCTGGGTGCATGAGTTAATTTTAAAATTAGTAATTTTACGTATCAATATTAAATTTTAATCTACCTGACAATGAAAGAAAATTCAAAACACATGTCACGCCGGACATTTCTTGGAACAACCGGTGCTGTTGCTGCAGGTCTGACAATAATCCCCAGCTCCGTAGTGAGTGGTCTTGGCCACAAAGCTCCCAGCGACAAGCTTAATATAGCTGTTGTTGGTATTGGAGGTATGGGTAATTCAAACCTGAAAGCAGTTTCCCCAACAGAGAATATAGTCGCTCTTTGCGATGTTGACTGGGGATATTCAAAAAAAGTATTTGAGGCAAATCCTAATGCAAAAGCTTATTGGGACTGGCGAAAGATGTATGATGAAATGGGCAAATCCATTGATGCAGTTATTGTTGCAACTGCCGACCATTCTCACGCTATCGTTGCTGCTACAGGAATGACCTTAGGAAAACATGTTTATGTACAGAAACCCTTAACCCATTCAGTTTATGAATCAAGGTTATTGACAAAACTGGCTGCCAAGTATAAAGTTGCAACACAGATGGGTAACCAGGGTTCTTCCGGTGAAGGAGTCAACCTTACTGTTGAGTGGCTGAATAATGGTGAAATTGGTGATGTTACAAAAGTTGAAGCATTCACCGACCGTCCTATATGGCCACAGGGACTTAATGTACCAAAAGGAGAATGGGTTCCGGATACACTTAACTGGGATCTTTTTATCGGTCCTGCAAAAATGCGTCCGTATAACAGCCTTTATACTCCATGGAACTGGAGAGGCTGGTGGGACTTTGGTACAGGCGCTCTGGGGGATATGGCCTGCCATATTCTTCATCCGGTATTCAAAGGTCTGAAACTTCAGTACCCGATCAAAGCTCAGGGAAGTTCTACATTGCTTTTAACCGACTGTGCACCAAATGCCCAGATGGTTACACTGGTATACCCTGAAAGAGTTACTGATAAAAAAGCTAAAATGAAACTGCCACAGGTACAGGTTATCTGGTATGACGGAGGCCTGCAGCCTGCTAAACCTGCAGGATGGCCCGCAGGAAAAAATATGAATGATGGTGGTGGCGGAGTAATTTTCCACGGAACAAAAGATAAACTTATCTGTGGTTGCTACGGAAGAAATCCATGGCTTCTGTCAGGACGTAAACCTGAAGTTCCTCAGACAGAGCGCAGGGTTGAAGGTGGAAAACATGAAATGGACTGGGTACGTGCATGTAAAGAACCTGCAGAAACCAGAGTGAAAACAAAATCAGACTTCTCAGAATCAGGTCCATTCAATGAAATGGTAGTTATGGGAGTTCTGGCAGTCAGACTTCAGGGTCTGAATAAAGAACTTGAGTGGAACGGAGAAAAGATGGAGTTTACCAATATCACCGATGCTGATAAGGTAAGGCTGACCATTTCAGATAATTTCACTATAGTCGATGGCGATCCGAGATTCGACAGACCAAACATTTCTCTTGATGCAAAAGCATTTGCATCTGAGATGATAAAACATACTTACAGAAAAGGCTTTACACTGCCTGAAATGCCTGCATAAGTAGTTTTATTTAGATATATAAAAGGCTGAATCGGATGATTCGGCCTTTTTTAATTTTGTCCCCAAATCCCCTAATGAGGGCTTAATAGTACGCCTGGAATTAGCCCCCCCCTTAGGGGAGATGGGGGCTAACTCTTTATAATCCTACCTCCTTAGCCACAGTACGCATTCCCATAATACAATCGGTTATCAGATCATCCAGATTTACACCAAGCATCATGGCTCCCTTTTCAATAACACTACGATCAACACCAGCAGCAAATTTCTTATCGTTCCATTTCTTCCTGACAGATCTTGCCTCCATATCCATGACACTCTTTGATGGCCTCACCAGTGCGCTGGTCGCAACCAGCCCGGTCAGTTCATCGATAGCATAAATTGTCTTTTCAAGTAATGACTTTGGTTCTACATCTGATGCAAGCCCCCATCCGTGACTAAGAACTGCTCGTATATATTCTTCAGGCCAACCATTTTCAATAAGTATCTTTTCAGTCATTTTGCAATGTTGCTCAGGATACATTTCATAATCAAGGTCATGTACCAATCCTATTATTCCCCATTTATTTTCGTCTTCACCGGCTTTCTTTGCCATGTACCTCATTACTCCTTCGACTGAGAGAGCGTGTTTTAAAAGACTCTCTGATTTATTGTATTTCAGGAACAATTCTAAAGCCTCATTACGGGTCGGGATCATTTCAGCCATAATTGTATGGGTTTTTATTGAAGAAAGAAATATTTGCTACTTTTTGATTTTTATTACAGGAAGAGCCTTGTTAATTGTAGCTCCACGGATCTTCAGATAATAGAGGGATGGCACGAGCTTTAAATCAGAAATAACTATGGTATTGTTTCCGGCGAGGACATCTTTGTTGACCTCATATAATTTAATTCCTGATACATTTATAATTGATATCTCTACATATTCAGGTGCTTTTGAATTGATATAAATAGTCAGCTGGTCAGTAAATGGATTTGGGTAAACACTAAACGATTCAATGATCCTGGTGTTTTCTACTATAACCTGCAATGTGTCATTCTTAAGATAATCATCCTTGTTTTCAAAACCATATGTAACAATCTCATATATCCCGTATTTCGACATATCAGCCTTTGTTTTAAATGATACTGTGACCGAATCTCCATTAGGGATAACCTGGTTAGTAAAAAATTGTGAAACAGGAGGTTGTCGGTCGTTTAATACATAGGCAAGATTAAACCCGTTAATAATATCTTTTCCGACATTAATAACTTTTACTGTTACAGTTTCCTGTCCATATTGATCTTTCTGGACGGGTGAGACTATTTTTGCTACCTGCAGGTCTTTCTGAATGTAATTGACTGAGCCTGATACAGCAAAATCAATCATATCTATCCATGCACAATCTGAACCTCCTGATACTGATTGGTCTTTCTTGTATATCCATTCCATTTTATTCAGACCTGCCGGCACTGCAACTGCTTTTTTTGTCCATGGAATCTCCCCGGATTTTTTAAAAACCTCGGTTCCATTAAGCCGGAATGAAAGATAATCATAGTTGTTTTCAGAAGAGACCTTGTAGTAAAACTTAATAGAGTCCGCGACTGGATATACAGTTTTCAGAACAAGAGATGTTGATCCGTTGTGGGTTATTGCACCTGATCTGGCAGAAATACTACCCTCATAGGAATTTGTACTGGTAATTATCCATGGTATAGCGCTTGTATTAATCCATGGAAAGACATTAAATGATGATGCCTCAAAGCTTTCCCTTATCTTGCCCACTCTGAAAGAATAATCTTTATTTATTATATAGGGGTTGCAGTTTAGAGTAGAGAGAACTGAAAAGAAACTGCCAGAAGCAGCATCTTCCAGTAATTTTACTGTTATGGGGAGATCAATAGTTTCTCCGATTTTAAGTTCTCCTGACTTGATACTTGGTGCAAGAATTGTGACATCATTTGCCGGACTGATTATGCTGAACTGCCCTGATGTACTACTTGATCCGCTGTTCTGAATCTTGAAGACAAGATCAAATGTTTCTCCGGGATCAGCAATATAATCTCCGTTTCCAAGCATTTTATCGTCTATCATACAATTGATTATCTGCAATTCGGGTGAGTGAATGGTAATGTCTATTTTATAAGTTTTCTCTGATTTATCATCTTTCAGAGTAAGCAAAATAGTTGCTACACCCATATCAGGAACACTATCTGAAACAGTTATACCAAGCTTGTCTGAAATGACAATTTCCGATTTCGCGGATAATGTTCCTATAAAAGTAGAATCACTGTTAATCATCAGCCAATTTGAGATGGAAGATATTTTTGCATAAAGGTTATGTGCATCAGTGAGACCAAGATTACTGATTGTAACTTTCATGTAAAAGGCTTCACCAAAATCAGCCCTGCTATTGTTATTCGCCAGTTTATCATTAATGCTGGTAGAAGTAAGATTTACAAACTCTTTCTTATAATCAGCGAAATGAATAGTTTTTATAACAGGGTACCTGTTCTGTCCGGTTATAACAATCAGGCATGAATCATTTGATAATCCTGGCATATCAAGGACCACAGATCCCGAAGCACTTGCAAATGAGGCATCCCATAACGTGTCAAAATGGGAAACAGCAATATAAGAAAAGGGTTCAATATTAAGTGAGAGCGATTTTAATCCATTTGGAAGAGTATCCGGTAATGATATATTAAATGTCCCGGGCTTTCCAATTATTGGAGTTATGCTTGGATCTCCCACTACATTATAGGTCTCCCAATAATACTTCTTCCTCGATGAAGTACTTGCGCTTACAGCAAGATTTCCGGCGTAATTGATTTGCCCCATTGTTAAATACCAGTCAGATGGAGATTCGTTATGGGTATGGAACAGCCTGTCATATGCCCCAAGGCCTGTTCCTTCGTAAGTGGGATTAGCAGTAATTGTTCCGGGTCCCACTGCCCAGTAATAATCTTCATCCCAGTATGAATCGTTCGAACATCCTATAAATCCGATTGCCCCTTTATCACTGCTCAGTACCATAGTATTACCGAAGGAATTTGAAATATTGAACTGGGCAGTCCGGCATGCATTACTTACCACAAACGGATACATGTTCTTATTCCTGAAGGATGGTATATCAGCTGACTTAATATTCACATGCAACCAGCCTGTTGCATCACCGTGTCCGGTGTAATTTATGAATGATGTACCGGCATTGATAAGTTTGATTATTGAATCTTTTTGCCTGTTAAGGTCAGCCTGAGGATAATAGAAATGTTGTTCCTTGATTTTGTTTGCAGTGGTAAGATAATTAGTTATAGCATATTTTATCTGACCATTCATATAATTTGCATATCCCGCATCATTACCTGCTGTTGCAATAGCACCAGAATAGAACTTGTTTGTATCGGCATACTGAAACTTCTCATACTGGATTATTTTATGAACGACGTTCTTTAACTGCGTAGTATCCTCAACGGGGAGCCTGCCTACGTACATTTCCGGAATATAATCACCATTACCATCAAATTCACCGTAGTACATATCGGTAACATTTCCTGTTCCATAATAGGGGACCCTGTTTACATCTCCAATGATCAGAAGGTATTCAGGCGCAGGATCTGCTACAGATGATGATTTATAGATTTTTGTCAGGGTATCTTTCAACTGTGTATAGGTATTGCCAGCCAGACCAGTTCCTATATACAGAACTTTAATTTTATAGCCTTTTTGTGTTTTCCATTTAATAAATGGTTCAAGATGCTTTCTGAAAGCCGTATCTGTCATAATAACCATCTTCACAGGTTGGTCGGTGAAGCCAGGTACTACATCTCCCGGATTGTAATTAAGCACACCTTTTATAAGTGATTCATCAAAAAGTGCCGATCCTGGAACAGTAGATTTTGTAATAAAGCCAGATGAATTAACGAAACTTACCTCAATTTTCATTGAGGTGATCATCTCAAGAATATTTGAACGAGGATTATATCTAACCGGTGAAATAATGAGGTTAGCAAGTTTTTTGTCCCTTAATTTTCCCAAGGGTTCAATTCTCACCGTATCGGAATTGATTATTCCTCTTTTTGCATATTCAGCCTTGTCGATCAAAAAGCGGGTAGTCTTTTGATCTGAATTTTTTGTTTCCCCTTCCTGTGAAGGATAAAGAATGCCGTCAATCTTTTTTCCTGAAGGATTTATTCTGGATGTCCTGACTTCACTAATCTTTACTTTATAACCTGACCCCTCCGGAATTGTGATCAGTCGGCTGAAAACAGGCAATTCTGGTTTCCCGGGGTCAGACGTGGATACATGACCAGGAATTGAGAGACGGTAAAAAGTACCGTTAGAATTGATAGTATTTTCAATGTTAAGCTCTGGTAATGAATAATATATGACGAATGATTGGTCTCCGTTTATAGCATAATTCATCTGCAAATTACCCTCTGAAAGGTATTTGTAACTTTTGCCTGTCTGTCCTACGGCAGATGCTGATAAAAGCAGAAAAACTACTATGTATATAGCCTGTTTGTCTTTCCCTAAACGCATCAATGTTAATTAATTAACGCTATGACCTAAATTCTGAGCGCAAGTTATTAAAAATCTAAGACTCTATCAGTATAACACAAATATATTTGTCCACACTGTTAAATACATATTAACATATCTATTCACTAACATATCTGGTGAATAAAATGTTTAACTAAATACGGTTTTTTTGAGATTCCGCGTATCATCTTCCATCGCAGACATTATTTGGATTTCCTTTGAATTTAGTTTTGCAAGCCGGAGACTACCTTCGCTGAATTTGTCTGTATGATGATCATTTTTGTTGAATATCCGTTATCTGTTTGTAGAAAATATTAAAGAAAGTTAAAGCATTAATGAAATTATGAAGATATTTGTATATTGTAAATTCAAAATAATTAGTGTTATGCGCAACTATAATCATTCCGGGATTTTAAAAGTTTTTCTAACAATAATTATTATAGCTATGACTGTCACAGGTTATTCTCAGGTACCACCAGCCTATGATAAGGTGAGTACTTCGGCTGGAATAGTCGAAATGCACTTTTTCGGACATGCCTCGCTAATGTTTAAAGTCAATGGATTTGTTATTTACATCGATCCCGTTCGTAGTTCAGGAAATTACGATTTTTTTCCTAAAGCAGACATTATTCTTGTAACTCATGAGCACGGAGATCATCTTGATGTCAATCTCATAGATACTCTAAAGAAACCGGGAACACTTGTGTTTTGCAATATGAACACCCTTGCAAAAATTAAATGGGCAATGGCTATGAAGGCAGGTGACAGGCAGGAGATAAATAACATAATTATTGAAGCTGTCCCTGCTTATAATATTGTGAATGAACGTGCACCCGGGCAGCCTTATCATCCAAAAGGAACAGGATTGGGATATATTCTGTCAATAGGGGGGAAGAGGTTTTACATAGCAGGGGATACTGAAAATACACCTGAGATGAAAGCACTTAAAAACATTGATGTAGCTTTTCTTCCGATGAATCTCCCGTATACTATGACCCCAGCTATGGTTGCCGATGCAGCCCGTGCATTCAAACCAAAAATCCTTTATCCATATCATTTTGGAGAAACCAATACAGATGAAATTGTAAAACTCCTGAAAGATTCAGGTATTGAAGTAAGAATCAGAGAATTAAAATAGAATTAATATGAAACCCATTAACAGAAGAGGATTTTTAAGAACAGGAATTACAGGTGCCGCCGGGATAGTCGCACTGTCACCATCACTTGTCTCTGGAGCGTCATCGGAACAACAGGAAAATATCATTTACAGGACACTTGGAAAAACCGGAATGAAAGTGCCTGTTATCAGTTTCGGCGTGATGAGATCTGATAATCCTAACCTTTGCAAAGCTGCCTACGATAAAGGGATAAAACTTTTTGATACAGCCAATGGATATCAGAACGGGAATAATGAAACAATGCTTGGAAATCTGCTGAAAGATTACCCTAGAAATTCATTCTATCTTGCCACAAAAGTAAAACCTATTGGTGTTGACAGAGATGGCAAACCTTCTGATCAGACAACAGCAGAAGATTTCCTGGACAAATTCAACACTAGCCTTTCACGGTTAAAGATGGATTATGTTGATATTCTGTATGTTCATGATATCCGGAATCCTGAAATGTTTGAATATAAGCCTATTATTGATACGGTAAAAAAACTTAAAAAGGATGGTAAAGCAAAATTCATAGGCTTCTCAACCCATGCCAATGAAGCAGTCGTTATTGATGCTGCAGCAGGGAAAAACATATTTGATGTGATACTGACTTCCTATAATTTTAAGCAGACTTATGTCAATGAACTGAATAGTGCGATAAAAAAAGCAAATCAGGCCGGAATAGGTATCGTGGCTATGAAAACTCTTGCCGGTGGAGGATTCCTTGATAAAGAAAAGACCAGACCAATTAATTCTACAGCAGCTCTTAAATGGGTACTGTCCAATCCGGATGTAACTACTACGATTCCGGGTATGACCGACTTTGATCAGCTTGATCTGAATGTCAAAATCCTTGCTGATATTACCATTACTGAATCGGAAAAGAAGGACCTTTTAATCGCTGCTGCTGAAACAGGTTTGTATTGCACAGGTTGTACCAGGTGCCTTCAGGCTTGTCCGAAAAAGCTTCCTGTTCCTGACCTGATGCGGGCATATATGTATGCTTATGGATATTCAAATCCGGGAATGGCTTATTCTCTCCTTGGCGAGCTTGGTACAAATGATAATCCCTGCAAAGATTGTAATACGTGCCAGGTTAACTGCACCAAAAACTTCAATATACGGGAGAAAATTGCCGATATCTCCAGACTTGTAAATGTTCCGTCAGATTTTCTTGTTTAGTGAAGGTAAATTCTGATTAAAATTAAAACAAATAATAATGAGAAACAGGATTCTTGTTGGATTCTTGCTTTTTATGCTTTCAGGAGCAGCATCAGCACAGGAGTTAACCCTGCCTGAGTTAGAGGGTTATAAAAAGACCACCAACTACCCCGTATTTACCCCTGATAATCTTTGGGACTTTATTAATGGCGCAGCTGATACCTACCTGGCTTATGGATTTATCGATCTGCATGTCGCGGAGTATAAAAAGGGTAAGAATGTAATAAAACTGGAAGTTTACAGGCACAGCGATAATACTATGGCTTTTGGGATCTATTCAACTGAGCGCTCTCCTTCCTTCAGATTTATGAACCTGGGAGCACAGGGCTATATAGCTGAGGGATCAATAAATTTCTTCAAAGGAAATTATTATGTTAAGATCAGGACATATTCAAAAAGTGAAAAAACACTTAATTCGGCCCAGTCATTAGCCGGTAAGGTTTCTGATATGCTTAAAGGAGATTCAAAAATGCCGGCAGTACTTTCTCAGTTCCCTGAAGAAGGGAGAAAGCAGAATGAGGAGACTTATATTAATGAAAGTGTGCTTGGGCATAAGTTTTTAAATAAAGCATACAAGGCAACTTACGAGATTGGCAGTGATATTTTCTCGATCTTTATTTTAGGAAGCAGCTCCACCGATGAGGTACAAAAAACGATAAATGCTTATCTTAAAGCAGCCGGACAGGACGCTACGGATTCAGGGAGCGGGAAATATATGCTGACCGACGGATATAACGGAACAATATTCCTTGCCTGGAATGAGAATCAGATTGTAATAATTTCGGGTCTTGCTAAAGATCAGAGTGAAATTGCCGATAGATACACTTCTGAAATTCTTAAGTAGTCTGTATTTCGGTCTGCTTAAAATGCATTGTTTATCTTAAAGGAACAGTACTGTTTGCCATCTGAACTGTTGCCAGGAATAATAACTGGGCCAGATCTTCCATTATTTCAGGTTTTATGATCTCAAGGTTATCCTGTGGCAAATGATAAAAATTCTGTGAACCGAATGTGTAGAAGCTGAGCGACGGCACATTGCTTCGGAGGAACCGTGCAGCATCAAGTCGGGGCCTTCCAAGGTTTGAAAAATAGTTGGTTAACAGTTGACGGTGTATGTATTTATTATTGGTATTCTCAATATATGACCAGAGTATAGGATAGTTCTTTCCTCCATTAACACCGATTGATGTTCCTATCCCGACCCCATCCATATTCAGAAGAATGCTTTTTTCAAGAGGTATTTTTGGGTTATCGATATATGCTTTGGATCCCATAATCCCTTGTTCCTCTGATCCGAAAGCAATAAACATAACTGATCTTTTTAATTTTATTTTACTCTCTGTTAATGCTTTTGCTACACCCATCATTACAGCAACAGCAGAAGCATTATCATTAGCACCCGGAATAATATCATAGCACTTGCCAAGACCGTCAAGATGCGCTCCTATAATTATTACCTCTTTGCTTAATAAGGTGTCTGAACCTTTTATCAGACCAATAATATTAGCACCATTTCCATCCGGAAAATGCTTCGTACTCATTTTAATAGTGACATTCTTCCTGGTATTGAAAGAGTTAGGCTTAAGAGTTGAGTTTATCTTTTTAATAACCTCATTATGTTTAAAACCGGTAGCTGAAAACATATCCGATACGACTGAGTCACCAACGTGAACATATATTAGCTTTTCAGAATAGGCATTATTAGGATTTGATATTGGTCCATAATTGTAGAGCATTCCGATAGCGCCATGTGAAACTGCATTTTCAAGTTTCTTCTGATGGAAAGAATATTCGTACCACGGACTGAATTTTTCTGCACCTGCATCTGGTGAAACCGGAGCTTCACGTTCTATCAGAATAATTTTACCCTTTACATCAATACCTTTATAATCATCATAGCCAAGTTCCGGAGCCGTTATCCCATATCCTGCATATATAACTTCGCCGGTTACAGTTCCGTTGCCGGATGTTGAACCTGGCATGTATTCTGTGATATACTTATAATGCTTGTGAATTGTTTCTCCACCTTTCTGAATTATATTAAGTGAAAGACCACAATCAGGAAGGACAAGTGTATATGGAATCTTATACCACTGAAACCAACTGCCATTATCACCGGCCGGAACCAGCCCCCATTCAGCGAAACACGATGCCAGCCATTCAGCACATTCCTGATATTCTTTTGTACCGGTTAGCCTGCCCTGATATTTGTCATCACATTGAATTCTAACATATTCAAGCAGGTCATGGCTGGAAATTGAATGCATTGTAAAAAGCAGGTCTGACTCAGAAATCTCCTGACCTTTTAGTGAAGAGGCAGCAAAAAATAGAAAAACAAAAAATCCTGATATTTTCATTGCAATATTTTCAGAAATTTAACTCCTCGTTTTGGCTCGCCTTCTGCCTTCAGCCATCTAATATAGATACAGATGGCACTCAGAACAGTTTGCTTCCTGCCATGCAGTGCCGATGTCAACAGGATGTCTGAATTCAAGGTTTTCTCTGATCGTGGCATACTCCATTTTTTCCGGATTTCCCTGACCTACTATAGTATGACACAGGGTGCAATCTTTTGTTATTGTGCGGCCGTTATCGGCCTTAAATGAACCGTTGTGACATCTGAAACATCCATTTGTTTCAAGATGTCCTATGTGTTCCGGATAAAGATCATACGCCACTTTCATTCTTGGAAAAGTATTCTGGCTGTATGCCAGTTGAATTGAGGCTATTGACGTATCAATAAGATTTTTGTTTTTTGCATAAAAGTCACTATAATCTTTTTGGTAATAACCGGAAATTCCCTCCTTTATCTTTAACATGGCTGTGTCACTGGTACTGAATGTTTCTCTCAATACACCCATTGACACTTTTTTAAAGAAAGGAATATCCTTTGAAATTGCTCCTGTAAGCATTTCCTTGTCAAAATATACAGTAGGGGAGTTATAGTTATGCGACGGCCTGTTATGGCAATCAATACAATCCATCGTCCTGGTTTCAGAGGCAGCAATAAGACTGTCAGAAACAGGATTATCTGAATTACGATAGATGGTAACCTCTCCGGTTGTTTTATTTGTATACTTTACATAAGTAATATTCTCACGCTTATCATTTTCTGATATATAGTCAATGTTTACAGCCGGATTTATATGCCAGTGAATTCCTTCCCTGAGTCCCAGACCACTGTATTCCGGCCCGGTTTTCATTTGAAGCATAATATCCCATTCTGTGTTCAGTGAATCTGCAAGAAAGTATTTCTTCGTCCATAAAGTGCGTGCATAAAATTTCTGAGGCCAGTGACATCTTTCACATGTCTCCCTGGCAGGACGAAGGTCATGAAGAGGTGTGCCGATTGGTTTGGGATAGGTTTTCGTTAATACTGCATAAACCTGATGTAATCCCGATAATTTGGACTTTACATACCATGAGGCGCCTGTTCCTACATGGCATTCTACACAAGCTACATTCGCATGCGGAGAATTTTGATATGCAGTATGTTCAGGCTCCATTACCTGGTGACAAAGCGTACCGCAAAATTCTACCGATTCAGTTATATGGTAGGCTTCAAAACTACCCATTGTTGATAATACAAGAACAATAATTGTCGTAATCGTAAAGATGATAAAAGCATTTCTGTGACTTGGGTCATTCAGGTCAATCCGCGGTAGTCTTTTTGCTTCTCTCAGATCTTTTTTCCCGATCTTTCTCCTTTCACGGATCATCCCGATGGGAATCAGGAGTAATCCTAAAATAAGGAATCCCGGCAAAATGATATAAATAAACAATCCCAGGTTTGTGTTGGCTTTATTGAAGATTGTAGAAACAACGAAGAGGAGGAGAATTAAAATCAGGTTAATACCAGCAATAATTGAACCTATGATTGTCAGCCAGTTTTTGGAGGATGGTGGAAGTTTCATGATCGCCGGGGTTTAAATGTTAGTAAGAGATGAAGTAAAAATAGAAAAATAATGGATTAAACATCTTCATGTTTGAAAAATAAAATCACGGATGAACTGGTTAATAATAAGAATAATCAGAAAAGAGCGGATCCGGTCATTCTTTCCCTTCAATTAAACGGGTAATAATCTCTTTCATATCCTTGTATGATCTGACAACCATCAGATCGCTATGTTCGTCAATAACATTTTGTGGCGGATTGAATAGTATGCCAACCTCCGCTTTACGAAGCATTGAAATATCGTTGTACGAATCTCCAATGCCAATAACTTTATAATTAAGGCTTTGAAGTGCTTCAGCCACCTTCCTTTTTGCATCCTTCTGCCTCAGGTTATAATTTGTTATATTACCGGCACTGTCTGTTGTAAGATGATGACACATAAGGGTGGGTCTTCCAAGTTGTTTAAGAAGAGGATCCGCAAATTCAATAAATGTGTCGGAGACAATTATCAGCTGGGCAACAGTACGTACCCAATTAATGAATTCCAAAGCACCCGGAAGCGGTTTCAGCAGTGATATTACTTTCTGTACATCATGCAGAGTAAGTCCGTTCTGCTGTAATATCTCCAATCTCCTTTTCATCAGTACATTATAGTCACTGATATCACGGGTAGTCAGTTTTAGTTCTTCTATACCTGTATGTTTTGAAACATTTACCCATATCTCAGGAACAAATACACCCTCAAGATCAGAACAAATAATATACATATTTTGATATTTATGCCGGATTACAGATATTTTGAATTAAGTCCTTTATTTTTTCATAATCATTACCTGCTGAAAGATAATTCTCCTCCTTCTCAGCAATTCCTGATAATGAGTCTGGAAGAACCGGATCAATTTTTATAATTTGCCTTAACTCTTCCGGAAATTTTGCAGGATGAGCTGTTTCGAGTGATATGAAAAGCTGTTTCCCTGACTGGTTTTGTTTCAATGATCTTGAATACTCTTTTATTGCCTGCCATGCAATCGCACCATGAGGCTCAAGCAAAATGTTATACTTTCTGAATATATCACTGATTGTTTCTCTTGTGTCAGCATCAGAAACACTGACACCAAACAAATCCCTGCGCATTCTTGTCATATCAGGTTCCTTCAGGATTATTCCGTTTTCATCCATCAGTCCACCGTATAGCGCTATAATTCTTGCAAAGTTGCTTGGATGACCAACATTCATAGCACTTGAAATGCAGTTTTTTGATGGTCTGACCGGTTCATAAACACCGGTTCTCAGGTACTCAGGGACCTCATTGTTCATATTAGTGGATAAAATAAATTTTTTCACAGGAAGTCCCATTCTTGCAGCGATAAGTCCTCCCATGAGATTTCCGAAATTGCCTGATGGAACACTAAAGAAGGCTTTTTCATCAGCCTTTGCAGCCAGCCTGGCCCAAGCATAGAAATAGTATACCGTTTGCGGGAGCAGCCTTCCTATATTTATGGAGTTTGCTGATGAAAGAGGAATATGAGAAAGTGATGGATCAAGGAAAGCCTTTTTCGCCAGCATCTGGCAGTCATCAAACTTACCATCGACTGCAATTATATGAATGTTTTTATTAAGAGTGGTCATCTGTTTCCTCTGCATTAATGTAACCTCATTCTCCGGGAAAAGGATAATCACATTAATGTTTTTCAGGCCATAAAATGCATTTGCAACAGCACTGCCTGTATCGCCCGAAGTTGCAGTAAGTATGGTCAGATATTGATTATTGACTGAAAGAAAGTGTTGCATCAGCCTGCTCATCATCCTTGCAGCAAAATCCTTGAATGAGGCAGTCGGACCCTGATCAAGACGCATAATATATTTACGATCACAAACTTTCTCGAGAGGTACATCGAAATTGTAGGCATCCCTGCAGAGGTCTGACAATTCATTAAATGCTATGTCATTACCAATGAATTTGTCGAGAATGACTGATGCTATCTCGTGGTACATCTTACCAGATAAACCAGAAAGCTCTTCCGGAGTCAGCATTGGAATGAAAACAGGAAGATATAATCCCCCATCAGGTGCAAGACCTTTTAGAAGAGCTTCACTGAAGGAAACTTCAGGAGCCTTCCCGTTTGTTGAATAGTATCTTATTTGCTTGTTATTCACTTATTAATTATTCATTTCTAATTTCTAATTCCATGTTCAGACATTCACCACTCTCATTAAATCCGCGAATACACCGGCAGCGGTAACTTCAGCTCCGGCACCATATCCCTTTATTACCATGGGTAACTCATGGTACCTGTTGGTTGTGATCAAAATGATATTATTACTTCCTTCAAGGTTGAATGAGGGGTGCTCAGACCCGACTGTAAGCAGTTCGACCCTGGCTTTTCCTTTGTCAAGAGTTGCAAAGAAGCGCCACTTTTTGTTTTGTTTCAACAATTCTTTCCTTTTTACTTCGAACTCCGGATCATGCCTTTTCACTTTTTCGAAGAATTCATTTAAGTCTCCTGTGAAACAATCATCAGGCAGGAACTTGATAACAGTAACGTCATCTTTTTCTATTGAATATCCCGCCTCACGCGCCAGAATCAGTATTTTTCTTACCACATCAGTTCCGCTGAGGTCCACCCTTGGATCTGGTTCTGAATAACCTTTTTCCCGTGCCCTTCTGATAGCGGAACTTAATGGAACATCAGGACTTAGTTCATTAAAGATAAAATTCATTGTTCCCGAGAGTACAGCCTCAATCCTGAGTATTTTGTCGCCACTGAGAATCAGGTCACTGATAGTCTTGATTATAGGTAGCCCGGCTCCTACTGTGGTCTCATACATAAATTTCACACCTCTTTCGTTTGCGGTATTCCTGAGTTGCTGGTAATAGCTGTATTCAGAGGAGCAGGCGATTTTATTGGCAGTTACAATGGAGACATATTTTGAAAGGATCTCATTATACTTCGAGGCAACAGTCTCATTGGCTGTGCAGTCGATAAATACCGAATTGCGAAGATTAAGTCTTGTCATTTGATGAATGAAACCTGCTATGTCTCCCTTGTCTCCATATGTCTTCAGAATTTCCCTGTAATTATCGAATGCTAACCCATTTTTATCGATCAGCATTTTTCTGGAATTAATAATCCCTATCATATTGATCTTCAGGTTATGATCGGTGAGAAGCGTAGGGAGCTGTTTCTGGATCTGTTTCAAAAGGTTCGAACCGACCAGGCCTGTTCCTGCAATGAAAAGGTGCATCTCTTTGTATCTTGAAAGGAAGAAGCCATCATGGATAACATTTAGAGCCTTTTTCAGACTTTCATTCTTTATTACCACTGAAATGTTTAACTCAGATGATCCCTGTGCAGTGGCAATAACATTTATTCCATTCCTTCCCAGCGCTTTAAACAAAATTGCTGATATCCCGGGAGTATTCTTCATCCGTTCACCAACAATTGCTATTATGGACAAATTCTTTTCAACCAGAACTTTCAATTCACTGTTAAGCTCAATCTCAATTTTAAATTCCTCATATATTGCCTCTGAAGCAATCGCTGAATCAGATGGGATTACTGCAAAAGTTATAGAATATTCTGATGAAGCCTGGGTGATAAGTATTATATTAATGTTCTTTTTTGCCAATGCGCTGAAAAGCCTCATAGATATCCCTGTGACACCAACCATCCCGGTTCCCTGCAAAGTGATAAGATCAATATGATCAATTGATGAAATACCTTTGATGGGACTTTTGTTGTCATTTGATGATTTATGACTGATTATGGTACCTTTAGATTTGGGATTAAATGTATTCAGTACCAGTATTGGTATGTTTTTCTTGTAAACAGGCCGCAAAGTGGGAGTGTAGATTACTTTTGCACCAAAATGAGATAATTCTATCGCTTCAGAATAAGTAAGATGTTCTATAGCATAAGCTTTTTCAACATTTTTAGGATCAGCTGTCATAAATCCATCCACATCTGTCCATATCTCAAGAACCTCTGCATCGATAGCTGCAGCAATTATTGCCGCTGTATAATCAGATCCGCCCCTGCCTAATGTGGTAGTTTCATTGTTTTGATTGCTTGCGATGAAGCCAGGAACAATAGTTAACTCAAAACTACCGGTGATGCTTTTACTAATAAGCTTATTTGTCAGGTTAAAATCAACATTTGCAAAGCCAAAATTACTATCGGTTTTGATCAGATTTCGTGTGTCAATATACCGGCTGTTTTCAATATAGTTACTTAGAATGAGTGAGGACAACAGTTCTCCGGTACTCAATGCCTGGTCAAGAGAGTGCTTGCTTAATTCCCGTAGAAGATAAATACCTTTCAGCGTCTCTTTAAGATCGCTGCAGATAATATTGATGGTTTCAAGGACATTGCCTTGCCGGTCATTTTTTATCAGAAATTTCGTATAGTCGATATGCCTGATTATCAGTTTCTCAAGTAGGGTTTTGTACTCATCATTTCTTAAAGATGCAAGTTCACTGATCACTTTTAAGTCATCTGTTATACCGCTGAAGGCTGACACAACAACCACACACGGTGAGCTCTGCGATTCGATAATCTTCTTTACTCCCTTGATTCGCTCTGGTGATCCTACTGATGTACCGCCAAATTTGAGGACTTTCATTGTATTAGTTAGATAAAATTATCTGTGTATCAGCAATCATGTGGAAAGTATTTAAAACGCTCGAAAATCAATTTATTTACCCCATCCCCAGGGGGAGTAAATTGATTTTCTTCGCTCCCCTGCCTACCGGCAGGCAGGCCTTGGGGCCGGGGGAAACGAAGAAAA
>Ga0208980_10000528_pt1 | contig 21767 bp, 15 predicted proteins | sample WetSurMetagenome_3_FD_187993 | JGI IMG/M metagenome (GOLD analysis project Ga0208980, IMG submission 187993) | Wetland microbial communities from Twitchell Island in the Sacramento Delta, sample from surface sediment Aug2011 Site A1 Bulk (version 2) | ecosystem: Environmental > Aquatic > Marine... | reverse complement strand
CATCTGGTAACCGCCTGCCAGCGACATATCCTTCATCCTCCGCATAAATTCAGGCTGAGTGACGAAGAACGGAGACTCTGTCTCTGACAAATTTTCAAACACGACAGAAAACTTCTCTTTCTCTATGTTCTTTTCAATCAGTTGTTTTAATTTATCTTTCTGATTATCATCGAGTTTCGAGATATTGTTTTCTTCTTTGAGGATGAGCTTATCTATCGTGTCAGAGTCGACCCTGCGAAACATGGAATTTTCCATTTTGCGCTCAAGGGTATTGATAAAATGGCTGTCCAGAATGCCATCCATCAGTAACACATCGTAACCTTTTTCCCTGGCTGTTGAAATAAAACTGTGCTGCTCTTCCAGGCTGGCAGCATAAAGATAGATCAGCTTGCCGTCCTTGTCTTTTTGTGTTGGTTCGATAGAACTCCTGTACTCCTCCAGGGTGAAATATTTGCCGTCAATATTCTTCAACAATGCGAACTTTTCAGCTTTTTCATAGAATTTCTCCTCGGTAATCATGCCGTATTCTATAAATACCTTGATATCATCCCATTTCGACTCGAAATTCTCCCTGTCTTTCTTATAAAGCTCCTCCAGTTTTTCTGACACTTTTTTCATGATGTATCCGGAGATCTTCTTCACATTGGAATCGCTCTGAAGGTAAGAACGGGATACGTTGAGCGGGATATCAGGCGAATCGATCACCCCGTGAAGCAGCATCAGGAATTCCGGCACAATGCCTTCCACGGAGTCAGTCACAAAGACCTGGTTGCAGTAAAGCTGTATTTTATCCTTCTGAATCTCTATATTCTTCTTGACTTTTGGGAAATAGAGGATACCGGTCAGATTAAAAGGATAATCCACATTCAAATGAATATGGAATAAGGGTTCTTCAAATGTCAGTGGATAAAGCTCCCGGTAAAAGTTTTTATAATCCTCATCTTTGCAATCGGTGGGCTTCTTTTTCCATAGCGGATCGGTATTGTTGATGATCCGAGGCCTTTCGACCATTTCCTCCTTGTCGTTCCCGTGTTCGTCCTTTTCCCCCGGTATTTTTTCCCATTTTTTTTCAGTTCCGAATTCTATCGGGACAGGGAGGAATCGAGAATATTTTCTCAGGATTTCCAGCACACGGCTTTCTTCCAGGAAGTCTTTATTTTCCTTGTCAATATAAACTACTACTTCGGTTCCACGATCTTTTCGGTCTATCTCCTCCAGAGTATAATCAGGACTGCCATCGCACTCCCATTTCACTGCCTTGGTACTTCCCCCTTTTTTGTAAGTCTTTGTATAGATTTCCACTTTATCGGCAACCATGAAGGAAGAATAAAATCCAAGGCCGAAATGGCCGATGATGGCATTTCTTTCAGCTTCACTCTTTGTTTTGAATTTTTTAACGAATTCTTCCGCACTTGAAAACGCGATCTGGTTGATGTATTTATCCACTTCCTCTGCGGTCATTCCGATCCCGCGGTCTATCACACGGATCGTACCCGCTTTTTTATCCACTATAATGCGGATGGTCAGGTCGCCTAACTCATCTTTGAATGTGCCTACAGATGCCAGTGTTTTTAATTTTTGCGTTGCATCTACAGCATTAGAAACCAATTCCCTCAGGAAGATTTCATGATCTGAATAGAGGAATTTTTTAATGATGGGAAAAATATTTTCCGTCTGAACATTTATCTTGCCGGTTTGCATAATCTCATTTTTAGGCTGTAGGTTTATCAAAGCATGTACCAGTTCACAACAATATGACATTTTGACTGACAGGATATTGCGGAGCTGCTTATTTATACTGATTTTAGATTTGTATCTCCTTACCCATTCAGGAAAAAACCATAATTTAGCAGGGTCAAAAAACCAAAAGAAACTACTAAAAACACCGGGATTATGGAAAACATCGATTGGGGAAGTTTGCCGTTCGGTTATTTTAAAACCGATTACAATGTCAGATGCTATTGGAAAGACGGTAAATGGGGAGAAATCGAGATTTCTTCTTCGGAATATGTTACCCTGCATATTGCAGCCACGTGTCTGCATTATGGCCAGGAAGCCTTTGAAGGAATGAAAGCCTTCATGGGTAAAGACGGTAAGATCAGGATATTCCGCTGGCAGGATAATGCCAGAAGGATGCGTAACTCGGCAGATGGCATCATGATGGCCAGGGTGCCTGATGACATTTTTGAGAAAGCGATCATGACGGCTTTGAAGCTGAACATCAAATATGTTCCGCCTTATGGAACCGGAGCTGCTTTGTATTTCCGTCCCTTGCTTATTGGAACGGGACCCCAGGTTGGGGTCAAGCCCGCTACGGAATATATGTTCATGGTATTTGTCGGACCGGTGGGCCCATATTTCAAAGAAGGTTTTCACCCGGTTTGCGTGCAGCTGTTAAGGGATTTTGACAGGGCTGCCCCGCTGGGCACCGGGCACATCAAGGTGGGCGGGAACTACGCCGCAAGCCTTTATCCTGCCGCCAGGGCCAAGGAAGAAGGATGCTCCACAGTCCTGTTCCTGGACGCTAAAGAAAAGAAATACATCGACGAAGCAGGTCCTGCTAACTTCTTTGGTATCAAGGGCAATATTTATGTAACCCCGGATTCCCATACGATCCTTCCGTCCATTACCAATAAAAGCCTCCAGGTACTGGCCAAAGAAATCGGAATGAACGTCGAAGTCAGGCATGTTCCGGTTGAAGAACTGGCTGAATTTGACGAGGTCGGCGCTTGTGGTACCGCCGCAATCATCTCCCCGATCAAAAAGATTCACGACAGGGAAACAGGAAAGGTCTTTGAATACTGTAAGGACGGATTGGCCGGCCCAATTTCAACAAAGCTTTACAACAAGCTCAGGGCTATCCAATACGGGGAAGAACCGGACGTTTATAACTGGTGTACGATCGTTGAATAATCCTTTTATTTCATCAGCGCCTTCATTTCAAGTTGCATTTTAACTGCCTCCAGCCTTGCTTTTTCGGCAAAGTCAGTGCTATTTGAGGCAAAGATGATGCTGCGTGAGGCATTGACCAGCAGGCCGACATCCTTGGTAAGGCCATAATGCGCCACTTCCTGCAGGCTGCCGCCCTGGGCGCCCACGCCGGGGACCAGGAGAAAATGCTCAGGCACAATATTCCGGATAGTTTCAAGCTGACTGGCCTGGGTAGCCCCTACCACATACATCATATTATCTGCAGTTCCCCATTTGCTCGACTGCTCAAGCACATGCTCGAACAGGTTCTTTTCCCCGGATTTGAGATACTGAAAATCGCCCGCACCCTTGTTGGATGTCAGCGCCAGGAGAACCACCCATTTCCCGTTATAGGCTAAAAATGGTTGGACTGAGTCAGAGCCCATGTAAGGCGCAACTGTGATGGCATCCACATCCAGGATCTCGAAAAATGCTTTGGCATATTGGGAAGATGTGTTGCCAATGTCGCCCCGCTTGGCATCGGCAATCACGAACGCCTGCCCTTTGAACAGGTGCAGGTAGGAGATCGTCTTTTCCAGGCTGATCCATCCTTTCAGACCGTCGCTTTCATAGAAAGCGAGATTCGGCTTGTATGCCACCGCCAAATTGATCGTGGCATCGATGATCGCCTTATTGAATTCAAAGACAGGGTCCTCTGCATCAAGCAGATGTGGAGGTAGTTTTTTGTATTCCGAATCCAGTCCGACACAAAGGAATGATTGTTTAGCGCGGATCAAGGCTATGAGATCATTTCGGGTCATAATAGTCAGGTTTGAAATTCAAAGATAAAAGATATGGTACACGCATGACACAGATGCAACGAATTTTCATTGATCTTTAAGACCGCCGACCGCTGACCGCCGACCGCCGACTACATCACAAACTCCGCTTTCAGCCTTTCCGCATTCTCTGCCAGCTGAAGCTGGTCAATCACTTCCTGGATATCGCCATTGATGACGTTCTGCAAATTATAAAGCGTAAGCCCGATGCGGTGGTCTGTCACCCGGCCCTGCGGAAAATTGTACGTGCGGATTTTGGCTGACCGGTCACCTGTGGAGACCATGGTCTTTCGTCTTGAGGAAATCTCGTCGAGGTATTTCTTGTATTCCCGCTCATAAATCCTGGTGCGGAGAACCGTCAAGGCTTTGTCGTAATTCTTGATCTGGGATTTCTGGTCCTGGCAGCTTACCACGATCCCGGTCGGAATATGGGTAAGTCGGATGGCTGAATAAGTGGTGTTGACAGATTGTCCGCCCGGACCAGAAGAACAGAAAGTGTCTTTCCGGATATCGGATTCCTTTACATCCACGTCAAATTCATCGGCTTCCGGCAGGATGACAACGGAAGCCGCAGAGGTATGCACGCGCCCCTGGGTCTCGGTTTTTGGTACACGCTGCACGCGGTGCACCCCGGATTCATACTTGAGCTGCCCATAAACGCCATCCCCGATGACATCGAAGATGACTTCCTTGAATCCTCCAACCGTTCCTTCGGTGGCACTCACAGGTTCTACGCGCCAACCTTTGGTTTCAATGAATTTAAGATACATCCGGTATAGGTCGCCTGCAAAAATACTGGCCTCATCACCACCTGTGCCTGCCCTGATTTCTACCACAGCATTCTTCCTGTCCTGCGGATCCTGTGGTATAAGCATCAGGCGGATATCTTCTTCCATTATATCCTTCTGATTCGTCAGATCAACCAGTTCTTCCTTCGCATAAGCACGCAAATCCTCATCTTTTTCGGTTTCCAGGATTTCTTTTGCCGTATCGAGGGAGGTCATAATATTCCGGTAATTTTTGTACGCGGCAATGATTGGCTGAAGCTCTTTATAATCTTTATTGAGCTGGATATAGCGCTTCATGTCCTCCATTACATCCGGTTCGTTCAGCTGTTTTTCCAGTTCCAGGTATTTCTTGTATATTTCTTCGAGTTTATCCAGCATAAATCAGTGATAAAAAGGGTGCAAAGATAGCAAGAATTGAGTGGATCAGTAATATATTTCGCCGGTTTCATGGCGGATGATCAAGGAGGCGATTTGATCTTCTTCACAATGACCGATAATTTTAGCTTCTATGTTAAAATGGCCGGAGATTTGAATAATTTTTTCAGCGCCAGAAGCAGGCAAATAGATCTCCATCCGGTGCCCCATGTTGAACACTTTAAACATTTCTTTCCAGGAAGTGCCTGAAGTCTTTTGGATTAGTTGAAAGAGGGGTGGGATATCAAATAGATTGTCTTTGATGATTCTGAGGTTTTCCACGAAATGCATGACCTTGGTCTGTCCGCCACCGCTGCAGTGGACCATGCCATGAATCTCTTTCCGGAATTCTTTTAATATTTCCTGGATGACAGGCACATAGGTCCTGGTAGGGGAAAGGATCAATTTACCGATATCAATCCCAGGCACTCCTGAAGGGTCTGTCACCTTGAACGGGCCAGTGTAGGCAAGATTTTCAGGCATCCCGGGATCAAGGCTTTCCGGGTATTTCTCCCTGTATATATTATGGAGAAGATCGTGCCGTGCACTGGTCAGGCCGTTGCTGCCCATACCGCCATTGTATGAATCTTCATAAGTAGCCTGTCCATAAGAAGATAAACCGACAATTACATCTCCGGGCTGAATCCGGTCATTGCTGATCACATCCTGTCTCTTCATTCTTGCAGTGACATTGGAATCGACAATAATGGTCCTTACCAGGTCGCCGACATCGGCAGTCTCGCCGCCGGTGGAATGGATCTTTATGCCATAGTTCCGCATCTTGGCCAGAAATTCTTCTGTGCCTTCAATAATGGCACTGATGACCTCTCCTGGGATAAGGTTTTTATTCCTTCCAATGGTTGACGAGAGCAGGATTGGTCCGGTAGCCCCTATGCAAAGCAGGTCATCCAGGTTCATGACGATGGCATCCTGGGCAATGCCCTTCCAAACGGACAAATCCCCGGTCTCTTTCCAGTAAATGTAAGCCAGGGATGATTTTGTGCCGGCACCGTCGGCGTGCATGATGTTGCACCATTCCGGATCACCGCCGAGGTAATCCGGCACTATTTTGCAGAATGCTTTTGGAAATATGCCTTTGTCGACTTTACTGATGGCAGCATGCACATCTTCCTTTGAAGCAGATACACCACGCTGCGAATATTTCAATTCATCCGGCATTATTTTTTCCTGATGATGATTTGCTGCTGTTGCGTATCAATAGAATAACTCCCGAATTTATCCATTACGGAGTTCCCGATGACAAGCGGGTAACCAAGGTTTGAGTTGACCATGAGTTCAACATTATGAATGGTCGCATTGGCTATGGTAAAATCCTTGATGATCAATATTGCCCGGTTAGCCACAGTTCCATTAGCCAGTATTTCCTCCGGGTTTCCCTGGAAATCTTCTTTGCCGATGGCCCCATTGCTGAGTAATTTCAGGGTCTCATCCACCGAGATTTGCCCGGCGAGCTTGGGATCAAATGTGAACTGGATTGTGTAACCGTTCATGACGCAAGGTGCGGTGATCAAACCTGATTTAGGCGCAAGCGTGTATTTAACTATATTATCATCCGGGTTAAGCTGGATCTCAACAGTCTTGGATAATTCCACATTCTTTGGCTTAGGCACAAAATCCTTGCTGAGCACCCTGAATTCGGTCCTCCTGTTAAGCTGGTGTGCTGCTTCTTTGTAATCATTCGAGGGCAGAGAATCGATATAGGTTTCCGTGAGCGTAGTTCCTGCTTTAAAGAAGAAACCTCCGGAGGTAATGTCCTTGTTTAATGTCCTTGGCACCCTTTCACCATATCCTTTAGCAACCAACCGGTCAGGATCAATACCGCGTTCGATGAGGTAATCCACGACTGACTGAGCGCGCTTCTGCGACAGGATATCATTTCGTTCATAGGTGTCCCGGGCATCGGTATGCGAAGCCAGTTCAACGATAAGCGTTGGATTTTCATCCAGTGTAGCGATCAGCCCCTGCAATGAATCCTGGTATTGTGGTTTGAGGTCCCACTTGGCAAGGTCATAAAGGATTTCAGGCAGAACGATCGGTTCCTCAGGAATCGGGGCCAGGATGAAATCCCGGGTGAGGTCCTTGCTCTTCTCGTACCCTACGGTGGTGACTTTGCCGGACGCATTGAAATAATTATCTTTCGAGACGATCATCTCGTAGGTGGTATTCGGCATGATCTGGCTTTTGCCGAACATATAAACTCCGTTATCGGCTGTCCTTGCCGTCATCGAGATGCCATCCGAACCAACAATATCAACCCTTGCGCCCGGCACCGGCTGGAGCGTCCTGTCATCTTTCACGACACCTGACAGGGTATATTCAACCGGGGGAACGATGAATGAGTAAATATCTTCCCTGGACTTTCTTCCGGAACGGTCAGAGGAAAAATAGCCCTTTTCGCCTGTGGGCTCAAAGATGATCGCGAAATCATCCGCGGCGGAATTAATGGGGATCCCCATATTGACGGGTTGTCCCCAGACATTACCGGTGTCCATCCTGCTGTAGAAAATATCCAGGCCCCCTAAACCCGGATGGCCATCAGAGGAAAAGTACAGCAAAGTGTCGCTCCGAAGGTACGGGAACATTTCATCTCCCGGGGTATTGACCACAGGGCCAACATTATAAGGCCTTCCAAAGGGCTGCGTCGGACCGTCCCGCCAGGCTACCCAGATATCCTTGCCCCCAAATCCGCCCGGACGGTCAGAAGAGAAATAGATGATGAGTTCATCCCGGCTAATCGTCGGATGGCCAACAGCTTCGGTGGAGTCAAAGACAATGGGGACGATTTCAGGTTTGCTCCAGAGCCTGCCGGTGCGTCTGGATGTATAAATCTGGCAACCGTTTTTCCGTCCTTCTTCGTTGGGGCATCGTGTAAAATACAAAACGTTGAAGTCACTGGTCATCATCGGGGCACCTTCATTGGCTTCCGTGTTCACCCCGTCTTCTTCCTGGTCATCTAAAAGCACAGGCGTACTCCATACATTTTTTTTATCGAGTCTGGCTGTAAACAAACTGCTGAAGCTTTGATTGGTCCATTCATCAATGCTCTTTCCCTTGCTGCCTTCACGAGTGGAGGTGAAAATCAGGGAGTTGTAATTTTCGCTGGCATAAGTAGGGGCAAAATCCGATTCTCTTGAATTCAGCCCTTTTTCTTCCTTGATATCATATTTAGACTCAAACTCCTGCCATTTAGGGATTTCCTCGCAAGCAGTCAGACCGTACTTACCCCGGGGATCATCTGGCATTTTTTTCTCATACTGCTCGTAATAAATCTTTGCCTCCTCGAGATTTCCGTCGGCTTTTTGCGCTTCAGCATAATATAGCAGGATGGTGGGCTCTTTACTGTCGTATCCGTTTTTGATAAGCCTTTTGTACTGGACGTCTGCCCGTTTGACATCACCGGTCAGCCTGTAGCATTCAGCAAGCCTGAAGGTGATCCTGTCCCGTTCAGCAGGGTTCTTTTTGACTTTTGTATAAGCTTTCTGATACTTTTCAATGGCAACACTGTAACGCTGATCTTCAAATGCTTCGTCAGCAGTACGGATGAAGGTTCTTTTCTGGCCAGATACCTGCAGGGCCAGGAAAATAATGGCCACAGATAAAAATATGTTGATCCTGTTTTTCATATGTGCCTTACACCCTGATCATAATATCGGAAACGGAGAATATTTAAATTTATTGGATGAAATTGATGTTATCCTTTCAAATTATCACCGCTGCTGCCTGTGCCGGAACTTTCCCCTTTTTTCCCGGGAGGATCGTTTAAAGGTTTGGCAACTCCTTCCAGGTCATTCTTGATATCATGAGCGGTCTTTTTTAAATCACTGAGGGGAGATCCTTCGCCATCGGCTTCTGTTTCAAGCTTACGGGCTTCTTTTGATATTTCTCTTTTTATCTCATCCGAAGCACGCCTTATTTCATTCATTCCTTTGCCTATCTTTCTTGCTATTTCAGGGATCTTGCTCGGCCCGAACACCAGGAATGCCACTAGCAGGATGACCATCAGTTCACCTCCGCTTATATCAAAAAAGAGTAGAATTCCAGGCATAAGGCCTTTGATTTAAAGTGAACAAAAATAATAAAAAAAGGCTGGTTTGCTTTAAAATTTCAAGTTTGGCAAACCAGCCTTTTCTGTGGATATATGCATAGCCTTATTTGGCTTTCTGCAATTTCTGTTCTTTATTGAGTGTTTTTTGCATCAAATCGTATGCTAAAGGTGTAGCAACGAAAACAGAGGAATAAGTCCCGAAGAAGATGCCGAACATAAGGGCAAAGGTAAATCCGCGGATGACTTCCCCACCGAAAATAAACATGGCAATAAGTACGACAAGGGTCGTGCCTGCCGTGTTCACTGTTCTTGACAGGGTGCTGTTCAATGCTTCATTCACATTGGTAACGTAATCCCGCTTTGGATGCAGGGCGACATATTCCCTGATCCTGTCGAAGATGATCACCGTGTCGTTGATCGAATAACCAATGATGGTAAGGATGGCAGCGATGAATGCCTGGTCGGCTTCCATGCTGAAGGGCATAATGCTGTATAGTAGTGAAAACAGACCGATGGTGATGAAGGCATCATGGAAGAGTGAAACAAGGCCGCCGAGACCATATTGCCACTTCTTGAACCGGATTGCAATGTAAATAAAGATGGCAATCAGGGAGAAGACGACTGCCATGATGGCTTTGTTGCGGATATCGTCAGCAATGGTTGGCCCTACTTTCTGCGAACTCAGGATACCCAGCAGTTTGCCTGCTTCCGTGACATCGGTTGAAAAATCAAGATAAGTGAGGTCCTGTCGCTGATATAATGGTTTCAGACCGTCCCATAATTTATGCTGCAATACCGAATCCACCTGTGCACCGTCTTCCTCGATCATATATTTGGTGGTGACCTTAACCTGGGTATTTGGCCCGAAAGTTTTTACTTCAGGGGCATTTCCGCCAAATTGGGCAGTGAGTGCACTACGCACGTCAACGGTCCTTACATTCTGGTCAAACCGGATCACGTAGGTCCTTCCACCTGTAAAGTCAATCCCCTGGTCAAGCCCCCGGAATATCAGGGAGCCGAGGCCGATCAATGATAGTGTGATCGAGAAGATATAAGCATATTTCCTAACACCCAGCCAATTGAACCTGACATTATGGAGGAAGTCCTTAGTCATTGGCAGGGAGAAGGTAATGGTCTTGTTTGTATCCATAGCCCAGGTGAAAATGATCCTGGAGATGAAGATAGCGGTGAACAGTGAGCTCAGGATGCCTATGATAAGCGTAGTCGCAAAACCCTGTACAGGGCCGGTACCGAAAATGTACAGCACGACAGCGGTAAGCAAGGTAGTGACGTTTCCGTCGATAATGGCTGAATAAGCTGCTTTATAACCGTCCGTGATCGCCAGTCGCACTCCTTTGCCGGCCCTGGTTTCTTCCTTGATACGTTCGTAGATGATAACGTTGGCATCCACAGCCATACCAAGCGTAAGGACTATACCGGCGATGCCAGGCAGTGTCAATACTGCACCAAGAGAGGCCAGGATACCGAAGATAAAGAAGATGTTGATCACCAGTGCAAGGTTGGCGACCCAACCGGCGCGGGCATAGAAAAAGACCATATAAATCAGGATCAGCAGGAATGCGATCACAAATGACCATAATCCTGCGTTGATGGCTTCTTTACCAAGGGAAGGTCCAACTACCGCTTCTTCGACAATATGTGCCGGTGCAGGCAATTTACCTGCTTTCAGGATATTCGCAAGGTCCTGGGCTTCCTCGAGCGTCATGCCTCCACCGCTGATGGACGACATCCCGTTGGGGATTTCATTACGGACCGACGGAAAGGAATATACATGTTCGTCGAGTACTATAGCGATCTGTTTGCCAATGTTATCCGCGGTCAGTCTTTTCCAGACCCTGGCGCCATCGCTGTTCATGGAGAGGCTCACTTCAACATTTCCAACCTGGTCGTAATCCTGGCGGGCATCCACGACAACATCACCTGCCAGGGCAGAGCTGCCGTCACGGGAGGTGACTTTCAGGGCAACCAGGTCCAGGATGGTGGATTTTTCATCACGGGGCTTAACCGTCCAGCAAAGCTTCATGTTTCTCGGGAAGATATTTTCCACTTTTTTCAACATGGCATTTACTGTCGCTGTGTCTTTAATGGCTGCATAACCGACAGTTGCTCCCTGGTCAGGGTAATATTTGCCATCTTCTCCCTGCCTGAATGCTGGGATGAGATAGGCATTAAGGGGATTTTCCTTTGCATATTCCTCGAACGACCTTTCCCTGTTTGCAGCAGCAGATGTATCGCTTTCCAGCTGATCGGCAAGGGATTTGGTCGTGTCGGCGCCTTGGGGTTCGGTAGAAGCTGGCGTAGCAATATCACTGCCTGTAGTGGAAGTTGAAGTGGCAGTATCACCCGTAATTTTATTGGTACCGTTAATGGCCACCAGTCTTTTGTTCGCTTCAGCGAAATAGCTGTATACTTCAGGGTATGTGTAAGTTTCCCAGAATTCAAGCTTGGCTGTTCCCTGGAGGAGTTTCCTCACGCGAGCCGGGTCCTTGATGCCCGGGAGCTCAACAAGGATCCTTCCGGTTGTCGCAAGTTTCTGCACATTCGGCTGGGTTACCCCGAAGCGGTCAATACGAGTGCGCAATATATTAAAAGTACGGTCGAATGCAGAATTAGCCTCATCCTTTATAACGGCCAGCACTTCTTCATTGGTGGAATTATAACTGATCTTGTCTTTCAGTTCAACCGTATTGAATATAGAAGCAAGTTTTGCATTGGGATCAATTTCCTCGAAAGATTCTCCGAACAGGGTCACGAAATCGCGCTCGCTGTTGCGCTGTTTCTGGTAAGCCTGCTGCATGGCCTGCTGGAAGATCGGATTGACACTATTTGGTCCTGCCAGGGCCTTGACAATATCGCCCATGGATACCTCCAGCACCACGTTCATACCACCCCTGAGGTCCAGTCCAAGGTTCAGTTCCCTTTCCTTAACATCCTTATAAGTGTATTTTTTGACGAGAATGTTGTAGACTACTTCACTTGACATGGAATCCAGATAATACGATTCCCTCACCCTGGCCAGTGAATCGAGGTAATAGGTTTCTAACAGACTATTTCCATTGGAAAGGTCCCTGGCTATATTTGCAGCATCCTGATTCTTAGCATATTTCCTGGCACTTCTCTCTATTGTGCCGCTAATAAATGTGAAGGATAACTGGAAAAGACAAACCAATGCAAATGCAATCGCAAAAACCTTGATAGCTCCCTTACTTTGCATGTTTTCAGAATTTTACTATTTGTATATCAATTTTTTGGAGGGTGCAAAATTAGAATAATATTTCAAATTAACCAATCGGCTTTTAAATTTATTTCCCTTATCCTCCCGATCGGGGCCAGAACATATTTTTATCTGGGAAAGTTATCATAAATAATTTAAAATCAGTATAATATAAATCCGGGTGATTTACATTGTATTTTTTTTCTCAATCCAAGTAATTTAGATTGTGGAAATCATATTCTATTATTTCTTAATTATTATCTTTGTGTTCATTTTATTATTTAACTCGATCTGCAATGAAAGTCAAGTATTTAGATCTTATTGAACAGACATTTGAATTCCCTACGGACGAATTCGATGTAATTGATAATGAGCTTCATTTCCATGAAATCCCGCTCATGGACATTATCAAGCAATATGGAACACCTTTAAGGATCAGCTACCTGCCGAAGATAAGTGAACAAATCCAGAAGGCCAAACGGTGGTTCAATGTGGCAATGGCGAAAGTGGATTACAATGGCAATTACACCTATTGCTACTGTACAAAAAGCTCACATTTTTCATTTGTGCTCGAAGAAGCACTTAAGAATGACATACATATCGAAACTTCCTCTGCTTTTGATATGAGCATAGTAGAGCGGCTTTTTGAACAGGATCTGATCAATAAGGAAACGTTCATTATCTGTAATGGTTTTAAGAGGCCGCAATACATAGAAAATATCATAAACCTTATCAATCGTGGATTTGAGAATACCATCCCTGTCCTCGACAATTTATTCGAGCTGGATAAGTTCTCAAGGGGCATCCGGAAAAAAGTCAAGCTTGGGATCAGGATTGCTTCAGAAGAGGAACCGAAATTTGAATTTTATACTTCGCGTCTTGGCATACGTTATAATGACATTTTGCCCTACTACCAGGAGAAGATAAAGAGTAATAACAAGTTCGAGCTGAAAATGCTCCATTTCTTTATCAATACCGGGATCCGCGACACGGCTTACTACTGGAATGAGCTTTCAAAATGCGTTAACGTTTACTGTGATTTGAAGAAGATATGCCCGGAACTCAATTCCCTGAATATTGGCGGAGGTTTTCCGGTAAATAACTCGCTTACCTTCGATTACGATTATGAATATATGGCTGAAGAGATCATCGCGCAGATCAAAAATATTTGCCACCAGAACAATATACCGGAACCTGATATTTTTACAGAGTTTGGCTCTTTTACTGTCGGGGAAAGCGGGGCGGTGCTCTATTCCATCATAGATCAGAAGCAACAGAATGACAGGGAAAGCTGGAATATGATCGATAGTTCATTCATGACAACCTTGCCGGATACCTGGGCAATGAACCAGCGTTTTATCCTGCTGGCCATCAACAACTGGGATTCAGAATATGAAAGAGTGTTTCTCGGAGGCCTGACCTGCGACAGCATGGATTATTACAACTCCGAAGCCCATTCAAATGCCATCTTCCTGCCGAGGATAAAAAGGGGCGAACCACAGTACATAGGCCTTTTCCATACGGGGGCCTACCAGGAATCCATCGGGGGCTACGGTGGGATTCAGCATTGCCTGATCCCTGCTCCAAAGCACATTATCATCGACAGGGACCAGAACGGCGAGTATTATACCAAATTATTTGCCAAGGAACAAAGCTATAAATCCATGCTTAAAATTCTTGGTTATTGATTCCTTCGACAAAATACTTTATTTTAGTTGTATTATTTTTAGAAGATGCCTGATATGAATTTTGGAGGAATATCCAGTGAATTTACCGATTACAGGAAGTCCCCGATAGTCATCCTTCCTGTGCCTTATGATGAGACCAGCACATGGATCAAAGGTGCGGACCGCGGGCCGGATGCCATTATTGAAGCCTCGGCCAATATGGAATTGTATGATATTGAGACAGATTCCGAAGTTTTCAGGATTGGAATCTTCACCTCACCGAAGGTGGATGAGAAAAGTTCTCCGGATGCCATGGTCGGGAAAGTATACAGCGCTGTGAGCAGTTACCTGAAAGATGGTAAGTTCGTCGTAACGCTCGGAGGTGAGCATAGTGTGACCATTGGGGCAGCACAGGCCTATTCGGAAGCATTTCCGGGGCTTTCAGTGCTCCAGATTGATGCCCATACCGACCTTCGCCAGGAATATGAAGGCTCCAGGTTCAACCATGCCTGCGTGATGGCGCGCGTCAGGGAGATGTGCCCCATTGTACAGGTAGGTATCCGGAGTATGGATGTAATAGAGAAACCTTATATAGATAAGGACAGGATTTTCTTTGCCCACAACCTTACCGGAACCGGTAACAGATGGATGGATGAGGTGATTGACAAACTCAGCGACATGGTTTATGTCACTATAGACCTGGATGGATTTGATCCTTCCATCGTTCCTGCTACTGGTACCCCGGAACCGGGTGGATTGAACTATTATGAAGTGATGAGCCTGATTCGGAAGCTGATAGTCAGGAAGAAGGTGGTGGGCTTCGATGTGGTTGAACTTTGCCCGATTGATGATAATAAAGCATCTGATTTTCTGGCATCTAAACTGATTTACCAGTTTCTGAGCTATAAATTTATGAATAAGTAATTGTTCTTGGAAGAGAATTTCTGATGAATGTAACTCATGCGGATTGAAAAAAGTACCTGCAACTAAGTTGAATAAATCATAATTCTCAGCATATGAAAAAGAAAGACCTGTTAAAACAAACCATTGAGCACATTGATATCAAATCTTTTGATTCAGCTCCTATCATTGACGCCATGCGAAAGATGTCGTTCACGTCGAGGGAGGCAGCAGGAGCTGCTGACATATTGCAGCGCATGATCAAAGACAAGGATTGCTCGATCATCCTTACCCTGGCCGGCAGCACCAGTGCAGGGGGCTGCATGCAGGTCTATGTGGATATGGTCAAGCACAACATGATCGATGCCATTGTGGCGACCGGAGCTTCTATCGTTGACATGGATTTTTTTGAAGCCCTTGGATTCAAACATTACAGGGGGACCCCTTTTATCGATGATAAGATGCTGCGCAACAATTACATCGACAGGATTTACGATACATATATCGATGAGGAAGAGCTGCAGCATTGTGATTTGACCACCAAGATTATTGCAGATAAGCTGGAGCCCCGCCCATATTCATCCAGGGAATTCATCCGTGAGATGGGACGTTACCTGGTGGATCACTCAGTTAAGAAGGACTCCCTGGTGCAGGTTTGCTATGAGCACGATGTGCCCATTTTCTGCCCCGCTTTTTCCGACAGCAGTGCAGGGTTCGGACTGGTGAAACATCAGTGGGAAAATCCAGATAAACATGTCAGCATTGACTCCGTGAAAGATTTCCTGGAGCTGACAAAAATAAAAATGGCTGCAAAGACCACGGGATTATTCATGATAGGAGGCGGTGTGCCGAAGAATTTTGTTCAGGACACGGTCATCTGTGCTGAAATTCTCGGATCAGATGTCCCCATGCATCAATATGCTGTGCAGATCACGGTAGCGGATGCAAGAGACGGGGCATGTTCCTCATCCACCCTGAAGGAGGCCAGTTCCTGGGGAAAGGTTGATACCGTTTTCGAACAGATGGTTTACGCGGAAGCCACCACAGTGGTGCCTTTGATCGTCAGTTATGCTTATCACCGCGGAGATTGGAAAAAGCGTGAAAAGAGAAGCTGGGCACGGATCTTCGATAAATAAGAAATATGAATCAAGCCTTATAAGTCAGCCATTTCCATAATTCCTTATAGCTTACCTTCTTGCCGTACATCAGAATGCCGGTGCGGTAGACCTTTGCTGCCAGCCAGGTAGTAAACAGGAACCCTAACACCAGCAATACCATCGAAGGAATCAGGTCTGTATAGATATTCACCCCGAATGGTACCCGGATCATCATGATGATCGGTGAAGTGAGCGGAATAAGCGAAAGCCAGTATGCCACGCTGCCATCGGGATTATTGAGAACAAATGAAAGGCCTACCACGATGGCAAATACCAGTGGTATGGTCACCGGCAGCATGAACTGCTGGGTGTCTGCCTCATTATCGACGGCTGATCCGATTGCAGCGAACAATGCGGCATATAAAAGATATCCTCCTACAAAGAAGAATAGAAAGGTCCAGATGATCACCCCGTAATTAATAGAAAAGAAAACGTCAAGCATCTGTGAGAAGTTCTCATCGGCAGACAATGATTCCAGTCCTTTCTGCGTATCAGGCATTCCCATGGCATCGGACGGGAACAATTGCCCAGGATTGGCTACCGTTTCCTGTCCCATTTTATATTTAGTGATCTGGTCGGCGTAAATGGCTGTGAATGAGGTCACAATAGCCAGGGTGAGCAATATCCACAGAAGGAACTGAGTAAGCCCGACCATGGCAATCCCGACAATTTTTCCAAGCATGAGCTGGATGGGTTTTACCGATGATACAATGACCTCCACGATCCGGTTGGTTTTTTCCTCTATGACCCCCCGCATCACCTGTGAACCATACATGAAAATAAAGAAATAGATGAGCATTCCTCCAATAAAGCCCAGTGCCCAGCTGATCTCGGTATATGATTTCTTGCTGGTCTCAATATCTTCAACCACCAGCGAAATATTGGACTTGACCGATGCAAGGGTTTCTTCATCTATTCCATAAACATCTTCCAGCTTTTTGTTTTCCAGGATTTTGTTTGCTGATTCCTGAAGGTACATCTTCATGCTGAGCCCCGGCTTTTTGTAGGAATAAAGGTAGAAAGCCTTGGGGGTGGTATATTCAGACCTTGGGATATGCAGGATTGCGAAATCATCGCTCTTTGCCAGGTTTTGCTTGGCTGTCTGAAGGTCCTCGGTGATGTAGGTGAATTTGATCTCGTTCGTTTCCTTGAACTGTTCGTAGAACAGTCCTGTTTCGTCCAGTACTTCTACAATTTTAGTGCCTTCTGTGCGGCTGGCCAGAAGCAAGGGGACGATCCATACCGATGCCATCAGGATTGGCCCCAGGAAGGTCATGACCACAAATGATCTTTTCTTGACCCTGGTAAGGTATTCTCTTTGAATGATCAGCCAGATTTTTCTCATTCTTGGGCGGATTTTACAGTGTCGATAAAAATATCGTTCATGGTTGGCAGGACTTCACGATATGAATGGACCTGCACCTTGCCGATGAGCTGTGAGAGCAGATCATTCGGCTTATGGTGGTCCATCGTTCTGATCTTTAATATTGTATGTGTTGACGAGCCCTGTATGTCTAGGATCTTATAGGATGGATCCAGCATCTTATCGATATCGGAATTACCCGATATCTCCACCTCAAAGGTATTCGACCCGTGTTGTTTGCGGATATCCATCACCCTTCCTTCCAGTATCTTTTTCGATTTATTGATAAGGGCGATATTATCGCATAGCTCTTCGACGGAAGCCATGTTATGGGTGGAAAAGATGATGGTAGAGCCGTTGTCTTTCAACCGGAGGATTTCTTCTTTTAAAATGCTGACATTGATGGGATCAAAGCCGCTGAACGGCTCGTCGAAGATCAGCAGTTTCGGCTCATGCAGCACGGTCACAACGAACTGGACTTTTTGCTGCATCCCTTTTGAAAGCTCTTCCACTTTCTTGTTCCACCAGGAACTGATTTCAAATTTTTCGAACCATTCCCGAAGCTTTGCCTGGGCCTGATGTTTGCTTAATCCTTTTAATTGCGCCAGGTAGAGGGCTTGTTCACCCACTTTCATTTTTTTATAAAGGCCACGTTCTTCAGGCAGGTAGCCGATCTGGGCGATGTCAGGAGGATGGATGGGGCGGCCTGAGAAGAGGATCTGGCCCTCATCCGGGGCGGTGATCATATTGATGATCCTGATGAGGGTGGTCTTTCCTGCCCCGTTGGGCCCCAGGAGGCCGAAAATACTTTGGTCCGGCACTTCGAGGCTCACCTTGTCAAGGGCAGTATGGCCGGCAAAACGCTTGGTAACATTTTCAGCTTGGATCAGGTTCACTGGAAGATATTTTTCATTCTGTCAAAAAATCCTTTGTCTTTTTTTGATGGATTGGGCCTGAAATTCTCAGAATCCTTCAGTTTCTCCATCATTTGCTCTTCTTCCCTGGTCAGGTTTCGCGGGGTCCACACATTCAGGTTCACCAGCAGGTCGCCACGTGCATAACCGTTGATATCAGGCAATCCTTTACCTTTTAACCGGATCACTTTGCCGCTTTGTGTTCCCGGATCGATTTTGATCCTTGCCTTGCCATCAAGCGTAGGGATGTCGACAGTTGCCCCCAACGCTGCATCGGGAATGCTAAGGAAATGCTCGTAGATCAGGTTGTTGCCATCCCTGTCGAAATTTTCATGTTCCTGTTCCTCGATGAGGATCAGTAAATCACCCGGTATCCCACCCCTGGCGGCTGCGTTCCCCTTGCCTCCCATAGAAAGTTGCATGCCTTCGGCTACACCTGCCGGGATCCTTACAGAGATCACTTCTTCGCCCTTTACGATGCCATTCCCGAAGCAATGGTTGCACTTAGTGCCGATGATGGAGCCTTCCCCGTCGCAGGTCGGACAGGTGGAAGTGGTTTGCATCTGTCCAAGGAAAGTACTGGTGACCCGTGTTACCTGCCCTTTGCCATGACAGGTCGGGCAGGTATTCATGGAGGCGCCTTTTTCGGCCCCGGTTCCGTTGCAGGAGTCACAGGATACATATTTGCTTACTTTGACCTTCTTTTCAACCCCGTTAAGGATTTCTTCGAGCGTCAGCTTCACTTTTATTCGAAGGTTCGTACCCCGATTTACCCTTCTTCTGCCAGTCCGACTTCTCGTTCCGAAACCGAAAGCATTTCCGAAGGCATCTCCGAAAGCATCTCCGAAAATATCCCCGAAATTCGAGAAGATATCATCCATATTCATGCTGAAACCGCCACCCGGCATGCCTTTCACGCCATCATGGCCGTACCGGTCATAACGTTGTTTCTTTTCAGGATTGCTTAAAACCTCATAAGCTTCGGCCGCTTCTTTAAATTTTGCTTCAGCGGTGGGGTCATTGGGATTTTTATCCGGATGATAGCGGATGGCCATCTTTCGGTAAGCCTTCTTGATCTCTTCCGGTGAAGCATTTTTAGGTACTTCCAGTATATCGTAATAATCGCGTTTCTGCATATTTATATTCCTACAACTACTTTCGAATACCTGATCACTTTCCCATTCAGTTTATAGCCTTTTTCAATTTCATCTACCACTTTGCCTTTCAAATCTTCAGAGGTTGCAGGAATATTGGTAAGTGCATCATGATAATCTACATTGAATGATTCGCCAACAGCGGGGATGGGCTCCAGGCCTTTTTGTGACAGCAGACCTTTGAACTTGTTATGGATCAGCTGGATTCCATCAGCCACGACCGTTTCCTGTCCATTTTCCAGTTTTACGATCGATTTCAAAGCCCTTTCTAAGTCATCCAACACCGGCAGCAGCGAGACAATGATCTCTTCTGAAGCATATTTGCTCAGTTCGATCCGCTCTTTTTGAGTCCTTTTCCTGTAATTATCGAACTCGGAATATAACCTCAGGTACTTGTCATTCAGCTCATTATATTTTTCCTGCCACACCCTGGCCTGTTCATCTTTGTGATCAGGCTTTTTCTTCTTTTTATCGGAATGCACATGGCCTTCTCCCGGTTCTTCGTTCTTGCTAGCAGAAAGATTCTCCTTGTTTTCTTTTTTTATTTCCTCTGACATTATTCTTAAAAACTATTTAAATCACTAATTGTGCCTGGATGAAATGAAAATCACCCGGCAAGCGCTTTTATAACGGATTCGCAAATGTAATCAAACTACGGGCGTGGCAGAACAAATTATTTGCCAACCAGGAATGAAGGACATTTTGGCAGATGTCCGGCGTAATCCAGGAATTTGTAAATTTATACTCTGGTAGGTAGGGGTCACCAGCCGGTGACCCCTACCTACATTCAAACCGAACGACACCAATGATGAAATTCTTATGATGCGAACTATACAACTTATTATTACCTGCACTTTTGCGGTGGTGTGTCTGGCCGTTACCGCCCAGAAGAATTATCGCCTCGATTTCACCATAAAAGATCTTCCCGGAGAGAAACTCTGGCTGATTTTTTACTATGGAGATCAGCAAATTAGGCAGGATACGGCATTTACAGACAAGCAGGGAACAGTTTCATTGCAGTTTGATGATGCGGATGAAATTGGGATGTACCGGCTTGAAAACAAAGATAAAAAAGGGATGGATTTTCTATTCAACCGCGAAAAAGTGGATATCACACTGGATAACAATTTCAGCCTGGATGGGATCGAGGTAAAGTCTTCCAGGGAGAATGCCCTGTTTTACGATTATTACCGGCATAAGTTCGATATGGAAGACCGGCTGGAGGTCCTGCGGAGTTTTCTCCGGTATTATCCAACCAGTGATACTTTTTATTTTACTGTGGCCGAGCATATGGAGATCCTGGCCGGACAATACCAGGATTACCTTGACAGTATTATATCCGCGTGTCCCGGATGCCTTGTTACACATATCATCCAGTTTGACCAACTGCCTGACATCCGTCCGGGAGCCCTGGATGAAATGACAAGGGGCCTTTACCAGGCAAATTATTTCAGCAGTGTGGATCTTAAAGACACATTGATACTTAATACGCCTTTATTGCCGGTAAAAATCATCGATTACCTGTCGCTTTATGTTCAGCCCGGAGCTACAAGGGAAAAACAGGAGATTTTTTTCATGCAGGCGGTGGATTCGCTCATGAAATTTACTGACGGTAGTCCGAAGGTCAGGGAAATGGTTGTGAATTACCTCATCAATGGTTTCCAGGCTTATGGATTTGAAAATGTGCTGACTCATCTTATTGAGGGATATGTCCTTGGTCAATCCTGTGTGAACGACCAGCAGGAAGAAAAATTACGGTTACGCATTGAAGGCTTTAAAAAACTTGCAGTGGGTACCATGGCCCCTGATTTTGAAGTACCGGATTCCGGGGGCAATCCGGTGAAATTATCCAATTTCAGGGGGAAGCCTGCCGTGATCATTTTCTGGTCGAGCGACTGCCCGCACTGCCAGGCCATTCTGCCCGAATTGAACACGCTGTATGCCCAATTTCGCGACAAAGTATCATTCATAGGCATTTCCATTGATGAGGACGAAAAATCATGGCGCCATGCCCTCGAAGAGAACGGGCTGAAATATACCAATATAGCCGAGTTGAAGGGTTGGAACGGTCAGATCATCCAGGATTATTACGTATATGCCACGCCGACATTCCTTGTTTTAGATCCTTCCGGATACATAAAAGCCAAACCCACCGGGGTAGGAGAGTTGAAGACAGCGTTAGAAAAATAGAATGAAAAATATACTCACTGACGACTGACGACTGGCGACTGACTAATGACGGCTGATCACAGCGCCGATATTCCTGAGGCGCTGGTCTATTTGCTGATAGCCGCGGTCGATCTGTTCGATATTGTGGATCACGCTGGTGCCTTCTGCTGAAAGCGCAGCAATGAGCAGAG
>Ga0208980_10000527_pt1 | contig 21772 bp, 22 predicted proteins | sample WetSurMetagenome_3_FD_187993 | JGI IMG/M metagenome (GOLD analysis project Ga0208980, IMG submission 187993) | Wetland microbial communities from Twitchell Island in the Sacramento Delta, sample from surface sediment Aug2011 Site A1 Bulk (version 2) | ecosystem: Environmental > Aquatic > Marine... | reverse complement strand
TATCTTGCGCGTGAGGGTTGCGAGAGTCATTGGATTTATGGGGATATCATCGAACTCCCTTTGCGAGCTGAACGTGCCACATTGACCGACCTAGTCAAGGTTGTCAAAGCTGATCTCGGTGACGACGCTATGCTTGAACTGGATCAGGAGTTGGTCCTGTCGCTGGAATGTCCGCTATGTCACACGGTCACACCGGTCCTGCAACCGTTGGCGCAGGTCAGCTTTGAGGAAGGTCATTGCCCCGAATGCGGAACCTTGCGCGAGACCTCTCTGACGCACGAGGTAAATGGCACAGAGGATTTTCTCCACCATACCCTGGCCAGTCTGGGTATCCCGCCATTGCAGATCCTGCGTGCGCACAATCAAAATGAGTACCGTTTCTATGAACTGACCGGTGACCTGCCGGATGCGTTGCATTTCCACCACTTCGAGCGGATTGAACCGCAAGAGAGTTTGTCCCTGCGTAAACGTATCCATATTCAGGAAGAACCAGTACGTGAAATGTTAACCATCCGAAAGAAACACATTAAACTGCACGATTGATTTCCAGAGCAGCCTTATGACAAACCCGGTTTCACCCTCTCCGTCACCCTATAATAACCTTTCCCTGCTGGTTCGATTCCTCCTGGTCCTGGCCGTCAGTGTCTTTGCCGCGCTCGGATTCAGCAGCCTGGCTGGACGTGAAGGTCTTTTCCAGGGAATGTCCATTGCCATCAAACTGGTCAGTGCGGCCGGTATCGGTTTAACGGCGGGATACTTTACACGAGTTTTGCTTGCCGGGCGACGTCCCTTCCTGAAGCTGATGGTCAGCCTGGGGGGGGTCCTGGCTGGTCTGCTGACACTGGGCGCGCTGACAGGCTGGCGGAGTGGGATCGGTCCCCTGGATTTCAACCGCGCTACCATTGATTGGCGTGGGTTGGTATTGTTACTGGGTGCCGCCGGTTGTGGCGTGATCGCCAGCCTGGCTTATCGGAAACCGATCAAGTCTTCTCTGCCTTCACCGGAGGATGAGGAATCGGTTTATGCACAATCAGCGCTCCTCAGCAGCCAGGTTGCAACCCCGAATACACAGGTAGCGCACCCAACGCGTTCCCCAACTCGTAAAAAATCAGTTGGAAAATCCCCCAAGGGCGGTTTGGCAAAAAAGAAAAAGATTGCTGCAAAGAAAACGGTAAAACCGGTCTCTGTAAAACAAAAGAAACCGGCAACGAAAACCGTGATCCGCAAACATTCTTCCAAGAAGATCGTCATAGCCCCGGTGGAGGTCCACCGCTGCCCTTATTGTCTGGAACCCGTCAAACGTAATGATCCGCGTGGTGTGGTGGAATGCGATATCTGCCATACCCTGCATCACGCCGATTGCTGGGCGATCACTGGCACTTGCCAGGTACCGCATTATAACCATTGATCTCAGGAGAGCGCATGTCAGAAATCACATTGACCATAGTATTACCCAGTGGGGGAGCCCGCGTGGCAGAGATCCCGGATGATGTTCCGGTGGGGGAGTTGATGGCTGAGTTGACTTCCCTGCTGAAACTTCCCACGGTGGGTCCGGATGGGCGCCCAATGGGTTACCGGTTGGATAGCAAAGCCCTCGGGCGAGAACTGGCTGAGACCGAAACCCTGGCTGAAGCCAGCGTCCCGCCAAACGACCGGTTGATGCTGACCGCTGATATTACGGCAGGTGGAATGGGTGTGGATCAGAATCCGCGCATCCGCAGGTTGAGGGCAGATGCCGAATTGATGCAGGCTCTGGCTGCACGCAGCGACATGATCAAGTACACCACCCGGGGAACCAAATCCGGGATGCCGCCTGAGACCTATATCGTTACCTTCACTTGCAAGGGCATCGTGGGTGTGGATGGCAAGGGCACTCCCAGGATCGGCGAGAAACACCAGGTCGAGATATATCTACATAATCAGTATCCACAGCGCTGGCCGGGTATGAAGTGGTTGACACCCATCTGGCATCCCAATATCAATCACCTCAATGGCAGTGTCTGCATCGATGCCGCCTGGTGGACGGCAAGCCGCTCGCTGGACCGATTGGTGATCATGCTGGGTGAGATGGTCCAGTATAAAAATTTTCATGATGATCCAACCAAACCACCATTTCCCTGGGACGTGGATGCGGCTCGCTGGTGCCGTGAATTCCGCAAGGGTCACCCGCGCTACTTCCCGGTCGATACGCGTGAACTGCTGCGCCCTGAACGCATTCGCATCCAGACCCATGCTGTAACCAAACCAAAACCAAAAATTAAGATCAAATAATCTTAATCATTCGAAAGGAGTAAAAAATGTCAGATCTATCCGTTACTGTCGTTTTACCTTCGGGGGGAAGCCGTACGGCGGAGATCCCGGATGATGTCTCCGTCAAGGAATTACTTCCAGAGCTGACCACCTCGCTCAGTCTGCCGGTTACCGGCCCGGATGGTCGGCCGATGTATTACCGGCTCGACAGCAAGGCGCTCGGGCGCGAGCTGCAGGAGGATGAAACCCTCTCAGCGGCAGGTGTGCCGGAAGGCGACCGCCTGATGATGACCGCGGATGTCACGGCCGGCTAAAGGATGAGGACCTGTGAAAGGTAAGGAAGCACTGGTGGTTGAAAAGCGCATCAAGCTCGCGCCTGGGAGCCCACCTTCGCCGCGCAGGGCTTATTCACCGGCCTGGTGCTCGAACCGCTTTGAATCGATCTACGAGCGCGATGAGGGCTGGGTCGAGAAACCACTGGTGGATGTGTTCCTGACTCAGCCGGCATACAGCCGTATCTGTCTGCACGCGCAGTCCGACCTCCTGAATGAAGTGGGCGGAGCGTTAGCCGGCAAATGGTGCCAGGATGCCATCACGGACGAACAATTCATCGTGGTGGATACCATCCTGCCGGCACGCCATACCCGCCAGGGCAGTGCCTTCCTTACCTTCACAACCGACAGCCTGCTGGATTTCCAGCAGGAAATTGAAACCAGCCACCCGGGCAAGCAGATCGTCGGGTGGTATCACACTCACCCCGGCATGGGTGTATTCCTGTCGGGTTACGATACCTGGCTGCATGAGCACTTCTTTCCGGAACATTACCAGGCTGCACTGGTGATCGAACCACGCAGCGCACAGGCAGGTTTCTTTCTTCGCCAACCGGATGGTAATCTGGACGCGCGCCGCTATTTTGGGTTTCATGAGCTTAATGGTTCGCAAGCTACAAGCATTGTCGGTTGGCGGAACTTGATCCAACGGGAGGACCCCGATGAATAAAATTATCAGAACATACATCTACATGATCGTTGGAGCGATCTGCGGTCTGGTTGGTTGGCAGGCGAGCAATCTCATTGGCCTGTCATTGACCGGGAACGTTTACTTGAATGAGATCCCGGTGGGTGCCATTATTGGACTGGTCTTCGGTATCCTGCTGGGTGCGTTGGAAGGATTGTTGACCCGTAACTGGGTCAAGGTCCTTAAGGGCTTGGTACCGGGAGCCATCCTGGGTTTGGTGGCAGGGGCGGCTGCCCTGCCGCTCAGTGAGTGGGTTTTCCAGGTCGCCGGTGCCGGCTTGTTGGGTCGAGCATCAGGCTGGGGCTTTTTTGGCCTGATCATTGGCATGGTGGCCGGCTTGACCGGTGGCAGTCAGCTCTGGAAGGCCATGCTGGGCGGCCTGATCGGAGGTGTGGTGGGCGGTCTCCTGATGGAGACCTTCGCTTCGACTCTATCCGATCCGTTATTGGGTAAGGCACTTGGCATGATCGTACTGGGCGCCAGCATCGGGATCTTCACCTCACTGATCGTGGTTTTGTTGGCTCGTGCATGGCTTGAGGTGAAATCCGGCAAGCTCAAGGGGACTGAGTTCATCCTGGATAAATTCATCAAGGCGCGTGGACCGTCCATCTTCATTGGCAGCGATGCCTTGAAGTCCGAAATTGTTCTACCTGATCCGGATATTGCCCCGCAGCACGCCATGTTGACAGGCAATGGAAGCGCCTTTGAGATCAAGGATATGAGTATGAGCGGTACCTTTATTAATAATAAGCGTATAGAACGCTCTGGATTGGATGATCGTCAAACGATCAAGATGGGCAATACGGAAATGGTTTACCATGAAAAGAGGTGATGCGATGATCAAGCGACCGATATTTACCATAATTCTACTCGCACTCCTGGTGGTTAACTGGATGGCTTTCACGACAAACAGGCCGGTTGGTGCCCAGGCTTCGCAAGCAAACGCACGCATCACCCAGGTGGATGTCTCGCAATTTCCACGGGTGACCGTGTATATCTCCGTGACGGATGATGGTGGATCTCCGAGGCCGGTGAATCCGAAGAATATTCACATTTACGAAAATGGTGTCCTGATGGAACCGATCGAGATTTCCGGCGAGGGCGAGATCGGCCCCCTGACCACCATGCTGGTGATGGATGTCTCCGGAAGCATGAACGAAGGCGGCAAGTTACAGGCTGCCAAGCAGGCTGCACTGGCTTACATCGACTTGCTCCAACCGGGCGATCAGGCCGGGTTAATGACCTTCAATACAAAAGTGCAGTATCCCCAGCCGGTCACGGATAACCTGGACCTGGTACGGAATGCCATAAACAGCCTGACTGCGGATGATGACACTGCTTTCTTTGACGCTTTAATCAAAGCTGAGGGAGCCTTTTTGAACCTCTCAGGACGCAAAGCTATTGTGGTGTTGACGGATGGTCTGGATAATGTCAGCCGGGCGAAGAGTGATGACGTCCTGGCCGGCATCAGTGATGGTGGTTTGTCAATCTCCGTTATTGGACTGGGAGATCCTGAAAAGCGAGGGGTTAATGCCGGACTGGATGAATCCGGGCTGACGCAGCTGGCCAGTCAGGCGGGTGGGGTTTATGCATTTGCGGAGGATGCTGCCACGTTAAAGCGCATCTATGAGAATTATGGCATCTTGTTAAAGAGCGAATACCGCATCACTTATGAAACTCCCTCGGAACTCAGGGATGGTATCCGCCGCAACCTGAGGGTCGAGATCGGTGAAGCGGGTGCGGCAGGGGCCGGCAGCTCGGAATACAACCCGGGTGGTGTGCTTCCGGAAGTCGACACAGCTGATGCCTGGCGTCTGTTTGGCCTGTTACTGGCAGGGCTGGGTTTACTGCTGATCGTTCCGGTGTTGATTCGTATGCTGATGCAAAGGTCAGAAACAAAGAAGGAGAAACCCTCCACTAAGAAAGTGGTCAGTTCTGAGAAGCATATTACGCTCAAAGAACCGCCCAAGATCACCCTCAAGTAAATAAAAACAGGTCTCGCAAGAGACCTGTTTTTATCATCAACGACCTAATTATTTGAGGCAGAAAGCAAACCCAACCACACCAAGCACTGAGGCCACCCACCAGTAATCCTTGTATTCCGTAAGCAGGGTACCATTGCGAACCAGAAGGGATAATAACAGCAATGCCATCATGACCACTAAGATCGGCCAGCTCCTGACCTCGTAGCGCGGAGCATTGGGATCGGGCAGTTTCGCTGCCAGTTCGCGCTTTTTAGCGCCATGGGCTTTGCTCATTGCCACAGCGGTTTCGCGGGCCATACGGCGTTTACGACCTCTCAACCAGGCCAGGTAAAGGTAGAAAAATAAAAGGGCGATTCCGGTATAAAGAATTCCATTTTCAAGGTTCATCTTTGAATATCCTCAGATTTTTAATTTTAGAATCTTGCGTACTTCAGCCAGGAAAATGTCTGCATCAGGTGGCGGACCGATACCGATCGGCACCATCCGGGCTGTCCGTGTAAGGTAGGCCATCCGGGTGCACTCCCGGCCTTTATCATCGACGGATTTGAACAATGATATCACGCGCGTAGATGTAATACTTACGAACGGGACTTTTTTATCAGGTAGTTTTACACAAGCCAGAAAGTAGGCTTCACCCACCTGATCTGGTGGTGGAAGTGTGATCAGAACGATCTTTCTTTTTTCATCGATATCTATGATCTGGTAGTTTAATCCGTTGGGTGCTTTGCATAAGGATTTATCGAGTTGGTCTCCAATGTGTTTCCACCAGAACTCAAGAAATTTGGTGCGGTCTTTTTCGAGATATTGCATGAAACCGGCATATTGGGTGTTGAAAATGATCGGGAGAGCTTCATGGGCAAAATTGATATGCTGGCTTCTCTTTTTATCTACCATTCTTTACTCCAATTTAATTCGTGAAATATTCTTTTATAAAATTTTCCAAAGAATTCGGTTTCCTTCCAAGCAGCATTTTCAATACCATTCCATTACCTGAAAAATGATAAGTTTCGTAGTACTTGAACATGCTGATCAGACTGGCAATGGCATAAGCCGGCATACCGCTCTTGATCATCGCCTGCTCCCATTGAGAACGAGAGATCTCGTTAAAGGTTATTATTTTGTTACAGACCTGGCTGAACCTGTCGACCAACTCTAATTGGTTATAACTTTTTTCCATGGCCAGTTCATAGATACTGCCATAATGTTGGCTGTCGGTGATGATCCTGGCGGCAACTTCAGCCACATCCCGGAGATCGACCATGCCGATCCGGGTTTCTCCATTATAGGGTACGGCGTAGGTGCTGTTTTCCATGATCGCCCGCTTGTATTGCAGCAGGTTCTGTAAGTAGGCGGCAGGCTGCAGGATGGTGAAATTCAAACCGGATTTTAAAAGCAAACTTTCCACCTGCATCTTTTTCCAGTGATGAGGCATTTCCTTGATCTGGGGGTGAAGCACGGAATGATAAACAAAGTGCTCAACGCCGCAGGCTTGAGCAGCCCGGATGGCCAACCTGCCGATCCGGACTTCATCAGGGTGCATGTTCGGAGGGATATGATACACAACGTTACAGCCATGCATGGCTTCAACCAGATCGTGGGTCTTAAGCAAGTCGCCACAGATGGTTGTAATATTGGAATCGAATAACTTGGCTTGTTGCGGCGAATGGATGAGTGCTCTGACCGTATGACCTTTTGTCAGAAAGGCGGTGGACACAGCCATTCCGGTTTTTCCGCTTGCACCAGTCACAAGGATGATTTTATTTTTCAAGAATTGATCTCAGGAAATACTAAATTTGTCTTTAGCCCGCGCATTATACCATAGCAGGTATCACCCCTTTTATATGCGAAGGTGGGGTATGAAAGAGCGCCGGATTTCTCCGGCGCTCTTTGTTTTTCTGATACGAATCGCTTTTCCTGTTGTCAGGGGTTAAGCTTAGCCAACCTTGGCGCGTTCAACCGGGGGTTTGAAGATTAGGAAGATGAGGTTGAGCAGGATACCAAGGATAGCGCCGGTCGCGATCGCCGGCCAACCATTGGGGAAGACACTGGTCAGCAGCGGAATCGGGAGGAAACCACCGGGGAATCCAATGTTACCGCCAATGCCAACGACCAGGATGATGGCACCCAGAGCCAGCTCTTTTGGATCATAGAGGTTGACTTTTTCAGCCATCATCAGCGCAATACCCTGCATGCCGATGACACCGAACAGGTAGATGGACAAGCCACCGACGACAGCGGTCGGGATGCTGTAGATGACGTCGCGCAATGGACCGATGAAGCCCAAAAGGATGGCGATGACACCAGCAGTGAGCAGGACCGGGCCGGAGTAGTTGCGGGTGATGACCATCAGGGAGTTGTTCTCACCGTAGTTCGTACCGGCGGTGGAACCGAACAGACCATTGATGATGTCATCCAGACCATCCAGCATCAGGTTGAGGCCGATGTATTGGGCCAGGCCGTATTTTTCACGACCCTGTTCCTCAGCCAAGTGGTCGACGTACAGGCTGATCTGGTACAGGTGAGCGGTGGATTCGGGGATGGTGGCGATGGCCATGACACCCACACCGATGATCACGGTCATGGTCATTGGATCATTAAAGACCGGGAAGGTGAACGCGGGAGCGGTAATCCATGCGGTTTGTCCGATGGTCGAGAAATCGACCAGGCCGAAGGGAATGGCTACCAGGTAGCCGACAATGCCGCCCAGGAGAATGGGGAGCATGCCGATGAAACCCTTGCCCTGCAGGTAAACCGAGAACAGCACGGCTGCCAGGAGGGTGATCAAAGATACACCCCACCAGCTGAGGACACCGACATTACCAGCGGCTGTCATACCATAACCAGAAGCTTCAGCCAGGGCGGTAAAGCCCAGGCCAATACCGATCGTGCAGGCTACCGAGCCGGTAACGACGGGTGGCATGACCAGATCGACGGCTTTCTTGCCGCCCGTCAGACGGACGATCAACCCAACAAGGACGTTGATGACACCGGTGGCGAGGAAGCCGGCCTGAACAACGGAGAGTGTTTCAGGTGACGCCACGAGTCCGGTTTCACCACGGACTGCCATGATCCCCATGACTGCGGTCAGGTACGAGAAGCTTGACCCGTAATACAGGGGGATGTATTTGCCCATGCTGAACTTGGAACCAAGCAGAGCAACAATGGTGCCCAAGCCGGTGATGGTCAAAACGGTGCTGACGGGGAATTTCATCAAAATAGCGCAGAGGACAGTCGCCGGGAACATGGTGATGACATGCTGGAATCCCAGCAGGAGCATCTTCCCAAAGGGCGGCGCGTCATTGGGTAGATAACCCATCACTTTAGTTTTTGCAGTTGCCATAATCTTCCTTCCTTTGTATCAAAAAAGATTGGTCTTGCAGATTCTCATACACAAACAATTGCTCTACTAACTCATTCCCAAACGACCACCTCCTCTCATTTCGGACGTAATCAAATTCAGAAATAATCTGTTACAGGATGATTGATATGGATTGCCACTATTTTATCGCGTAACGAAGTAAACGAAAAGTGCCAAAATGATAGCCACCGGCACCACATACATGAGCATGCGAACTTCTGCGATGCTCGTTAAATCCTGTTGCCCGCTCTTGCCTTCGCTGATCGCTTTGTCTTTGGCATCTTTTGCTTGGTGCATCGTCTTGATTTCGGTTTTCTTGCTTGATTTATTTGTTGCCATGTTTTTTCTCCAATGCTTTGTCTAAAATTCCAAACCCTGTCTTGATCATGATCTTGCTGACGCTGTCCATCATGCGCTGGCCAACGCTGGCCAGCATGCCACCGACTGCCACATCACCATCATATTTCATCAGTGTGGTCCCATCACCCAGGTCGGTCAAATGAACATTCCCAAATCCCTTTAAAAAACCTGGTGTCCCTTTACCATCAACATTCAGGGTGCAGCTTTCCGGTGGTTTTTCGTTCGTGATCTTCAGGTTGCCGTTGAACGAACCCGACACCGGTCCTATGCGAAGATTAATGGTGCCTTCGTATTCGTTCTTATTAACCATCTTAAGAGATTGTGTTCCGGGCAATGCAGACGCAAGGATCTCGGGATCATAAAACATCTCCCACACCTCCTCGCGTGGCCCCTTGAATACGTGTTCTCCTTCTATTTTCATATGCAATCAACTCCTTTAACACTTATTAATCTGAACAGTTACCACCAATCCGTACCTTTTAGTGGTCTTTTACATAATGGAACAACTTGCTGGGATTGAGCGGAGTCTCCATGATTTCGATATTCTCCGCTTCGAAAGCGTTCTCAACTGCCTGGACAAAGCAGGAAGGCGTGGGGATCGCCCCAGCTTCGCCGACGCCCTTCATACCCAAGGGATTCAACGGGGAAGGTGAGGAATTATGTCCCAGGATCACTTCCTCCGGCATATCCGTTGCCTGGGGGATCAGGTAATCCATGAAGGAGGCATTCATCACCTGGCCATTCTCATCGTATAAAAGTTGCTCATAAAAAGAGTTGCCCACACCCATCGATAAACCACCCATGACCTGGCCTTCCAGCAACAGTGGATTGATGACCGTCCCGCAATCATGCACGATCACGCACTTGTGGATCTTGACGGCATAGGTGACTGGATCCACCTCAACGATCATGGCCATCGAGCCGTTGCCGGTCGCGCCATAAGGTGGACCGTAATAACCAACTGCTTCCAGGCCGGGTTCGACGCCCGGTTCAATGGTACCGCGCATGGGATTGGCCATGACGGCCAGTTGGCCGATCGGGATGGATTTATCGGGTTTATTTTTAACCTTGACCAGGCCGTCTGCGAGTTCAAGCTCGCTTTCAGGTACTTCAAGCACTTTGGCACCCAATTTCAGTACCTTTTCCCGAACTTTAATGGCGGCATTATATACTGCCGTTCCAGCAACAGTCGCTCCACGGCTGGCAAATGTACCGGCGCCCCAGTGAAAGTGACCGGTATCCCCGGTGATGACATTGACATCCTTCACATCCACACCCAACTGCTCGGCTACGATCTGGGCGAAGATGGTGAAGTGTCCCTGCCCCTGGGAGGATATGCCGGTGGCCGTATTGACTTTACCGTTGCCGCCCACTGTCACCTTGGCTCCCTCGTAGGGTCCGACCGCGGTTCCTTCTGTAAAGTTGACCACACCAATGCCGACTTTCTTGCCAGCCGCGCGCAACTTGGGCTGTTCGGTTTTAACAAACTCGTCATAACCGACCAGATCCAGGGCTTTCTTCAGGTTTCCAGCAAAGTCGCCGCTATCCAGCACGCCTTCAACAAAATCCTGGCCGATAATACCGGACTTGTAAGGATACTTGTTCGAAGGCAGCAGGTTCTTGCGGCGGATCTCCACCGGGTTCATTTTAAGTTCACGGGCAGCGGCATCCAGGAGACGCTCCATGACGAAGACGCCTTCCGGCCGGCCGGCACCGCGTACCGGGGTGACCACCATCTTGTTGGTGAAGACCATCTTGATCTGGGTGACGAAAGCTGGCACTTCATAATTACTGACCGTATGGGTCGATGTATTCAGCGGCACGGTCATGCCATAGGGATCATAGGCTCCGGTGTCATGCAGAAAAACATCCTTGACACCCAGGATGGTGCCATCCTTTTTCAGAGCGATTTCGGCGAAATGGATCTGATCGCGTTCTGAGGTGGTCGCCAGGAAATTCTCACGGCGGTCCTCGATCCATTTGATCGGGCGGTTCAACCACATGGCGATGATCGGCAGGAGCACATCATCCGCCTGGGAGGTCATGATCTTGGGTCCAAAACCACCACCGATAAAGGGGGTGATGACCCGCACCTGGTTCTCGAACATGCCCAACCGGCCGGCAATACTGTTGCGCAGCGGAATGGGAGCCTGGGAAGTGGCCCAGACGGTCATGTTGTGCGTGCGATCGTCGTAATCGACGATGAGACCGCGGTTTTCCATGGCGGCGCCGGCACAGCGGTCGATCAGGATCTTGCGCTTGATGACCACATCGGCATATTTAGCGGCTTCGGCATAATTACCGCGTTCCTGGTAGACATCCGCTGCCAGGTTGTTGGGCACGTCATCGTGGACGAGCGGGGAGCCATCTTCGATTGCTTTTTCCAAGTCGGTCACGACCGGCAGGGGTTCCATGTCGACCACGATATCTTCACAAGCATCCTCGGCGATGTAGCGGGACTCGGCGATGACAACGGCCAGGGGTTCGCCCGAGAAGCGCACCCGGTCCTTGGCGATCGGGATCAGTGTGCGCGCATTGAACAACGAGCCCTTGATGACGCTGGGAGGTGGCACCTGCAACGGGCCGGGTTTCCAGTAGTCTCCAAAATCGGCAGCCGTGTAAACCGCCACCACGCCCGGGTGTTTCCTGGCTGCCGAGACATCGACGGAGTTGATCTTCGCGGATGCGAAATCACTGCGCAGGAAGGCTGCGTGCAGCATGCCGGGCAGAGTGATGTCGTCGATGAACTTCGCTTTGCCGGTCAGGAGCCGTGGATCTTCATTCCTGAGAATGGGTTGTTTGAAATATTTTTCAGCCATAGGATTACCTCACCATGCTCATTTGGCCTTGCCAGCCATTGTGACAGAAGCCTTCTTGACGGCTCTGACGATGTTCTCATATCCGGTACAGCGGCACAGGTTGCCATCGATCGCTTCACGGATCTGCTCATCGGTCGGCCTGGGGTTGTCACGCAGGAACGGGATGATCGACATCAGAAAGCCCGGCGTGCAGAATCCGCATTGCAGGGCGTGCTCTTCCATGAAAGCCTGCTGTAAAGGATGCAGCGCAGTCTCGGTCCCGAGACCATCCGCGGTTTCGATGGCATGCTCGTTTGCCTGAACGGCGAATACCAGGCACGAACGAACGGCAACGCCGTCCATGAGGACAGTGCAGGCGCCGCACATGCCATGTTCGCAGCCCACGTGCGTGCTGGTCAGTTCCAGGTCATGCCGCAGGAAATCGCTCAAGAGCAGGCGCGGTTCGACCGTGCGTTCATAGTCCACACCATTGACCTTGACTTTGATCTTGATGGGTGCGCTCATGTTAACCTCCCTTGCCCTTCGCACGCGCGGTGGCGGTTGCCAGAGATTGGATGATCAAACCGCGGGTGGCCTGCCTGCGATACTCGGCGGTGGCATGCATGTCGGTGGAAGGGTCGATCTCGGTTTCAGAAGCTTTGGTTGCGATCTCTTTGAACGCTTCCTCGACCGGTTCCTGTCCGATCAGGATCTCTTCAGCCGCAGCGGAAACCAGCGGGGTGGCTCCCACACTCATCATGACCACGCGCACGTTCGCAACCTTGCCTTTTTCATCCAGGCTGACCACCGAGGCGATGGCCGATTGGGTGGCACTGCCGCGCTGGCGTGAGACCTGTTTGTAGCTTGTACCGGTTCGGGTGGGCAGGGGTGGCAGGACTACCTCGGCCAGCATTTCATCCGGTTCGATGACGGTCATGAACGGACCCAGGAAGAATTCGTCGACCGGAACCCAGCGGTCGCTGCCTTTCTTGAGAATATGCAGATTGGCGCGCAGGGCCAGAGAGATGCCGGGCAATTGCCCGGCCGGGTCGGCATGCGCGATCGCGCCACCGAACGTGCCGCGGTTGCGGATCTGGGGGTGCCCGATGTTGGGCATGGCTTCGACGACTAGGGGGGCTTTTTCCAGGACGACCGGGCTGTGCTCGACGACGCTGTCGCGAGTCATGCTGCCGATTGCCAGTCCACCTTCCGGGGGGGTCTTGATGTATTCGAGCTCGTGAATGGCGTTCAGGTCGACCAGGGCGGCCGGGCGCGCCATGCGAAAGTTCATGGCGGGGGTCAGGCTTTGACCACCGGCCAGCACCTTGCCGTTGTAGCCCAGCTCAGCCAGGCGATCGAGCGCTTCTTCCACGCTGGCCGGAGCATAATAATCAAATGCTGCTGGCTTCATAAGCTAACATCCTCCTTCTTTATTGTATTCAAGTTCAATTAATCCTATCGATAGATTTTTCTAGAGAAAGTCACCTTTCAGGATGACCCAAATCGCTGTGTCCATAAGGGAGAAGGTTTACTTTGACCACGTGACCAGAATTGGTACATCAACTGCATCTGACCAAAATGCAGGGCAGTGTGATCGATGATATGTACCAGCCCCCAGCGAATGGGGACCTGATGATCTTTAAATGGCCGGATTTCACCGGCATCGACGGTTGACAAACTTTCAAGCACTTCATCCACTTCTGAGAAGATGCGTGACAGGTCATTAACCAGTTGTTGACCGCTGGTGACAACAGTATCAAATTCCCCGCCTCTGTCGTGGGTGAAATCCCGTTGTCCGATTACCTGCACGATCCAGGAAATCTGGGCTCCGGCGATATGAGAGGCTAAAACTGCCAGTGAGTTGATATCCTTGAAGTCAGGACGCCAATTTAATCCTTCGGCCGGGATATCACCCACGAAGTCACAGACCTGTTGATTCAAGTCTTTGATTCTTTGGCGGTAAGTATTGATCTCTGACACTTTTTACACTCGTTGACAATATACAGACCTCCAAATGGCAGCCCACCTGGAGGTCTGTGATGATCGATCTATTTTTCCTTGAAGGCGACGAAGCGGCCCCACATGGTTTCAGCTTCCACAGCCCTCTGCAAGTAACAACCGATGTAGTAACGGCCGCCCTTGGCATTGTTCAGCTGGCCGGCCAGGTTCTCGGCATGTACGATCTTCTTCGGGAACAGGTTAAAGTGCATATCCTGGTAGAAATCTTTCAGCGGGTACATCTGGTCCCAATCCTTGCCGAAGTCCTTGACCAGCTTGGCATTCGCCTCGGCGAAGGTCTTCGGGTGCCACAGGCGCATGATGGTGTTCATGGGGTGATCCGCGCTGACGGCATCCACGCCGATCCACTTGATCTGCATATCGACACACCACTTGGAGAAATCCGGTGAGGGACCCGGGTGCTTGACCATGTAGCGGAACTCGTCGGATTCGGGTCCGATCCAGCCCAGCTTGCCCCAGCCGGTCTTGATGACCAGGATGTCACCCTTGTGGATGTCCACGGAGTCCATGATCATCTTGGGAGTGTAGACACTGGAATTGCTGACCTTGTCGGAGATATCTGCGATAACGCCCGGTCCAACCCAATCCTCGATGGGGACCTGGCCGATGGCGCGCCCGTTCGGGTAGAAGTGCTTCTCGCCATCCATGTGGGTGGCCAGGTGGATGCTGGCATGGCAGATGGAGCCGTTGCGGCCCATGCCGAAATACTGCCCGCCGACACGCTTGGTGTAGGTGACCGACAGGGGAATGTAATTCAACCACTGCGGAGTCTGGACGCTGAAGGGAACGGTCATGTCGATCATCTCAGAACCATCCATGGCTTTAAAGAATTCATCATCCGACATGCCTTCCGGGGCGGTATGCGCAACCACACGCGACCAGGCCGTCTCGACTTCCATGTACGGGATTGGCATGATCATGATCCAGGCGCGCTTGTTCTTCAATTGATCGATATCGCCCACGATGCACTCTGCCAACAGCATGTGGTTCTTGGGCATGGTGATGTGGGTCATCTGGTAATATTCGTCCTGCGGGAACATCTCGTCCCATTTCTTGCCGTATTCCTTGACCAGTTTCTCCTCAGCCAGGGCAAAGTGGTTCTCGTGCATGCGGCGGATGGGGGTGTTCATCGGGTGCTCGGCACAGCCGCAGTCCACGCCGACGACCTTGAGCTGCATCTCGAGTGCCCACTTGAAGAATTCGGGCGAGGGACCTGGGTGGCGGACCAGGAAGCCGAATTCCTTCGACTCCACGCCGCCCTGGGCATTGGGATTGACCACATCCGGCTGATCCCAGGAATATTTGTGGTAGCCGGTGTTGATGATCAGGATGTCGCCTTTCTTGACTTCCACTTTCTTCAGGATCATCTCGGGGGTATACAGGCTGTAATCCGAAACCATGTCTGAGATGTCGGCGATGACACCCTGTCCGCAAAGATCGGTCAAAGGGATGTCGCTGATGCGCCGGCCGCCGGAATGGAAGGCGGTCTCGCCTACCAGGTGGGTGCCGACCGTGTTGGACCAGTCCAGGATCTGGCCATTGGCGCCCTGACCACCTCCGTAAGCCCCGGTGACGCGCTTGAAGAAGTGGATCTCCAGGGATTTTTCGCCCGGCCACGGCGGGGTAAAGATACTGCAGTTCTGGGTCAGGTCATACAGCTTCGAACCGGACATCAACTTGATGAATTGTTCGCGATCCATGATTGCCTCCAGATTTGAAAAGGTTAGATATTGTATTTTTCGGCGAATGCCACCAGGGCATCTTCAAAGACACTCATCGGCGCTGATACAACACCGGCACCCACCTGGCCGATGCCAGGATCCTTGTGAGCCACACCGGTATTCACGCGCGGGGTGATACCCTTCTCAACCACCTTGCGAATATCCACACCGGTCGGGGTACCGCGGAAATCCAGGTAGGGGATGGTGAACATCTTGCTTTCGGCATAGGTGATCTCGTACATATCCATGGTGGTCCTGATCGCATCCTGGGGGGTGCCACCGATGAAGGTGACCAGGGCGGGTGCAGCTGCCATGGCGAATCCGCCAATGCCGGCGGTTTCAGTGATGACGCTGTCACCGATATCCCGGCAGGCATCCGCTTCTGTGAAGCCGGGGAAATACAGCGCTTTGACATAGGGGGATGGAGCCGTGAACCATTGGTCGCCCAAACCGCTGACCTTGATGCCCCAATCGGTGCCGTTGCGCGACATGACCGTCACGATCGTGCTGCCTTCAACATTTTCGCCGGCAGCTGTCATCGAGCGGCAGCTGGCCATGATCGGGTTGAGGATGCTCAGGGCATTCTCGCCCAGGAACTTGATCACATCGAAGGCCGTCTGGGTGTCTTTGGCGGTCTTGGCAATGAAGGGCGCCAGCTGGGTGGTGTAGAGGATCGAGGCTGCATCTTCGCGGTTGTGGCCGTCATCGCCCATGTGCAGCGACTTGGCGATCAATGCGCGGATATCCACACCGCTGGCGGCTTCGATGGCGGCTTTGAGGGTGGGACCCAGAACGGTTTCCATCCATTTGAGTTTATCGAGTACTTCCTGGCTGTAGGCACCCATGCGCAGCACCTTGCCGCGGCCTTCGTTCAGATTGCCGAAGCATTTGATCTTGGCGGTCTGGTTCTCCACCACGTAGACGAGCTGGGAGGGTGAGATGATACCGGCCATTGGGCCGCTGCAGCGATGATCGTTGCAGGGTGCAAATTCGATCTTGCCTGAAGCCAGCATTTTTTCGGCTTCATCAGGGGTCTTGGCTTTACCTTCAAACACCAGGGCACCCATCATGGCGCCCTTGACGGGTCCGGAGGCGGTCTCCCAGGTGATGGGCGGACCGGCATGCAGGATCATGTTCTCGTGCATTCCAGGGACAACTTCCAGGGCTTTGGCCATCGTGGTGACGACCGGGCGGGCTTCCATGAATGCTTCAACGACTTTTTTATTGGCCTGTTCAATATCCATGCTTATCTCCTCAATAAATACAAAGTATTGATTGTGTCTTCAGGATTGTTTGGCTTTCATGCGTTCCAGGATGCCCTTGAGTTTTTCATTGTCGCCGGCCGGGGGTGCCCACTCGACATGCACAGCCGGGACATTCTGGGCTTTCAGGTTCTCATAGAAGGATTCGAGACCGATGTTGATACCACTGACGGCCGCCTGTAAAGAAGCCAGATCCACGGGCGCCGCCGTTGCAGCAGAAGCTGCTTCGGCATTCAAGCCGCGCAGGATGCGTCCGGCATGGCGGCAGACTTCCTCGTTGCTGGTGGAGACCCATGTACCGGCATCCTTGAGCTGTTTGATCTGGTTCTTGAGCACCTGCGGATCGTCGTTCGTACCGGTGACGATCGCGATGACTTCCAGGTGGCGTTTGGCCTTGGCGGCTTCGTCGATGACCTTCTTGATGGCGGGTGCCAGCTCGCTGGCCGGATCGGGATGGGAGCCGTAGCCGATGACGACATCCAGCATGATGACTGCCACCTCGGGGTCTTTGGCTTCTTCATACAGCCGGCGGATGCGCAGTTCGTTGTCCATCATCGGGTGCAGGCGGCCAACCGTAAATTCATCCTCGCCCAGGTCGATGATGGAATGTTCCGTGCTCGACATCGCATTGGCCATCTTGAATTCCTTGTTGATGGGTGCATTGGCGTAAACACGCGGCAGGTAGTCTGCCAGGATGTGCTGGGCTTCGTAAGCCAGCGTGCCGCCTGAGAACAGCCCGCGCAGGTAGCGCTGGCCTGCGGCAAACCTCTCGAGCTTGAGTTCCTTGTCATCCGCCAGGGTCGGCGGGTTCTTGGCGAGTTCGACCGCCAGGCGGGCGGCGTCGTCCATGCCGGTGGCGAACCACAGGTTGTCACGCTGGGTGGTGGATGGGCGGTAGGAGACGAAGTTGACCACCACCGGCTTGCCTGCGCGCAGGGCGACTTTGATCATTTCCTCGGCGATCCTGGGTGCCGGGGGTTTGGAGACCATCACGATCACCTTGGTTTCCGGGTCACGTGAAAGGACTTCAACGGCCATCTTGAAGGTGACCGCGCCGACCTTTTCCGACAGGTCGCGACCACCCGTGCCGATGCCGTGGGTGATACCGCTGCCCAGCTGGGCGATGCGGGAGGTAACCTGCTGCAGGCCGGTGCCGGCGGCTGCCACCACACCGATCGGGCCGGATGGGATCTTGTTGGCAAAACCGAGACAGGCACCTTTGATGATGGCGGTGCCGCAATCCGGGCCCATCACGAGCAACCCCTTTTGGGAGGAAATACCCTTCAGTTCGATCTCTTCTTCGACCGGGACATTGTCGCTGAAGAGGAAGACATGCTTGCCCATGCGCAGGGCATCCTTGGCCAGGGAGGTGGCAAAGCGCCCGGCCACAGAGATCAACACCCATTTGGCATCGGGCAGCTTCTGGATGGCGGTCTCCAGGCTGCGCGGTCGGAATTCACTCGAGCCTTCCTTGCGGCGGCTGAGGATCTCATCCACGCTGCCGATGGCAGCTGCAGCAGCCTTGTCATTTTCCGCGCGCACCACCACGACCAGGTCATTGGTGGTGGCGTTCTTGACTTCGGGGGTGATCAGGTCGATATGGGTCAGGATCTCTTTGTTGGATTCCGTGCCCATCACGACCCCGGCATCTTCAACACCCGGCAGGTCTGCCAGGATGCGCTGAAGCTGCATTAATTTGGCCGAATCGTAATAAACCCCCGAGCGAATTTCTGTTTTTAATACTGCCATCTATGCCTCCAAAATAATGAGAAGATCGATAATTCCATTGAAATTGAAACTTGACAGCTTGCAGGATGGATGAGTTCAGGCATCTATTCGATTCAAATCGCAAGATATCCCTTTCGGGCACCGGTTGCTGTCATCCACAGCGAATTGTAATAATAATATCGTCGCCCAATGACTGGTTTAACAAAAAAAGTATAGCCTTCCTGAAAAGGGGTGTCAATTTACAAATGACACCATTTTTTACTAAAATTGTAACGTATCAGGGGGGCTTAAATATCCACCTGACAGAGCTCGCGCTCGACCGGAGAGAGGGAAAGACGCGCCTGATCTCGCAATTGGTTGACGCTGTTGAAGAATTCGCGCATCATCACCACGATCAGGTACTGTTTTTCAGGATTCAGAACGTAATTACCTTCATTATTTTGATGTATGGCACCGAAAACCTTCATGAACAGCATTTCCAGCCATAAACCCTTTTCTGGAGAAACACCAAAATTCTGGATGAAGCGATCGCGGTCAAGTTGCCCATCGAAGAATTGCATCAGGAAACGGTAGCGCATCTGCTCGCCTGATGAGAACCGCCTGGTGCCGGTCAGCGGGATGCGTTGATTTGACAAGGCTTCATGATAAGCCGATAAGGAAAAGGTGTTCACGAACAGGCTGCCACCCAGGTAACTGAAGGAACCGGATCCCACCCCCAGGTATTCCTCATGGCTGGCGATGTATTCATCGATCAACTGGTGCTGCTGGCGGGTGAAGGTCCATACGGATTGGGGCTCAAAAGCCCCGCTCAACTCACGCTGAATGATTTGATAAAGCGGGAGTTCAGTCATTGGGTTGTATTTCCCCATCGCCCCGATCGAGCGCTCCACGCTGCGTGAGACCATCAGCGGATAAAAGGTGACCTGGTTGGCTGCTGATCGATTAATCGTCTCGATATCCTGCCGGACCATGACCTCGGTTTGCCCCGGGAAGTTGAAGATCATATCGACATTGAAAGTTGGGAACAGGGGGGCGGCGTAGGCGATGCGCTCCAGGATCTGCTCCGGGCTGCCGAACTTCTCCAGCCGGTGAACGGCTTTGAGGATCCCGGGTGTGAAACTCTGTACGCCGACCGATAAGCGATCGACCCGCCCGACCAGCCGGTCGATGATGCCGGGCACCAGGTGATTCGGATTGGTCTCGCACGAGACTTCGCGGACGCCAAAACGGGATTTAACCAGGTCGATCAACGCCGCCAACTCATCGATCAGGATGGTCGGTGTTCCACCACCGATATAGACCGTGTCGAAACGATACCCCAGGTCATGGACCAAATCGAGCTCGGTTCGCAAGTCTTTAAAATAACCGCTGGCCAGTTTTTCGCGGTAGCTGAAGCGGTTGAAGGAACAGTATGGACAAAGTGTCTCGCAGAAGGGGATATGAATGTATAGGGAATAAGGCTGGCCAGGCCGGGCAGCCGGCAATGTCAGGCCGGCCTCCTGCCGGATGTTGAGCAGGGAGTGCATGGCCGGCTGCAGGTAGGTGGTCAGGATGCGTTCCGGGATACGCAGGGCGATTGGAGCGGGAGAGGGAGTTGCGTGTAGCTTATCGTTCATAAAATATTGTTCCCCGAGTGTAACAAAAAGCGGACTGGATGACCAGTCCGCTTTCGTGGAGGGAGAGTGATTATCAGAGTTGTAGTTCAGCCGGGACGGTCAATTTCTCGTTCTTCTTGATGAGATCCGCCGGGGGATCGAAATGCAGGTCATCGCCGATCATATCGCGCGCATAATCCTTGACGCGCGCATCCCAGTCTTCCTTGGTCAGGTAGAAGATGGTCGAGCCACCCAGTTCGTGCTGCATCTGGGGGAAGGGTTTGGTGGGTTGAGCCATCTCGAGACCGGCCATGCGCCAGCCGTTGTAGGATTCGAAGGTCGACCACCATTCCTTGGCGCCGGCCATTTCCAGAACGTAATAGGTTTTGGCGTAATACATGGCCCAGCCGATGCGACCGCGGCGGGAGAAGGCCATGGTGTGCAGGCTGATACCCAGGTCCTTGTCCCACATGCGCCCATTGGCAAAACCGACCAGCTCACCGTCGATCAATCCCACCAGGGTGAAGGGATCCTTGATCCGTTTGCGTGGGACGGCCAGGATCTCCCCATAAACACGCACGGCCACGATGTCATAGAAATCGTGTTCGACCTTCATCACCTTTTCCATGAATCCCAACAAGGTTGGGATGTCTTCGTCCTTCATGGCGCGGATAAACAGGGTTCGACCGTCCTTGAGGGTCAGATAGGCATCCTTCCACGCGGGCAGTTTCATCGGGGGATGCTGCAGAATGGCCTCGATCTCTTCGACGCTGACCTGAAAACCTTCAACGGATGTTTTTACGGGTGCGGGAACTTTCATGACTGGACTCCTTGTTTGGGGTTGATTAATTTTGCCAATCTTTAATAGCGGATTTGTCTGACAATTAAAAATCAGTATAGCATCCGGCATAGGGCATGTCAACACGATGCATATAACCAGTCAGGATGATGAATATCCTGTTTATCACGCGCCATTTTTCAGGTATAATATGGACAAAATGAGTCCGAATAAGGCGATGAAATGAAGGTATTGGTTGAGCTGAATGGCATGCCGCGTGAGATCGCCGGGAGCGACGTTATCGAGGTGGGTGTACCGGCCGGAGCCACCTACGCAGACGTGGTGGCAAGGCTGGCCGCGCTCAAACCGGAGTTGGTGGGCATTCTGATCGACCGAAGTGGCCGCATCTTCCTCAGTTCGAACATGTTCGTACGCAACGGCGATATGGCCCAACCGGCTATGTTAATGTATAAGCATCCCAGGGATGGGGAGCATTTAACGATCATTTCGCCAATCACCGGGGGATGATGCGTTGATTCCTACAGGGTGCGCTAGAGCGCACCATTAAATTAAGAATATTGATTGCGGATTTCTTCCGATTAAGGTGCATCTTCGCAGCGTGACGTTGTGCTTGACGGCAGAGTTGAATTGCCAGCTATCGACCGCTCCAGTTAAAACGATGCACCCTATGGTTCCTGTAGCTCAATCCCCTCGGGTGCGCCGAGTTTCAACGAGGCGCTCCGAGGGACACCGCGAGCATCGCGAGCAGGTGTATCCGCTTTCCAGTGGGGCGACCTACGGGAAGCCACTCGGAGGGACGCCGCGAGCATCGCGAGCAGGTGTGTCCACTCTCGGAGTGAGGGTGACTCATCAATCCACTTTGGTATAATCATCATATTGC
>Ga0208980_10000526_pt1 | contig 21776 bp, 11 predicted proteins | sample WetSurMetagenome_3_FD_187993 | JGI IMG/M metagenome (GOLD analysis project Ga0208980, IMG submission 187993) | Wetland microbial communities from Twitchell Island in the Sacramento Delta, sample from surface sediment Aug2011 Site A1 Bulk (version 2) | ecosystem: Environmental > Aquatic > Marine... | reverse complement strand
CAAAACCACCAGGGCCCATCATTCCTCCGCCTCTTTCACCTCTTGCCCTTTCAGCTTCCTTCTGGATACGCATCTCCTCATCTTTTTTTGCTTTTTCTTTTTCTTTTATAATCGCGATCAACTCTTCACCGACAAGTTTATAATTTTCAGCCTTCTCAGGTGTGCTGAGATAAATTTGGGTACCTGCTTCAATTCCCTGCTCGACAACTACATTATTTTCATTTGATTCGCCCAGCACAACAATCTGCCTGGTTCCGTTTTTCATATAAACAAACGGAATACTGTCAGGTCCTGCCTGAACACTTTCAAGCGGTATATAGGTAACATCATCAATTGTTTTGGTAATGATTTTGTTACCGGTGGTCATAGAAGGTCTTAATATCGGATCAGATTCGTTAACATCGATAACTACCTCAAAAACTTTGGCATCAGCATTTGGCAGTTGTTCACCAATGTTTGCCACGCTTGTTACCATTCCGGTATAAGATTTTTCAGGAAAGGCATCAACTATAATCTCAACTTTCTGGCCTGCCTTGACTTTGCTCACATCAATCTCGTTAACATATGTTTTTGAGATCATGGATGACATATCTGGAAGAGTTGCGATAACCCTATCGAAAGGGTTAACTGACGATCCGGCCTTTCTTTTTGCCCCCATCCTGTCCCTCTTATAAATGATCATTCCATCCGACGGTGCCTTAATAATAAATTGTGACAACAGGGTTTCAAGATCAGATACCCTCTGACGCTCTTCGGCAACGTTTGTTTTCATTGTTCGCATATCCGATTTAGCCTGTTCAACTCTTAAGGAATATCCTCTGATAGCCTGATCGAGTGAACGGTTGGCCTTGTCAAGTGAGATCTCTGCCTGACGAATAGTTGTTGGAGGCTCATATTTTGATTGCTGAAGTGTTATTGCGGCCTCTTCAACAGTAAATCTTAGATTTTTGATATTATCCCGTAAGTTACTCAGGGTAACAGCCGTGTCTAATATTTTCATCTCAAGGTTAGTTTCAAATGTAACTAGTCGCTCTTTTTCATCTTTAAGAGAGTTATCAAATGATGTCCTGTCAAGAGTAGCCACGTAATCACCCTGTTTAACCTCAGTACCCTCCAGTACCATATCGGTTATTTTAATATCCATAACCCTTACGCCTCTGCTCTGAGTAAAATCCGGACCATAAATATCTGTTGATTTTTTTGCCTGTAACTCACCGGTCGTGGTAACAACAATATCAAACTTGCCTTTCTGAGCTTCAGCATAAAGATTAGATATATCTTTCTTAGAGGTTACTTTGCCGAAGACAATCAGAATTATGATTGCAACGACTACAACAATGCCTGAAATAATAATTGTTCGTTTCATCTGAAATTATAATAATTAATAGATTCAAAAAAATCAGGGACAAAAGTATTAAAAAGGGTTATCCTTTCATTAGTCATTAACAATATTTAACATCAATACTTTTTTGCCTTTATGACTTAAAGACATTCATTAAGGTTGATTTATTCCGGAAGCTCTGAAAAAATAAAATGCAATTAGGATTTTTTAACAATTTCGATTACACTTTCTGCCAGGTCTTCTGCTTCCCTTGTTGTTCTTCCTTCGGCATAGATTCGCATGATCGGCTCAGTGTTGGATTTTCTGATCTGCACCCATCCAAACTGATCTTCAATCCATAAACCATCTCTTTCATCAATTAAATGCCCCTTGAAATTATTTTTGACAAGGTCAGTTATATAGCTGAAATTTGTTCCTGGAGAAAGAGTGAGCTTCTTTTTTGCAATGACATATTTGGGATAAGTCTGACGAAGGGAAGAGCATTTCAGTTTGCTTTTTGCAAGATGCGAAAGGAAAAGGGCAATTCCAACCAATGCATCACGGCCATAATGCAGCTCAGGATAAATAACACCTCCATTACCTTCACCTCCAATGACAGCCTTCCTGTTCTTCATCTCTTCCACAACATTCACCTCCCCCACTGCAGAAGAATAATGTTTGCATCCGTACCTATGTGTCACATCTTTCAAAGCTCTTGTTGAGGAGAGATTTGACACAGTGCTCCCTGGCGTGTGTTTCAGAACATAATCGGAAATGGAAACCAGAGTATATTCTTCACCAAACATTGTCCCATCTTCACAAACGACTGCCAGTCGGTCGACATCAGGATCAACAACAAATCCTATATCAGCCTTCCCCTTTACAACAAGTTCAGATATGTCTTTAAGATTTTCAGGCAAAGGTTCCGGGTTATGCGCAAAATTACCATCAGGAATTGTATTAAGTTCAATTATCTTATCTACTCCAAGTGATTTTAATAAAACAGGAAGGATAATACCCCCAACAGAATTAATACAATCTATTGCAACAGTAAAATCTGAAGCTTTTATTGATTTTATATCAACCAGTTTTAAAGCGAGTATCTGTTCAATATGCTTTGCATTCCAGTTATTATCATATTCAAGAGTTCCGGTAAGTTCACTTGAAACAAAAATAAAATTTTCATCTGCAGCAATCTCCAGAACTTTCATTCCATCCTGAGCTGAAAGAAATTCCCCTGACTCATTAAGCAATTTCAGGGCATTCCATTCGGCCGGATTATGGCTTGCAGTTATAATTATTCCTCCATCGGCATGAAGACCAATAACTGCCATCTCAACAGTAGGAGTGGTTGCCAGTCCCAGATCAGTGACACTTATTCCCAAACTACGTAAAGCAGTAATTACCAGATTGTTTACCATACCTCCTGATTTCCTGGCATCGCGCCCTACTATTACTTTTAAACTCTTATTTCCATTCCTCAGCTGAATCCATGTACCAAAGGCTGCAGCAAATTTTACAATGTCGACCGGAGAAAGGCTTTCTCCCGGCTTACCACCTATGGTTCCTCTTATTCCTGAAATAGATTTTATAAGTGCCATGTCTATATGATTTAAGGAGTCACAAAGTTGCAAAAAAAACATCAAAACATAATATCGCCAAATAATTGTACCTTTGCACCCTGATAATTAATTGATATGGAGAAGAGAAAACCTGGTGGAAGACCATTTGCAAAATATGAAAAACCAGCCGGGAAGGACTTGAAAAGCAGGAGAACAGCAGGCAATAATTCTGCAAAGTATGAAAAGCCTTTGGCGAAAGACCTGAAGAGCTATGGGAAAGAGGGGAAACCTGCCGGCAGATATAACAAACCGCTTTTAAAGAGTAAAAAAAATGAAACTGAAAAGATAAGGCTTAACAGATTCATTGCCAATAGTGGGGTATGTTCGCGCAGGGATGCTGATGATCATATTAAAAACGGGCTTGTATCAGTGAATGGCCGCATTGTAACCGATATGGGAATCAGGGTTACATATGATGATGATATCAGGTACAAGAACAAAAGACTTTCGGCTGAAAAAAAAGTATATATTCTTATGAATAAGCCAAAAGATTATGTCACCACTGTTGAAGACCCACATGCTGAGCATACAGTACTTGACCTAATCGGGGATGAGTGTTCTGAAAGAGTCTATCCTGTTGGAAGGCTTGATAAGGCAACAACGGGCGTTCTTCTGCTTACCAATGATGGTGACCTGGCTGGAAAGCTTACCCATCCAAAGTATAAAAGGAAAAAGATATATCATGTGTTTCTCGATAAGGATGTAACTAAAAATGATCTCTTTAGGCTGACAGAGGGGATAGAGCTTGATGGCACTACAGTTGTTGCTGATGCTGTCTCCTATGCTGACCCCGATGACAAAAGCCAGATAGGCATTGAACTTCACTCAGGCCAGAACAGAGTTGTCAGGAGAATGTTTGAAACACTCGGCTACAAGGTAAAAAAACTTGACAGGGTTTATTTTGCCGGACTGACAAAGAAGAATGTAAAGCGTGGAAAGTGGAGGTTCCTTACCGATAAAGAAGTAAGCATGCTGAAACGGGGAATCTTTTAATTGCAGAAGATGAGTCACAGATCAGGTTTTGTAAATATACTTGGAAATCCAAATGTCGGCAAATCGACTATTATGAATGCTCTTGTCGGTGAAAAGCTTTCGATAATTACACCAAAAGCTCAGACAACCCGTCACCGGATAATGGGAATCGTAAATGGTGAGGATTTTCAGATAGTCTATTCCGATACCCCCGGAATACTAAAACCTCAGTACAAACTTCAGGAGACAATGATGAACTTTGTCAATATTGCACTTTCTGATGCCGACTTTATTCTTTATGTGACCGATGTCACAGAACATGCAGGTAATGAAGGTGAATATATTGAGAAGATAAAACAATCAGGACTTCCGGTCCTTATTGCTGTCAATAAGATTGACCTTACAAACCAGAATGATCTTGAAAAAATTGTTGAGACATGGCATACTGCCTTCCCCGATTCACCTGTAATACCGGTTTCTGCACTTTCAAACTTCAATCTGGATGCACTTTTGAAAGCCATTCTGGAGAAACTTCCCGAAGGTCCGCCGTTTTTTCCGAAAGATCAGCTTACTGACAAGCATGAAAGATTCTTTGCATCCGAGATAATTCGCGAAAAGATCCTCGTTAATTATAAAAAGGAGATCCCATATTCAGTTGAAATAGAGATTGAAAGCTTTTTAGATGAAAAGAAGATAATAAAGATAAGGGCACTCATACACGTTACCCGCGACAGTCAGAAAGGGATAATTATCGGACACAAAGGATCAATGTTAAAAAAAGTGGGAACAGAGGCCAGACACGATATGGAAGATTTCTTTGGAAAAAAGGTCTTTCTCGAACTTTATGTCAAGGTAACTAAAGACTGGAGAGATAAGCCTCTGGTGCTGAAAAGATTTGGTTACCGCTAGAACGAATTTAAAAATACTTATGAGTAAAATAGTTGCAATAGTAGGCAGACCAAATGTTGGAAAATCAACACTCTTTAACAGGCTCACCGATTCCCGGGAAGCAATTGTTGACGAGGTTAGCGGGGTTACCCGCGATCGCAACTATGGTGTTTCATTCTGGAATGGAGTCGATTTTTCTGTAATCGATACCGGCGGATATGTACAGAACTCTGATGATATTTTTGAGGAGGAGATAAACAAGCAGGTACTTCTGGCCATTGAAGAGGCTGATGTAATATTATTCATGGTTGATGTAACCAGCGGTATTCACGAACTGGACACATCAGTGGCTTCGCTTCTCAGAAGGGTTAACAAGAAAATAATGCTTGTGGTAAATAAGGTTGACAATGGAGACAGACTAATGGATGCAACCGAGTTTTACAACCTCGGCCTTGGTGATTATTTTCCATTGAGTTCAATGAATGGAAGTGGAACCGGTGAACTCCTTGATGAGATAGTAAAAAGTCTGCCCGCTGAAGAACCATCACTTATGCCTGATCTTCCAAGGATAGCAATAGTTGGCCGCCCAAATGTCGGGAAGTCATCACTTGTAAATTCTCTTCTGGGTGAAGAAAGAAATATTGTGACTCCTGTTGCAGGAACCACGCGCGATTCGATATACACCAGATATAATAAGTTTCAGCATGATTTTCTTCTTGTCGATACGGCGGGTTTGCGCAAAAAAGGAAAGGTGAGTGAAGATATCGAATTCTATTCTGTAATGAGAGCTGTTAAGACCATAGAGAATTCTGATATTTGCCTTCTGCTGATCGATGCAACACGAGGAATAGAGGCGCAGGATCTTAATATAATGTCTCTCATTCAGAAGAACAACAAAGGCATGATTGTTCTGGTCAATAAGTGGGATCTCATTGAAAAAGAAAATAATACAACAGTAGCTATAGAAAGGGATATAAGGGAGAAAACGGCTCCCTTCACTGATTACCCTATTCTTTTTATTTCAGCTATTAACAAGCAGAGAATCCACAAGGTACTTGAACTTATTGAGCAGGTTAATAAAAACAGGAACCGAAAAATAAGCACCTCCGAATTAAATGAAGTTATGCTTCAGATAGTCAAAAACAACCCTCCACCGGCATTAAAAGGAAAATATGTAAAGATCAAATATGTTACACAACTGCCGATTTATACTCCTGCATTTGCATTTTTCTGTAATCTTCCTCAATACGTTAAGGATCCGTACAAAAGGTACCTCGAGAACAGGTTAAGAGAAAAATTTGAGTTTACAGGTGTCCCGATCAGGATATTTTTCCGAAAAAAATGATCATATTTGGTGTGGTTTTTGTTAGTTGACTTTTATTACATGAAAACCATGAAAAAAATAAAATATCTCTCCATAGTCTTAGCACTCCTTCTCACCTTTGGCTCATGCAAGAAAATAGAACAGTTGCCGGCCAGGCCGAATATTGAATTCACAAGTTTTGCAATTTTTGACACGACTGATATCCTTGGGAACCGTACTAAAGGGGGTAGACTAAAGTTCTACTTTGAAGACGGGGATGGTAATCTTGGACTACAAGATCCGTCAGGAAGTCAGACTGATTCAACAAACCTGTTTTTTACACTTTACAGGAAAACAGGAGGCAAAATGGTACTTGCACCTCCTAATGATCCATTACAACCCTCCGATTACAGGATTCCTTATATGGTGCGCCTGGGACAAAATAAAATATTAAAAGGCACTATTTCCGTAACATTTTTTTACCTCTTTTATACCAAAGCCGACACAATTAAATATACTTTTCATATTAAAGACAGGGCTCAGAATGCAAGCAATGTGGCATCTACAGGCGAGATAATTGTCTCTGTAAATAACATTTATACCAAATAAACCTGTCAGACTTTTACTCCCATCAGAAGGATATCATCTACCTGATCGTATGAACCTTTCCAGTCAAGGTAATATTTTGAAAATGCCTCCTTCTGTTCATTCATAGGCAATTTGGAGACCTGTTCAATGATCTTCTTTAACCTTGCTATTTTCATTTTTTTGCCGTCTGGACCACCAAACTGATCAGGGAGCCCGTCGGAGAAGAGATAGATTGTATCACCTTCATTAAGATAATACTCCTGGTCATCGAAGTATTTCTCCATTACAGATTCACCCCCAACTGAAGATCTGTTCCCTTTTATATAAAATGAATCCCCACCGAGAACAACTATTACAGGCCGCATAGCAGATGCAAATCTGACATGACGGGTCTTGATATTAAATTCGCATACTACAACGTCCATTCCGTCATTTGAAGCACCTAGTTCCGTATTCTGGTTGAGTGTTGAAAAGATTTGCTTATCAAGAAGAGTCAGTATCTGTGAAGGCTTTGTGATTCCCTTTCGCGTTACTATATCCTGAAGAAGGGTTGATCCGATCATTGACATAAAAGCTCCGGGAACACCATGCCCTGTAGAATCGGCGCATACCAGAACAAATCTTTCATCATCTATCTTATCAAACCAGTAAAAATCACCGCTGACAATATCTCTTGGATGAAACAGGATAAATGCGTCTTTAAATGATTCCTTCAACTTACTTATATCGGGTAAAATGCTCGTCTGGATTCTTTTTGCATAATTAATACTGTCCGTAATCTCGATATTCTGAAGTTCAATCTCCCCTTTCTGTTTCATTACAACACTTGTCCTTGCAGCAAGCTCTGTCTCAAGATACTCCTGTACTTTCTTCTGTGCTTTATCCCTCTCTCTGATAACTATAATCACTATGCCGGATACAAGTAATATTTCTGAGAGTATTGCCCACCAGGTTCTCCACCATGGTTTGTTAATTATAATATCAAATGTTACCGGAGAAGCCTGAGAAAGACCGTTCTCATTTACTGATATAAGGTTGAATTTGTATTTTCCGTTACTTAAACTGTATGAAACCTCACGTGATGTCGACATCTTACTATAACCAGGATCATAGTTTTCGAGATATGTGCTGTAATATACTTTGTCAGGCGAAGCGAAGTTGATGCCTGAATAATTAATTGTTACCCGGTATTTTCTATATTTAAGCTCGAAGGAGGGCTGATACTGATAAACCAGATCAGAATCTCCATTATTGATAACGATGGAAATTATATTGTTGAATGGAGGTATTGTGGGTTTTTTGTCCTTCTGACTGTCGTATACAATTAATCCTTCAGTTGTACCAATAAATATTTTTTTGTCAGCTGACTCAAACATACCATCTGGATTACAGACACCGTTTTTCGCATAATCGGTACCAAAAACGCTCACAATTCCTGTATCATAATTAAATCGGGAGAATCCTTTTTCATGGCCTATCCATATATTGTGCTCGGAATCGGCCAGTATGCTGTAACAATAAGGTGACATCAGTCCATTACTCCTGTTGATAGCTGAAAGTGTGTCATTGAGGAATCCAAAAATTCCATTACCACTGGTCGCTGCCCATATTATATTATTACTGCTTCTGGAAAATGAAAGAACTTTATTGATTGTGCTTCCATTCATAATGGCATTGCCAGATGAGACTTTAAATTCACGATCAATCATGAATAACCGGTCGCTTTCAGCACCGATATAAGCATTCCCATTTTTGTCGAGGAATATCTTATTGATGCTTTTAGGTGGTAATCCGTTTGTTATGTCAAATTTATGAGTCTCTGTTTTGCTTTGTTTATCAAGGACTATAACACCATTAATGGTTGCCAGCCAGATATTATTCCCGTCAATTTCAATATCATTTATCTCATCAGTACCAGAATCACCATTCCTGTAGAACAAACTTACCGACCCGGAATTGTTTCTAAGATACAGACCATTCCCCTTTGTCCCTATCCAAAGATTATTTTCTCTGTCAAGATAGTATGAAATGATTTGTCCTCCTCCAACCTGTCTGGTCAGAGATGTAAACGAGACTGATTTCCCGGTAACGGGATCAAAAACATGAAAACCTGATGGTGTACCCAGAATATATTTATCATTGAAACTTTCAACAAACAGAATATTGTTTTCAGCTGAGTTCTTTCCGGGAGTATAAAAACCGAATGAATATGAAGTCAGCATTGAAATCCCGTTGCCGAACAAACCAAACCAGTAATTACCTTCTGCATCCTGAAAAACTAATTTCGCATCATCTGAACCCAGCCCTGATTCAATATTAAATAGACGGATAGATTCTACTGTATCAAATTTATCAGACAATTTAAATTGTATCACCCCTGAACCGAACGTGGATATCCAGAAATTTTTCCCGTTATCTTCAGAAATAGATTTTATACGGAGGGTTGACCACTCAGGATGATCAGTGAAACGTGTAACAGAATTATGGTTATCTGATAACCTTAAAAGAAATAAACCATTGTCTTCAGTACCAATCAAGAATTTGGTGCTATCATCAGTCTTATGAATTGCATTTATTGCCGAATTTTCAAATCCTTCTACAACCTTATTGACTAAAACTGAATCTTTCTTCAGTGAGCATATCAAAATATTTTCCTGGGTACCAATCAGAAGATGTCCTGAGCCTGCAAAAGAGGCCGAATATAAAACAGGGTCAGAAGAGAAATTGTACTGATGTATCTCTTCCGGAATTACCGGATTGACACTAAATATTGCTTTACCCTGAGGAATAACATATATAAGGCCATCAGGACCTTCGATTATTCCGCTGATACTTTTCGTATTTGTGAAAAAAACCTTTTTCAGGTTATTCCCGCTGTTATAAAAAACAGTACCATCGTTGCAGCCAAACCAAATGGTCCCGCTTTTGTCCTTCAGACATGCTGTCGGATTACGTCCGACAGATGAATCGGGATACTGAACGGGATAATAATTAAACCCATCAAAACGTAACAGACCTTTACCGGTTCCCACCCATAAAAATCCATTTTCTGACTGGTTTATCGTGTAAATGAAGCCATCTGGTATGTTGTATTCGGTGCCATAATTCTTAAAACTGTATGTTTGGCTATTCAACAAAGAAGAAAACAAAAACACACACACGATAGCGCAGCTGAATGTTTTCAAATTGAAATTAAATCTCATATCAGCCCTGACTTATTTCTTTGGAATTTGATAGTACTTGGTTTTCGGCTGGTATACAGGCACACCACCGATTGGTGAACTGAAAAACTTCAGAGCATCTCCTCTCTGGTTTTCAAGAGTAATCACAACGTTATTATTCTTAACAAGGTCTCCCTGCCGCTTATGAAACTGGAAGTCAAGAGATGATTTCACCTCTTCGGGTTCAATGGGGATAGTTTTAGAAACCCAGTTATCTTCAATGGAAACATCTGTCTCGATTCCCTGTTTATATCTTGAGACCACCAGGATTGTGCCATCATTGTCCCAGTCGAAATTACTCTGTTTGATGAAAACTATACCTGTATCAATGTAGGGATATATATGTGCCACACTTTTAAAATCATTCCACATGCGGAATGTATATTCATAAGTAAATGCATTGGCTCCTTCTATCGGAATATTATTATTCGGATCACTGCTCAGAAAATATCTGTAAAGATTGCCGTCATCTCCACTAACACCTTCACAAACAACTTTGAAAATATAGCTTGACCACCTTTCATTGTAATCACCATCAGTAGGATTAAAAGGCCCAAATGAATAGTATTTGTTATCATATCTTGCTTCTGATCCAAATACTTTGGATGCCAGCAAATTACCTTTTTTGTAATCGAGCCCTTTTTCCAGACCCTTAGACTCTTCATTCTTATCTGGGTCAACACCTTTTCCACCGTATATTGAGAATAAAGTTTTGGTATTGAATTCCCCCTGAATTTCATCATTCTCCCCACCACAATCAGGATCAAAAACTCTTATATATAATGGTTTTTTATAATCTTTAGGAATTGTAAAGAAAAATATCTCGTAAAAATCATTATCACCCCACGACGTCTTCCCATCCTTACCGAAGGTTACCAGGAAAGGGATATTTTCATCTTTACCCGGAACCGGCTGACCTGTTAACCTTAAAGTAACAGGCAATCCAAATAAAAAGGCGATAATAAGAAATCTATATTTTGTTTTGATCAATCTCATTAATCTCAAATTTAGTTAATTTCATTATCAGGGTTTCTTTATTACTATAATATTTTTTGAAACACATGCTTCCCTGACCGTACCTCCCGGCTGAGGCTCCTCTGTAACAATTAGCTGTACGTTATATTTTCCGGGTTTCAGGAATTTCTTGGTAACTTCTCTTCCCTGATTAACCGTTTCATCACCATAGTTCCAGTAATATCTCGAAATTTTCCATCCCGGAAGGTTAGTGCTGTCGGCATTCAAAACTATCTGCTGACCTGCAATGACTCTGTCAGGTCCTGAGATATATGGTTGTTCAATATCCTTAATAATCAGAGTATCAGTTTTTTCATTGGATATCACAGCTTTGGTGATAAGGTTTACTACATCAAGCTGTACAATATATTTTCCCGGACCACTAAAGCAGTGGTCCACTACTGCTCCTTCAGATTTCGTCCCGTCACTAAATCTCCATTCATAGCGAAAAGGCATTGAATCGGTCTTAACCGCATTCTCTTCCAGAAATCTGTAACAGTAATTATTCTCAACAAGGGAATCGCAGGAAGCTTTCCGGAGTATTAATGAAGTAAACTTGAAAATATCATCATCGGTCCGGCGATTAGAGGCGAAATATCCTTCCTGAAGATCATCCTCTGCAACAAATGCAAAATCATCGTAAGGTGAATTTATAGGTTCAGGCAGAAGTGAAGGATCGTCCCATTCTCCATAATATAATGATGTGTAATAGACATCAAGTTTGCCGATACCTCCGGGACGATCGGAAGAAAAATAAAGCCTTCCAGAAGGATGCATATATGGAAAATTGTCAGTTTCGGGGGAATTAACTTTAGGTCCAAGGTTAACAGGGGCACTCCATTCCCCATTAACATATTGACAATACCATAGATCTGATTTCCCAAGTCCTCCCGGCATATCGGAGGCAAAGAAAAGATATTTCCCGTCACTGCTGATTGAAGGTTGAGCGACCTCATACTGAGGATTATTGTACTTAAACGGCTTTATCGAATTAAGAGTATTACCCGAAAGCTGAGCAATGAAGATTCCACTATGGTTTATGAAATTCTTCTTCTTCGTAGCTATTCCTGTTTCAACCTCAGATGTGAAGTAAACAGTGTTCCCATCAGGTGCCAGACACAAAGGGCCACTGTTAAAAAGTGTACTCCTATCGCTTTTTAATTCTTCGGGTTTTCCCCATTCAGTTGAATCCTTTTTCGCGGTAAAATAAATGCCATAGAGCCGCCGGCCGTCATATGCAGTACGGTCTGTAACCGCGCTGAAACGACGGTTAGAGCAGAACATAATGCCATCTTTAACAATTACCGGAGAAATGTCACTAAAGGATCCCATGTTAAAGGGCATATTTGTAACCTTATAAACAGCAGGTTGTTGAGCGTTTGTTTTAAAAAAACAAACCGGTAAAGTCAAAAGAACTGCAATTATATAAAGACACTTTTTTACCATAAAACTAGAAATACCTTGGATTAGCTGCACTCACCTTATATCCGAATTCGTATCTTAAAATAAACTCACTTGACCCTTTTGAATAGGAATTCATCCTTCCGACAGGATAATCATAGGAAAATCCAATCATTAACTGAGGATTCAGCTGAACCTGGAGAATACCAACCGCTACTTCTTCTGAAGTCCTCCATGAACCTCCAATCCAGAGGAGATCCCCTAAAATTATATTGCCATTTATATCAAGCTGCGTAAGTTTTTTTGTCTCTTCCAGGGAATAATTTATCAGGATGGAAGGTTTGAATTTAAAAAACTGTGAAAATGTAATAAGTCCTCCGGCAGTAAAGACAAAATCATATTCACTAAAACTGTGATATGCCTGAACAGAACCTGTCCCTGTTTTCTTGTAATTTAAAAACGTTGGAACCGAAACACCGGCAAACAGTTTATCACTGAAATAATAAATCCCTGCACCGACATTAGGAAGAATATAAGGTTTGTCATTGGAAGTAAAAACAGGATCACCTGCTTTTGTAAGAAGAATTCCGGTATAATCTGTATTAGACATATCCACACCGCCTTTCAATCCAAATGAAAGTTTGCCGGCACCAACCCTGATATGATATGCATAATCAGCATAAATACTTGTTGCCTTGGTAAAACCGTACTTCATAAACTGAGCCATAATACCAAGAGCCACCTTATCGTTTTTCATCGGGGTGTGAAGAGAAACTGACTGTATAACGGGAGCCCCTTCGGTTCCCATCCACTGCATCCTATAAGATAAAAATGTGCTGAGAGACCCTCGCGAACCGGCATAAGCAGGGTTAACGATCAACCCGTTTTGAAGGTACTGGCTGTATACAGGATATCCCAGACTGATCTGCGTTGAATCAGGAACTGCAAGACAGGGAACAACAGTTAAAGCCGATAAATACAGCAAAAAGAATATTAACTTTATCTTGTTCATACGTCAAATATCACTGAGTCATCTTTAATTTCAATTAATACCTTTTAAGAATGACAAATCCGCTCTTCTTGAAAACCTGATCGCTACCTGTTGAAGTTAGTTTCAGCAGATAATAATAGGTACCTTCAGGAAGATCCAATCCTTTTGAATTTGTTCCATCCCAATCTGTCCAAATCTGTCCGTTCCGGTTAGATGTTGAAAAAACTTCTGAACCTGCACCATTAACAACAGTAAGTTCCGCAATCTGATTTATTAAATCCAATCCTTTGATAATAAATTTATTATTGTAACCTCCGGGATCATTATTCGGTGAAAATCCTTCCGGAATCTCAATTTCATAAACATTTACCTTTACCTGATCACTTCTTGAACATTTTCCGTTTTCCACAGTCCATAAAAAGGTATTGATCCCCAGAGACAAATCAGTTACAATTGCTTTATTTGACGCAGGATTATCAAAACTTCCTGTCCCGCTTAATATGGTCCAGATCCCACTTTGCCCATCCGATGTTTTAACAGGATCAGCAATCATATGGTATATGTTATCAAATGTGTATAACGAGGTATCAGGCCCTGCATTTATTGAACTAATCCTCTTGTCAAAAGTGACAATTACTGAATCTCTGTTTTTACAATTCCAATTGGTCTCTTCCCAGTAAAATTTGTGAGAAATACTACTCCCGGTAAACGTGGAATCAACAGTAACTCTGACTGTCGGGCCATTGGGAGTTGATGCCACAACTGCAGCAGGATAATACCAGAGGCCTGTTCCAATACTTGGAGATGCAGTAAGTGTTACAACAGGTCCGCAGACAATCTGATCAGGTCCTGCATTTGCTGAAGGTATTTTATAAACATCAGCTCTTCGTGTTCCTGAAAGTGAAGTGGCAAAGCATCCATTATTATCCCTTATTGAATAAAGAGAATAATTGTATGTTGTGAGTGCCGTTACAGTAACAGGTGATGCAGAAATTGTGGGATTGCTGCTAGTGACAGAAGGTGCAGTGATCTGTGATGAGTTCTCGTTATATACTACTGTCCAGGGTGATGCCCCTGTTAATGTAAGAACTAAAGGTACTTTCGAACCTTCGCATATTGTGATTGGTGCAGTGCTGGTAATTATACCGGTCGGCAGTGCATAGATATCAATAGTAATTACATTCGAAATTACAGAACAGGAATTCAGTGGTCCTGAGTTTACTGTCCGTCTGTATAAAGTTTTAAGAGTAAGAGGAGGAGGTGAATAACCACTGGCAGTATTTATTCCTGGTCCGGCAGCAGCTACCCAGGTTGTTCCATTGTTTGTACTCTGTTCCCAGTAGTATGTATATGATCCGTTCCCTCCTGTGGGTGCAGCACCGGTAAGGGCAGCAGGGACAGTATTATAGCATACTGTCTGGTTAGCCGAAATAATATTATTTGTTATTGAAGGAAGAACAGTAATATTTATTGTTGACGTACTTACATTGTTAAGACATGCCCCGGAAGAAACCAGTCTTCTGTATGAGTATACAGTGGGAGAACCAACTGCTGTCAATGCTGCAGGCTGGTAACTGACTCCTGTACCCCCAGTTGCATTATTCCATGTTGTCCCATTATCAGTTGAAAGGATCCACTGGTAAGTGTAAGTGCCCGGTATATTGGTTCCTCCTGTTGCCACCTGACCTTTTAGCCTGTGAGGTACTGCTCCGTTACATATTGTAGTGTCAGTTCCCGATGAAAGAAGTGATATCGTATTGATAATTGGTTTATGTACATTGACAATTACTGACTTGCTTATATCAGTGCAGGCCGAGGAGGTGACAATTCTTCTATACCTGGTTGTATCAGTCAGTACCGGTGGTTGATAATTAATACTGGTAGCACCGGATATACTGGCCCAGGTATGCAATTTTGAACTATCCTGCCAGACATAGTTATAAACTACTCCGTTCCCATTGATTGGCTGAGACCCAACTAAGATAGGTGGAGTTGTTCCTGAACAAACAGGTTGAGATGGTTTGGTTATGGAATTGTTTGCAATAACCGGGAAATCTTTAAGCAGAACCGTATTACTTGTACTCGTACAAACATTATGATTTCCAGAATAAACGACACGACGATACAGGTATTCATTTGAAGGAACTCTCTGGGAAAGTTCAACAGGATTATAACCTGGTCCGTTACTGACCCCTGGTGCGGTAGCCCAGCCGCCACCATTGAAATTGCTTTCCCACTTGAACCTGTACAGATTATCGCCTCCCTCGAGCTTGTCGGGAGTTGTGGTTGATGTTGTGGCGGTCAGATTGACAAACGTTGTTCCGAAACATATATCAGGAGGGTAATTAAGAATCTTATTGGCTTTAATGGTATCAAGAACTGTAAGCTTAACTATAGCCGCTGAATCAACACACATTCCGGAAGTAACTGTACGTCTGTACCAGGATGTTATTTTCAGGGATGGTGGAGGAGTATATGTTTCAGTGTTATATGTATTTGACGGAAGGTTATAAGCAGTGCTGTTGGTACTTACCATCCATTTGAAGGAATATATCTTGTTACCATCCTGTAAAGTAGCTTTGGATGTAAAAGCAACCGGATTCTGTGCAAAACAGATTGTGTCTGAATTTCCAACTATATTATTTTTTATAAATGGCTGCATGTAAAACTTAACTGGTTTACTGATATCAGTAATTTGTGCCGGTCCCGGTAAGTCAGTTATAGTTCTTCTGAACCATACAGAATCAGTCGGGGTAATTGCATCTGCAGCTGTTGGTGTATAGTTTAAAGGATTGGCATCATTGGTAAGAGGGACCCAGGTTACTTTATTGTAGCTTTTTTCCCATAGATAGGTATATGGTTCAATTCCTCCTACTGGTTTTGTTCCAATTATTTTTGGAGGAATCATATTAGAGCAGACAGAATCGCTTTGGTTACCTGATACTGAAGAATGTATAGAGTTGAATAAGAATCCATTCAGAATGGCTTTAAAACCAGATCGTACCTCCCCGGTATTTCCTGCAAATGCAGTTGAGGCAGGATAGTTTCCCGGATTACCTCCATTAAGATATGGAGTTACAAGTCCTGTTGGAGCGGTATTGACGTAAAGAAGTCCACCACCACCACCACCACCTTCACCAAATATCCCTGGATTATCTCCACCATTTCCTCCACGGGCATATAACTCCAGGGGAGTTGATCCGTAACTATTAAGCGATAGTGCAATTGAGCCACCAGCACCTCCGCCTCCGGCTCCGCCATTTGTTACTGCAGTACCTCCATTGCTCCCATTTGCAAGAATTTTTCCGCCACTGCCTTTAATAGTTTCTGTAACTATTATAACAATTCCTCCTCCATTTCCGCCTGAAGGAGAGAGACCTGTCGCTGATGTAGAAGCTCCACCACCACCACCAAAGTAGATTCTGTCAACAAGTGACGGATGGTCAGCTATTAAGCCTCCGGAACCGCCTGGAGTAGGCGGGAAACAATCTTCTTTACCTCCTATACCACCTGAACCACGATTAGATCCCCCTCCTCCACCTGAATATCTTCCATTTCCTCCGCCACCGCCGGTCCAGTTTTGACCCTTTCCTTTTGCATAATTTGGAAGAAGCGGGGCATCAAACTCAGTAAAATTAGCTACTCCTTCACCCTTATAACCTGCATATGGGTCACTTGAGGGATAATAATCCTGTCCGTATCGAGTTGTATTGGTATTCCAACAAATCCCGTCACCAACTGCATCATTGCCTCCAATAAATCCCCTTCCTGAGACATCAATGTTTCCAGTTAATTCGAGTGTACGTCCGACTATCAGTGCAAGCACTCCACCTTTTCTGGTAGCTGGATTCCACGGATCACAATAAAGGGTTCCTGTAATCTTTGCACTGTTATAATATGGCGCTCTCACGATCTGAACATTGCCGGCAGGATCATAATTCTTTAGTAATTCATTCCTGAAAACTATCTCATTTGTGCCTCCATTCACAGACTGAATAATAAGGAACTCATGCATTCCAGGTTCTCCAAATTTATTTTGAAGAGTCCCATATGGAGACAGAAGTATCTTTACTCCCTGCATCTGAATTAGGAGAATTGTATCATTGGCCTTAAACCCTGTTGCATCATCAACAATGACCCTGTCAGTCGGAGATGGAGGAATACTGACCACATGTGCTTTTGGCTGATTGAGATTTCCGGACAGACTTTTCTGAGCCAGTGCGGCAACAGTACATATACCAAAGAGTATCAGTATACTTAGAAAAAGTCTCTTGCTATTGCCCGAAATCTTGACAGTCATCAATCCGAAATATGAACCGCTAATATAACTATTATATTGAATTATTCAATGCTTATTAAACAGACTGTTCGAAGTTAACCCAATTTTTCAACAGTGTACATAAGCGGCAGTTCGACATAAAACACGGTTCCCTTATTTGCCTCTGACTCAAACCATATCCTGCCGTTTGCACTTTCAATGTATTTCTTCACAATTGACAATCCCAGCCCCATTCCTGATGTTTTGGTAGTAAAATTTGGAGTAAACAGCTTCTTCTGCAGATCTTCCGGGATACCGGTCCCATTATCTGAAATGGCAACAATAACCCTATCTCCAAGTACTTCCATATTGACTTTGATAACGCCTGCACGTCCCTGAGGAATTGACTGGATCCCGTTTTTAATCAGGTTTGAAAAAACACCATTCAGATGTTCCTTATCGGCATAGACAATAACTTTACTTTCATGAGGCCATTTCACCCCGAATGATATATTATCGGTATTCTTAAAAAGTTCCAGCGATATTTTGATCTGGTCCTGAAGGTTCACCTCCATCGGATTTGTCCCAGGCATCTTTGCAAACGCTGAAAAAGCAGAAGCAATAGTCGACAGATTATCAATATATTCAATCTGGTTATTGGCAAAACGCTCAAGTTTTTTTTCAAATCCCGGAACCTTATCGTTCCACGATTTCAGGAGCTGCTGTACATTCAGTTTCATTGGCGTGAGAGGATTCTTAATCTCATGGGCAATCTGTTTTGCCATTTCCCTCCATGCATATTCCCGCTCGGAATTGGCAAGTTTGTGAGTACTCTCGTCGATCTCATCAACCATTCTGTTGTATTGCCTTACGAGTTCTCCGATTTCATCAGTCCCTTTGTAGGTGAGATGCTCACTCTTCTTACCAACCTCTACTGAAGCAAGCCCTTTACCAAGCATTGAAAGTGGAGCAGTCAGTCGTCCGCTGATAAACACAGCAATACTCATTGTTATAACTATAAGAAGCAGTGCGAAATTAATAACAGCAACTATAAGATTAGATATCTCTTTTGCAAGCACGCTCTGCATTCTGAAATAAGGCAGATTAAGATATGCCAGCACTTTATTATCGTTGTTGAAAAACGGGATGTAAGCTGATAAATATTCGAGATTACCAATCTTCTCCTTCTGAAAATATTCGCTGCGCGTCAAATATTTAAGATTATTAAATGCCATATTGTTAATCCTCTGGCTGGTCAGATTCCGGTAGAAGATCTCTGGTCTTGAAGTTGCTATGAGATCTCCGGTTACAATATCATATAGATTGATATCGGTGTTGAAAATATTCGAAAGGCTTATAAGAAGCTCATTCAATGATTTATAGTTGTTGTTACTCCACTCTCTGGAAAGATTTTTTTCCTGCGATAGTTTGCTGTCGAGCTCAAGATATACCGAATTTAATTTTTCCTTTATGTTTTCAAGATGTTTTGCCTGATATTGGCTGATTGTCAAATAAGCTACAACAATACCGATCAGCATAAAGGAGAAAAGAAGTATTCCGATATATGAAAACTGAAGTTTCTGACGGAAATTTAGCAGATTCATATTTCTTACAACCGGTCGGTGTATTATCAGAATAAAAATATTTGAGATTAACAGTAGAAAGGCGAACAGATAGGCAAAAGAGATAATGACATCACCAATTGTCAGATCAGGCCTTGATATCATCACAGTTGAATTACCATTCTTATAAAGAACATGATTGAATCCTTCACTTTTAAAAACCCTGTAGTCTTTTATCTTGTCCAAATATTCAGCATCAGTTTTGTCAAAAGGAAATTCACCGGTTCTTAGTACTATCTCACCATTAATATATTTTGCAAAGGAGTAATCCTTAAGATCTGAATATCCATGGTATTTTTTATCCAGAAGCAGTGAAGAATAGCCTGGCTGGAATACATTAATGTCTCTGTAAAGCTCTATGAATAAACCATTTGTAATATTAGCTTCAGTCTTATAAAATAATCTGCCCAGGTAATATGATCTTCCACCCTGATTTTCCATAAAATAGAATCCTGTACCTGTAAGTAAATGCCCATCACGACGTATGCGGTCTTCAAAAAAGCTGAAGCAGTTATTTGCCATTTCATTTCCAGGGCCTATCTGCAGGGGTTCATCATTCCGGCAGAGAACAAAACTGAATCTGAAATTGCGCCAATAACCTGTAAAATAGGCATCCTGCAAATAGTTATTAATTCGTGCCGAATCGATTTTGTTGAAATAATCAACCTTCATCAGGACTGCAAGAAAGTCATCTTTTGATATTACCGGCCATAAATCAAGAAGAAGATTCTCCGCTTCAGGATCATTCTCAGTTGATAAGGAGACTGCCTGAATCTTAAGGTTTTCAGTAATTTTTTCTTCAGAAAGAGTAGTAATAAAATAAAGGGAATAAACACCAAAAACAAGAGAAAAGACTACTGTCATATTAAAGACCCCTATATTTCTCTTACCTGCTTCCCAAATGCAGAATGCCAGAATCATATAGAACAATTCCAGAACTATTAATGTGCCCGGATCCTTAAAATAAAATAGAGCAGGAACAACCAGTGATGGAATGAATGTTAGCAATAGAGGTCCTGTTCCAAATTTTCTGACGCCCTGAAGTATTTTTAACAGGAAAAACAAAGGTACCATAAGCAAAAGAAAGACTGAGGTAAATCCTGCAATACTGAACATATTAAGCTCAAGAACCTTATAAGTTTCAAAATTGATATTGGATGTAGAAATCAAATTACTGAAAACCTTGTGAAACAAACATATCAGAAGAGAGCCTGCAATTAGCATTATAGCAAGAAGGAAGTGATCTCTGAAATTTTGTGAAGATTTAAGCTCTCGTAGGGGAAGATGTCTGTAAAAAACACCTGAAAAAACTGCTGCCAGGATACTCAATAAGATAAGATGCCCCAATGATGGAATTACAGGGTTCAGAGAGAACCTGTATGGAGAAAAAAGTTCTGTCTGGAAAAATACCGTCGGTTTTCCCGTTAAAAGAACAAGAAGGTAAATGGATGCAAAAGCAATGAAGATTATACCTACCGCAATTCTGTTCTTACCTTTGGAAACCAATAACCTGACCAGATGCAGAGAAAAAAGAATGATCAGGATAAAAACAGATGTCCATAAGATTAACGGGAGTAAAATAAAATAGGTATTCTCTTTTATATCCGGGAAAATAAGTGAAAAGAGATATTGACCAGATCTGTCATAAATATGGAATTCAGAGGCATTCTTGTCAGTACTGAAACCAACATTCTCTGACAAGCCATACTCCTTTTCGAACCCGCTCTTAATAATGTCATTTTCGAAACCATAATCGGTTCGTAACCGCAGCAGTCCGACTATTTTTTCGTTACCAGCCTCAACTGTCCTGGTCAGAAACCAGCCATTCTGCAAAAATACGAGAGGCTTGTGATATATTGTGTCCTCGAGAAAAGCAGGCACATTGAATCCGTTATCGGACCAGAAATGAAGATTATTATCAAGAAATTCAAGTATTGTGATTTTATTCTTTTCAGCATATGAAAAAAGATCATTCTCAGGTATTGATCCATGGTGATCTTCATGTGCAAGGATAGGCTTCATGCTGTAAAGGCAATCCTCCAGAATCTTCTCTTTGGAGTTCAGGATTTTATTGAACCTCCGTGTTCTGAAACGATATTCAAAGTCACTGAAATAAACTGATTCAGCTAACAATGCCATCATCACTAACACAATTGTCAGTATGATAAGAGTTATTCTGTATCGTTTACCATTCATAATCTTATATTTACATCCTATTCATGATGATAGGGTTCTCCCTTAATTATAGTAAACATCCTGTAAAGCTGTTCCAGAAACAATAATCGTACCAGCTGGTGTGGAAAGGTCATTTTTGAAAGTGACATCCTGAAATCAGCTCTGTTGTACACTTCGTCTGAAAATCCCCAGGGACCTCCAATGACAAATATGATTCGCTTTTTGGGCAGCATAAAAATCTTTTCCATCAAGGCTGAAAATCCTTCAGTTCTTAGCTCCTTTCCATTTTCATCAAGTAAAATAATATAGTCATCGGTGCCAACTGATTGAATCATCTTCTTCCCTTCTTTAAGTTTCTGCTCCTGTACAGACATGTTTTTTGTATTCTTTATATCAGGAA
>Ga0208980_10000525_pt1 | contig 21776 bp, 17 predicted proteins | sample WetSurMetagenome_3_FD_187993 | JGI IMG/M metagenome (GOLD analysis project Ga0208980, IMG submission 187993) | Wetland microbial communities from Twitchell Island in the Sacramento Delta, sample from surface sediment Aug2011 Site A1 Bulk (version 2) | ecosystem: Environmental > Aquatic > Marine... | reverse complement strand
TTCAACGATTCATCAAAGAACCGCAGCCACTGCCTTTCTCCCTGCGTGTCGTATGCCGCAGTGAAGATTCTGGGGTGCTGGCGGCTCCAGTTCATAGTGCCAGCATGCCCCACAATATACACTGATCCCAAGTGATCAATTGATATTGCCACCGCTTCCATGCTTGTAGTGTCAGTCCCGATCGTGGCTACCCATTGTTGCACGCCATCAGGTGCGTATTTCACGGCAACGACTTTCGAATACCAACCCGTCACTGTTCCATGAATATTGCCGCCACCGACCACATAGACATTTCCAGAATCATCAAGCGAAAGTGCTGCTGCTCTATCCGCAGCGTACTCTAAACAATCGTATCGCGCCACCCATTCCTGCGCTCCGTCCGAACTGTATTTAATGGTTGCAAAATCAGTCTTGAGATACCACTGGCTAATCGTCGAGTCTGCGTGATCACTTTCACCAGTAACATACACGTTCCCCTCAGTGTCAACTGCAATTGCCGTAGCGGCATCCGTACCTCTAGGAACGTTCTTGTATCGTGCAACCCATTCTTGCTGACCGGCGGAGTTGTATTTGATTGTCGCGTAATCGTACGTATCGTATTGCACAGAATAGTACGGATCAATCCCTATGCTCATTCCGGTTACGTACACATTGCCCGACGCGTCAATCGCAAGCGCCGAGGGAACATCGTCGGCATGGGCAGGACCATCGTATCGTGCTCTCCACAGTTCCTGGCCCAGAGTATTGTACTTGACGGTAAGATAGTCGCGTCCATTGTCCTGACCCTCGGTCTTCCCCGTAACGTACACACATCCGTTGGCATCCATCTTCACGTCGGTCGCGAGGTCGATACTGGAAGCGGTGTTGGAACTGAGATGTCTCACCCATTCAAGCCGGGCGGTATCGGAGAGTGTTGTCGCATGCAACTTCCCCGGTGAATTTTGTTCCAGCCTCTGATCGAGGGTCTTCTGCGCATGGAGCGTCCCTCCCCACAGAAGCAGAATGATACTTGTTCGTCTCAGTGCACTCATCTTTTTTCTCCCGCGTGCTGCAAAGTCGAGAAATTCCTCATACTGTTAGGGCAATCGATGTGCCAGATTACAATAGAGAAAGAACGTGTCCGGCCATACAAATGAGGCGGTTCGCTCAGGGTGTCCGTCTTGGCTAAGGCAATTATTACACCCCGAACCAGAAAACTTTTCCGCCGTTGGATTGTTGAGATTCAGAAGCGACGCAATTCGATGGACTTTGGGTGCTGCCTTTCAATGGCACGATGGTTGGGTGCTAGGTGAGGAAGCATCGAGAGAAGAAGAACATCATGAGCCGCGTTCAGTGGTTGGTATTGATAGCGATTGGAGCGATCCTGATTACTCTGTGTTGCGTCGAGGTCATGCGCGGTGAAGACCCGCGCTCTGCGAACAAGGAAGCGTTGGCGAGAGACCTTAGCAATCTCGCCCTTCGCGCACAGGACTACTATCATCGTCCAATATCAAAGGGGGGCGGTCAAGGAACTTTCACAGGATTGACCTGCGATGCGGCCGGGCTTGCGAAGCTGACATCAAAGGGAATGAACGTCGACGGAACATTCAGTATACTCACGGCGGGTTGTGGTACCAGCGTAGAGCTGCAAGCGGTCGGGACTCAACTGGGCACCGATGGTAGCCTGATATTCATCCGGATTGATGTTTTTGCAGACAGCACGTACATAACATTCTGCAACTAAATCACGGCGCAATAGAAACACAACGTCCCGCCAGCAAACCGGAGGGACGTCGTTGACATCTACTTATCTCTCGACTTCACTTCATCAACAAAATCCTCTCGGTTTCCGAGCCCGCCTCCACGATGACGGGGCTATGGGGGCACCACCAGCAGATTTCGATAGGCAGACCGACATTCAGAGGACGTTGGATTTCTTCCCCCTTTTCTCTATATTAGTCCCGCATTTCTTGAGTTTGACCTGATTGGGAAGCCTCCAGCGCAACACCCTGCTTGAGGCAATTTTTTTCTACGCGGGCATGATAGGAGCTTGATGCAGCGACGGGACGACATACGAAACATCGCGATTATCGCACACGTTGACCACGGCAAGACCACACTGGTTGACCACATGTTGCGGCAAACAGGAATCTTTCGCGCCAACCAGCAACTGGTGACGCGGGTGATGGACTCGAACGACCTGGAAAAGGAACGCGGCATTACCATTCTTGCAAAGAACACCGCAGTCCACTATAAAGACATCAAGATCAACATCGTGGATACCCCCGGCCATGCGGACTTTGCAGGGGAAGTGGAGCGCACACTTACGATGGTCGATGGCGTGCTCTTGCTCGTCGATGCCGCTGAAGGCCCTCTGCCCGGAACCAAGTTCGTCCTCAAGAAATCACTCGACCTTAATCTGAAGCCCATTGTCGTCATCAACAAGATTGACCGCAAAGACGCTCGTGCACACGAGGTGCTCGACGAGATTTTCGAGCTCTTCCTCTCTCTTGGCGCAAACGACGAGCAGTTGGATTTCAAGACCGTCTATTGTATAGCCAAGCAAGGGATTGCCAAGCACGAACTCGAACTGGAAGGGAAGAATCTTGAGCCCCTCTTTGAAACCATCGTGAATACCGTTCCACCCCCACCGGGCGATATGACATCACCATTCCAGATGCTCGTTACGACAATTGATTACAACGATTATCTTGGACGGCTCGGTATCGGGCGGATTCATCGAGGAACCATCCGGCTTGGCGGACCCATGAAGATCATTCACAGGGACGGTCAGGTTGAGGATGCACGAGTTACCAAGATCTATACGTTTGATGGCTTGAAGCGCATCGAGACCGTAGAAGCACACGCAGGCGACATCATTGCAATTGCAGGCATGGAAGATGTCGACATCGGCGAGACGATTGCCGATGCTGCGGATCCAACTCCTCTTCCCTTCGTCGCGATTGAAGAGCCGACGATCTCGATGAACTTCATGGTGAACAACTCGCCGTTTGCCGGACAGGAAGGGAAATACGTTACCACGCGCAACATCAGCGAGCGGCTTGCCCGCGAGCTCCGGTCCAATGTAAGTCTCCGCGTAGAACTGACCGATTCACCCGATGTGTTCAACGTCAGCGGACGGGGCGAGCTTCATCTTGCAATTCTCATAGAGACGATGCGCCGCGAAGGATACGAGATGCAGGTCTCGCGTCCCAAGGTCATCTTCAAGATGATCGATGACGTAAGGGCCGAGCCGATCGAGCACGTCATCATCGATGTGCCGGAGGATTTTGTTGGGACCGTCATCGAGAACCTGGGCAGGCGCAAGGGTGAGATGAAGAACATGATCACCAGTAGTGGCAATGCACGGCTTGAGTTTTTTGTACCTGCCCGCGGACTGATTGGCTTCCGTGGCGAATTCATGACGCAGACCAAGGGCACGGGCATCCTGCACCACAACTTCCATGGCTACGAGCCATTCAAAGGGGAGCTTGCGCACCGCACCAAGGGCGCTCTGGTTGCAATGGAGCAAGGGACGGCGACGGCCTATGCAATGTGGAAGCTTGCCGAGCGTTCCACTTTCTTCATCGAGCCGGGGACGCGTGTGTATGACGGCATGATCGTTGGCGAGAATGCGCGTGAGAAGGACATGATGGTGAACGTCTGCAAGACGAAGCAACTCAGCAACATGCGCGCTTCGGGAGCTGACGAGGCGATTCGACTCGAACCGCCCCATATTCATACCCTGGAACAAGCGATCGAATGGATTGGTGATGATGAGTATGTCGAGATCACCCCGGAAAGCATTCGTCTGCGCAAGCGATATCTCGATGCCAATGAGCGAAACAGAAGGTCGAAGAAGAAGGCAGACATCCTCGTTGAAGACGACGTTGCGTAACTAGTAAAGGAGCCAGCATCCTGACATGGCCACAAAAAAGATCTCTGAGAAACAGATTGACAAACTGATTCACGACCTTCGTGATCTCGCCTACAACCTCTGGTGGTCCTGGAACCCCGACGCCCAGCAGCTCTTTCACGAGTTGTCACCGTTCTTCTGGGAACACGGCAACCACAACCCGGTTGAGATCATGAACTGGATTTCCGGCACCGAGCTGCGCGGAAAGCTCCAGTACCCGGAATTCTTCAACCGAGTGAACGACGTCTGCACGCGGTTCCACGCATACATGACAAAGAAGGACACGTGGGCCAGGAAACACGCCCCTGCCATCAAGGCTCCCATCGCGTACTTCAGCGCCGAGTTCGGGTTACATGAGTGCCTCCGGATTTATTCCGGCGGCCTCGGTATTCTCGCGGGCGACCACGCCAAGTCCGCAAGCAACCTGGGACTCCCTTTTGTCGGCGTGAGTTTGCTTTACCGACAGGGATACTTCCAGCAGCACATTTCGACCGATGGCTGGCAGCAGGAACGCTACATTACCTATGACCCGCTGAAGATGCCGATAACGCTGGTGAAGGACAAGAAGGGAAATCCGTTGATCTGTTCCGTCGAGATCGGGCAGGGCGCCGCGAAATTCCAGGCATGGCGTGTTGAGGTGGGAAGGATTCAGATTATCCTGCTCGACACAAACCTGCCCGACAACGAAGAGAAGTTCAAGCTTATCACCGCTCACGTGTACGGCGGTGATCAGTCCACACGCATCGCGCAGGAGGCTGTGCTTGGCATTGGCGGCGTTCGCATGCTGCGGGCGATGGGAATTGCACCGTCGGTGTTCCATATGAACGAGGGTCATTCGGCATTCCTCACGCTGGAGTTGTTGCGGGAACAGCTCCATGCGAAGATATCCGTGCCCAAGGCAGAATCACACATCAAGCAGCAGTGTCAGTTCACCACGCACACTCCGGTGCCTGCCGGCCATGATCGGTTTGACCGCGGTCTGATGGAGGCGACCTTCCCCGCCTTCGCTGCCAAGCTTGGCTTGAGCGTCGACGAACTGATGAGGTATGGGAGAGTGAACCCTGATGACCACAATGAAACGTTCTGCATGACGGTGCTGGCGTTGAAGATGAGCCGCAACGCGAACGGCGTCAGCGAACTCCATGGCGAAGTCAGTCGCGAGATGTGGAAAGGGCTTTTCCCCAACATCCCGGTGGAGAACATCAACATCGGGTATGTAACAAACGGTGTGAACACCACCGGATGGACATCCCCAACAGCACTGGAGTTCTGGAAAGCACAGCTCGGACAGACGTGGATCGACAAGGTTGCGGATAAGAAACTCTGGCGTGCGGTTGAGACAAAGAAGATTCCCGATGAAGACCTGTGGGCACTCCGCACCTCCTTACGAAGGGAGTTGGTGGAGTTCTCGCGCAAACGGCTTCGCGAACAGGATCTGATGCACGGAGGTGGCGGGCTGGGATTGTACGATGACGTGCTTTCACCGGATGCTCTGACCATCGGCTTTGCGCGCCGATTTGCAACGTATAAGAGGGCTCCACTCTTTTTTAGAGACTTCGAGTGGGCAATCCGCACAATCAACAACAAGCAGATGCCTGTGCAGCTTATTTTCGCGGGAAAGGCACACCCACGTGACGATGCCGGCAAGCAATTCATTCAGCAAATCATCAACATAACCAAGCGGGTCGACCTCTTCGGCAGAGTCGTATTTCTGCAGAACTACGACATCAATGTTGCACGCAACCTTGTTGCCGGTTGCGACGTGTGGCTAAACACCCCGCGCCGACCCATGGAGGCGAGTGGAACCAGCGGAATGAAGATTCTCATTCACGGGGGTCTCCATTGCAGTACGATGGACGGTTGGTGGCGAGAGGCGTACGATGGGAACAACGGCTGGAAGATTGGAGAGGATATCAGTACTGACAACGAGCAGATGCAGGACGATCTGGATGCGGTGTCGCTCCGGGCAATCATGGAGAAGAAACTCATTCCACTCTTCTATGACCGTGGCAAGGATGGCATCCCACACAAGTGGTTAAGGATGGTCCGCCATTCCATTGCTTCGCTCGTTCCCGTCTATAGCACGGACCGGATGGTGGCCGAATACACAGAGAAGTACTATCTGCAGAAGAAGTAGGCCACGAGAAGCACGTGGGGAATCCTGCCCTATTTCTGGAGGATGGCAAGTCTTCGAAGTTCCTGCTCTAGTGTTGCGACAATCTGCTTTGTCAGCTCCACTTTATCCGGACGTACATGACTGGAGCGGAGCCAGATGAGCTTCTTCGGCTCCAACGCCCTCTCAAAGACCGCCTCAACATTCTTTCGCGGTATCATCTCATCGTCAGTCCCGTTGATCATGATCAGAGGAACGGGTGAGATCTTGTCGGCGTAACGCACAGGCTCAAGCGGACGAAGGAGAAACCCGCTGAGCAGCCCAACGAACTTGCTCGCAACGGCTCCCTCGTACCTCCTCACGTTGTGTTCAATCAACGAGTACATCTCCCCTCCTCCAAACACCATTGCAGCCACCGCCGGCCTTCGGTCGTTTGCGAGAATGCATGGAACGAACGGCGCGCCAAAACTGTAGCCGAGCACCACTATTCTCGTCGAGTCCACATCCTGACGTTGTACGAGATAGTCCGTCAGCAGCATCACCGATGGAACCATCGCCATCAGGGCGCCGCGGATGGCGGCAACATCTTCGACAAACTCCGTAAGCGTATATGACTCCCGCGGCTCGTATGGATAATCAACTGCAACAACGATAACCTCTCCCAGTTCGGGAACGTAGTCAACGGCGTATTTGCCTGTCGCTTTTCCTCCCAGCAAGATGATTGCAGGGAAACGTTTCCCGGAAACGCGTGGTCCCAGCATGCCACACTCAACAACAAGACCTGCATCGTTCTTCAATGTCAGCCAAGACTTCCCCCGCAATGAGTCGTTGCCTGCTGGCCGGATGTGAACGTCTACGAGCGAGCCTTTTTCGCTGCGAAACGCCTCGCTGTAGTCTTTCGAATAGTATTGCCAAAAGAGGAAGAGGGTGAGAGCTACTATTATAGTGGCGAGGAGAATGAATCTGTACCGGCAGTTGGAATCCATCTCTCATCCTTGGGATCTAAGGACAACATACCACAAGAGGGAAGAGCTTTCAAGTCCAAAGTTGGAAGAATCTGTCCGTTGAGAAAGTGGTGCATTCTTTGTACCTTGTCTGAGTTTTTCATGCCTCACAAGGGCCATCTTCCTTCTATCTCCACGAACTAACACGAAAGAACATACGTGAAAATCGGTATCCCAAAGGAAACACAGCCGGGTGAGACGCGTGTAGCTCTCATTCCAAGCAACATCTCCGCGCTGACGCGAGACAAGCATGAAGTCCTGGTCGAAACTGGCGCCGGGGTGAGTGCGGCGTATCCAGACGACCAATTTACTGCTGCCGGCGCGAAGATGATGAGCAACGCAAAGGCACTCTACGAGCAAGCCGATGTTGTGTTCAAGGTGCGCCCTTCAACTCCGCAGGAGGCGGGCATGCTCAAGGAGGGAGCAAGTTATCTTGGCTTCCTCGCTCCGTTGGCAAACGCAGAAACGTTGAACGTATTCTGCAAGCGGCGGGTTACCAGCTTCTCGATGGAATACATCCCACGCATCACACGCGCCCAGAGCATGGATGCACTCAGCTCCATGGCAACTGTGGCTGGCTACAAAGCGGTCCTGCTTGCCACTGAACGTCTCGGCAAGATGTTTCCCCTGATGATGACCGCCGCGGGTACTGTGCCTCCTGCAACTGTGCTCATCCTCGGTGCGGGCGTTGCCGGACTTCAGGCTATCGCCACGGCGAAACGCCTTGGAGCAAAGGTAGAAGCGTTCGACCCAAGACCTGCTGTGAAAGAGCAGGTAAAGAGTCTCGGCGCAACGTTCATAGAAATGGAGATGCCGAAAGATGCGGAGACCGCCGGTGGATATGCAAAAGAGCTCTCACCAGAGTTCATCAAAAAGGAGTGGGAGGCAATCAGCGCGCGGCTGCCGAGCGTTCACGTTGTCATTACTACGGCACAGGTCTTCGGGAAGAAAGCCCCGATATTGATCACTGCCGACATGGTGAAGCTTCTCCGGCACGGTGCGGTGATTGTTGATCTCGCTGCCGAGCAGGGAGGCAACTGCGAGCTGACTGTCGCAGGCAAAACTGTCGAGCAACACGGCGTAAGCATTATCGGTGCAGTCAATCTCCCGGCGGCAATCCCGACAGATGCCAGCTTGATGTACTCAAAGAACATCGTCAACCTGTTCAAGCTGCTGTATCCAAAAGCGGATTCGGCCCCCGACTTCAATGATGAAGTCATCAAAGGCTCATGCATCACGCGGAACGGAGAGATCGTCAACGAGAGTATTCGCACAGCACTACAACAAGGAGGAATCCGATCATGACGCAACGACGAATTCTCATTCTGGTTGCACTCCTATTCGTTTGCACCTTCCTTGTGATCGCCCAAGCAACGGCTCCTCCAGACAGCCATCCCGCCGCTGAAACGGACTACTGGTCGTTGGTGCTTGTGTTCGTCCTGTCGACATTCATCGGACTCGGAGTTGTTGCACGCGTCTCCCGATTGTTGCACACGCCGCTCATGTCTATCACCAACGCTATTTCCGCAATTGCAGTTATCGGCTCCATCATCGTCACAGGCTCCGACTACCCGACGGACATTCGTATCCTCGGTGCTATTGCTCTATTCGCCTCAATGACGAACATCGTCAGCGGATTCCTGATCACTGATCGCATGCTGAAGATGTTCAAGGAAGACCGGAAGGAGGCGAAACCATGATCTACCACCTCGCACAGATTGCATACATAGCGGCAGCAGCGCTCTTCGTCTTTTCGCTTTACTGGATGAACAGTCCGAAAACCGCGCGAAAGAGCGTGATGGCTGGCGTTGCAGCAATGCTCCTCGCAGTTGTCGCAACATGGATTCAGCCGGAGATCCTTAACCACGACTGGATCGTGATCGCAATTATCGCGGGCTTCGTTGTTGGCATACCTCTATCTCGCGTTCCGCTTACAGCCGTACCTCAACGAACGGCGCTTTCCCACGCATTTGGTGGCTTGGCTGCGGGACTCGTGGGAACGGCAAAGTTCTATCTCTGGTCAAGCGAAGGCCCCGAACAGCTTACTGCCTTCCGTATGGGTGCGATCGTCGCCGAAATCATTCTCGGGTTCCTCACATTCACGGGCAGCCTGATGGCAGCCGGCAAGCTTCAGGAACTCAAGTGGATTCCGCAACGGCCCGTGACTTATCCCCTGCAAAACGTCAGCAACATTGCACTTCTGTTGCTGGCCGTTGCATTGGGAGCTGTGCTCGTTATCGATCCGACCGGACCCTGGGCTTACATTGCGTTCCCTGCCATCATTGGTATGGCACTGGTGTTCGGCGTCCTGCTGATTATTCCCATTGGCGGAGCAGACATGCCAACCGTCATTTCGATTCTGAATTCGTACGCGGGCCTCTCGGCTGTGGCTATGGGCTTCGTTCTTGATAACAAATTACTGATCACCGCAGGAGCGCTGGATGGATCGAGCGGTCTAATCCTCTCGATCATCATGTGCAAGGCGATGAACCGCTCATTCACCAACGTCTTGTTCGGTGCATTTGGAACGGTCCAGGCATCCAAGGCGGGCGATTCTCAGAAAAGCTACAAGGAAGAAACGATCGAAGGAGCGGCACAAGTCCTCGAACAGGCATCCTTGGTTGTTATTATCCCGGGATATGGTATGGCTGTCGCACAAGCCCAGCATCGCATCCGCGAGTTGTACGATCTCCTCACCAAGCGGGGAATCACCGTGAAGTTTGCCATTCACCCTGTTGCAGGACGTATGCCCGGCCACATGAACGTGCTTCTGGCGGAGGCCGACATCCCGTATGCCGATCTCGTGGAAATGGATGATATCAATTCCGACATGCCGCAATGTGACGTTGCATTGGTGGTCGGAGCCAACGACGTCGTCAATCCGGCTGCACGGTACGACAAGTCCACGCCGATCTATGGAATGCCGATCATCGACGCCGACAAGGCAAGGACGGTCTACGCCATCAAGCGGAGCAAGAATCCGGGGTTTGCCGGTATCGATAACGAGCTCTATTTTGCTGATCGGACATTCATGCTCTTTGGCGATGCGAAGGGAGTGATCGGTGAGTTAGTGAAGCAACTCTCTGGCAGCGGCGGAGCACACTAGCCGTAACAGCATTCTATACAGTAATCTTGGTGTAGTCATGAGCTTCCCAAATCCATTCTATCGCTGGCGGCCACATCCCTGGCACGGCCTTGACGTTGGACCCGACCCTCCGAGGGTTGTCCATGCATTCATCGAGATCACACCCTTCGATCTGATCAAGTATGAAGTCGACAAGACTACGGGCTACTTGCGCGTCGACCGTCCACAGCGAAGCTCCTCTCTTCCACCTTCGCTGTACGGATTCATTCCGAGAACCTATTGCGCGGAGCGTGTCGGGTCAATGGCTTCCTCCGTAAAGCAGGGAGACGGTGACCCTCTGGATATTTGCGTGTTGAGTGAACGGCCAATCACCCGTTCAGAAGTAATTCTGGATGCCCGCGTGATTGGCGGTATACACATGATTGATCACGGCGAAGCCGATGACAAGATCGTTGCCGTGCTGAAGAATGATACGTATTGGGAAAAGATCCACGACATCGCCGATCTTCCCTCTGTGCTTATGGAACGACTGCGGCACTACTTCGCGACTTACAAGCTTGTGCCGGGAACCGAGGCTCACGTTTCCATCGAGAGGGTCTATGACAGCAACCACGCACACAAGGTTGTTGAGGCTGCAATCGACGACTACGACGAACATTTTGGGAAGTAACCCTCACCATCCCGCTGTGTTCAATTCGACTTCGAGCTACTCTTTCCTCCGAGCCACGCCTCCTCCACGCGCACGGTGACACCCTCACCGCGACGACATTCTCTGCTGCAACGGTACAAACCGTTTCGCCCCAGGCAATCCACAATTAAGAAAATCTAACTTGCACGGTTACGCAAACGTGTTATATTAGAGGTCATTCCACAACATGATTGGAGATCCCCCAATGAGATTGTACGGTAGCGTTCTCATTCTTTCATTGTTTCTTGCGGGTTGTGCTGCTTTTAAAGAGCTCGAACCAGAACCTGCACTTTCGCCGCTTGAACGCGGCTACATCGAACTCAAAAACGACAAAGACAACTTCGAACTGGACAAGGATAATAAGTACTTCATCAAATTTCCTGCTCCGACACAAGACCGACACTATCTGGTGCTGGTCACACCCGCCAAGCCGTGGTTCCATTCGTATCTCACCACAACATTCAACGACGGCAAGGCACCTATTATCCCCATTGTCGACGGGACAGTCTCAAGCGACAGCATCAGCGTGTATGCCATCGACAGAAAGGTCCCGATATTCTATTGGGTTATTGATACGGTGCGACAGGATTTGATCCTGGCATTGCGGTACCGCTACGTCCCTCAGTGGCGTTACACATTTGAGAACAAGTATGTTGAGTATCAAGCATCTCTTGCTAAGAATACTGTGGATCGTTCGACCTACAATTCCATCGACATCAATTTCAGCTTTGAGCGCTTCGACTTTGCCCGCGAAATCCCGACGTTGGAAGAGAAGACCAACAAGATCAAATCAATCAAGAATGAACTGCTACAACTGCAGAGCGTCTTTCCCCCGGACGTCGCGGCCTCAAGAGACACCGCCTACGAAAACTACGTCTCGTTGAAGAAGAAGGTAGATGATGAACTTACGTTTCAGGAGAACTATGCCACCGTGCTGCATCTCTTCAAGAAAGAGATGGACACAAGAGGAAATACAAGAGAGTTTCTTGTGGACGCACAATATTTTGCAGACGCACTGTCGAAGGTCGGACAATTCTCATCTGCCATCAAGTTGAAGGCTTCCAAAGCCCTTTTCGGTCGTCTGGCGGAAGTGACCCCCTATCTCGACAACATCATTAAGGAGAAAAGCGACCTCAGCAAGATTGATCCGCAGCCATCTCTCGCAGCCGTGGCAAACTTGTACCAGGCATGCGGTCAGGAAATACCTTTTCAGACAGAGTTGCCTATTAAGTTCATCAGCCGGTTCAATTTGGAAGTTGCCGGATTGCAGGCGGCAAATCGCAAGACTCAGGCTCTTCAATCGTACTTTGCATCGCAGGTCGTGTCACCAACGCCCTCCTTCTGCACGGACCTTGTCACAAAGGCAAATGATCTCAAGGCTTCCATCCCGGAGCCGCAAGCCAGCAGGTTCGAGCGTTATGGCAGCTACCCTTGCGCTACGATGCTCGGGAGAGAGCTGGCGATCGCATCGAACAAGGCCGCCGACCTCCTGACGATCTACCAAATCGCACAATCTGTTGCCGGGCACATCGCGGATCGTACCTGGCCGACAGCGGAAACACAACTTCGGGAACTGTATCAAACGCGCGTATATACCGACAGCCCCGAAATCACGACGCAGAAAAGTGTGCTGGTCAAGCGATTTGAGAATAGCATCTTCGAGGAGGTGAAATCTGCCTCGCGGCAGCGCATCGATACATTCATCGAGACTCATCAAGTGGCAATCGACAACGTAGCGGCGCTGTACGCAGACTCAGCATTCCTTCCCGTGTACCAGCTGACGTTCAGCTCGGTTGGTCCAACCGACCTTGCGCAGAAGAGAAAACAGATTGACGGGTACATTGAGAACATCAAGTACAATCAGTTTCCCGAAAGTTCCATCAAGAGCATCTATGCCGATTTCTCGCGCAACTCGCGAGATCGAGGAGTTGAGAAAGCCCGTGCAATTGTCGAGCACGGAAAATTCTACAGAGGAGCAGACAAACAGGTGAAGGGGCTCATCACGGAGTGCGATGTCGATGCTGCGAAGTGGGTTGTGCGCCCTGCCGAATACCGAAAGCTGTTCGCGCTGCCCACGACAAGCAACAAACAGGGGACGAACGAATACATGTTCAGAATCCGGCTGCAGATTCCTTCGGAGGCTATGTTCCCGGTGTTCGACGTGAATCTCAAATTGCCACAAGAGATCGCAGAGAAGGCGGGCCGGCAGCAGTGGTACGAGTCCATCACGATTGACAACAAGCCGCTCAAGAACGAAGGACGGTTCAGAATCACGTCGCCCACATCGCTTAACAACTACGAGACTCTGATAACGCCTGTGCAGATGGACAAGCAAGGCAAAAACATTCTGGAGGTGCGCTTCAGGTACCCAGGGTTCAGAGTGTTTGAGGTGAGCGCAATGGCCCAAGTCCCCATCATCCGCAAGAACTAGTGAGGATCACCATGCAGAAGAAGACCGCGATTATACTTGGAGCAATTGTCATAGCTGTCGCTGGAATTGTCATCTATTTCCTCTCCCGGCCCGATCTGGCGGATGAAATTATCATCCCATACATATCGCACCAGAAACCTGCCATTGATCCGCACCTTCCTGGCTCCACTTCACTTTCGGACAAGTTGGATGAAGTACAGTTCGATGGCCTCTTCAACCTCTCCGCCAATCCGAGTGGTGTTGTGTATGAAGATGGGTTGGGTGAATTCGTGGACCTCAGCCAGAACAACATCGTGACCATTCGTTTGAAGACAAACAGGAAATGGCACGACACGTGGCAGGTTACAGCAAAGGATGACCAGTACACCATTACAAAGGGAAACGATCATCTCTTTTCCGCTGCAGACCTCAACTTCACGCTCGAGCGCATCCAAAGTCTCGGGAGTCTCTCCCCCGACTATATTCTGGTCTCCCAGGCCCTCCCGACGATGGGATTTGATGGTCCCGACGAGAGCAACCAAATTCGTCTCCAATTCAGACCTGATAGGATCTGGAAAGAGGCTGATATAAAGGAGGTTCTTTCGTTCAAAGTCCTCCCAGCAAACTCCGATATGAACGCACTCAATTATCGCATCGGAACGGCAGCATACTTGAGTCTTCCTCCCAAAGAGGGGGTCTCCAACTATTACAGGAATCCTGAAGGCGGCGCCCGCATCTCCAACGTGATGCTCTCCCCGTTTATCGACAACAGCACGTATTCGACGGAACTCAAGAACAACAAGATCAATGTCCTGCTCGACACGCCGTTCGGAAGCCTGTCGTCCATACTCGCGGACACAAGCAAGTACTTCTACAAATCCAACATCAGCAATACGTTCTTTGCCTTGTTCTTCAATGTTGAGCGTTTGACGCGCGACCAGCGCAAGGAGATGAAGAAGCTGGTCAACAGCAGGACGATTGTGGACCGGTTCTTCAAGGTCAATACACAGCAAGTGCGCCACGTTGCCGACTACAAGGGGAACAGAGACAATTTCAATGACTATGCGAACCGGAGCATCTTCCCATCATCGACCTATTATGTTGAGGAGAAGATAGTCGAGCCGGTAGAGGACACCACACCACCAAATCTTTCCGTACTTCCCGATACAGTGCGGGTGAAGGCTTGCATGAACTTCGGCTTTCGCGAGGAGTACGCCGACCTGATCGATATCCTGAATGATCCTTCGGTTACGAAAGGCAGGGTCAAGGTTCTCGCCGTCACGAATGATGAGATAAGGCGCGGCGACTACGACGCACTCCTTGTCGCCATCAGCGGATACCGCAGCAATTTCCTCTTTGATCTCTACAACATTTTCTTGCGGGAACCGGATCTCGAAACCTACAAGATCAATTTGCTCACAGAGCCAGGCGCCGGTGGAAGTCTGGCAGTCAGCCCGAATTCCTTCCAGGCGGCGAAGAACTTCTTCCATCTCGATTCGCGCAATGCCGCCGAAGGAAATGATATCGGCACGCTCCTGCAGTACATCTATGGGTTCATGTCCACGCGACAGATAGGCGACAAGCAGGAATATGCCCGGCGCATTGATGAACTTGAACAGCAGATGTCTCTCGGCGCGTGGATGTTCTCGCTTCCTTCACTTGCATACTTCAGTACGCAGTTCGATGACAGAAGCATTGATCTCTATGGCGTAGCGTCACAACTCTCAACGATTAAGAAATGGAGGGAACGAGACTCCAAGTAGGAAGCAGGCCATGAACTTTCGATGCTGGGCCTCCACGTGTTTCATTACGCTTCTCATTGCAGCACAAGCACGGGGAGGCAACGCTGACTTTCTCGTCGTCGAGAAGGTCGAAGGACTCCTGATCTACAACAAGTATCAGCAGGAAGCGAGCACCAGGGAGCGCCAGGTATTCGTCCCTTTTGAGCCAATGCGGATTCTAAATGCGCACGAGACGCTGGCAGACGGATTCACGCACTGCATGCGAGTCGAGGTTGACGGCCAGAGTTTCTACCTCCTCAAAGACAACGAGGGAACTCTTTCCGGCTCCGGTCCATTGGGTGTCGAGAGAACCTTCACCAACGCCGCCGTCATCCTTGATACAATCCAGATCCTCGCAAACCGCCACATTCGGTTGTCCCCTGTCAACTCTTCCGCACCGCAACTGCTTTCAAACGAACGAATCCTGAGAATCTTCCGTCATCAAGATCGCTTCTACTGTCGTACGTTGGATTCCCAGCCGACGTACGGCTGGGTCAGCTTTGCAGGAACCAGAGAGGGGCGGGATTGGGAAGTGCTTCATCACGAGCCGATTGCCAATGCTGCAGTGCCGCCCAACGTCGTGCAGAAAATCCAGGCGCGTCTGGACGAAACAAATTCCCTGCTTGGTCGCCTATTCACATTCTTCAATATTCAGACACACCAGCAGAAACCCCCACCCCGCTGGAACATCGAAACTTCGGGAAACGCGGTATTCTGTACGCTGGAAGGCGCATCAAGCAATGATGACTTCGAGCAGAGCACGTTCTATCTGGTTAATGCTATCGAGAACATTGTGATGGGTTCGGAATACGAGGTTACACACTCACCGGGGAGAATAGAGATCCAGCAGAAATAGATGAAAACCAAACTCATCGAACACACCCTTAGCATTCTCCTCGTTACCTGTGTCTTCCTGATACTCATCACCTTCTTGAAGCGCGAGGAAGAGCGACGTGCTGCCACCAGCCGCTCATCCATCGAACCCTACCTGCAGATCGACTCTCTTGACTTCGGAAATCCGCTTCATACGGCGTTGTTCAAAGAGACGCTTACCCTATTCCATCCCGATAGTCCTGCGCAGAATGATTCTCTCCTCCGCTCTATAGAAGCGTACCGGCAGGAACAATTCACCAATCAAATTAACAAGACCGGAGGAGAAGAGCGGGGGGTCTCCCCTGCGAAGCTGGCAAAACTCGGGAACATGTACGCACAGTTCATTCTCGTCTATATTGTGGTGATGATACTCAGCTACCGCGCAGCCCAGAGCCTGGCCATATTCCGCTTCGTGAGAATGAAGCAACACAAGGGTTCCTATTTCGGTGAGCTTTACGATCTTGTGAAGAACCGCAGGGCGAAGCAACGCGAGCCATCCCTCTCTATGAGAGCCGGAGCACTTTTCGCAAGGGCTATCCTTAAAGGTTTCTCGTACGCTGTTCTCTTTGCACCGGCCTACGTCATTGCATACTCCATCAGGTCCAGCATCAACACCGATTCGTACTTTTTCATGATTCTTCTGGGAGTTATCTCCAACGGACTGTTGATCAACTATGCGAACAAGTTCTTTACGTTCCTCGTGACCGAGGATCGGAAAGGGTATGTCCAGACCGCCATTGTGAAAAACCTGAGCAACTCATACACGTGGGGGACAACCGACGGTGTTTCGTATTGGGCGTTACTACGACCGAATAGCCTCTTCGGTTCACACGTGTTCAAGCATATCTATCTCAATGCCCGTTATCAGTTCCTGACAACCCTGAAGGAGCACGCCTCGTTCCTCATCACAGGGTTGATCATTATTGAGATGGCCCTGAACATCCAGGGACACCTCGGCTACGAGATGCTGCAAAACATTTTGTACAAGCAGTATGACGTCGTTGTTTCGATTATTCTGGGGGTCTTCCTCATCGTCAAAGCAACAGACATCGCCGTAGATGCATGGTTCCATTGGGAGTCCAGAAAGTATGAGAACAAGGTCTAGCGCGATGTCACGATCCACTCACAATTCCTCTGCAGCGTGGTGCCAGCAGAAAGATCGACTCTGGCTGCTGATCTGGATATCCGGACTTACTGTCCTGGGAATGTGGGATGCGGTGTTTCTCAACCAGCCATCGTTCGCTTTGCTGCGGACGGCGTTCCTTAACTCAACGGTCGCCGGTGTATTGGTCGTTGGATTCTCAGTGGTAATGGGATGGTCCGTCGGCGTGAGTTCGTACTTTCTTGAAACCCGCCGACCTGCACTCTATTTCCCATTCACCTTCTTGCTGAATGTCGTCCGCTCCATTCCTCAAATCGTCGGAATACTCGTCGGGTACATTGTACTGACGATCCTCATCGAGCAGGAAGTTCTGCGAAGCCAGTTCTCCCAGCTCGTGTGGATGGCGTTTGTTATCAGCATGTTCGTATTCCTCGAGCTCGTCGACCTGATTCGGGAGAGAATTGCACATTACAACAAGCTGGATTTCTTCCAGGCGATGCTATGCTGTGGCATCAAAGAGGGCCGCATCATCAACAGGGAGATACTCTGGAAGAATAGCCGTGCACACCTTCTTCATAAGATGATCTCCATCTTTGGCATCACTATCTTCCTTCAGTGCAGTATCGACTTTATCGTTTCTGTTGGTCTCTCCACCGATGTCAGCCTGAGCAATTTTCCTGTTACGCTTGGCGGCTTGCTCGCGAAGCTGGACAGCAAACAGGATATTCTGGCCATAGGGTCCTCGTTGTCGAGCATGTCGAACATGCAGTCGTTGTTCTTCGAGCATCTCCAAGGAGTCAGTATTGCTTTCGTCATAGTGTTCTCACTGCTGTGCATCTACAAGATCTCGAGCGGCCTCGTGAAAAGATATCATTTGTAGTCAATCGATGAACGACCTCCACTTCGACATACAGATTGCGACAGCAGAACGACCATTGGTTGACGTTCGTGATTTTCGGATCCCGCTCGACCGGATAACATTCCTGTTTGGAGAGTCTGGAATTGGCAAGTCGCTGATCGCACGGGCCGTTTATGGACTGCTGGATCCGGGGGAGTTTCGTGTGAAGATCGACGGCAAACCGTATGAGAGCTATCTTGAGAGGCCGGAGACGAAAGCAATCAAAGAGACAAGTTTCTATGTGTTTCAAGAACCGTCGTCGCACCTGAACCCCTTGCTGCCCCTTGCGGTGCAACTAGGGGAAGGAAGCCTAGCGAAGGTACCTGACAACTCACACGTCATTGAAGAAATGTGGGAAGGGACGACCAAGAAAGAGATCGACAGTCTGCTTGAGGTCTACCCAAAGCCCTACCGTCCAAGTGGCGGCGAGAAACAACGCATATTCCTGATAATGGCGCTGAAGAAGATCGACTTGATGCTTGAGCGGAGGCATGACATTCATCGGTGTCTGTTCGTCTTCGATGAACCCACAGGAAGTTTGGACAATCACTTTCGGAATGTCTTCCTTTCGCTCCTCTTTAAAAGGTTTCAACAGTTTCGCTTCACCACGCTCTTGATCACGCACGACTATTCGATGGTCAGCGAGGTGGCCCGGTCTCACAGCAGTATTGCTGATCAAGTCGCATTCAAGGAACTGGGTTTACATCGGGGACATTTGTCATTGAAAGACTTCCAGCCGGAGACATATCTTGGCTGGCTGAATCAACAACAAGGAACAATTGCATCGACGTCGTCACGCGAGCCAGCAAAGCCGCTGCTCAGAGTTGAAAGCGGTGCAGAGGTATTCGGCCAACGCTTGACCATCTCCAAAGATCAGGAGGGAAAACACTCCTCTCCTCTTGAGATTGGTCCTGGTTCAATGGTCTATCTGAAGGCTCCGAGTGGTACCGGCAAGACCACGCTGGTGAAGATGATGATGGGACTCATCCGGGGCAACAAGCTCCGGCTGATGCTGGATGGGATGACGCTGACGGAGAAGACACCCCGCCGTTTCTGGCAGAAAAGAATCTGGGGGAAAGAGATGACGATGGTCTTCCAACACGCAGACGAGGCGCTCAATCCCCGCTCAACCGTGACGGAAACATTCCTGGGACTACCCTCCACGAAACCAATTAGCCGCGGGGATATCCGTCAGACGTTGGGCGAACTCTATGATTTTGAGATCACCGATGAGTTCCTGAACAAGGAGGTCAGCACCCTGAGCGGAGGACAGAAGCAGAGGCTGAACCTGTTGCGAAGCATGTTCCTGAATACGGACATTCTGATTCTCGACGAGCCGCTGAACGGACTTGATTTCGAAAGCGTCACCAAAGTACTCGCGATGATCGAGCAGAAGCAGCGCGCAGGAAAGGGAATTCTCCTGATCTCGCACAACGAAGAGATCTTTGATGCGCTGATACCAAGCGAACAGATCTATTACCTGCACGCACGACCCGCAACACAGTGACTCCGTCCTTGCTCTGATCCGCCGCTTCTAAATCCTCATCTTTACACCATCTTTACTCACTCGACACAGGTATTTACACCGCTTTCATTGTCCAATAGGTTTGACATCTTGATATTTGCCTGTTGCTATGTGGGTGTCAAGGATGGCTGGCGTAATCATATCGTTCACTCTTGTGATCGTCTACATGGGACGCACCTTCGCCGCTTGGAAGGGTGTGCGAAAAACTGAAGCCGTCACGGAGAATAACCATCGGGAGTTGTTGAACGAGTGGGAAGTACAAAATGAGATTCCGAATGCGAGGCTGTCTCATTTTGCATGGCAACTTGCTCGACCAGATACACAGCGCGAAAAAAGAGAATCACAAACCAAAGGACATGTCATGTTTCTGAAACATCTTTACTCATCCATCATTGCCATTGTCTTGTTTACCGTCTTGACTGGAGCACTCTACCCGCTTGCAGTGACCGGCATTGCCCAACTCGTTTTCCCGGGAAAAGCAACCGGGAGCTTGATTCACAAGGATGGAAAGGCAATTGGTTCCGAATTGATCGGTCAGCCGTTCAGCAACCCGAAGTACTTCTGGAGTCGACCGTCAGCAACCGGTCCGTTTGCATACAACGCAGGCGCCTCATCAGGATCAAACTACGGACCACTCAATCCGGCGCTGCTGGATGCAGTACAAAAGCGGATCAAAGATCTGAAGGACGCTGATCCACAGAACACCAAGCCAGTCCCGGTCGATTTGGTGACTGCATCGGCAAGCGGACTTGATCCTCACATCAGTATTGCCGCCGCACTTTATCAACTTTCCCGAGTCGCACGCAGCCGAAGTATGAGTGAAGAGAAAGTGCGCTCTCTGTTAGACCAGTATGTCGAAGGCAGGCAGTTGGGCTTTCTCGGCGAACCTCGCGTCAATGTGCTCAAACTGAATCTTGCACTCAATGAGACTCAACCGTTGTCGGAGACGAAATAGCCATGGACATTATCTACATCGGCATCGTTATCGCATTCTTCCTCCTGACGTGGGGACTCATGAAACTGTGTGATGCTCTTGGAGAACATAAGTTAGGAGATAGATTATGAGCTGGCTCTATGTCATTGCCGGGCTGATATCGCTCGGACTGCTGGTCTACCTCTTTATTGCCCTACTGAAGCCGGAGATTTTCGAATGACACCCAGCGGAGCTCTGCAAATCCTCATCTACCTTGCGGCGTTGGTGCTTGTTGCCAAACCTCTTGGCAAGTTCATCGGTCGAGTATTTCAACGTGAGCGGACCTTTCTCGATCCCGTGCTTGGCCCCGTAGAGCGGCTTATCTACCGTCTTGCTCGAATCAGCTCTGACGAGGAGATGGACTGGAAAACAAACGCTGTGGCAATGCTTCTTTTCAACTTCGTCGGGCTGATTGTCGTGTATGTGCTGCAACGCCTTCAGCGGTTTCTTCCGCTAAATCCGCAGGGACTCGGTGCAGTCACACCAGATTCATCATTCAACACTGCGATCAGTTTTGCCTCTAACACGAACTGGCAAGGCTACGGCAGCGAGACTACAATGAGTTATCTAACTCAAATGCTTGGCATGACTGTGCAGAATTTTGTTTCAGCGGCAACAGGAATGGCCGTGCTCGCACTGTTCATTCGCGGGATCGCACGACATTCAGCCCAGACGCTCGGTAACTTCTGGGTCGATATGACTCGAAGTACGCTATACATCCTGCTGCCTCTTTCGTTTGTGCTCGCCCTCGCGCTTGTTTCGCAAGGAGTCGTGCAGACAATGTCTCCGTACACCTCCGTTCCGCTTCTTGAACAAACGACTGATGCCAGCGGAGCGAAAGTCACTGAGCAAGTCATCGCGGTTGGCCCCGCTGCTTCCCAGATTGCCATCAAGCAGCTTGGCACAAACGGCGGTGGTTTCTTCAACGTCAACTCCGCACATCCACTTGAGAATCCCACACCTCTCTCAAACCTCCTGGAGATGTTCTCGATCCTCCTGATTGCAGCGGCACTATGCTACACGTTCGGATATATGGTGGGAGACACTCGTCAGGGCTGGGCATTGCTTGCTGCAATGATGGTGATCCTGGTTTCATTTGTATGGATTACCTATCAGGCCGAATCTGCGGGCAATCCAAGGCTTGCCCCTCTCGGTGTGGACCAACACTCCACCAACGTGAACCCCGGCGGGAATATGGAAGGAAAGGAAGTTCGATTCGGCGTGCCGAATTCTGCGCTGTGGGGAATTGCAACCACCGCTGCCTCAAATGGTTCAGTCAACTCCATGCACGACTCGTTCACTCCAATGGGGGGCCTGGGCATGCTCGTGATGATGCAGCTCGGAGAAGTCGTGTTTGGTGGCGTTGGCTCCGGACTCTATGGGATGCTCGTATTCGTCATCGTCGCGGTGTTTGTTGCAGGGCTACTCG
>Ga0208980_10000524_pt1 | contig 21780 bp, 16 predicted proteins | sample WetSurMetagenome_3_FD_187993 | JGI IMG/M metagenome (GOLD analysis project Ga0208980, IMG submission 187993) | Wetland microbial communities from Twitchell Island in the Sacramento Delta, sample from surface sediment Aug2011 Site A1 Bulk (version 2) | ecosystem: Environmental > Aquatic > Marine... | reverse complement strand
CCTCGCGATGACAGAGCGACTATTCCCCCACCCACTCCACGATCAACGCCTCTCCCTGCCCCACCCCAACGCACAGCGTTGCCAGCCCGTAAAACGGGCGTTTCTCCTGCGGGGCGCGGCGCTTCATTTCCTTCACCAGCGTGGTCAGAATGCGTGCCCCCGAGCAGCCCAGTGGATGCCCCAGGGCGATCGCCCCGCCGTTCACATTGGTGATCTCCTCGCGCATGCCCAGCGAGCGCATCACTGCCAGCGCTTGCACGGCGAAAGCCTCATTCAGCTCGATCAAGCCGATATCCTCGATCTTTAATCCTGCCCGCTCCAATGCCTTGCGCACTGCCGGAACGGGACCCAGCCCCATCACCCGCGGCTCCACACCAGCGGCGACGGATGCCACCACCCGCACAAGCGGCTTAAACCCCAATTCCCGGGCTTTTTCCGCGCTCATCAGCAGCAAGGCCGCGGCGCCGTCGTTCATCCCCGAGGAGTTCCCCGCCGTCACCGTGCCGCCTTCCTTGCGGAAGGCAGGTTTCAACTTCGCCAGGGATTCCACGGTGGTATCCCGCCTCGGGCGTTCATCCGTGGTCACCAGAATTTCCTCGCTCTTCTTCTGCGGCACGCTCACCGGCACGATCTCATCGGTGAATTTTCCCGCATCCATGGCTTTCACCGCCCGCTGGTGGCTTTGCGCGGCAAAGGCGTCCTGCTCCTCGCGGGTAATCCCGGTTTGGGTGGCGATATTCTCCGCCGTTTCGCCCATCGCTTCGGTGCCATACAGCGCCTGCATCTTCGGGTTCGGGTAGCGCCATCCCAGGGCAGTATCCCAGGCGGTTAGATTCCCAAATGAATAGCCCTGCTCAGCCTTCGGAATTGAATACGGCGCGCGAGACATGCTCTCCACCCCCCCGGCGATGAAGACCTGCCCCTCCCCGGTTCGGATGGCACGCGCGGCCATCGTGACCGCGCTGAGACCCGATGCGCACAACCGGTTGATGGTCACAGCCGGCACCGAGACCGGAAAACCCGCCAAAAGGCTCGCCATGCGTGCCACGTTGCGGTTATCCTCGCCGGCGCCATTCGCGCAGCCCAAATAGACTTCCTCGATCAGCGCGGGATCTATTCCTGTCCGCTTGACTAGTGTCTTCAAAATATGCGCAGCCAGGTCATCCGGGCGAACGGCAGCCAGGCTTCCCCCCAGCGCCCCGATCGGCGTGCGAACTGCGTCAACGATCACTGCTTCGGGCATATCTGCCTCCTGAAATCTTCTACTTCCGCGCTTGCGCCAGTACCTGCACCTGGTTGATCTGCCCGCCCGCCGCATAGACCATTGTCTCAAATGGCTGCCGGTCCGCGGTTGCAAACGGCTGGTTGATCTCCACCCGCCGGACCCCGACCGGATTGCCTTGCTCATCATAGGCAGCCAGTGCCAGCCACAAACTAGTAATAGGTGTGCCGGGCGCTCCAAGTACCGCTTCGCCGCTCACATGCGCACTTTTTCCTCCCGGGGTGATTTCGACCACCAGATTCTCAATGTTCACCAGGGGGTAACGCTGTCCATTGTCATTTAAAGGCAGCACCACGTTGATCTCGGCGTCCATACTCACCGGGTCCGGGATGGGCGCGGGGAAATACGCCGCCAGCGGCAGGTTCGCTCCGGCAGGCAGCACATCCAGAAGCAAGGCTGCATTTTGGCTGTGCACCTGGCCATCCGCTCCGGCGATCCGAATGGCGCCTGAAACACTTTCCACGGTAAAAGCCTGGGGATTTTTCACATCCGCAAAACACCACAAACCACCATCGCCGGAGCGGTAACAGACCGGGATATCAACCTGCAGGCTGACCGGCGTTGGCGAAGGGATCGATGGCGTTCCCGATTCCGGTGTACCGGGCGGCGGAATAAAAACAACTGTTCCAACAATAAGCATGTTCGGGTCCAACCCCGGGTTGGCAGCTTGCAGCGCGGGGATGCTCACCCCGAACTGAAAGGCGATCCCCGAGAAGGTATCCCCTTTTGCAATGGGATGCGTTCGCGGCGTGGGGGAGGGAGAAGGCAACGGCGTGGAGGTTCCCGGCACGGTGGGCGTTCGAGATGGGGTGGGCGTGTCGGTGCGATAAAACTGGAATGTGGGTGTAGAATCCCCCAAGCTGTTCGAACCCAGGTTGGAGGAACAGGCACTTAACATCAGCAGAATAGCTGGCATCAGGAAAATCGACCATTTACGAAGGGTCATCTTCAAGATTATAGCTGAATCCAATACCCCGGCGAATCCTCCTTTCAACCAAATGGACCAATCAACAATTCAACTCATACAACCATTCAACATATCCAACCCATCAACATTCGTCCAAATCAGCCTTTCCAACGCCTCCCCCTCCATGTTAGAATTCAGCGAAAGAATCCCAGTGAGGCAAAGATGCCTGAAATGATCGAGATGACTGTCGACAGCGTGCGGGTGAGCCTGACAAACCAGCAGCGCATTATTGTTTTAAAAGAAAAAACCGCCGAGCGTTTTCTGCCCATTTGGATCGGCCCCTACGAAGCTGAAGCCATCACCCTGGCACTGCAGGAGCTTGAAGTTGCCCGTCCGCAGACCCATGACCTGATCCGCAACATCCTGGCCGGGCTCAAAGCCCGCCTGGTGCGGGTGGAGGTAACCGCCCTGCGTGAGGACGTATATTACGGCAGCCTGGTGATCGAGGTGAACGACGAGATCGTGATGGTGGATTCTCGCCCGTCCGACGCGTTCGCCCTGGCTGTCCGCTACCACACCCCCATCCTGGTTGCCGATTCTGTACTGGAACAGGCAGCCATCCTGCCCGAGGTTGATATCCAGGATAACCCCCTCGTCGAAGGGGAAACCCCTGTCGAAGAGGAAATCGGGGAAAATTCCGATCGCCTTTCTGTTTTTGAGGATTTTCTCGATCAACTAGACGGGGACGAGGATGCCTCCCCCCCGGAGGAACCAGAACCGCCCGAGGAGGGGGATAAATGAGCGACCTGCCTCCCCTGGAGGAAAGCTCCGCGCCCTCCATCATCACCCAGCCGCACAGCCGCGAATCGGAGGAAGCCGTGCTGGGTGCGGTCCTCATCAATCCCGAAGTGTATTTTGATATCGCCCAGATCCTCCAGCCGGATGATTTCTACATCGTCCGCAACCGCTGGGTCTGGGAAGCCTTCACCCGCCTGCACGAGCGACGCATCCCCATCGACTACCTCACCGTAACACAGGAGTTGGAGCAATCCAGCCAGTTGATCGAGCTGGGCGGTCCATCCTATATAACAGCCCTCGCCAGCCAGGTACCCTCCTCGATGCACGCCGAAGCCTATGCCCGCACCGTGGAGCAGGAAGCCATCCGCCGCCGCATGTTGGCTTCCGCCAACCAGATGGCGCAGCTTGCCACAGACCGCGAACGCAACGTGGATAACATCATCGACGAAGCCGAGAAAGCAGTCTTCGCCATGAGCGAGCGGCGCATCCATCACGATATCCAGCCCATCCGTTCCGTGCTCAGCGATTACTACGACCATGTGGATGAGATGGCCAAGCGTCCCGAGGAGATCTATGGTGTGCCCACCGGTCTCACCGACCTGGATAAGCTCCTCGGCGGATTGCAGAAATCCGATCTGCTCATCGTCGCCGGTCGCCCTGCTTCGGGCAAGACCGGGTTCCTCCTTTCGGCAGCCAAGAACGCCGCCCAGAAGCATCGCAAGCATGTAGCCTTCTTCTCGCTGGAAATGTCCAACGAGCAGCTTGTGCAGCGTCTGATCGCGCAGGAGACCAAGATAGACTCGCAGCGCCTGCGTAGTGGCAAGCTCGATGAGGATGAATGGCCAATGTTCACCCACGCCATCGAGGTCATGGGCGATACGGTCATGTTCCTGGATGATACCCCCGCCATCACGCCCATCCAGCTGCGCACCAAGTGCCGCCGCCTGCACATGGAATACAACCTCGACCTGGTGGTGATCGATTACATCCAGCTCATGTCATCGGATACCCGCACCGAAAACCGCGTGCAGGAGGTTTCCTACATCACCCGCAACCTGAAGATCCTGGCGCGTGAACTGAACGTGCCTGTGCTGGCCGCCGCCCAGCTTTCCCGCGCGGTGGAGCAGCGCGCCGATAAACGGCCCATGCTTTCAGACCTGCGGGAATCTGGCTCGCTGGAGCAGGACGCGGATGTGGTCATGTTCATCCACCGTCCGAATGCCGCCGAGAAGGAAGCCCCGCGTACGGTCACGCAAACTGAAATGATCGAGCTGATCGTCGCCAAGCACCGCAACGGACCCACCCACTCCGGCATAGAACTGATCTTCTTTAATAACCTGGCGCGTTTCGAAAACGCCATCCAGGGTCGTTGATCCACTCTACTTCGTATGAATTCTTTTGCTGGTTTTTCAGAAGGCCGTTCCAGACCCACTCCCATCCCGGCGGAGTTTTTCAACAGCCTCCTGCTGGAAATAGATACCCTGGAAGAGCTTCGGCTCACCCTCTACGTACTCCGGTACCTGGAAAAACAGGAATCCGCCTTCCTGCAATTCCGCGCCTCGGAGATCGGCTCTGACCCGGGTTTTATGCGCTCATTCTCCGAGGTTGAGGCTGATGCCCAGGATAAATTGAACCAGGCGCTCCAAAAGGCGGTCTCCCGGGGAACCTTCCTGAAAGCCGATTCTGCGGCAGGGGAACCCATTTTTTTTCTGAACTCTCCCCGCGGTCAGGCTGGTTTGCGCGCCTTGCAAAGTGGAAAATTGGAAACGCTGCCGGGAAATCTTCCTCCCCAATCCACCCGGGATAATCCCAATATTTTCCGCCTCTACGAGGAGAATATAGGACCGCTTACCCCCCTGATCGCAGAGGACCTTCGCGCAGCGGAACAGGAATATCCCGAAAGCTGGATCGAGGAAGCCTTCCGCTTGGCGGTGCAGCGCAACGCCCGCTCCTGGCGTTATATCGCAGCGGTGCTGAAACGATGGAAAGAGGAGGGCAGGGATGGCCGAGATCAAAACGGTAGCCGGCAGGATCGCCAAAGCTACACCGAGTGGGAAAATGGATAAACCTCAGCCCTCCGCCAGCCAGCGATCCATGCTGGAAGCCGACCCCGATTGCCCCATCTGCGGCGGAATCGGGTATTTGCGCCAGGAGCTGCCCATCACCGATCCTGGTTTTGGTAAATTGATCCTGTGCTCCTGCCGCGAGCGTTCCCGCGCCCGTCAGGACCAGGTGCGTCTGTACCGGCTGAGCAACCTGGATGCTTTCAAGGACATGACCTTCGAATCCTTCAAAACAACCGGTCGGATCGGCATGGGAGAGACCCAGACGCACTCCCTTGAATTAGCCTTCAATCAGTCCCGCCAGTACGCCCAGAACCTCTCAGGGTGGCTGCTGCTCACCGGCGGGTATGGCTGCGGTAAAACTCACCTGGCTGCGGCGGTGGCGAATTTCGTGGTCGCATTTGGCGTGCCCACCCTATTCCTCACTGTTCCCGACCTGCTCGATTGGCTGCGCTATTCCTACGACAGCACCGAAACCTCGTTTGAATCCCGCTTCGAGGAGATCCGTTCCGTGCGCCTGCTGGTGCTGGATGACCTTGGCACCCAGAACGCCACCCCCTGGTCCGAGGAAAAACTCTACCAGATCATCAACCATCGCTACATGCTCAAGCTCCCAACAATCATCACCACCAACCTGGATCTGATCGAGCTGGATGGTCGCGTTCGGTCCCGGCTGCAGGATAGCGAGCTGGTCACCTCAGTAAAGATCGCCGCCCCCGATTACCGCAATGCCACTTCCGACTCCTCGATTGCGGGGATTGGTACTTTACCCCTGCTCAGTAACCACACCTTCGGGAATTTCAGCCTGCGTGAAAATGAGAAGCTGCCAGCCGACGAGCAAAAGAGCCTGGAGCGAGCTTTCCGTGTCACCCAGCAGTATGCCGAAAAACCCAAGGGCTGGCTGGTGCTCACCGGCACCTACGGCTGCGGCAAAACCCACCTGGCTGCCGCCATTGGCAACTTTCGCGCCGCGGAGGGCGATGAGCCTATTTTCATCGTTGTCCCGGACCTGCTCGACCACCTGCGCTCCACTTTCAGTCCTTCCAGCGCCATCACCTACGACCACCTCTTTGAGCAGATCCGCACCTGCCGGCAGCTCATCCTGGATGACCTGGGTACGCAAACCTCCACCCCCTGGGCGAAAGAGAAACTTTTCCAATTGTTGAATTACCGCTACGAAGCAAAATTGCCCACGGTGATCACCACCTCTGCCAAGCCTGACGAGATCGATCCTCGGGTGCAGAGCCGCCTGAGCGACAGCCGCATCAGTACAGCCATCGCCATCACCGCTCCCACGTATCGGGGCGGTACCACCCGGTCAAAACTGAAATGACATCCTGATTCACGGTTAAATCGGATATAATTTGTCCTATTAAAATTACGCTGTCCAGTTGGACAGTTTTTCTGTGAGGGCCAATGTTATCCGGGTTTGTTCTCGCGTTTCGGGAAGGGTTGGAAGCCGCATTGATCATCTCCATTGTTTTGGGGGTTGTCGTCAAGCTGGAGCGTCGGAGGCTGATCCCTGTTGTCTGGTTGGGAGCTGCCGGTGGGATGATCCTTAGTTTGCTGCTTGCCGGCGTCCTCTTCCAGGCCGGGCTGGAACTGGAAGGCGCCAGCGAAGAACTTTTTGAAGCTGTCACCATGCTACTTGCCGCGGGGGTTCTCACCTGGATGGTCTTCTGGATGCGGAACGAATCCGGCGGTCTGCGAGACAGGGTGGAAACCACGGTCAGCCAGGGTGAAGGTCGCTGGCAGGTATTCCTGATTTCTTTCCTTGCCGTTTTACGCGAGGGCGTGGAGCTGGCGCTTTTCCTCCTGGCTGCCGGGTTCGCCATTAACAGCCGGCAGGTCATTCCGGGTGCAACCCTTGGGTTAGCCGCAGCCGCGCTCACCGGGCTACTCTGGTTCCGTTCCTCAAACCGACTCTCCCTGCGCCGATTTTTCCAGGTCACAAACATCCTGTTACTGCTCTTCGCGGCAGGGCTATTCGCGCTTGGGGTGCACGCGCTCATCGAGTTGCGCTGGCTGCCTGGGTTAATTGAACCGCTCTACGACCTTACCGCCATCCTGCCGGAATCCTCACCGCTGGGCACGCTGCTTTCCGCGCTATTCGGTTACCGCCAGGCACCCGCCCTGTTGGAAGTGGCTGCTTTCTGGGGATACCTGGTAGCGCTATCAGCCATCCTTTATCGCCGGAATCAATTCTCAACCCGAACCGGTAAATAAAAAAACTCCGGGTATCCACCGGAGCTTGGCATATTTGAGATTCTTCCCGTTAAGGCTGCATTTGGAGCTGGCGAAGGGTCTTCTGATAATCTGCAACATTGGGGGGATTGAGCGAAATGGCTTTCTGTACCATTACGATCGCTTCGGGTTTTTTGCCAGCCAGGGTGAGCGCGTCCGCGCCTGTCCCCAGAACCTCAACCGCCTTGTTCGTCTGCCCAAGGCGGAGCATCAGGTCAGCCAGTTTGTAATAAAGCTCGGGTACTTCCACATGCTCCTGGATCAGGTCCTTGATGAAACCAATTGCCTTGGGGCGCTGCTCGGAGCTTTCCAGCAGCGATGTGTAGGCATCCACCTCAGCCAGGGCTTCCGTGGCTTGACCCAGCCGGAAATAGAGATCCACCAGGCGCGCCCGCGGGGTATCCGCCTCCGGCTGCATCGCTTTCACCTGTTCATAAACCTTAATGGCGCTGCGCCAATCCAGGCGCTGCATGTCGATATCCGCCACTTTGTAAAGGATGTCCACCACCCACTTGCGGTCGGCGCCATTCTGCTGAGCCAGCTTGACTGCCGCCAGGTAGGTGCGTTTGGCCATCTCGAATTCTGCCAGTTGGTAATAAATGCCAGCCAGGTCCACATACTGCTGCAAGGCTTCATCCACGCGGTGTTGCTCAGCCAGCAGTTCGATCAAGCGGCTGCGGACGGAGAGATCCATGGAAGCCATCTGGGTTATGCGGGTAAGCAGGCGGATCGCCTGCCCGGCATCCCCACGCAGCGAATATACCTCGGCGGTGGTCATAAATTTGTTAACGGCATCCTGCGAGCGTCCTTCCTTCACCAGGATCTCGCCCATCTGGATATGCAGCGGCAAATAGGTGGGCGCATAGGACATCGCATTGAAGGCCTCTTCCATCGCGGTGCGATAAAACCCGCGCGCGGTGTGAAGGCGGATGAGCTGCATCGAATCCACGATCTGGCTGCCGCTGGTTTCCAGCATCATGCTGGCCAGAGTAAGCGGCGGGCTCCCGTCTGGCTGCAGAGGGAGCTGCTGGCGCGCCATGGTTAAATACTGACGCCAGTCTGCCCTCAGGAGCTGCCCGCGGATCACCTCGCAAAGTTTCACCTGCGCGTTGAGGTCCGTCAGGTTCACCTGGTCCTCGAGGATGGGCTCATACCCCTGGGAAAGCTCATCGGCGTCCTCAGGGCTCACCAGCTCCATATCTGCCAGGCGAAGCGCATTCAAATACGAGAGCGAGGCTTCCGCAAATTGATCAGAGGCTTCATAAAGCTGGGCGATCAGCAAATAGGATCCCAGCGCATAATCGGGATGCTTAACCGATTCCTGCAGGTATCGAAAGGATTTCTGCCCATCCTGGGTGCTGAGGATAAAACCGAGATCAAAATAAATGTCCGGGGTCTGCAGGCCAATCTCCAGGGATTGCTCCAGGGGCTTTACCGCCCCCAGGTCATCCCCCGCGCTCTGCAATTGGATCGCCTGACCAAGGTAGACCTGGATGCGGGCACGATCCGCGCTCTCCTGCGAAAGACCACCAGACCCGCGCCCTGTGCCGCCCACCCCGCGCCGGTAGATCAATCCTTCCGGCGAATTATCCTCGCTGATATCGAATAACTGCGCTGCCAGGCGCGCCATCGCCCGTTGGCGAGCCTCCATCACCGGGTCGATCTTGAGCGGCGCTGTGGAGCCGGGCTTGGGAAGCTGGCGCGGACCTGTGGGAATCTCCACCTCCGCCGCGACTGGGATTGGCTGCGCATCCGGCAGGGGAAGCTGCTGGTTACGGTCCAGCATCTGAAGCATCTCGCCAACTTCCTGATATTCGGGCACCAGCTTTTGCACGTACTGGATCACCTGGTAAGCCTTGACAATATCCCCCTGCGATTGCATGATGGCCGCCGAGGCGACATATTCCTCCACCGCGTTGGCCTTGCGCCCCAGCCGGTCGTAGATGGTTGCCAGCCGGGAATGTGCCATCAGGTTGACCGGGTCAAGCGCGGCTACTTTCATCCAATTTTCGATGGTTTTATCTACGTTGCGGGCTTTGAGGAAGAGCTCGGCTGCATCCATATAATGCTGGATGGCCGCCTTGGTCTGCCCGGTTTTCTCACAGATGCGTGCCATCTTTTCAAGCGAGACGGCGTCATTGGGATTCAGCTCGTATGCCCGCGTATAGCAGGTTAAAGCTTCGTCGTAGCGTTTTTGCTCGTAATAGGAAAGCCCAAGATTGGAGATCGCCTGGGGGTGATCGGGGACCTCTTCCAACGCGCGTTGATAAAACTGGGATGCCTGATCCCAGTTTTGGTCCCAGGCGGCGGTATGCCCCTGGTTCATCATGCGCTGAAATATTTCCTGGTTTCCTGTCACTCCAAGCCCTTTAACTGGTTAATTTTACTTCATTCCTTGTATTCCGAAATGGGTTTGAGGTCGCCCCAGTTCAAACCCCAGCGCGCGTCCGTGGTGAGTGGGATGCTCAAGGTGTAGGCATTTTCCATCACGTTCTGAACAACTTTGGCAGTCCGCAGCAACTCGTTTTGCGGACATTCCACTAAAAGCTCATCGTGCACCTGCAGCAGCATCTTTGCTGCCAACTTTGCTTCCAGCAGCGCGGAAGGCATGTGGATCATGGCCAGCTTCAGAATATCCGCCGCCGTGCCTTGAATGGGAGAGTTGATCGCCTCCCGTTCGGCGCGGGCGCGGATGTTTTGATTCCCGCCGCTTTTTAACTCCGGGAAGTAACGCCGCCTGCCCAGCTTGGTCTCGGTATATCCATCCCTGGCTGCCGAGCGACGGATGCCATCCAGGTAGGCCTTCACCCCGGGGAAATGTTCAAAATATTCCTTCACAAAGTTTTCCGCCTCCGCCAGGGTCAGGTCGGTGCTGCGGGTGAGCCCGAACGCGCTCATCCCGTAGATCAGCCCAAAGTTCACCGCCTTGGCGTGCCGGCGCTGATCCTTCGTCACCTGCTCCAGGGGGATGCCCAGGATGGCCGCCGCGGTGGCAGCGTGGATATCTTCCCCGGCGCGGAAGGCGGAAAGCATGGCTTCATCGCCGGACATATCCGCTACGATGCGCAGCTCGATCTGTGAATAATCCACCGAGAGCAGGTAACAACCCTCGTCGGCGATAAATCCGCAGCGCACCTTTCGGCCAATCTCCGTGCGGGTTGGGATGTTCTGCAAATTGGGATTATTGGAAGAAAGCCTCCCCGTCACCGCGCCGGTCTGGGAATAGGAAGTATGAATCCGGCCCGTGCGCGGATTCACCTGCTGCGGCAGCGCCAGCAAATAGGTGGATTGCAGCTTGGCCAGTTCGCGGTATTCGAGTATGGCTTCTATGATCGCGTGGCTTCCGCGCAGTTCTTCCAAAATTTCCGCCGATGTGGAATAAAAGCCCGTGGCAGTCCGCCAGCGCGGGTCGGCGGGCAGTTTCAATTCTTCAAAAAGCACCTTGGAGAGCTGCTGGGTGGAATTGATGTTCAACGGGTGCCCAGCCAGATCCTGAATGCGGATATCCAGTTCGTTCAGCTTCAACTGGATCTCATCAGACATCTTCTTGAGGAATTCTTTGTCCAGACGGATGCCGTTCATCTCCATCTGAGCCAGCACTCCCACCAGGGGGACTTCCAGTTCGCAGAGTACATCCCGGCTGCGCCCGCGTGTTTCCAAACGTTTTTCCATCACCGGCACCAAGCGGAGGCTCACCTCGGCATCCGCCGCGGCGTAAGGCGCAGCCTGCTCGATGGACACAAGGTCCATGGTTTTCAGGTTCTTCCCGCTGCCGATCAGCTCCTGGATGTGGGTCATGGAAGTATCCAGGTAGGTCTCTGCCATTTCCTTCAAACCCAGGTTGTGGGAATTGGGGTCCGAAATCCATTCCGCCAGCAAGGTATCAAATGCAAGCGGGGAAGGCAACAGTCCGTGACGCATCAACGTCAGACAATCGAATTTTATATTGTGCCCCGTCTTGGGCAGCTTGGGATCAGTCATCAGCGGCGTCAGGGCGTTGATCACCGCTTGGAGTTCCAGTTGCTCCCCAGCTGCGTGTCCCACCGGGATGTAATAGCCCCTGCCTGCCTGGCCAGAGAGCGAAATGCCCACCAGTTTCGCCTTCATCGGGTCCAGATCGGTTGTTTCAGTGTCGAAGGCGATCATCGGGCGCTTCGCCAGGTCAGCCAGCATGGCAGTCAGGGCTGCCTCGCTTTGCACAGTGACCACTTCGAGAGTTGGCGCGTCAGGCGTGCCCACCTTTTTCACGGGCTCATTGAAAAGCTCCATCTGGCTGCCCTTGGGTTCGGTCACCCCATTGGTTCTTTCCAAACGGTGCAATTCCGGGATCAGAGAACGGAATTCCAGCTCGCGGAAGAGCGCTTCCACCGCACTGATGCCAAGTTCATCCGTTCGGGCATGTTCCAGATCGAGGGTGATGGCTACATCGGTGCGGATGGTTGCCAGGTCCTGGCTCAAGTAGGCGTCATCCTTCCCTTTCACCAGAAGTTCCCGGGTCCGTTCCTTTATTTGATCCAGATGGGCATAGATCGTATCCAAATTTTTAAATTCACCCAGTAGCCCGACTGCCGTCTTTTCCCCTACCCCTTTCACGCCCGGGTAGTTATCCGAGGTATCCCCCACAAGTGCCTTGTAATCGATCACCTGCTTCGGGGTCACCCCCATAAGTTCTACAACGTCCTTTTCGAAGAAATCCCGGGATTCAGAGAGGCTCTTGCCCGGCAGGGTCACCACCACGCGGTCATTCACCAGCTGCAGCAGATCTTTATCACCGGTGATGATCTTGACCCCCAATCCCTTTTCGACTGCCTGCCTGGCCAGGCTGCCCAGGATATCATCCGCTTCCACGCCTTCTTTTTCCAGGCGTGGGATGTGGAACGCGTCCACCATCTGGCGGATGCGTTCGATCTGCTGGCGCAGCTCGTCGGGCATCTTCGCCCGCGTCGCTTTATAGGCTGGGTAGAGCTCATTACGGAAAGTTTTCCCGGTATCAAAAGCCACCGCCAGGTATTCCGGTTTCCACTGGTAAAGGATGCGCAACAGTACCGAGGCAAAGCCATAGATGCCTGCCGTGGATTCGCCGGCAGCCGTCTGAAAGCGGGAGCTGGTGGAGGAAAGCGCAAAGTAGGTGCGGTAGGCAAGGGCATGCCCATCGATCAGGTAAAGGGTGGGTGGCATAAGGGACTCTTTTCGAGGTGAAAATTAGCGGCGCAGGTGCCGGATAAAAGCGTTAAGTTCGTTCTGATCAGGCGGGTCGCTCGGATTGATCCGCAGGAAGTCATCCGCCCAGAAAAGCGGTTTTTCAGGGTCGAGAGCCATCTGGGGGTAATTGGCAGCCACCAATCGCGCGGTCGCATCCTGCAATGTGCCAACGATCATGTCGTCCTTCTGATCTGGGTCGGCCACCAACCCCACCCTCACGGATTCAGGACGCACCGCCAGCGCATCCACCTCCCAGCTCATGGACTGGCAGATCTGCGGGATCCAATTTCCAAGTTCAGAAGCCAGTTTACCGGTCAGGAAAACTCGCGGGTCCGCCGGTACAAGCAAAAAAATGCGCAGATTGGTCGTTCCACCCTGCGGAGTGGCCGTGGGGGGCAGTTCGGCGGTGGTGATCCTGGCGGGTTTTTGTTCCGCGTCCAGGGTCGATTCTTCGTAGAATAAATCCAGCGCTGGTTGTTCTTCCATTTTCGATTCGACCGGTGTATTCAGGTTTTCAGTCACTGGTTCACCGATCTGGGGTTCAGATGGAGGTTCCCAGGGGAATTCTGCCGGATTACCTGCCGCCGCTGCTGCCCCGCCAAGCGCTGCGGAAGCCGCCCCCACTGCCAGCCAGGGATACTCTTCGCCGGCTGCTGAGGTTGCTTCAGTTTTTCCAAGATCTGGGAGCGGGAAGTCCTCATCGATGTTGAAGGTCGGCGGGGTCATGGGCGGGATCTGCTCCGCCTTTGGTTCCACCTCTCCAACTCCTTCATGAACTTCAGTGTGAGTTTCTGGAAACGCTTCCGGCTCTGGTTCTATCGGCGCCGCGACAGGCAAGTTATCCTCAACGGATGTTCCTTCTTCTGTAAAGGACCTTTCCATTACTGCGGCACTTTCCTCCCCCGCCGAAGATACTTCCGAAGCCACCCACGCCTGCGCAACTTCCTCCGGTTTCACCGGGGGTTGCACGCTTTCCGCAAGCCGTTTGCGCAGGCGCTCGGTCTGCTCGCGAATGGATGCGTATGGAGTCTCAGAGTCATAGGTCAGGATAAGAAAAGCACCTGATCCGACCGTGGTAGCGAATAACAATTCATTTCCCGCGCCTTGCTGCGGGGGAATATAGCGGATAAGCTCGCGGGCCTCGCTTGCCTGGAACCGTTCCGAAACCTCACGGGCAAACTTGCGTTGAACCTCGCCATCCAGCTCTCCGCTGGTGGCAATCACTTCCCCGCCGCTCACCAGCATGGCCGAGCGGGCTGTGGATTCGGAAAACCAGCGAGTCAACTCTTCCATCATCAGGAACTGCTCGGGCGGGATCTCCTGCAGAGCGCCGGTGTTCTTTTTTGGTCCATTGGGGATACTGATGTGCTGCTGGGTCTCTGCAATAACATCCTCAAGGGGGAGCACCAGTGTGTCAGAGAAATCCTTTCCGCTGCCACTCGGGAGATTATTTGAATCCCAGTCAATTTTCGCGAGCTCCTCGCCCATAATATCGCGCATGTCCCGGGGACGCTCCCCTTCGAATGGAGTTCCCTCGGTTGCTGCGGAAGCAGGTGAAGCTCCTTTGAGCAACCCCCGGATCAGATCCAGTAGTTCCGGGATGAAAACAGGTTTATTAATGAAGTTATCCGCACCGCACTCCTCGAGTGTGAGCGCCGAGAATGGATCAGTGGGTGGAATGACCAACACTTTCACATCGGGATGTTTCAGACGGATCGCATCCACGAGGGCAGGAAGCGGCAGGTCGGAGATCAACGAATCAAGGATGGCCACATCAAATGCAAGGTTGCCAATGCAAGCCAGCACTTCCGCTCCGCTGGTAGCCAGGTCAACGGTGAATCCGCCTGCATCCTGAAGTCCCGTGCGCAGAGTTTCTCCGAAAGAAATATCGGGGGAGGCTGCCAGAATGGATTTTGCCATATTAAGAGTTTATCACGCCCTTGAAAGTGAGGCAAGCGAGCCTCGCACGGGATTCAATTTGAATGAGATATAATCCCAACAGGAATAACCATCGAGGAAACACTGTGGAATATCATAAAATCTGCGTGATCGGGCTGGGATACATCGGCCTGCCCACTGCCTCCACCTTTGCCGACCGCGGGATCGAAGTCGTCGGGGTCGATAACAACCCGGAGATCATCACCGGCTTGCAGCAAGGTCGGCTGCACCTTTATGAGCCAGGCCTGGAGGAGCTCGTCCGCCGGGTGCTGGCTTCCGGCACCCTGCGCGTAAGCAGCCAGGCAGAGCCAGCGGATGCGTTCATTATCGCAGTTCCCACCCCCTTCCAGGATGGCAAGAAGGCGGATATGAGTTACGTGCGTTCCGCCTGCGAATCCGTCGTCCCACACCTTCGCAAGGGCAGCCTGGTGGTTCTGGAATCGACTTCGCCGCCGCGCACCACGGCTGAGCTCGCCAAACCCATCCTGGAACGCTCCGGTCTGCAGACCGGCCGCGATTTTTTGCTGGCTTATTCCCCGGAGCGGGTGCTGCCCGGGCGCATTCTGCAGGAACTGGTCGAAAATGCCCGCGTCATCGGCGGGATCGACCCCGCTTCCGCCCAGGCCGGCGCTGATCTATACGGGATCATCGTCCGCGGGCAGATCATCCAGACCGATGCCACCACCGCCGAGATGGTGAAGCTGATGGAGAACACCTATCGGGATATCAATATCGCGGCGGCCAACGAGTTCTCCCGTCTGGCAGAGCGTTTTGGCATCGATATCTGGGAAGCGATCCAAATCGCCAATTTGCACCCGCGGGTGAAGATCCTCTCCCCCGGCCCCGGCGTTGGCGGGCATTGCATCTCGGTGGATCCCTGGTTCCTGGTGGAATCCGCGCAGGATATCACCCCGCTCATCCACACTGCCCGCGAGGTCAACGATTCACAGCCAGCCTTCGTCGTGCAAAAAATCCAGAGCATCCTCGGCGATCTGAACGGAAAGACGATAGCTGCCTTTGGCTTAGCCTATAAACCCGATGTGGACGACTTCCGTGAAAGTCCGGCGGTCCACTGTGTGGAGCTGCTGCAGGCAGCCGGTGCTGGCGTACAAGTCTATGACCCCTTCCTTAAGGGAAACCTGCCTGGAATGCGCACTTTCGCAACCCCACAGGAAACGGTACGCTCAGCGGACATCCTCCTGCTTCTGGTCAATCACACCGCGTTTCGAGATTATGATCCCGGGAAGATCGCCGCCGATACGCCCGCCCGGCTCGTGCTGGATACCGTCAACGGCTGGGATCGATCCGCCTGGCAGAAGGCGGGGTTCAAGGTGCATCGCCTGGGTTCGGGGAAGGCTTGATGCTGCGCGTACTTTCCATCTTCGGCACGCGTCCGGAAGCCGTGAAAATGGCGCCGGTGATCCACGCCCTGCAAGATCACCCGGGCATCGAATCCCATATCTGCGTTACCGCCCAGCACCGCGAAATGCTGGACCAGGTGCTGGATCTGTTCGAACTCCATCCCGATCACGACCTCAACCTCATGCGCCACGACCAAACCCTGGCAGGTCTGACCGCTGAGATCTTCACCCGCCTTGATCCGCTCCTGGCCGCCGAGCCCTGGGATTGGGTTCTGGTGCAGGGGGATACCACCACTGTGATGGCTGCCAGCCTGAACGCCTTCTACCGCCGCATCCGTGTTGGGCATGTGGAAGCAGGCCTCCGCACCGGCGACCGCACCCAGCCGTTTCCAGAGGAGATCAACCGCCGCGTGGCGGGGGTTGTGGCTGACCTGCATTTTGCCCCCACCCAACGCGCTGTGGAAAACCTGCGCCGCGAGGGGGTGGCGGATTGGCGTATCGCCCTAACCGGCAACCCGGTGATCGATGCCCTGAATGAGATCGGTGCCAAGCCTGCCCCCGCTGCTGTAACCGATTTCCTGCGCTCCAGGAATATCCAACCAGGGGGTAAACGGATGGTCCTGGTCACCGCCCACCGGCGGGAAAACTTCGGCCCCGGCATTGAATCCATCTGTCATGCCATCCACGACCTCGCGGAGTCATCCCCGCAGGACCTGGAGCTGGTCTACCCCGTCCACCTCAACCCCAATATCCAGGAGCCCGTCCATCGTTTGCTGGCTGGCATTCCGAATGTATCCCTGCTGCCGCCGGTGGAATACCTCTCCCTGGTGCACTTGATGAAAGCTGCCGAATTGGTTCTGACCGATTCCGGCGGCATCCAGGAGGAAGCCACCGGGCTGGGTAAACCTACCCTGGTACTGCGCGAGGTGACCGAACGCCCCGAAGGATTGGAAGCTGGTGTGCTGCTGCTGGTGGGCACCAACCGTGAGCGCATCGTACGCGAAACCACCCGGCTGCTCGAGGATCACGAGGCTTATCAACGCATGGCGCACGCATCGAACCCCTTCGGCGATGGTCACGCGGCGGAAAAGATCCTGGCTGCGCTGCTGGCTTTCCGCGATCAATCATCCTCCCCTCAATGAACGATAAAATCTGCATTTTGCCAGAGCACCGCGGGGTGGGAGGTCCAGCTTCCTTCCGCGAGCGGATCATCACCGGGCTCACCCAGGCAGGTTACCAAACCGTCTCGAATCCGCTCGAATCCGGGGTTTCCGTCATATTGGTGATCGGCGGCACCCGCCGACTGGACCAACTCTGGCAGGCCCATCGCCATGGCGTGCGCATCGTCCAACGTTTGAACGGCATGAACTGGACCCACCGCCAGACCCGAACAGGACTGCGGCATTATTTGCGAAGCGAGGTCAATAACTGGATCCTCGCCACGATTCGCTCATCCCTGGCAGATCACATCGTCTATCAGAGCGAATTTACCCGGAACTGGTGGACCACCGTTTATGGGCAGATTAATTCCCCCGACACGATCATCCACAATGGCGTGGATTTGCAGGTTTTCTCACCCGAGCCCGCTGCCGCTCTGGCTGACACATCCATAAGGGTGCTCTCTGTGGAAGGCCACTTTGGCGGCGGGTACGAGGTTGGCACGGAGAATGCCGTGCGCTTTTCTGATACCTTGCACAAAAAAAGCGATAAGCCTGTCCAACTCATATTGGCTGGTGACCCGGGGCCTTCGCTGCCCGCAAAGTACAACCACCTGGACTGGATCGAATGGCGGGGTGTAGTCGCCCGGCAGGACCTTCCTGCGCTTTACCGCTCAGCTCACCTTTTTTTCCCCAACGATATCCGTGCTTCCTGCCCCAACTCGGTCATCGAAGCGCTTGCTTGCGGGCTGCCGGTGGTGGGGTATGATACCGGCGCTTTGCTCGAGCTGGTTGGCAGCAAGGCGGGCGCCATCCTGCCCTACGGCGCCTTGGCGGATCGCCTCCAGCCTGCTGTCCCCGACCTGCTGGCAGAGTCCGCACGGAGAATACTCCATACGCGGGATCGCTTCAGCCGGGCCGCCCGCCGAAGGGCGGAAACGCTTTTTGGGCTGGACACGATGGTGCAGAAGTACCTGGCTGCCCTGCTGCCTTCGTAATCGTCGATCATCCCCCCGCAGGCCTGAAAATACCATGACATTCACTTACAAAAATCAAATCACCTCCCTTGCCTCCCGCCAACTTTCCGGATTACCCGCCGAAACCGGGTTGTTATTTCCGAATTATGATGGGTATTGCCTCTCAAATTTACCAGCAGCCGTTTGCTCCTGGCTTGGAGCGCCGCCCCTGGGCTCTGCCGGTCTTGCCGGAGAATACACCGCCAATTTCCATGGCGATTATGAGAAAGTTGTGTTCTTCCTCATCGACGGCATGGGGTTGGGCTTCCTGGAGCGCTGCCTGGGTAATGGCGATCTCGCCGGGCGTGCTCCCATCTGGAACCAGCTGGCTGGGAATGGTGACGTTTTCGCGCTCACCAGCACCTCCCCCAGCACGACCTCCTCAGCGCTCACAAGCCTGTGGACCGGTGTTACCCCTGCCGAACATGGCGTGATCGGTTACGAAATGTGGCTGAAGGAGTTCGGACTGGTGGTCAATATGGTTAACCACACCCCCTCAGCCTTCCCCTGGGATTCTGGGGGCTTGCACAGGGCAGGTTTCCACCCGGAACGCTTTTTACCAGTTTCCACCCTTGGCGGACACCTCGCGCTGCATGGGATCAGCACCCGCATCTTCCAGCACCACACTCTCACCCACTCCGGACTTTCCAGCATGTTGATGGAAGGGGTTGAGATCTACCCCTTTCTCACCCTTTCAGACCTGTGGGCATCGTTGGGCGACCTGCTCGAAACCTGGCAGCAGGGTCCGCTGTACACATATATTTACTGGAGCGATTTCGACCTTCTCCAGCACCGCTTTTCCTCCACCAGCCGGCGTACGGAGTATGAATTCATCCAATTCAGCCGGCAACTGCAGGATTTCATCGGTGGGCTCCCTTCCCAATCTCGGAAGAAAACGCTTTTTGTTTTCGCCGCCGACCACGGACAGATCCCCACACCCCCATCGGCTAAGCGCGAGCTTGCCAACCACCCCGTATTCAATCAAAGCCTGGCTTTGCAGCCAACTTGTGAAAACCGCCTGGCGTTTCTGTACCTGCGCCAGGGAATGGAATCCCGTATCCGAAATTATATTGATTCCACCTGGGGTGACGACTTTTTCTTGTTATCCTCCCAGGAAGCAGTCCGCTCCGGTCTATTCGGCAGTGTTAATTTGCATCCCTCGCTCCCCGATAGGGTGGGCGATCTGGTCTCCATCGCCCGGGATGGTGCCTACTGGTGGTGGAGCAATCGCGCCAACCGCCAGGTCAGTCGGCATGGTGGACTCAGCCCAGAGGAGATGCTGGTGCCCTTGCTGCTCTGTACACTTTAAACGAAAAAGCGGCGGGGAGATTCCCCGCCGCCATTCTTTTGAAACCTTAGGCAACTCCGTCAGAATTCTTCCTCTGCAGGAAAGCCCGCCAAAAAGCGCCCATGCCGGTCATAGCCACCAGGATGCCCCAAAGTCCTCCCAGGATGGGAACCGCCGTGGTTATTGCGATCAGCAGCACACCCAGGAAGAGCGCCAGGATGCGCTTCCCCCCCACAAGTGGGGCGGATTTGCTCAGCATCGCTTCGCCAATGGCGTAGGAACCCGCCACCATGCTGCCGGTGAACACCAGGAAGAGGAACAGCGCAGCGATGAAGGTGAGTCCCAACCCCACCAGCCCGAAGTAGGCCGGCGCAAGACCGCCCAGAGAGACAGCCGCGAGGAAGATCCCCAGCGCGATAAACACCACCGGAACGATGACCATGGCAATAAACCCGATCATCGTCACCAGGATACCCCATCCGAAGGACGGCCAGAGCTGTTTTCTGAACACGGAAGTCACCCTGGCGCTCATACGGGGTAAGATCCACAGTGCCAGACAGCCGAGAATGAAGAGCGTCAGAAACTCACGCAAGACTCTATAGAACCAGAAACCGAACATAAATCCACCAGCGGTAAGCGGAGCCACCGCACGCACAACATCCTTTGAGGCCTGTGGAATCTGGCCGGGGGCTTTATATTGATCCTCTCGCTCGGGAACAGGGGTCTGGTAGACCGGAGGTTGGGCAAGGTTGCCCTGGATCGCTGATTCCTGGTTCACAGAACTGGTATAAGTCAGCTTCCCTTCAATATTGGCGTCCGGCCCGATTCGCAAACCGGAGGGGATCGCTACGATCGAATTGTTTTGACCCCAATCGAAACGGGGGGCAGTTCTTAAACCAGGCTCGGAGACCTCAATTTTCGCGTTCCCGCCAATGGTGCCATTGATCTCGACCGCCATGGCGCCGATATTGACATTTCTACCGGTGGTACCGTTCAGAACAACCTGCCTGGCGGCGATGAATTGATCGATCTTGACCATAGCGCCTTTCAGCATCTCGTAGGAGAAACCGCCGTAAAAGACGTTGCGACCCACCAGGGAACCATCCGCAAGGATCATCTCAGCAGAGCCGGCAAAGATCGTCCCATCCACTTCCCCATCGACCTTGATTCGGGCTGCGCCCACGAATAGACTGCCGGTGATTGTGGCACCCTTTTCAACCGTGACGATCCGCCCACCCGCAAACACATCTCCGTTGACCGTACCGCGGATGGTGATAGTATCCCCCGAGACGAACAGGTTTCCGTTCACTGTCCCAGCCATCTCGACGTTTTGCCCGGTGAGGAAGAGGTCATCATTCACCGTTTGGGCGGGTCCCACCTGCCCGGTCTCACTGAATTCCGCAGCCTGCACCGGGATGACGGCGGAGAATAACAATACCGATAAAAGGCAGAGCCCAACGCTCAGCTTTGCCAGGGAGTTGAAAATTGGCTTTTTCATGACTTACTCCTTTTAAATTATGAACTTGTAATTAATACGCAGGAATTAAGTTAAGGTTTCACCCGCCGTTGACGGAGGTGAATGATGACGCCGAAAACGATGATCAATACAAGAATGGCCGCCCCTATGGTGATCGCGTTGGTTTGGTTGGCTGTCTGCAGCAGCTCGGGGTCGATCTGAACTTCCACATCCGGTCGTGGAGTGGCTGTGGCTGCAGCTATTTTGCCAAATTCCGCCGGTGCCACCATCCTGGCGATGGCTTCGCCGCTGAAAATGGCCACCACAAACAGAATGACAACCAGGATGATCATCACGGTCTGGAGGTTCACCCAGCGCGAAGCCTGGAGCTTTTTGGCGAAAATACGAAAACGTTCTTTTAACCTTGCCACAGTTACTCAATCTGCTTTCATAGGTTGATCGGCTTGCTCAATAGAGCCACCAGCAACCTTACCGCGTTTTCCAAATCATTGTAATCTACCATCTCCGATGGGGTATGCACATAGCGGCAGGGGATGGAAATACACCCGGCCGGCATCCCCGCCCGCGAGATCTGCATCACCCGCGCATCGGTGGTGCCACCTTCCAGCACCTCCAACTGGTACGGGATGCGTTCCTTTTCGGCTGCAGCGGTCATGGCCTTCACCAAACGCGGATCGGAGATCATGCCGCTATCGCGCACTTTGATCGCCGGACCGCCGCCCAGCCTCACAGCCATAGGGTTGGCACGCGGTGTGTCACCGGTGGTGGTTACATCAACCGAAATACCAATCTCGGGTACCAGGGCGTAGGCCGAGGTAGTCGCGCCGCGCAGCCCCACTTCTTCCTGGGTGCTGAAGACGAAGAAGACCTCATGCGGTATTTCCTTTATCTGTTTAAGCGCTTCAAGCATCACCGCGCAGCCTGCGCGGTCATCCATGGCTTTGGCAACCAGACGCGTACCTGCCTCGGTAAAAGGACGGTCAAAACAGGCGGTATCACCTACCTTTACCCGGCTCTCCTTGCGGCTTGCTGCCCCCGTATCGATGT
>Ga0208980_10000523_pt1 | contig 21785 bp, 15 predicted proteins | sample WetSurMetagenome_3_FD_187993 | JGI IMG/M metagenome (GOLD analysis project Ga0208980, IMG submission 187993) | Wetland microbial communities from Twitchell Island in the Sacramento Delta, sample from surface sediment Aug2011 Site A1 Bulk (version 2) | ecosystem: Environmental > Aquatic > Marine... | reverse complement strand
GCGCGCATTTCATGGGCCGAAGGACTGGCGCGCGCGAACGACCTTGCTCTGCGCGCGCTGGCGCTGGATCCGTCATTGCCCGAAGTCTATGCCGCGCTGGGCAACAATTCCTTGAACAATCTGCAACGAGCAACGGGAGATGCGCTGCTGCAGCGTGCCGTCGCCCTGCGGCCCTCCTTTGCAACGGCCCACCAGTGGCGCGGGAGCGGCCTGCTATCCAGCGGACAGCTCGAGCGAGCGCTGGCGTCGTTGGAACGAGCATCTGCATTGGATCCGCGATCGGGGGTGATTGGCGAAAACCACGCCAACGTCCTGCTGGATCTGGGTCGCTATGCCGACGCCAGGGAGCGTTGCCAGCGCGTGCTCGCGTTCGCACCGACTTTCGCCGGCTGTCTTCAGAATTCCGGTTTTGCTGCGCTGCTGCTGGGCGATCTCACTGCGGCCAGATCCCTGCTCGAACGCCTGGCGGAAGCGAGGAACCCGAGCGCAAGCACACAGGGGCGGGATCTGACCGAAGCGATGGCGGGCCGCGCTGATCGGCACGCTCTCGCGCGACGCATGGTGGCGTTGTCCTTCAACAGCAATATCGACTCGACTAGTGGCAATGCGCTGGAGGACCAGGTGGTCGCGGCGGCGCTGATGATGCTAGGGGAGCACCAGCTTGCGCTGGACTACATGGAGCGAATGGCAGGACACCTGGGAAACAACATGGACATAGCGAGCATGCTGCCGGTGATGGACCCCATCCGCTGCGAGCCGCGCTTCGTTGCGCTGGTCGAGACACTGAAGACAACCGATCCCTATTTCGCCAGGGTGTGCGCGGGACAGACCTGACGCGAGTCGGTCGCCGAGCTTCGCCGCCGCTCCTCTCGCGTTCTCGCCTTTTCAGAGGCGACGCCGACGAACGTCCGGCTGTGGCCGATTCTCCCCGCATCGCGATTTCGGCTTTCGCTCGCTGTCCGGTGACGAACACGTATCCGTGCCCGAAAGCAGACCTCGTCCGGGGAGAAACGACCGAGGCCGTGTGAAAACACGCACCTCCCGCTCGGGACGCATAATCCGCTGTCAATTTCGCGGTCGTAGCTTGGATACTTTTCGATTATGGTCGAGCGAATCGCGAAGTATGTGACTGTCGTGAAATTGCCTTGGCGTTTTCACACAGCCTCGACCCGGAGCAGACGCTCGACCTGGGCCGTTCGAATGACTGAAGGGGTCGGATCGGAGACTTTGCCTCTCGACCTCGCGGACGCATAAATAGCCTTACCTCACCGGCGTTCCATCGACCTGCCGGCGCACCAGTGCGGCAATCTCCGCTGGATGGCTGCTTGGAAGAAAGTGACTCCCGCCTTCGATGGTGACGAGCTGCGCCGCAGGAATCGAATCGTGCAGAAGCTCGGCAATCCTGCGCATCGCCGGATGGCCGTTTCCTCCGCGAACCACCGTTGTCGGAACGTCGATTGACTGCAGCGTCTCCTTGCTGGGCTCGAACGGTGTTCCTGAGGACCAGTCGCGCACGTTCACCGCCGTAGTCGCAACGATGTAGCTGCGCACCTTCGGAGGCATCGAATCGAACGTTCCCGCACCGCCGTAGAAGTCGATGACGTGTCGGGCCGCCTCGGCATCGCCCCGGGCAAAGTCGGCGAAGTACGCACCCGTCATCGACTCGAACATCCCGTAGTGTTCCAGGTCTCCCGACGCGCGCAGCAAGCCCAGAGGGTTCGCTTCCACGAGCAACAGGCTCGCGGGCCTGTGTCGGCCGGTCAAGGCATGCACGATGGCGGATAGTCCGCCGTACGAGTGCGCCACGACATGGGGGGACGTCCCGATCTGGTCGATGATCCGGTCGATGAGGCAGACTTGCTGCGCCATCGTGGCATTGCCGTCCGGCCGGATGTCTGGCGTGGCTCCGTAGCCAAGCAGGCTGGTCGTGACCATGCGGTAGCCGTCACCGAGATGCCCCATGACCGCTTTCCATCCCGTGCCCGTGCCAAAGCTCCCAGGAAGGAACAGCAGGGCTGGGCCGGAACCCGTCTCGGCGTAGTCGAACGCAACGGTTTGCTCGGTCACGATTTCCTCCAGGCGATGAGTACACAGTCGCGGGTTGCGGCGCTGTGTTCGCGCGGCGGCACATCCCTAGCCTGGCATGCAGTGGTCGATCCGGAGCGAACATGCCCGGTACGCCACTCGCGAGTCTACAGCTTGGTCGTGTTGCCCGGTCGAGCCAGCAGATGCCCGCCTTCGGCCCGCTCGCGGACGCCCTGGAAGCGCGATGCGACGGTCTGCTCCTGGCCGATATTCCCCATTCGGGGATGTCCGCTTTCGCTCTGCTAGTCGGTCGCCGCACTTCGCCGCCAGCAGCGAGCGGACGATACCGTTGGCAATATTGTCGCGATTCCGGCCGGCAGCCAGCATCAGCGGCGCGACATTTCGATGCATGGGCGCATGAACCGGGACGCCCTCTGTCCGCTGCGATCGACACCCATCGCGCCCACGGGTACCCATTGCGGCGACCTTCAGCACCCCTCGTACGCCGGACGCCTGCCGCGACCAGCGCCTACGCGCGCCCTCCACTGCCGTGCGAAGCAGGATCGGTTCCCGAACACCAGAGCAAATGGACGCGTTTGGACTTCCTGTCCCTTGCGGCGCGTGGGTTAAAGTGTGCGCCATGAAAGACGGTCGCTACTTCCTCTATTCGATGCAGCTGTCGTGGTACTCGGCGAAGGTGCGTCCGTACCTGCGCTACCGGCGGCTGCCGCTCGACGAACGCACGCCGACCTTCCGCGAGTACAACGTGGAGATCAAGCGACGCGTGGGCCACGCCGTCGTGCCGGTCGTGATCACGCCCGAAGGCGAGTGGCTGCAGGACAGCAGCGTCATCCTCGAGCGGCTGGATGAACGGTTTGCGGGCGAGCCGATTATCCCGGCGACGCCACGCCAGCGTTTCGCGTCCTACCTGCTCGAGTTGTGGGGCGACGAGTTCTGGCTGCCGGCCGGTGTGCACGCACGCTGGAGCTTCCCCGAGAACTACCCGAAGTGGCGCGACGAACTCTCAGAGGCTTTCGCGCCCGGGTGGCCGCGGGTCCTGCAGCGCTTGTTCCCGCTGACCCTCAAGCGGTTCATGCTTCGCACGAACCTGCAGGTCGGCGCGACGCCCGAGCAGCGGCCCCTCATCGAGTGCTGGATGGACCGGCAGCTCGACGCACTCGAGCGTCACTTCGCGGCGCACCCCTGGGTGTTCGGGCAGCGTCCGTCGCTCGCCGACTTTTCGCTGGCGGGTCCGTTGTGCGGACACCTGTGCTACGACGAAGCGTCCTGCGAGCGCTGGATCCGGCCGCGGCCGCACCTCCATGCGTGGAGCCAGCGGATGTGGACCGGCATCCCCGAGGCCGCGGGGCCATACGCGGCGAACGACACGATTCCCGAAACGCTACAGCCCGCCCTCGAGAGCGCAGTCCGCGAGATGACGCCCAACCTCGAAGGCACGGCGGGGCTGATCCGCGGTCTCAGGAACGGGCCGGGGGGCCACCTGCCGCGCATGGTCGGGCCGGTGTCGTTCCCGTACGCCGATTCGACGCTGTCGCGTCTCGGCATACCGTACACCCTGTGGATGGCACAGCGGCTGCTCGACGTGCTGCGCGACATGCCGGTCGCGGAGGCCGACGTGGTACGGGATTGGGTGACCACGCTCGGCGGTCAGCGCCTTCTGGCGCTTGAACTGCCTCGACTGAAGCGCGTCTCGGTGCACGCAGCGCTAGCCTGACAGCGGCGCCCGTGTCGCCGATCGTGGCGATGTCGTGCTGGTTGCTCGACTGGCCCCATTCGCGCGCAGACCTGGCCGTGCAGCTACTGCGCTGCGAGGGTCCGCTCCAGGCCGAGTTCGGCGGCTGCGGTCTGTCCGCTTTCCCGCCGGCCATTGCTGCGGATTCGAGCCAAAACGGCACGATTGAGTCCCAGGCGAGAGACCAGGAATGGCCGCTCGTCGGACGCCGGCTCCGTCGGGCGCACTTACTGACGCTCCCCTGCAATTTGCTTTGACACCGGCGCGCCCGGCAGTTACATCAAGCGGACTCTTTCCAACGCCGCCGGGAGACACCGCATGAGCGAAGCCACGAATGCGCCAGAGCGGGCCCCGATCCCCGAGTTCAAGCAGGTCATGGGCCACCCCGGCCCGCTCTGGATGTTGTTCATGTCGGAATTCTGGGAGCGCTTCGCGTTCTACGGCATCCGCTGGGCCCTGGTGCTCTACATCGTGGCTCAGTTCTACGGTGGTAATCAGTCCGGCCAGGCCGACGCCAACCTCACCTACGGCTCCTATCTCGCGCTGGTATATGCCGGTGCGATCTTCGGTGGCTACATCGCCGACAAGATCATCGGCTACCAGCGCTCGATCCTGACCGGGGCTGTGTTCATGGCAACCGGCCTGTTCACGATCATGTTGCCGGACCCGATGCTGTTCAAGTTCGGTCTCGCGACGATCATCGTCGGCAACGGCTTGTTCAAGCCGAACATCTCGACCATGGTTGGCAAGCTCTACTCGATAGGCGATGAGCGCCGCGACTCGGGCTTCACGATTTTCTACATGGGCATCAACATGGGCGCGTTCATCGCGCCGATCGTCACCGGCTGGCTGGCGAGCTCGCTGTTTGGCACCGATGCCGCACCGGCCTACCAGTACGTATTCGGCGCGTCCGGCGTCGGCATGTTGATCAGCATGGTGTGGTTCTACTTCGGTCGGCGCCAGTTGCAGAACATCGGCAGGCCGCCGGCGGAAGCGCCGGGCCGCGAACGGGTGGCCTACGTGGCGATCGGGGCGCTGTGCGTTATCCCGCTGGTCTACTCGCTGCTGGCGCTCGGCGCCGAGACGCTCCAGTACGTGCTGACCGCGTTGTTCGTCGGCCTGGCCGCGATGCTGATGATCGAGGGTATTCGCGCTGGAGCGGTCGCCCGCGACAGGACCATCGCGATGCTGATCATCTTCGCCTTCAACATCCTGTTCTGGATGTTCTACGAACAGGCCGGCAACTCGTTCACGTTTCTCGCGGACCAGATCGTCGACCGGGTCCTCGGTGGCTTCATCTTTCCAACCGCCTGGTTTCAGTCAGTATCAGCGCTTGCAGTCATCGTGCTCGCGCCCGTCGTCGCCTGGGTCTGGGTATGGATGGCGAAGCGCAGACTGAACCCCTCGATTCCGCGCAAGTTCGGCCTCGGCCTGCTGTTCAATGGCCTGGCTTTCCTGCTGTTGATGTTCGCGCTGTCGAACCTGGTGAGCGACGGGGGCAAGATCCCGTTTTGGACCCTGCTCGCCACCTACATCATTCAAGTGGTCGGCGAGCTCTGTCTGTCGCCGATTGGCCTGTCGATGGTGACCAAGTTGGCCCCGGTGCGTTTGGTGGGCCTTGGAATGGGCGGTTGGTTCCTCTCCACCGGCATCGGCAACAATCTCTCTGGCATCTTCGCCAGCGTGGTCAGTGGCGAGACCGGCATGACCACGACCTCGGCGCTGTCGGGCTACACCTTCGGCTTCTGGGCCCTGGTCGGCTCTGGCGCCGTGCTGTTCCTGATCGCGCCATTGATCCAGCGCCTGATGCACGGCGTTAAGTGACCATTCCCGACGCCCGGCCGCGAACCAGGAATGGGCGATGCGTAACATGCTGTCCGAGCCTGCGTTTGCGGAGGCATTCAGAACGTGCGCGGTCCAGGTGAAGAGGCGCAGGTGATGGGGCAGTATCTCCCTGCGGCGACGTACATGAGCCGGCTACGGCGTCCCGATCTGACTCAACTTCCCCCCTCCCCCGCCCCGACCTATTGCGGCGTACACTGCATTGCGGCGCCGCATCCGCTTCAACCCAGGAGACGCTATCGTGCACGCGCTGAGGGCCGCGTCGTTCGTAGCTGCCGTCGCCGTGCTCACGATTTCAACCGCCATGGCCGTCGAGGAACCAGGCTTCCAGGTGCTCGAGAAGGACGGCAGCTTCGAGCTGCGCGACTACGCACCCTATGTCGTCGCCCAGACCCGGGTCGAAGCCGACTTCGAGGACGCCGGCAGCGTCGCCTTCCAACGCCTGTTCCGCTACATCGGCGGCAACAACGTCGCGCAGCAGAAGATCGCCATGACCGCACCCGTGACCCAGTCACGCGGCGAGAAGATCGCGATGACAGCACCGGTCTCGCAGGTCGCCGACGGTCGCGCTTTTCTGGTCGCCTTCACGCTGCCGTCCACCTACACGCTGGCAACCGCACCGAAGCCGCTGGACCCGACCATCCAGATTCGCGAGGTGCCGGCCCAGGTCATCGCCTGCTGGCGCTACTCGGGTCGCTGGACAGTTGCCAACTATCGGCAAAACGAGGCGCTGCTTCGCGAGCGCATCAAGGCCCGCGGCCTGGTTGCGCGCGGCGACGCGACCCTCGCCCGCTACAACCCTCCTTTCACACCCTGGTTCCTGCGCCGCAACGAAGTGCTGATCCCGGTCGCACGGCCCGCCAAGCGCTGACGCCTCCATCCGGAACCGCAGGCGCCGTTCTTGTCCTGGCGTGTCTGCCCTAGTCGGGGCGAAGTTCCCGTCGCAGAACCTTGCCAACCGGCGACTTCGGCAGCGAGTCCCGGAATTCCACATGTCGCGGGTTCTTGTAACCGGTCAGCTGCTCCCGACAGTACGCGAGCAGCTCGTGTTCGGTCAGCGACTGATCCTTGCGAACGACGAAGAGCTTCACCGCTTCCCCGGAGCGCTCATCCGGCACCCCGATGGCCGCACACTCGAGCACTTTCGGGTTCATGGCGACAACCTGCTCGATCTCCGTCGGATACACGTTGAAGCCCGACACGATGATCATGTCCTTCTTGCGGTCTACGATGCGCAACCTGCCATGCTCGTCCATGATCCCGATGTCCCCGGACTTCAGGAAGCCGTCCGGCGTCATGACCTTCGCGGTCTCCTCGGGACGCTGCCAGTAACCTGCCATCACTTGCGGGCCGCGAATCGCAACCTCGCCGGGCTGCCCGGGCGACAGTGCCTGACCCGACTCGTCGAGAATTGCGATCTCCGTATTCGGAATAGGCATGCCAACACTGTCGGTGAATTCGTGGGCCGGCAACGGGTCCATGGTTGCCGCCGCGGTGACTTCGGTCATGCCGTAGCCCTGACTGACTGCGAGTCCCGTCACAGCGCGCCACTTGTCCGAGACGGCCCGCTTTCCGGCCATGCCACCGGTGCCCACGATACGTACCCTCGAAAAATCGATGCTGCTGAATTCGGGCCGCTCAGCGATCGTGTTGAGCAACGTGTCGATGCCGTTAATGGTGGCGAAGCGGTATTTTTGCAGCACCTTCATGAGTCCGGCGATGTCGCGAGGGTTTGGCACGAGCACCGAGAGCCTGCCTTTGTGCATCCCCAGAAGGCAGATGAGCACCAGCGCCAGGGCGTGGTAGAGCGGCAGCGCGCAGAGACCGACGGGTTGCTCCGCCTCCGGATCCGCAGGGGTCACGCCTGCTGCGTCGCCCACCCATGCGCTTGCCTGAAGCAGGTTCGCAACGAGATTACCGTGCGTGATCATTGCCCCTTTCGACACGCCGGTTGTGCCACCGGTGTACTGCAGGAACCCGATATCCGTGCTATTCAGGTCAACGCGCCGCAGCCCGCGACGCGCACCATCCCTGAGTGCGTTCCTGAACCTGTGGTGCCCGGGCAGCGCGAACGGCGGCACCAGCTTCTTCACCCGACGCACAACGAAATCGACGACAGCGCCCTTTGGAAAGCCGAGCATCTCGCCGGCGGATGCGACCAGCACGTGCTTGACCGAGGTCTGCGCAACCACCTGCTGCAGGGTCGCGCAGAAGTTCTCGAGAATGATGATTGCTTCGGCACCTGAGTCCTCCAGTTGGTGCAGCAGCTCCCGCGGCGTGTACAGCGGATTGACGTTGACCACCGTAAAGCCGGCCCGCAGGATTCCGGCAACGGCGATTGGGTACTGGATGACGTTCGGCATCATGATCGCCACCCGCGCCGCGGGCCCGAGGCCCAGGCCCTGCAGCCACGCTCCCAGCGCAGCGGAGTGTCGATCCACTTGCGCAAAGGTGAAGTAGTGATCCATGTACGCGAACGCCCTGTGGCGCGCGTACGTCGCGAACGCCTCCTCGAGAACCTGGGTCAGCGACGAATAGCACGTGACGTCAATGTCTGCGGGAACGTGCTTTGGGTAGTACTGCAGCCAATAACGTTCCATCGCGCATGTCCCCCTGGAGCGTACGCTCACTGTAGACGGGCCCCCTGGGCAGCACAATCGACGCAGGGACCTGCGTCGGCTGGACGCTGAGCCGGTGTTTCGCCCAGTACAGGGCCTCTCCCGACCGTTGCGGGCAGGGGGGATCGGGCTTCCACACCCCGACCGCCAAAGTCACGTATGGCAGCCGCCGGGGCATGGCGCAGAGAATCCCCTGTCAGGTCGGGCACAGGACAAGGGGAGTCACCATGACCCGCAACCGTCTCCGCACCCGCCCGGGTAGCGCCATGCGCCGCCCGCGCACGCCGCGTCACGCTCGGGTGACGTCGGGAGGGAGTTCGACGACGAAGCCCATTCCGCCGCTCGACCTCTTGTGGTTGCTGATCGAGTCACCGGGCAGCACGACACACGTCGGCGCGCTGCTGTTGTTCAAGAAGCCCGCGGGTCGCCGGCCGGTCGTCCAGGAAATCGTGGAGGCGTACCGGGCCGCGAAGCCGGCGCCGCCCTTCAACTACGTCCCGGAGCTGCTCGGTGGCGGGGCACCCCACTTCCGGGAGGTCGCGGGCTGGGATCCGCACTACCACGTCGAGCATCTGGCCCTCCCCCCGGGGGCCAGCTACGACGACCTGCTGCACCTCGTGGCCGAACTGCACGAGCCGACACTCGATCGCGACCGCCCGCTCTTTCGCTGCTGGGTGATCGACGGCGTGCCGGGTGGCATGTTCGCGATATACACGAAGACCCATCACTCGGTCATCGACGGGGCCTCCGGCATGCAGGTCCTCTACGCCGGCCTCGCCAAGTCGGCGCGTCGCAAGGTCCTGACCCCGGGTTTCGGGCTCGGCGCGCCGGCGCCGAAGCCGCGGCCGCCGCAGCCATTCCTGGAGAGGATCTCCGCCCCGCTCCTGGCCGCCATCACGCAGGTCGGGGCCGTCAGCGACGTCTCGATCGGGGCGCTCCGCAAGACCGTGGCCGGACTCACCGGCGCGCACCTCGAGGGCAGCCTGCCATTCACCGCGCAGCATGCGCCGACGAACGAGCCCCTGCACATGGCACGGACGTTCGCAACTCTCTCGCTGCCACTCAAGGAAATGCACGAGGTCGGCCAGCACTTCGGCGCGACCTTGAACGACGTGGCGGCCACCATCGTCGATGCCGGGCTGCATCGCTACCTGAGCGAGACCGGCCGCGCCTTTGCGCACCGGTTCAATGCGTTCATTCCGGTGTCGCTGCGCGCGGACGGCGACACCGCGATCGGAACGCGGGTGTCGGCGATGTTCGTGCCGCTCGGCGATTCCGCGGCGCCGGCGCCCGAGCGCCTGCGGCAGGTCGTCGCCTCGATCGCCTCGGGCAAGCGGGAGCTGCGCGCCATGTCGAAGGACGCGGCGATGGCCTATGCGGTCGGCATCGTCGGCCTCGCCGGGCTCGCGGCCTCCACGCACCTCGACCGGGTCGGCCACCCGGCCGCCAACCTCGTGATCTCGAACGTGCCCGGCGCGAAGGAGCCGCGTTATCTCAACGGCGCGCGCCTCGTCGGCATCTACCCGATCTCCGCGCTCGCGGCTTCGATCGGGCTGAACGCCACGCTGACCTCATACCACGACCGCATGGACTTCGGGTTCATCGCCAACGCAGTGCCGCTCTACGACCTGCCGCAGCTCGCGCGCCACACGCTCGCGGCCTACGAGGAACTGAAGGCGGCTGCCGGCAAGTAGCGGTTCATGCGTTCAACGTTCGCCTCGGTACCCGCTGCAGCTTGCCGATCTGAGCCCACTCCCCCGCCACCTCGAGCCGCGGCTCCAGTACGGCTCGCTCGACCGATTCCCTCACCGGAAAGCAGCCCCCCCTAGGGCCGAGAACGACTCATTCCTGCCTGTCGGGAATAGAAAAGCGGACGTTCATCAAGTTCCGAGTTTGGTGCAGGTCCTGCGAAGACTGCGACTGCAGTACGACTTGGGAGAGTCTTCGTATCTGCTTCATCTCTCGCCGGATCCGATACGCGTCTGGGTCGAGAACCGGCCGCCCGTCCATGATGTCTCCGGCCAATCGCTGAAAGTCTGCATCGTAGATGCAGAACTCCTTCCTGCTGTGCGGGCATTCCGTGATGCACGCAACGGCTGAGCCCATCTTCCCGGACGCTATCTGACCACGGACTCGGGTTTGCTCATGTCTGGCCACAAGTGACAAGTCTTGGGCGGGGCAAGCCGTTGAGCCTGACGGCGTGCGGTTCATAGTCATGACCCATCGAGCCGGAATGCCGGCCAGCGGGTTTGCCAGATGAGCGACTTTGCCCTGACAGAAGAACAAGTGGCCTTCCGAGACCTCGCGAGAAGATTCGCGCGGAACGAAGTGGCGCCGATCGCGGCCCACGCCGACCGAATCACCGACCCTGCCGAAGCCTGGAATGCAGTCGCCGGAGTCATCCAGAAAGGTCTGCAACTGGGTTTCGGCAAGCTCGGGATTCCGGAGCAGTACGGCGGCCTGGGCGGCGGACTCACCGAGTTGTTCATCCTGGCGGAGGAGCTGGCAGTGGCGGACTCCGGGATTGCCATGTGCATGATCAACACCGCGACACTGCCGATGATGATCGCCCTCGGAGGAACAGAAGCGCAGAGAGACAAGTGGCTTCGGCCGACCGCCGAGGACGAAACGGGCACTTATGCGTGGGCCGCCGCCGCCTCCGAGCCTACCGGCGGGAACGAGATCGTCTGTCCGGTTCCGGAGCCGCGTCTCGGAGTTCACACGCACGCAGTTCGCGATGGCGATGGCTACCGCATCACCGGGCACAAGGCGTGGACGTCGAACGCCGGCGCGGCCCAGGTTTACCTCGTGCTCGCCCGCACACGCATGGACAAGGCCAACCTCGAGGCCTGCAACTTCTTCATCTTTGAAAGGAACACGCCAGGCTTCACGGTCGGGAAGCCGGAGGACAAGCTCGGCAACCGCACCCTGAGACAGGCCGAAATCTACTTTGACGGCCTCCGGGTTCCCGAGGAAGACCGGTTGGGCGAAGAAGGCGCCGGATTGCACGCGCTGGAGTCCGTCTATCGCGGCAATGCAGTGGTCCTTGCGGGCATCTGCATCGGTATCGCCAGGGCCGCGTACAACACGGCGCTCGCTTACACGCAACAGAGGATCATCTGGGGCCAGGCGACGATAAAGCACCAGGCGGTTGCATCGAGGCTCGTGAAGATGCGTACCAGCATCGAAGCCGCCAGGGCACTGGTGGAGAAGCTGATTTGGGCCCTGGAGCACCCGCAGGCCAGTGATGGGCTCGACAAGCTCACGCGCATCGCCAAGGTCTACGCATCGGAGATGGTCGCGCAGGTTGCCAGCGACGCGATGTACTTGCTCGGCGGCTACGGCTACACGAAGGACTATCCCGTAGAGAAGCTGGTGCGTGACAGCCTCGTGTTTCGGTTCCTCGAGGGGGCCAACGAGGTGCACGAACTGTTCACCGCTTCGGAACTTCAGCCCATATAGCGCGGCAACCGTGGCAACGCCACATCGCCGCACCAACGGCCCGCGCCGTTCACGCATGCACGAACACAAGACGACTTTTCAATAGAGGTGTGTCATGGGAAAGATGAAATACGACCGCAAGAACGTCAAGAAGTGGGCCAGGGAGAATTACCGCGGGCTCGAGAATGTTCTCCTGCCGACATTCACCAGGGACCTGGCCGGCATTGACGAAAACGGCATTCGGCTCGATGTGCGCCAGACGATCAAGCACGGCTTTACGAAGACACTGATCGCCTCGGATTGTGGCACGACGATCAGCGAACTGAAGCGCGTCATAGAGACCGTCATCGACGAGGCCCAGGGAAAGATCCACACCTCGCTCTACCTGGCGTTCGACAATCGCAAGACGCAGCTGGAGATGCTCAAGTTCGGCCAGGAGGCCGGCATCGACAACGTGCTGCTGCATTACCCGGCAAGCGAGACCTTCAACAGCGAGGACGACGTCTATAACTACACCAAGATGATCAGCGAGTCCTCGGACATCGCGATCAACCTGTACGGCTCGCACAAGTACAACTTCGGCCGCTTCCATCCGAGCATGTTCTCGCCGAAGCTCGTCGCCCGCATGGCCCAGCTCGAGACGGTGGCCGGCTACAAGGAGGGAATCATCGACTTCACCCACTTCGCGGCAGTGTTCGAGCTCTGCGGCGACCAGCTGCTGCCGATGTCGCCCGTGGAAGGTTTCCACGCCGTGTTCATCGAGAAATACGGCATGCAGTGGGCCGGTGGCTTTCCGTGGGAGTTCTACCAGGATGCCGAGAGCCAGCAGATGGTAAAGAACTTCCAGACCATGACGGAAGGCAGGTTCAGGGACGCGACCGAGGTCTACTGGCGCCTGGCACCGATCCGTTACTACCTGTTCGGCAGCATCAGCAAGCAGGTGGAACTCGGAATGTACAACTACAACCAGTGGAAATATGCGCAGTGGCTGGTGGGCGGCGCGGGCGGCCACGTGCGCCAGCCCTGCATGAAGCTATACGATCACGAGAAGGAGGCCCTCAAGTTCGCCATGCGGTTCTCCGGCGTGAAGATTCGCGAAGACGCCTACCACGGGTAACTCGCGGGCCGGCGTTGGCGGCCCACTTGCTGGGCCGCCATGCCAGCCATGGCGTCATTCGACCATCGCGCGCATTTCCCTCACGATGCGACGGTACTCGTTGCCCGCCGCCGTACTCATGCCGCGTGCGCGCAGCCAGCTGTGCACGAGGCCGGTCGCACGGCTCAATACGCAGGGCACACCGGCCTCGGCGAGGCGCGTGGCGTACCGGATGCCGTCGTCGCGCAACGGATCGGTCTCCGCGACCGTGATGAAGGTGGGCGGCAGGTCTTCCAGTCGATCAGCCATCAGCGGTGCAACGCGCCAGTCGGCATTCTCTTTTCCGTGAGGAAAGTAGAGTCCTGCGAGCGCCATTGCCGTTGCGCGCTTCAGCATCGGCGCATCCGCATGCAGCAGGCATGACTCGGTGTCGAAGTCGATGCCGAGCATGGGATAGATCAGGACCTGTCCGCGCACCGCGACATCCCCTGAATCCCTCAGGGCAATTGCAACGCCCGCAGCGAGGTTTCCGCCGGAACTGTCGCCTGCAAGAACCAGCCGAGCGAGGTCGAGATCCAGATCGTCAGCCCGCGCGGCAATCGCCCGAACGGCCTGGAGACTGTCGTCGAATGCCGCCGGGAATCGATGTTCGGGAGCCAGGCGATAATCGACGCTCACCACGACGGCATCGACGTCGGCGGCAAGGTCGGCGGTCAGGCTGTCGAAGGCATCCGGATTTCCGAGCATGAAGCCACCGCCATGGAAGTACATGACGACCGGCAATCGTCCGGCGCGGGGACGGTAGATGCGGGCCGGAACCGTTCCTGCCGGGCCCGCCAGCATGACGTCTTCGGCCCTCACATTGGGCGGCTGCGGCTGGTCGAAGCAGCGCGCCAGCGCCGTGTACTTCGCCCGCATGACGTCGAGCGGCGTACTGCTCTCCATGGGCGCCGCTTCATGGATGCGGATGAATTCGGCCAGGCCAGGATCGAAGCGTGCGCCCATGGTCAGGCGCCACCGGATTCCAGGCGGTTCTCCCGGCCATCCACGACCATCGGGGTGTCCCAGGAGGTTCGAACCGCCTTGCCCTCCCATCGTGCCGTGACGAGTTCCACCCAGGCGGACGTGTAGAACGCGTCGGCTTGTGCCTTGGACTCCCAGAGGTAGATCCCGGACATCGTCTTGCCGTCTTCGGCCAGCGCGTAATACTTGCGGATCAAGCCGGGTATGCCGAGATAGGTGTGTGCCGTGGCGTTGATTCTTTTCAGGATGTCGGCGCGCGACATGCCTGCCGGTACGTTAAACGTCCACATGACTGTGTGGTACATGGAGTTCCTCTTGTCGTTATCGTCTGCCGCGCTTCAAGGGAGCCCTCCGGCCCCGGCTCCCTGCGCAGCGATGATTGAATGCTCTCACCCGGATTCGAGGAGGCAGTCTACGAAGGGCGCGCGTACGCCACTATTGCCCATGCCGCCGAAAGTTTGTCACTTTCGGCCAATGGCGATACATTCGCCCGGGACCGTCAGGCCCCTGCAGTCGAACAGCCATGGCCGAACAAGCATCGCAACGTCGTGCGATCAAGAGAAGACCGCAGGATCCAGGCGTGCGCGACCTGGGTGCGACGCCGTTCAGCTACTTCCGCATGATCGCTTACCGGTTTGGCGATACGCCTGAACGCATGCAGGCGGTGCTCGAGGGGACCGGGGTCGAGCCCGGCAGCCTCGATGATCCGCGCATTGGTTTCAATCTGTCCCAGCAGTTGCGGCAATTCGACAACGTGAGTCGACTGGCGGGATCAGACTGGGTTCTCCAGGCGCTCAAGCTCTTCAATGCCTCGAATCACGACAACCTCGGCCTTGCCATTGTCAGCGCACCGACCGTCAGGGCGGGGCTCGCTATCATCAGGGGCTACGTTCAGAAGCGGATCACCCATGTTCGAGCGCACCTGACGGAGGATTCGGACGGGGCGACACTTGTGTTCGACATTGGCTCGGGCATGACCCCGGACCAGCATCGCGCGTTCGAGGAAATATTGCTGTTCAGCGCACTTGCGATCGTCGAGACGCAACTCCCGTCGTTGCCTGAAAGCATCCGACTACTCTTCAAGTGTGCGGAGCCACGCTACTCCCAGGCACTGCGTACGCAATTGGGCGACCGATTTGTCTACGGCGCCCCGCAGACAGGGATATTTGTGCCAGCCGGATACCTGGAGGCCCGCCCCCTGCTTGCCGATCCTTCCCTGCATGCCATTGCAGTCGAACGACTCGATCAGGATGCACGGCGATCCCGGTCGGCGGCAGGCATTCGTGCAAGAGTGGAGCGGCTGCTTGCCGGCGCGCCGAACGGCCGCCTCGACGCAGAACTGATTGCGCAAAGCCTTGGCGTCTCGACCAGAAGCCTTACCCGGCGGCTGGCCGAGGTCGACACAAACCTGCGTGACCTGACCGACGCCGAGCTTCATCGCAGGGCAGCTCGATATCTCGCAGCAGGCAATTTCTCAATGGCGGAAATCAGCGATCGCCTGGGCTTCGCGGATCCGACCGGTTTCAGCCGGGCCGTCGGCCGCTGGAGATTGAAGCTTGGCGCGGACAGAAAGGCCCTGCGGCGAGGACCAGGCTGAGAAACATTCCTTGCGGCGCAAGGCTGACGCGCTTGCGCTGCGACCAAGGCCAAAGATTCTCGGCGCGAACCTACCGGTAGTTGCTGTCCCGGACGAGCGCTTCGGCCGCAGGCCTTCCTGGTGGCTGAAAATGACAATTCATAGGCGTCAGCGGCCATCGTGGCACGAGCGCACGTGCTGCAGACTTTGCCCCGCCTGATACGCCACCTGTGGCGCCACTGGATTACGGGGGAGCCGGGCAAGCCCGGTTTGCGGCCGGTACGCGATCGCCAGCGATCGCCGGTGCGCTCCATCCCTTGTTGCTGAATCGCTGATGCAGCGATCGGCGCTGCTTCAAAGTCCTGTGTTCGAGATCTGCTCAGGGGAACCAATCAATGCCGATTCAGCATCTGCCATTTCGCCTGGGTGCGCTGGGTGTGATGGCCCTCGGATTTCAGGGGACGTCGTGGTCGGCGACGATATCGGGGACGGTCACGGCGAGCGACGGACGCCCGGTTTCAGGAGCCCTCCTCACCGTCTTCAACGAACAGCGAAGCCGCAAGGAAACGGTCTACACCGCCCCCGACGGAAGCTACGTCAATACCGTGGATTTCTCTGGAACGGTGACCGTGCGCGCCCGGCTGCCCTATTTCGAGGACGTCACCAGGGACGTACTGCTGGCTGACGACAAGCCAGCGAGCGCCGACTTCGTGCTGAGCAAGATCACCGACCCGCAGACGCTGTCGGACACGCTGACTGCATCCGCGCACCTGACCAGGGTGCAGTGGAAGGATCCGGTGATGCGCGATGCATTCGTGAACAATTGCAACTCCTGCCATCAGCTCGGCAACGCCACGACCCGCATCCAGCGTGACGAGGCGGGCTGGACGGCCACCATCCAGAAGATGGAGTTCTTCGCGGTGCTCACCAATGCCCAGCAGAAGGGCATCGCCAAGGCCCTTACGGCGGGCATGGACGGCAAGCCGGTGCGCGCGATCCAGACCTATGACGTCGGCCCGCAGCTGCGGAATGCCAAGGTTCATGAATGGCTGGTCGGCGACGGGGTTTCGTTCATTCACGACGCCATCGTCGGCCAGGATGGAAAGCTGTACGGGTCCGACGAAGGCCACGACGTCATCTGGGTGCTGGACCGCACCACCCACAAGATCGAGAAGTATCCCGAGCCGGACATCGATCTGCCGAAGGGCGGCTTGTTTTCAGGAATGCCGTTTCCGATCGGTTCATTCGAAGGCAAGCATGGCCCTCACAGCATGGCCCAGACCTCCGACGGCCTGATCTGGATCACGAACGCCCTTTCTTCGACGCTGATGTCCTTCAACCCGAAGACCAAGGCATTCAAGACGTATGAAGTCGGGCGCACGCACCTGTATCCGCACACGATCCGCGTCGACAAGAAGGATGTCATCTGGTTCACCTGCATGGTCTCCAACGAAGTCGTGCGCTTCGACCCCAGGACCGAGAAGTTCACGGTCATCGGCCTGCCGCACAATGGCTTCTGGCGCGCAATGGCAGACATCTTCACGCCCTACGCCTTGAAGATCGCCGCGTGGTTTCCCGGCCACAACCTGCACAACGAGCTCGGGGCGCACAAGCGGTTCGGGGTCGACCACAAGCAGATCATGAACGCCCCCTACGGCATCGACATCAATCCGGTCGACGGGTCGGTCTGGTACGGCAAGGTCTACGCCGACAAGATCGGCCGCGTCGACCCCGTCACGCTCGAGGTCGTCGAGTACGACACGCCTTTGAAGGGTCCGCGCCGGCCGCGCTTCGACAGGAACGGGATCCTCTGGATTCCGGCCTTCGGTGACAGCGGCCTGATGGCGTTCAATCCGAAGACGGCCGCATTTCAGACCTACAAGCTGCCCGTGCTGGCGCCCAATGAATACGAAGTGCCTTACGCACTGAACGTGCACCCGAAGACCGGCAATATCTGGATCACGTCGAACATGTCCGACCGAAGCTTCATCTTTGATCCGAAGTCGAATTCGTTCTCGACCTACCCCAGCCCGACCCGCGTGACCTGGATGCGTGACTGGGAGTTCACGAAAGACGGCCAGGGGTGTTCCAGCAACTCGAACCTGCCGGCGTATGCAATCGAGGACGGCGTCGACAGTTTCGTCTGCATCGACCTCGACGGCGGGGCGCGCGATCGACAGCAGGCTGGACGCAAATGATCGCCACCTGGCGAGTCCCGAGTCGACCCGTCCCAGGTGAAGGAACGCCAGTCCTTGTTCAATCAATATTCAGCGAGAAGATGACATGAACGCGATCAGCGACAATGCATTGAAGGCCCTCGTCGGCGAAATTGATTTCGACCCCGACCAGCTGCGCCAGAAATACCGGCAGGAGCGTGACCGCCGTATTCCCAAGACCAACCAGAATCAATGGGTGGAAGTGAAGGGAGACTTTGCCCACTACGTGGACGATCCGTACGTCACCCCAGGTTTCACCCGCGATGCGCTGACAGAAGACGTCGAAGTCCTGATCGTCGGGGGCGGCTTTGGCGGCCTGATCATGGGCGCCCACCTGCGCAAGGCCGGCGTCGAGAACATCCGCATCATCGAGAAGGCCGGCGACTTCGGCGGCACCTGGTACTGGAACCGCTACCCCGGTGCCCAGTGCGACATCGACTCATACATCTACATGCCGCTGCTCGAGGAAACCGGCTACATGCCGACCGAGAAGTACGCAATGGCGCCGGAGATCTATGAGCACGCCCAGCGCATCGGTCGGCATTTTGACCTTTATCGCGCCGCCTCCTTCCAGACGCAGATCAAGGACATGCGGTGGGACGAAAGCGCTCACCGCTGGATCGTGCGTACCGATCGCCACGATACATTCCGCGCGCGGTACGTTGTGACCTCGAGCGGCCCGATGAGCCGCCCCAAGCTGCCGGGCATCCCGGGAATCGACTCGTACAATGGGCACAGCTTCCACACCAGCCGCTGGGATTACCAGTACACCGGCGGCACGAACGCCGGCAATCTCTCCAGGCTCAAGGACAAGCGCGTCGCGATCATCGGCACGGGCGCCACGTCACTGCAGGTCGTTCCGCACCTCGGCGAGGCTGCCAAGCACCTGTACGTCTTCCAGCGCACACCGACCTCCGTCGACGCGCGGAACAACCGGCCGACGGATCCGGAGTGGGTCAAGACCCTGACGCCTGGCTGGCAACGCCGCCGCATGGATAACTTCAACGCGCTCGTCAATGGCGGTTTCGCGGAGGTCGATGAGATCAACGATGGCTGGACCACGCTTTCCCGGGCGCTTGGCCCGCTGTTCAGCCGCGCTGCTAGCGGGCCTGTGGATCCCGCGGTCATGGACCTCGTCTTTGAGATTCTCGATTTCAAGGACATGAACCGCATTCGTGCGCGCACCGACGAGATCGTCAAGGATCCTGCCACGGCCGACAAGCTGAAGGCCTGGTACCGCAAGCTCTGCAAGCGCCCCGGCTTTCACGACACTTACCTGCAGACCTTCAACCGCCCGAACGTCACGCTGGTTGACACCGAGGGGCGCGGCGTCGATCGCATCACGGAGCGCGGGCTCGTGTTCAACGGCGTCGAGTACGAGGTCGACTGCATCATCTTCGCCACTGGATTCGAGATCGGCACGGCCTTTACCCGGCGTGTGGGCTACGAAACCTACGGGCGCAATGGCGCGACCCTGAGCGAGTACTGGAAGGGCGGCATGCGCACGCTGCATGGCTTCTACTGCCACGGCTTCCCCAACATGTTCCACCTGGGGTACACGCAGAACGCGATTTCCCCGAACTTCGTCCACGTTCTCTCCGACCAGGCCATACACATCAGTGAAGTGCTGACTGAAGCGAAGTCACGCAACGCGACGGTCATCGAGCCGACAGTCGAGGCAGAGGCCGCGTGGGTGCAGACCATACGGGAAAAGGCCGTCGACAAGATGAAGTTCGTCGAGGAATGCACGCCCGGCTACTACAACGCCGATGGCCGCAAGGGCAGTGGCGAAGGATTCTTCGACCAGCAGTACGGCCCCGGCCCCATCGAGTGCTTTGCCTTGATCGAGGCATGGCGCAGGAACGGCATGGTCGGACTTGAGATGCGCTAACCAGGAACGAGCGCTGTGCCATGAGTTGGCGTGCGCAAATGCGGCGCGGTTCTAGAGGTCGTTGACGGCTCGGGTCAGCACCCACACGCACGCGGTGTCTTTCTGCAGCATCTGGCCAAGCGCCAAATGGAGACGCCCCCGCTACTGCCAGTAGCGGGGGTGTCTTCTTCCGGAAATGTGGTTGCGGGGGCCCGCTACCGATTCCGGCAGTTCAGTCGGGCCATCCACAAATTACCGAAATGTCCGCGAGCTGGCGCTTCAATGCCACGCCGCCTGATCCGGGTGACACCGGTCGCCCACTCATGCGGCCGCTCGCGACCCTCTGCGGTCATTGGCCTTTGTGGCATGAACGTTTCTTATAGCCACACTCACGATTCTCACGTGGCTGAAAGTGACAAGTTATCGGCGCACTCGGCTCTCGAATCCGAAACCCAGGCATCACACAATGGCTCCCAAGAAAGTCAAAGTGTTGCGCATCCAATCACGGCAGTCTGGTTCGATTTGAAGTGGCCGCCGGGGGCGGCCGACGGAGTAAGACCGCAACACATCCAGCCGGTCACTCGGTCCATAGACCCATTGACTACCGTACAAGCACACGCTCAGGAGTAGCCCGAAATGAATCGTGATCAAGTAATGCGCCCCACTCTCGTTGTCGGGGCGATCTTCAACCTCGTCGCCGCGGCCATTTTTCTATTTCCGGACTCGCTAGGCAGCATGGCCGACCTTCCTCGATCCGGATCCGTATTTCATTCTTGGCTGATCGCAGTGTTCATTGTCATCTTCGCCGGAGTCTATCTCTGGCTGTCTCGGCAAACGGTCATTGATCGACAGATGATTGTCCTGGCGGTCGTTGGAAAAATTGGTGTTTTCCTCGTATCGGTGGCCTGCCTGCTTCTCGGAAAACTGTCACTCAAGGCATTCGCACCGGCGGCCGGTGATTTTTTCTTTGTGCTGCTTTTTCTCTGGTGGCTGCGCGCCGCCGCACCCGAATGACACAACCGGCACTTGGCCTCTCTGCTTTCTTTCAATGTGGCCAATCTGGTCCCATCGAGTCCTTTCAAGAGCACAAAGACATGACACCAACACTTCCCCTGTATGGCTCCGTCCTGATCTACGGCGCCAGTGGCCATACCGCTGAACTCATCATCGAACGGGCACTGTCTGAAGGCGCCTGCCCGATTTTGGCCGACAGCCGAAGTTGCTGAGTGTCCGCTTCCCCACATCGCCGAGGAACGATCATGCACCCGTGGCCGAAAGCGGCCCCTCTAGGGCCGAGATCGACCCGAAGCGGCCGGTCAAGGGACTCTGGGATAGACTGAGCGCGACTGACCCTTAGCGGACGCCGAGGAACAATATGAGGAAGTGGGTTTTGCTAGTGCCGGCAATCCTGACGCTGGGTTGCGCGGTTGAGTTGACTAAAGACGGTTCGTCCGTGCGAACCGTAAATGACACGTCGAACTGTCAGTTTCTCGGCACGGTGACTGGCTTCCATCAAGGGGGCGGTAGCATTCCGCGCAATACGGAAGGCGCCATGAACGATTTGCGTAATAAGGCCGCACAGATGGGCGCCAATGCGCTAAAGATCAACGACGTTGATACCACACCCCAAGGGACAACGGCGCTTGGAGAAGCGCTTATCTGTAGGGCCGAATAGGAACGCGCGCTTTCGGCCGCAATTGCGCCTACGCGAACGTCCGCTCTTCCTCTGCCTTAGGGCATACCTCCGAATCCGCGCCCGACAGCAGACGGTCAACGGCGAAAAACGACCCACTGCGGACGGTCGTACCCCGCGGAGGGGGAGGGGGACGGGGACGCAGCAACTAGGCCTATGCACTCAATGCAGCCCGAGCTCCTGAGCCAGCCAATCCGCACCGTAGACGTCGGTCAGCGCCACCCGAATGATCGCCGGGTGCACGGCAACGGCCCGATTCTTCTCCGAGTCGAACCAGTAGGTGCCCGAGATCGAGTGAATGTTGCCGTCAAAGATGAGACCGACCATCTCACCTTTTGCATTCACGAGCGGGCTACCAGAATTGCCTCCGACGATGTCGTTATTCGTTGAGAGATTGAATGGCGTCCGCGGGTCGAGCCGGTCGCGAGCCTGGAGCCAACGCTCGGGAAGCTGGAACGGTTCGGCGCCGGTGTGCCGCTCATACGCGCGGCCGAGATACGTGAACGGAGCGACCGGCTGCCCCGCTTCGACCCAACCCTGCACTGTTCCGTAGTTGAGACGCAGCGTGAACGTCGCATCCGGGTAGACGCTGGTTCCATACGCCGCGAACCGTGCAGCGGCGATGCGCTCGG
>Ga0208980_10000522_pt1 | contig 21802 bp, 14 predicted proteins | sample WetSurMetagenome_3_FD_187993 | JGI IMG/M metagenome (GOLD analysis project Ga0208980, IMG submission 187993) | Wetland microbial communities from Twitchell Island in the Sacramento Delta, sample from surface sediment Aug2011 Site A1 Bulk (version 2) | ecosystem: Environmental > Aquatic > Marine... | reverse complement strand
CGAAGAGACCTTATCGGCTGCTGGCGAAACTGCCACCGCCCCGGATCATACAGGTGTGCCGGATTCAAGCGACGGACCGGCCGGCCGAATCAAGCTGCCCACCGGGAGCTTAACCGTGGTAGAACTCACCGCGGTGCTGAACAACCTCCCCTTTGACGTCACCTTTGTCGATGCGGAGGACACGGTACGCTATTACTCTGAGGGCCGCGAGCGCATCTTCGAGCGCAACCTCGCTGTGCTCGGTCGCAAGGTGCAGCTCTGCCATCCCCCAGCCTCGATGCACATCGTCCAGCAGATCCTCGACGATTTCCGCAGCGGGCGCCAGAATCGCGCGCCGTTCTGGATCAACATGGGCGGAAAATTCATCCACATCGAGTATTTTGCACTGCGCGATGCCGCAGGCAAGTATTTGGGCACTCTCGAGGTGACCCAGGATCTTACTGAAAAACGGCAGTTGACCGGCGATCAACGCCTGCTGTCTTATGCCAAATAGCGATAGGGCCGGGAAGTGCTTTTTGCCCCGGCCGTTAGCAAATCAAGTCTTGACGCAGGCGGAGGAAACCCTGTCCGCCTCTCAAAGGAGTTCCGAATGAACCTGACCATTACCCCCGAAACCAAGCTGCACGACCTGCTCGAGGCCTATCCCCAGCTTGAGGAGAAGCTGCTTTCCATGTCACCCCAATTCGCCAAGCTGCGCGACCCCGCCTTGCGCGCCACCGTTGCCAGTGTGGCGACCCTGCGCCAGGTGGCCGAGGTGGGCGGATTGTCCCTGGCCGAAGTGATCAACACCTTGCGCGCCTCAGTAGGCCAGGAATGCGCCAACTTTGGCGGCCCCGCTGATTCTGCAGAGAGACCCGATTGGTTCACCGCTGAAAAGATTATGATGCGCCTCGACGCCCGCCCCATGCTGGCTGCCGGAGAGCATCCCCTCAATCAGGTCCTGCGAGAAATCCAAAACCTTAAGCCGGGCGAGATCTATGAGCTGACCACACCTTTTTTGCCAGCCCCGCTGCTCGATGTGGTGAAAAAGAAGGGCCTTGCAGTTTGGAGTCTACGGGAGGAGGCAGATCTGTTCCGGAATTACTTCTGCATAGAGTAAGGGACTTTCTGCGGGCTAAAATGCCTGGCCAATACTGAAGAAAAAAGCACCCGCGCTTTCCCCGGAACGCCGATCGAGCTTGAAACCATAATCAAAGCGCAGCATCAGCGAAGGTGTACGAAGGCGGAGCCCGAAGCCTGCGGTCTTTCTCAATTCCGAAAAACTGAAATCGCTGGCGAGTGGAAAAACATTTCCGAGATCGACGAATCCGACCGCATCGAAGATTGAGAGCATGGGAAAGCGCAACTCATTGTTGAGGACCAGCATTGCATTTCCACCCAGGGGATTGCCGTACTGATCCAAAGGCCCCAAGGTATCCTGCTTGAATCCGCGAACGGTTGTCCCGCCGCCCGCGTAAAACCGCTCAGTCGGAATCACCTGATCAGTGGTGAGGCCTTTGATCAATCCAAGACGAATACCGGTTGCGTAAATAAAGCGCGGCTTCTTCGCGTCCTCTTGATACGGCACATACCCGGGCTTGAAAAGCGGAAAATACTTGAAATACTGGCCGAACACACGGCTATACCCGTAGGTACTTCCAAGAAACTTGGGTGCGTATTCAACAGCAACAGACGTGAACGATCCATTGGTCGGATCTAGAAAGTCATTGCGGGTGCTTCTTGTCAAGGAAAAGGTCAGCGGAGATACGATCGCTTGCGGAGGATTTGGAGCGCGCTGATCGGAGTACCATGAATCAACATTCTCAAAGCGATAGCCGTAGGATACGACGAATTTCTTTGTCAGATTGATTTCCTGCTGCAGTGTGAAACCGATTCTCTCGGCGCTCAGTCCCTCGTAATAATCCTTCTCATTCCGGTAAAAGACAGTACCCGTTGTGGGCCTTGGGCGTCCGAACCATAAGGGCTGGCTGTAATACATGCGGACTTCTTGCAGGTCGGCATCATAGCGCGATCGCAGACCTATGACACGGGCGCCGCCCAGCAGGTTCCGTTTCTCGATCTCCGCGATAAACCCGGGCCCCCCTCCCGAGTCGTAGTATCCGCCATACAGGAATTTGAATGGAGCTACTTCCTGCACTTTCACCACAACGTCCACTTTCTCCGTGCCGGCGTCACCGGAGGGAGCACTCTTGTCCGGTACTGCCACTATGTCCACTTGCGAAAACGCGCCTGTGTTGTACAGATTTCTAATTGATCGGTTGGTCTCTGGAATATCCTGTGGCGCGCCCACGGCCATATGAAGCTGCCCGTTGATGTATTTCTCGCTGATGCGGTCTTCGCCTTCCACTTTCACGGACTCGATGATGCTCCTGACACCTTCCTTGATAACGAAAGCCAGATCGACCGATCCTAGTTTATCGTCGAGGACGGGCGCCGGCGTGATTTCCGGATTCCGATAGCCCCTTTTCCCATACATCTCGGCAATTGCTGTCGTGGTTTTTTGCAGTTGATCCGGATCCAAGACCGACCCTTCTTTTAGGGGCAGACCTTTCTTCAGTTCGTCCGTTGTTAAGGCTTTGTTGCCCTGGAAATCCAGCGAGCGGATTCGAGTTTGCGGTCCTTCGCTTATTTGAAAAACGTTCTTTGCGGTTTCCCCGTTTTCTGTCGCTTCGAACCGCGGCCCGCTTACCGTGGCCAGATAATAACCTTTTTGCCTGTAGTAGGCGGTTACATCTTCAATAACACTTTCGGGGCGGGAGCTGGCCTGATCGGCAGTCTTGCGCTGCTTGAGCCGCACGGCTATTGATTCTGCGTGCTCTGCCGCGGCGCCCTCAAAGCCGATCCCAACTTGCTTGTAGTGAACGCCCGTCTGCAGTTCGAAAGACACGCGTTTCTCGTCGGGAGACAGTTCGTCGATCCGGCTTGCGATATTCGCCTTCGGGTAGCCGCGTTTGGCAAGGTGCGCACGCAGTATTTGCTCGGCATCCTCGGTTCGCTGCCTATCTGAGATGCCCTCCTGCCATGATTGGCGCACCTGCTTGTCGATTGATCCGGGGATCTCCGCCCCCTCGTACTCGATTCTCACTATTGTGCCGGCTTCAATCTGCACAGTCAGGTTGACCTGCTGATCCCGATCCTCACGATCCAGATAGACGCGGGCCGATAAATGCCCCTGCTTGGCGTAGAATTTTTGCAGGCTCTCAACACCCTTGCGTGATTTGGCGAAGTTGAATTTGCTGCCGGGGGAAATTTTGAATTCACGTGCCAGCCTGGATGTCTCAAATTTCGGATTTCCGCTGAACTCCACCTTCCCGACCCTCAGCGTTCGCGACGCCGCGGAAGATGTTTCGCTCAATTCGGACTTCCGGCCCCCAAAGCGGAAGTCCTGTTGAAAGTCGGTGCGATATGTGTTGTCGCTCTGCATGACGGCTCGTGCTGTAAAGCGGCGGTTGAAATCATATTCGGCATACCAGATTTGATCGGCGCTGTTGACCAGGTTCATGGAGTAAACCAACTGGAGCGACTCGCTCAAATCCTGGCCGATCGTAAGGCGTGCGCCGGGATCCGACTCTTCTGAAATGAGGCTTGGCTGTATCATGACCTGGCTGACGCCGAATCTGCGACGCATCCGGGCGGTGAGGTCGGCATTCAGAGCGCCGCTGACAAGTGACATCTTTTCGGCCTGAGCCGGATCCACCCGGCCGCCCGAGGATTCCGACTGCGGCTTGCCTGTAAGCAGCAGGGCTATAATATCGTTCTGAGACAGCGGCGGGTCCGACGTATATGTTGCGGCGATCTCGCTACCGGTACCCGAGAGTCTGAGCGACACCTGGTATTCGTTCACCTGGGAGGTGGCAACAAGATCATAGACAGGGTCTATTCGAGCTTCATTGGCGAAACTGACTACTCCCCGTTCGATATAGTAAGTCCGGCCCCCAAAATAGACCTTGCCTCCCCGATCCAGGGATATCGTACCAACCATGCCCGGGCGTGCCGGATCGCCTACCAGGCGCATATCAGCCCGAGCTGAAAGTTTGGCCAGGTTATTGTTGATAGCAACCGGCTGCACGGTTTTTATTTTTATATCATAGCGGACCTTCAAACCAAACACTTGCACGAAGCCACTGCGAGAATCGGCTTTGCCTATCAGGTCCGTCGTGCCTATGTTGGAAAAATCAAACTGCTCGACGTACGATCCTTCACGGATATCCACTTCTCCGCCGACGACAATATCCGATTCTCCATTGCGAACCTGGATCCGGAGGTTGGACGAAGTTTTCATGCCTTTCGGATACTCGAGAAAGACACCCTGTCCGCTCAGGTCAACGTTTGCGGTTTGCAGTTTTCCCTGCCGGAAGGATGCTCCACCGCTTCCATTTATGCGGCCGCCATTGAACACTCCCTCCAGTTTCCGAATCTCGAATCGGCCTGCGTCCAGCTCGACCCTGAGATTCAGGTCCTCGATTAGAAGCCGCGGCTGTGTAATGCCGATGCTTCCTCTATCCATCTCCAGAAAACCGGAGAGCAATGGATCGCGCACGGTGCCGAGTAATCTCAGATCCATCTGCAATGAACCTTTGCCGGAAGCCAAAGAGCTCAGAAGAGAGCAAATGGCTGCGTCCGCCTTGCCTGATATGTGGAAATCCAGAGGATATTCACCTGTCAGCCCTACCGTGCCGCCAAGCTGCAACTCTCCTTGCGGACCGGTCCAGTGCCACTGATCGATGTGGAGCCGGCCATCTTCCATTGTGAATGTCGACGGTTCCACCTGCTCGATTGAGAACGAACCTTGTTGCAGTATGGCTTTGGTCAACTCCAGCCGGGCAGTGATCGCGTCAACTGTAGGCCGGGGTGATTCCCCCGTTATTTTGGCGCTGAAGGTGCCAACCGGGTTTTCAGGTTGTGCGGCCAGTGAGAGAGGCACTTCTTCTGCAGTAATGGAAAAACGCGCGGGTTGGAGGGACGTGACCTTTTGCGCATCGGATGCGGGTGCATCAAATGCGGGCACCAAAAAGTCCGCCGGGATTTCGGCGGATGCGCGGATTGCTCCCTTTCCGATCCTCGCGCTCAGAGGGTCGATCGATATCCTGCTGTCGCTCAACCTGACAGTTGCATTCAGCTCCTCCAGTGCCTCGGGAAACGCAGCACTGTGCAGGTACCCGCCTTCGATCGCCAGGATCGCGCTTCGTGTGAGGCTTCGCCAGTTGCCGCGGACCTCGGCATCCAGTGTCGCTTTCCCGCGGGCGTCGATCGCATTCTCCTGCGAAAAGAGTGAAGCGATGGAATTCAGACCGATATCCCCTGTCAGAGAAATCTTCCCCGGCTCGCCATCGCCATTCATGGGCATATCCGCGGAGGCGTGAAGCTTGATTCCTTCGGATATAAAGATCGCCGGACGCAGAAGTAGCCTTTGGTCGGCATAGCGGACTTCGAGGGGTTCCTCGCTGCCAATCTTTTTGTTCCCGATTTCCAGCTGAAAGTCTTTTAGCAGCGCTGAAGCTTCTTGAATGTGCAACGGGCGAAGAGAACCCTCTCCCTGCGCGACGACCGCTGAAGTGACTGCGGCCTCCTGCTTGCCGATCGTGAAGGAATATGGAATTTTGGCAGCCGTCAGATTAAAGCGAATCGGAAAAGTGCCCTCCGTCGCAATGTCCGCAGCGGCCGTAATTCCGAGGGCTTCGTCCTCCACGCTCAACCTTGCCTGGTGGTCGGAAAGCTGCAGGACTCCGCGCAGGTTTCCCACTCTTTCACCGGCGATCTGCAGATCTTTGCAATCCGCCTCAGCATGGATTGTGGGATTGTCGAGATTGCCCTTCCCATCGGCGTTCAGGCTCAATACTCCCATCACCGGAGTATTCGTGAGCCTGCTTGGATTGACAGCCTGCAGGTTTTCGGCCGCTAGGTTGAACTCGTATTCGCGTGAGTCGAAGTTCACCACCGCATGAGCTTCCAACATGCCCTCAATGCCCGGCTGAGGTTTGTTCAGCTTCAGCCTGGTCAGCGTCAGTCTCCGGTCATGCCATTCTGCCTCAGCATCCAGTTTGCCCAAAGGTTCTCCATAGGCCTCGATTTCATGAGCCTCGATCACAATACTCACCTGCGGGTGAGAGCGCGTACCCGTTACCGCCACCTTCGCGCTCGCTGTGGCATGAACATCCGCATCCAGCTCCAACCCCAGGAGGGTTTCAGCGATGGAAACCTGATCTATAGCAGCCTCGATATGCAGCGGAGAGTAATCCGAGGCAAGACCGATTTCACCTGAAGCAGTAGCTGCCTGGCCATTCCAGTCGAGGCGCACCTGTCTGATAAAAATTCGGTTTGAACCATATTCTCCCTGCAGGTGCAGCCCCGCACCTGCAATCCTGCCTGCCGAGAGATCGGTGCCCTCGAGATCGATGGATGCATGCGGATCCTGCAGGTTCCCGGAGAGCGCGGCGCGCAACTCGGCGCTGCCATCAACAGGAAATGGAAGCAATGAATCCGCGGGCTTGCCGACGGCCGCTTCCAGATTGTGGATCAGTTGGTTGAGGCTTCCGATGCTTCCACTCAGTTCCCCCGCAAGTGAACGATCTGCGATGCCGACATCCAGGAATCCTTGCAGGTTTGCGCCATACCCCGATAGTGAATCCAGACCAAGGTGAACCTGCTGCTCCCTCAATTGCCCCGTCAACCGGGCTTTAATTTCGGGGACAAGACGCTTACCGCTGCTGGAGCTGAAGGCGACTTTGACTGCGGCAGCCATGTCTGCTTTCTTCCACTGGCTTCCCGGACAGGAAATCGTCAATTGGGCGGATGCTTCGCCACGGGGTGGCGCACGCCAACCCAGGGCGATGCCGATTCTGCGCAGGTTCACGGCCTGTGCTTCGGCATGGATTGTGCTTTGTCCTTGCCCGGAAAGCGAGAGCAGCCCGCTGGCCTGGATTTGCTCCGCATTCATTTTTGTTGTGAGTTTCTTCAGCTCCAGCATTCCCGTGGCTGATTCAAAGCGTCCCTCTGCAGCAAATGAATCCCACTGCAACCGGCCAAGCTTCAACTGATCGCTGCGCAGTTCCCCCTCCGCTATCAGTCGCTCAAGGTTTCCGGAGACATTCAATGTTGCCTGAACCCGTCCTGCAAGCGGCTCCTCCAAACCCAACCAATGAGAAACCATGGAGGCCTCGATGCCCGCATGCGCCAAGACATTGAGCCGTGGCGACTCCGGATCCTGCAATGTACCGTCGGCCTTTATCTCAATGCCTTCCCCAGCCATGTCCAGAGATTGCAGTTTCATTGCCTGATCCTGAAGCAGAACGCTGAGTGTCAGATTAGCTACCGGAATCTCCCTGCCACCCCAGCTCACCTTCCCGCGTTCCAGCAGGCTATAAATGATCTCCTGATCACCGGTTGCCGGATTTGTAGAGCCACTGACAGTTCCTGCAGGGAGTTGAGCTGAGAAGCCCGCTTGCTCATCATGATAGGAGAGGGATAGATCCGCGATCTTAAGCTCATCGACGGGCAAAAGCATCTGCTTGCGGCCTGAGGTTTCCGGCAGGATGCCACTGAAATTCGTGCTCTCATCCTTCCTGACTGTCGCATACAACTGCAGCCGGTCAATCTCGAGGGAGTGCGCCCTTACTGAGCCGGCCATCAGGTCGCGGAATCGAAAGCTGAGACGGACGCGTTCGGCAGTAAGTAATGAAGGCATTCCGTTGGAGGCGGAATTTCCAAGGGAAACTTTCTCCAAAAGGAGCCACTGGGAAATCAGGTTATAGTCCAGGCTCCGGGCCTGAAGGACGATTCCTCTAGATTGGCCCAGGTATGAGCAAAGCTGCGCAAGCGCTGCTCTGCGCACCGGCGGAGTGTGAAGGAGTCCGATTAGGATAACTGGCAGAGCTATTGCAACAACAGCAATCCGAAATAGCCACGATTTCATCATGACATATTCACTGCGGAAATGTGAGGCGTGCAGTGATTTCTTGGTATTTTGGGACTTATAGACCGCCGTGTCAAGGGGCAGACGGTGAGCCGCGTTTGCCTTGGACGCATGGAGACGGATTGTTCACTGCCTATTCTCAGGCTCACCGCCTGAACAAGCCGGAACTAAAATAAACCGCCCAAGAAAGCTTATTAACATCGACCTCAAACATGGTCTTTTTCCGCGCGCGTCTGCGGTTACCCGATTCCAAAGTCGCCCGAACGTCCATCCCTCGACTACTTCATTTTCATTGCCGGCGCTGACCCGGGCACTGCATACCGAAGGTTTAAAAGGATCATATTGGTGTTTGCATTTGCAGGATGTCCAGCTACAAGGGTCCACGGACTTCGAATCAGATAGGAGTATTGACCCATCAATGAAAGTGCTCCATATCGAGCATCCTTCCAGAATGTCTGTGTGAAACCGAACGTGGCCTCCTGAATTGATTTGTTCTGGCTGTTTGGTGAATCAGGATAGCCATAGCCCACATATCTGCCAGTGGCAGAATCAATGGCAGTATTTCTACTGATGTAGATACCCCCATAGTAAGCATACAGGAGGGTGTTATTGTGCGTATATTCGAATCCTGAGACGGTCGAGGCAGAATGCACCGGCGAGAGACTGCCATCGCTTCTTACAACGAGATCAGGCGCCTGTCCGAAAATATAGCGCCCGCCACCATTGCTCCAGAAGTTGTTAGTTACGAAACGGAATCCCTTGGATATTTCGATGTTCAGGTTAGCCTGTCCACCTATGCCTTGGGTGCTGAAAGATTGACTGCTTAGAGAATTCCACACTTTGAACGTCCGAACCATGCCGCCCAGCTCAAAGTGCAGTCCATGTCCATTGGGCAGGTTTGAGTCGAAAGTAATCTTACCTATGATATCCGGGTGCAAGCCCGGCACGCTGAGTGTTGTTACACCATTGTTAAGTTGGGAAGCATAAGCTGTCACAAGCGCGCTCGGTAGCGTGATAGAACCGCCGCCTGCCGAACCACCTATGTACTGCTCAGGACTTTCAAAAGAAATTCCCATCGCGACAGAATCACTCGGGTGATACACCAGGCGGAACTGCGGATTCCGGCTCCATGTAAGCCCTGGCTGATAATTTACATCGATAACTTGGGTGTAAAAGAGGTCCCCCGGCAGTGGCGAGATGCCTTTTCGTCCCGGCGTAATCATGCTCCATGACTGGCCACCCAGAAACTCCCATTTGTCTTTCCGTACATCCACCCAATACAAACGCAGGCGGAAAGTATCGGAGTTGCTGCTTACGGCTGCATTCGCGGGCACAAACCCGAGGAAGTCAGATTCCCAATAACCAAGAACATGCGTGTCCTTGACATTCACATCTACACGGGAGCCAATACGTGAATTTTGTCCGCTCATCCTGAATTCAGTGAGATTTCCCTGTGTCGTGTTTTTATACGGAATGCTGCCGAAATTGGTGCCGATCCCGCTTCCAGGGGCAGTGCTTCGAAATACGCTTGTTAAATCCATGAAGCCGACTGGCGTGATATATGCGGTTCCAATTTGGAATGACAGGGGTTGACGTTCTTGAGTTTCTGGCTTCTCCACGCTCGGTGCAACGGGCTGTGACGAGGCAATTGCGGGAATTATTGGCATTGTGCTTGCCACTTCCCCAAGTCTCCCTGTGCTCTGCGAATGGGCAGCACTCGCAACTGGCTGCTCCATGAGATCATTTGATGCGTCTGCCGTACCGGCAGAGTTCAAATGTCCCTTCAAGATCAGCTGAAGTGTTTCTATCTGCCTTTGTTGTTCTGTGATATGCGCTTGTTGCAGGCTTATCTGGCGCTTGAGTTCGTCTATTTCATCGCGGATCCCTGATGAGGTTGCGCTGGTCTCCTCTGATCGCACCTCCTGGCCATCACGGGCCGTCGCTCGATCCACTCCGGATGCCGCCGTTAAGGTTGCTATTAGAGCAAAGCAAGTTGCTCCGACAAGATATTTTAGTCTCCAAGCGAGAAAGCTTTTCATCCGTTGCCCCCATGGTTAGTCTTGCCGTTTCGCCCATCACGCGAACTATCGCAAGGGTTGAAGGTTCATGAGTATTCGGAAATTTAATGGGTTATTAAATGCATCTGATCGAATGCAACTTAGGAGGTCTTATCCTGGTTTCCACTCAAAATTGCGGTTTGTTTTGCCTATCAACAGACCGATGCTTATTTATTGACAGTACTCAACCTGATCACTGCGGCGGCAGCGCTGAACTTCACCGCGTCATTGTCGTCGTCGAGAAGTGGAACGACTGCCTTTAGCAGCGAACGGTCCCCGCGTCTCGCGATCGCGTCGACGACTGCGGCCCGCACAATCCACTTCGAGTCTGCGGTTGACTTTGACAAGGCCTCGCCACTCTTTGGATCCGGATCCTTCGCAAGCTTCGTTGCGGCCGCTGCGCGGATCGGGGACGCATCATCCTTGGTCACCGCCTTGAATACTCCGTACCCGGCGCCTGCAAATGGAATGAATCCAATCCCAACCTCGAATCCCATTTGCGCCATCGCCTTCGGATCCTTGAGCATCTTCATCTGCGATTCCACGAGCCCCTCGCCGGTCTTCCGTTCCCCCAAGAGAACGGCATAATAGACCTGATAAGCGGCTGGATCCCCCAGGCGGAACAGGGCGTCGGTGGCCGCAAAGACGACACCTGCGTCCTGATCCTCCTTCACCCTCTGCTGCAGCTTCGAGGCCGACCCTTTGGCGCCCATCTGTCCCAGTGCTGAAGCAGCTGCAATGCGCACTTCGGGCTTTTCATCAATCAGAGCCTTCTCTGCCATCTGCTGCCCAGTCTGATTCTGGACCAGCAGCGCCATCGCGCGGAAGGTCTGGACTCTTTTTTCGGTGTCTTTGTCGGCAGCGCCTTGTTTCAGGATATTCCAGGCTTTAACGACTGGCTCCTGTGCATACCCAAGAAGGGATGAAAACACCAAAAATAATAGAGTTGTGAACAGTTGTCTGAAGCGCATAATCGTTTCCCTCTCACCGGCAGGTCGCAAGACAGGAAGGCATTGGACTGCGTTCCCCCGCGCGAGCCTTGATTAACATATCATGTTCCCCGTAATCTCGTGTCGATCCCAAAGGACGGTCTCTGATCTGCTCCTTAATCGTAAAAATCCGAAAACCGGCAAACCTATTTTCCGTATCGCTTTATCAAATGTTTAATTAAATGCTCTTCAAGGGTCCTGTTTTTGCGCGCGGCGGCCTTGGCAATTTTGTCGTAAAGGTCTCTCTTAAGTGTAAGTGAGATCTGTCTCACATTCTTCCCGACATCACTGGTGGAAGCCCTTTTTGCGGTGGGCCGCCTGGGTGATGCAGCAGTCAAATTATCGGATGCCGCCCCGGATGCCGCCGGAGATGCTGCTGAGGCAAACTGAAGCGCCATTTTTTCGTCGATCGTCGGCTTCAGGATGATCGGGCTTTTTCTCACTTTGGTCATTTCTTTTTCTCCGCAAGAATTCTCTTAACCTCTTCCGCCAGCGCGTGGACCTCGCCTTTGGCCTTTCGGTCAGCGCATTCCTCCACGCAAAGCCCCCTTGCTAGCGCCTCGCTAAAAGCGACTCTATATCCAAGCCGATTCCGTAATTCTTCCAGCTTTAACCCCTTTTTTACGGCGTCTTTCAAATCCTGAGCTTCCCTCGTATAAGCACGAAAGCGAGTCCACGCCAGGCGGGCGTCGACGTCAGGCTTATAGGTTCTGGCTTCCTCCAGGGTCTTCAGCAAATCGGCCGTTGACCAGATCTCCGCGGCGCTGGCACCGAGGGGAATAAGGCAAAGGTCACTGAGGATCATGATGGCTCGGGTTATTTCTGTGATTCGGGGCGGTCCATCAATGACCAGGTATCGGGATACGGAGGCCTGTTCTTTTGCCTTTTGAATCAGTTCCACATGATCGCGCGCCTGGGCCAGGAAGAGGTCCTTTGCGGGAAACTCCGCCTGACGCAGCGCGTACCAGGAGGAACTGGTCGCTTGCGGCAAATCACAGTCAATCAGGGTTGTCGGCTCCCGGAATGAGAAATGGGCAGCCAGATTAGTCGCAAAGGTAGACCGTCCGGCACCCCCTTTGGTCTGAATGATTCCCACGATCTTTGTCATTATGTTCTCTGTGATAGACGATTTTGCGAGTCCCTACAGGCCCGAATGTTTTACTGGAAAGGCTTATGTTGTCAAGAAATAACAATCTTTGCCTCAGGACCGGAGCCCAAGGTTTGTTTCCGCCGCAGTACAGGATTCCTATATCGCCGATTAAGACATAGGCCGTCGCGGGGCAGAGCTTTGTACCAAAACAATTCTAAATAGCCCAGATCATTAGGTCTAAAGCATCATCGCTGGAGGTCGGGCTGCACGCTTTTCACGTCGACCGGCAGCTGTCCGTTATCTTCTAAAATCCACGCCTTCGCAAGAGTGTACGCGACTGCCAGTACCACCGGCCCGATGAATAGACCGATGGCACCGCAAGAGATCAAACCTCCAATCACGCCAGTAAAGATAATGATCAACGGCAGGTCAACACCCTTTTTGATGAGCATGGGGCGAAGAAAATTGTCGATGGTGTTGGCAACGATTAAAAAGATCAGCATAATCGTTCCCCAGAGGGGCTCTCCCTTCCAGTAGAGCCATATCATCGACGGGAGGAGCACCAGGATAGGGCCGAGCTGTGCCAGACAGAGAATGAAGACCACTGCGGTTAGCAGCCCCGGCGCAGGTATGCCGGAGATAAACAGCCCGGTGCCGCCAATGGCGGTTTGTACGATAGCAGTCACAACGATTCCGACAGCCACACTTCTGACCGCCTTCGCCACAAGCATAACAATCTCTTCTCCGTTTTGTCCCGCCAGCCTTCTGGCGAAATTGGTAATCCCGGCAGCAGCCTTTTCACCGCCGCTGTACATTGCTGCTGCGATGATCACTGTCAGAAGGAACTGAAGCATAATGGTTGTGAGGCTGCCGGCCTGAGCCAGGAACCAGTTAATAACGGTGCGGGCATGGGGGATGACAAACGCTGCGAGTTCCTCTGGGGCAAGGGAGGAATAGTATTGCCACTGTTCGGCAAGCCTTCGGCCGACAAAGGGAATGGTGCTGGCCCACTCTGGCAGCGGAGGAACAGCAAACGCATCCGGCGACTTGATCACTGAGGCGATAGCGTCCACCCTGCTGACGATTATTGAGATGGCGGCGATAAGGGGAGCCATGACGACCAGCAGTAATATTATTGTCATCACTGCAACTGCAAGCCCGCGCCTGCCCCAGAGTACTTTCTGGAGTTTGAGCAGGATCGGCCACGTAGCCACCGCGATTATCATGGCCCAGACAATCGCGGTGAGGAAAGGTTGCAGAATCCAGACGCTTGCCGTAATGAGGATGCCGATGAATAGAACTGCCAGCGTCGTGCGCGTAATGTCCTGTGTAATTCGGTCCTGCACAGTCATTGTCGTGTTTCTCCGGAATAATTGCCTCGTTTTCCCCTTATATTACAGCTCCGCCTGTTCAAACACAAAACATGCCTTGCTTCCAACACCACTACCCGCAGTAACGGCGTTGGCGGAAAGAGAAGGCCCAGCACTTGATGGTTTCCTGTTCACGGCGGAGGCCGGTTCAGCATGGACGTTGCTGTATCCCAAATTCACCGTCGTAGCCCCGCAGCCCAGCCTGCTTTCACTCCCTCTGGCTTACGCTATCGCTCGCGGCGATCAGGAATTCCTGGATTTTGTCAACGCATGGATCGAACTCAAGCAGAAGGAGGGTACAGTGGCGCAGCTCTATGATTATTGGATCCTGGGACGCGGCGCAGTTGAAAAAAAGCCTCGTTGGTCGCTAATCCTCGATGTTTTCCACTGGGTCGAATAAGCCTCGATTACGAAGTTGGAGGGCTCAGCCCCGAAGGGTATGTGCGACAAGCTAAGAATGCTCCTTGACGGATCCAGCCGCTGCAACCATGCGCAGCTCCGCCTTACGCTTCGCGGCTGCTTCCATCGAGAGTATAAAGAATGGGTAGAGTGGTACGCTCAGCATAAGCACCACCAGGGAGCCCATGATCGTTTTTGGATCGCCTCCCACAACTGTCCAGATGCAGTAGACGGCCGCAACCAGAGCTACGACCTTGTAGAAATTGAAAATCCTTCCCCGCCCAATGCGGTCGTAGACGACCTTCACGACGGCAACCGATGAATAGATATAGGGCAATACCACCAAAACCACCGTCAGATTGATGATGAATTCGAACTGACCCGCGATGGTCGGTGACATTGTGGCAAAAAGGATAATAGTCATGAGCACGCTGACAATTGCGAGCCCGATCCCGGGCACGCCGTAGCGATTTAATCGCCCGAAGATTTTCGGGAACATGCCATCGTCTGCCGCAGCCTTGGCGGACTGCCCGACGAGCAGCATCCAACCGCCAAGAGATCCCAAAGACTTAAGGATTGCGCACACGCCGATGATCACCATCCCCGCCGTGCCCACCGCCATCCGCGCTGCCTCGGCGAAGGGTGCGTGGGAGGTTCTCAGCTCTGCATTCGGCATGATGCCCATGATGACCGTGCAGCTCAGGAGGTAGACAACGGCAGAGATGGCGAGCCCGAGGAGCGTGGCCAAGGGGATGTTGCGTTTGGGATTCTCAATTACGCCGGCTGAAACGGAGGCGCTCTCGATGCCCATGAAAGCCCAGAGCGCAATGGAGGCCGCACGCGAAATGGCATGCATGCTGGAGCCGCCGCTGACGTTCCAGCCGCTCAGGAATGTCGCCGGATTGAACCAAAACCAGCCCAGGAAGGAGATCCCCAGGATGGGGATGAGAGCGAGACTCACTGTCCAGGCCTCGAGAGCGCCGACGACGCGAGGCCCTCGTATGTTGGCGAATGTTAGAATCCAGATGACCACCGCAGCGGCAATCACGCTGGCGCGCGGACCGTTGACCCCGGGGATGAACTCCGCCAGGTAACCTACCACCGCCAGAGCGATCGCGACGTTTCCAATCCAGTTGGCGAACCAGTAGATGTAGTTCGTCTGGAAGCCGACATAGGGACCCAGAAAGTCCCGTGCGTATGCGTAGGGACCGCCCTCCTGCGGATCGAGTTGCCCGAGCTTGGCAAATGCCAGTCCGAGGGCCGCCGCACCCGCGGCGGCCACAATCCAGCCGAAGACCGCGATGCCGCCGACCCCCGCCATGCTGGACGGGAGGAGGAAGAGTCCGGTCCCGATCATGTTGCCGGAAACGAGCATCGTCGCCTGGACAAGGGACATCTTTTTGGTAGGATTGCTCATGAGAACCTCTTCTTGTCAATGCCGGACACATCACCGGCGGGCTCTTTTATGTTGCGTGCCATCCTGGCTGGGCAGTTCCTCAGGCTCCGTATTCCATGGCACCTTTGGGGTACACCGTGGTTCCTGCCTCCCCGGCGATGATCCGGCTCAGGTCCGGCAACGCACCGATCGCTGCCGGCTTTCCTGTCTTCGCAGCGAATCGGCATGCTGCGTCCACCTTCGGCCCCATCGAACCCGCCGCGAACTGAGTTCCGGCCAGGGCATCCGGTGATGTGCGCCGGATAGGCCGCTGCGTGGGCTTTCCCCAATCCGCATAAACCGCGTCGGCGTCGGTCAGCATGATGAACAGATCGGCGTCGAGTTCACGCGCGAGAAGCTCGGAGCACAGATCCTTGTCGATGACGGCCTCGACCCCGGCAAGCTTGCGGTCGGCGCCTTGCACGTACATGGTCGGGATTCCTCCGCCGCCTGCACAGATCACGATCGTGCCGTGATCGAGCAGCCACTTGACGGGCCGGATCTCGAAGATTCGTTGCGGCATCGGGGAGGGCACCACACGGCGCCACTTGGCTCCATCCTGCTTGAACACCCAGCCTTTCTCGGCCGCGACGCGATCGGCGTCGGGCTTATCGTACACCGGGCCGACGAACTTTGTCGGATTCCGAAAACCGGGATCGTCGGCATCCACTTCGACCATGGTCAAGAGTGTCGCGAAGGGAACTTCGAACGGGAGCAGATTGCCCAGCTCCTGTTCGATCATGTAGCCGATCATACCTTCCGTTTGGGCGCCGAGCACATCCAGGGGATAAGCCTCGACGGGCCGGTACGAAGCGCCCTGGAGCGCGAGAAGTCCGACCTGCGGTCCATTGCCGTGGCTGATAACCAGCTGATGTTTCTCGGCGATCGGCTCCAGCGCTTGCGCTGCTATCTTAACGTTCGCACGCTGTACCTCCGCGGTCATCGGTTCGCCGCGTTTAAGCAGCGCATTCCCTCCGAGAGCTACGACGACTAGCATGGCTTCAGTCTCCCAGCGTCGCGACGAGCAACGCTTTGATGGTGTGCATACGATTCTCTGCCTGTTCAAAAGCGATGTTCTGCTCGGATTCAAACACGTCGTCGGTTACCTCGAGGCCCTGGGTCATGCCATAGGATTCCGCGATCTGTTTCCCAAGAGTCGTTTCGGTGTCGTGAAAGGCGGGCAGGCAGTGCATGAACCGCACGTGCGGATTGCCGCTGGCCTTCATGAGTTCCCTGTTCACCTGGTAGGGAGAGAGTAGGTCAATGCGTTGTTTCCAGATCTCCTTCGGTTCACCCATGGAGACCCAAACGTCCGTGTGGATGAAATCCACGCCCTTCACCGCCGTTTTGGGATCATCGGTGATGGTCAATTGGGCGCCGTTATTGGCCTCGAGCCCGCGCGCTATTTTCTGATACTCGTCCGAAGGCCACAGGCTCTTCGGACCGCAGATCCGGACGTCCATTCCCATCAGACAGCCTGCAATCATCAGCGAGTGCCCCATGTTGGATCGGGTATCGCCGATATAGGCATACTTGATATCGGAGATCGGCTTATCGCAGTACTCGCGCATGGTCATGATGTCTGCAAGCATCTGCGTCGGGTGATACTCGTCAGTGAGCCCATTGTAGACGGGCACGCCGGCATACGCGGCGAGCGTCTCGACGCCGGTCTGCGACGCACCGCGGTATTCGATGGCATCGAACATGCGGCCCAGCACGCGGGCCGTGTCCTTGAATGATTCCTTGTGGCCGATCTGTGAACCGGCCGGATCGAGATAGGTCACGTTTGCGCCCTGATCGTAGCACGCAACTTCGAAAGCACACCGTGTGCGAGTGGAGGTCTTCTCGAAAATGAGGCAGATCACTTTCCCCGTCAAGTGCCTCTGTTCAGTTCCAGCATATTTTGCCCGCTTGAGATCGCGTGCAAGATCGAGCAGGTAGCGAAATTCCCGGTGTGTGTAATCCTGGACGGTCAGAAGGGAACGATTCCTCAAATTGAAGCTCATAGGGTTATTCTCCTTATATTACGGTACTGGTCACTACTACACATCGCGGATCAATACGCCGGCTCGCGCCAAATAGGACAGGTCATGCAGTGGCCGCCGCCGCGGCCGCGGCCGAGTTCGGCGCCACGTACCGTGATTACTTCGATTCCTGCTTTTCTGAGAAGCGTATTTGTGTATGTATTGCGATCATAGGCCACCACCACGCCGGGCTCAAGCGCCACAACGTTGTTGCCGTCGTCCCACTGCTCGCGTTCCGCCTGGTAGGCATTGCCTCCGGTTTCCACCACACGAAGCTCTCCGAGCCCGAGCGCTCCCCTGACCACTTCAAGGAGCGTGTTGCTCTCTTTGATGATGTCGAATCCTCCCTGATCGTCGGTTGGATGCACGCTATAGCACCTGATCTGATCGACAACCTCGCGGAAGATAGTGACGACATCGCGGTCGCAAAAGGTGAACACTGTATCAAGATGCATAGCAGCTCGGCTCCTGGGCATCAGGCAGGCGATCACGCGTGTCGCCGCCTTGTGCTTAAACAGCTCCCGGGCAACCTGTATTACCGCGTGACGAGTTGTGCGCTCGCCCATGCCAATGAGGACACAACCTTTGCCCACCGGCATCACGTCACCGCCCTCCATGGAGGCGCTGGCATAGTCCTCATCCGAGTCGCCCCACCAGATCCGGAAGCCGCCGCCCTTGAACATCCGGTGAAACTTGTAGACCGCCCGTTGCAGCAGCGATTCTGGTTTGCGCGCCGGCCAGTACATCGGGTTACAGGTGACGCCGTTGTAGATCCAACAGGAAGGGTCCCGCTGAAACAGCGTGTTGGGAATCGGAGGCAAGAGGAATTCTGTGCCGCCGAATGCTTCCGCGAGTACCGCCTTAACGCCACCATCCGGGAGATCCGCAATGGCGAACCCACCGATCAGATGCGCCGCCAGCTTCTTGGCGGGCATTTCATCCAGCCAAGGCCTGATGGCTTCGGCCGTGCCGGAGCCCACTGAATTCGCGGTCACACGCCGATCGAGGATGAAACTTCTTGCTTCCTTGCTCTCCAGGGTCTCGCCGAGCAGGTCATGCAGATCCAGAACCTCAACGCCGCGTTCCTTCATCTTCAGGACGAAATCGTAATGGTCCTTCTGTGCCTCCTGGACCCAGATCACGTCGTCGAAGAGCAGATCGCGGCAATTGCCCGGGGTCAGGCGCTGATGTGCGAGGCCCGGACGGCACACCAGGACGGTACGCAGCTTGCCAACCTCGGAATGAACACCAAAATTATGCATACCCTTTCCTCCAGCCATTTTTAGGCGCTAACCTTCCTATCTGATGAAATACGAGGCGTTCACAATCTTCAGGACGCCCTGCTTCCGGGTCAGGCCGGATCGGCCGTGTTTTTCAGGCACTGCACAAAGTACGTCCCCTCGCGGTTTTCCACCCCATGAGTGTCGTGTCCGAAGCCCGGGAACCTTCGGTCCCAGGACCAGAGCGCCCGCAGGTAGCTCAAGTAGGGACCGTTGGGGGCGCCGGTGATTTCGCCGGGCATGAGCATGGGAATACCCGGGGGATACGGTACGACGCTGGTAGCGAGCACGCGGTTGGCCAGTTCATCCAGAGGCACGTGCTCTATCTGGCCGCGGATGAGTTTTTGGTAGGCCGCGTGGGGTGTCATCATCGGCGTGGGCAGAGTCGAGAAAGCCTTAGCCAGCCAGTGCGTCTGTTTCGTCTCGTTGAGCTGGGCGAACATCTGGTCGGAGAGGTCCCGAAGCCCGAGGCCCTGGTAGCGCTCCGAATGACCGTTCACCAGTGAGGGCAGCACCTCGGTCAGCGGCGCGTTGCGGTCGTAATCCCGCTTGAAGTCGAGGAGGGCGTTCAGGAGCGTACCCCATTTCCCTTTCGTGATTCCGATGGAGAAAAGGAAGAGGATCGTGAAGTCGGTAGTTTTTTCCACTTCGATGCCGCGCCGGTGAAGGTATGCCGTCACGAGGGTCGCCGGGATACCCCACTTGTCGAGGCCACCTTTCACGGCCACCCCCGGGGTAACCACCGACACTTTTATCGGGTCCAGCATGCAGTAGCCCTCTTCGAGGTCACCGAAGCCATGCCACGCGTCGCCAGGATGAAGGACCCAGCAATCAGGGTCCGTGGCAAGGAGTTCAGGTCGTGCTGCTTCGAACCGAACCCTCTTGCCGCTCTTGGGATCTTTTACGGTATCGGCGTTCCAAGTATTGAAGAACCAGTCCCTCTTGACCGCGATCTCGTGGTGCACACGGCCCATGGTCTGGCGGAAGGCCACGGCCTCCTCAATCGACTCGTCGGTCAGTGCTCTGCCGCCTGGCCCCTCCATCATCGCCGCCGTGACGTCGTTCGAGGCGATGATCGTGTAGAGAGGAGAGGTGGACGCATGCATCATGAACGACTCGTTGAATCGCTCGTGCGGGATAGGGCTGCGCCCATCGCGAATATGCAGGAACGATGCCTGAGATAGCGCGGCCAGAAGCTTGTGAGTGGAATGGGTGGCGAAGATCGTCGGACCCTTATGGTCTTGCGGGTTGCCGTGCATGGCAAAGCGCTCGCGGTAGATCGGGTTGAAGCGAGCGTAGGCGTACCAAGCCTCGTCGAAGTGGATACGGTCGACGCTCGGATCGAGCAGTTCCTGGACGCGCCGGGCGTTGTAGCACAACCCGTCGTAAGTGGAGTTGGTCACCACCGAATAGACCGGGCGCTTCTCGATGCCTTCCGTCACCAGGGGATTAGTCTTGATAGCGGCTTTGATGGCCCCCTGCTTCAGCTGATCTGGAGGAATGGGTCCGATAATCCCGTAGCGATTGCGAAGCGGGACGAAGTAGGTGGGGATGCCGCCGGTCAGAACCAAGCCGTGCTCGATCGACTTGTGACAGTTGCGGTCGCAAAGTGCGATCTGATCGCGGCCCACCGCAGCCGTAAAGATCGTCCGGTTCGAAGTCGAGGTCCCGTTCGTCACGCAGTACGTGCGGTGTGCCCCGAACACGCGGGCGGCATACTTCTCATGCTCGCCAATGGGCCCGGTGTGATCCAGCAGGGATCCGAGATCACCCACACTGATGGAGAGATCCGAACGCAGCAGGTTTTCGCCGAAATAGTCGTAGAAGATCCGCCCGATAGGGGACTTGAGAAACGCAGTGCCGCCGGTGTGTCCGGGCGTATGCCAGGAATATTCGTTTTCCTGATTGAACTTCATGATAGCCGAGGCGAGGGGGGGGAGCAGAACCTCCAGGTAGCGGTGGATGGATGCGACAACGCGGCCGCCGACGAATGCGGCGGTGTCTTCGAGTGTCCACACAAACTCGTTCGCCATCTCCATCACACGTCTGGGGATCGACGAGGCTTCGCTCCGTTCTGACATAAGGAATATTGGGATCTTGTCATTGCGGGAACGCACAAACTCGAGCAGGTGGAGCGCTCGGGCATGGTTCTTGTCTTCGCCCAGCGTCCAATCGACGAGGATCACATGGATTGCGGAGTCCGATACGATCACGCTGAGGCCGTCCTCCGCCGATGTCGCTTCTACAACCTCGACTCCACGCGCCTGCAGCTCCTGCACGAGAGTCCGGATGGCCCGTCCTTCAGCGGTCAGGCTCCCAAGCTCATCGTCTATTATAAGCGCCCGAAGTGCCTGGCGCTTGATGCTTCGCTGAATCATAGTGGCCTCCTGAATTTATCCGCGTTAACGCGGCTGGGCACTCATGCCCGCGGCACCCCGAGAGTGCACAGTCCCCACAAAGGTGATCAGCCGCTTCAATCCCTGCTTCCAGACATCAGAACAGGCCGGCCTCATTCCGGAATTGTGCACAACCGGAAGAATGTCAGAATGTTCTCGCCGGGATCTCCAAAGAACCCTTTGTAGAGGGCTTGGACCGCCCCGGTTCGGTAGAGCCGGCTCAATGATCGATCCACGAGCAGGCGGAAGTCATCGTCACCGCGCGCGAGCGCGAGCGCAATAGGTTCGTACGTGAACATGCGATCGAGGACGATGAGTTTAGCCGCCGACGGATTGCGTTTCGCTGCGCTCTGGAGCATGGCACGTTCCCCGAACAGGACGTCGGTCCGGCCATCCAGCACCCTCTGGACCCCTGCCTCGTTGTTCTCGACCGGAACGATTCCAGCATTGATATTGAATTCATCCTTCTTGCTTTCCAGCCAGGTCAGGACGATCGTACCTGTGGCGGCTGAGTAGGTCCGCTTCTGCAGGGCCAGTGCGGCCGACGCACGCCATTGCGGCCGATAGGGAGCCTCGCCGCCGGCCAGTACGTCCCGAAGGGCGGCGGGGGCGTCCGTACGCATAAGCGCTCCGATGCCGGCCGGGTAAATCGGGATCGAGAAGGCAACCTCCTTTCGCCGGGCAAGAGTTTCCACCGACGGCCCGCACAGCAGATCAACTTTGCCCTGCTGCAGCACGTCATAACGATCCGCAGTGGTCACCGGACGGCGCACGGCTGGCGTCCTGCCGGGCTGGTTGTTCGCGCCGCCGGTCAATTCCAGCGTTCGACGGACCTGTGAGAGATGCGCGC
>Ga0208980_10000521_pt1 | contig 21818 bp, 17 predicted proteins | sample WetSurMetagenome_3_FD_187993 | JGI IMG/M metagenome (GOLD analysis project Ga0208980, IMG submission 187993) | Wetland microbial communities from Twitchell Island in the Sacramento Delta, sample from surface sediment Aug2011 Site A1 Bulk (version 2) | ecosystem: Environmental > Aquatic > Marine... | reverse complement strand
CCTGGCTGCTTCTGCCATTTTATGTGCTGAGCGGTGCCGGCGGATTGGCTATGGGCGAGACCTGGTCGGTCGTCCTGCACTTGATGTGGTCTGGCATCGGTATGGTGTTCCTGATGCGACAATTGGGCTGTGGCAAACTTTCTCAGACCATTGCAGCACTGGCATTCTCATTATCGGGCTACCTGGTCACCCGGGCGGGTTTCCTCAGTATCAATGCTGCCGTTGCCTGGTTGCCATGGGTCGTCCTGGCTGCTGAACGCTTGACGGGTGAACATAAACCGGGTATCAAAGCCTTCCTGTGCAGCGGACTGGTCATCGGCCTGATGCTGCTGGCCGGGCATGCGCAAACTGCGTTTTATACCTTGCTTTTTGCCGGGTGCTGGGTGTTGTTCAGACAATTTCGCAATGGTTGGAAATCCCTGGGCAGTGTGTTCTTTTTATGGGGTCTCTCCGTCCTGTTGGGCTGCGGGTTGGCAGCCATTCAACTGCTCCCAACTGCGGAATACCTGGCCCAGTCGCAGCGGGCAGTCGAGATCGGCTATGACTATGCGGTCAACTATTCCTTCCTTCCCTGGCGCTTCCTGTCGTTGCTCTTGCCAAACCTGTTCGGCACGCCGGTGGATGGTACCTACATGCTCAAAGCGGATGCCTACTGGGAGGATGCGGTCTATATTGGTTTGCTGCCCCTCTGCCTGGCAATTGCCGCTCTGATCCTGTCCATCCGGAAAAAGCGATCAGAGGATACCCAGCATATCAGGGAGTTGACAATTTTCCTGGCAGCCATGACTGCCATCGCCACCCTGATCGCCCTGGGTCGCTACACGCCGATCTTTCCTTTTCTTTATAAATATATTCCGACCTTTGATCTATTCCAGGCACCCACGCGCTGGATGATCTGGTCGGTCTTTGCGCTGTCGGCGATGGCCGGTTTCGGCGCAGATGCCTGGCACAAGCCGGGTAAGAGAGGCCGATTCTGGCTCAATCTTTCCCTGGCATTGGGTGCCACCATGGTCATCATTGCCTTGCTGGCCGGATTCCTGGCCAATGAATTACCAGGTGTTTTCATCAAGGCCTTTACCATCTTCGGGGTTTCCATCGTTCTGATTTGCATCCTGGCCAAGACCAATCCGCTGCCTTCAGAAAAAGAAGGCAAGCGGGTACCGGTCTGGCAGTGGGCTGCCGTCCTGTTCGTGTCGATCGACTTGCTGTTAGCCAGCTGGGGCTTTCACCAGGGTGCGGATCCATCCCTGTATGAAAAGGCAACTGCCGCAGCCAACGAAGTCAAAGCGCTGGCAGATGGCGGCAGGCTTTATATTTCAGCGGAGAATCTGGACCAGCTTCAATATGGTGAATTCTTCAACTTCCGCGATTTTAGGATGGATGGCAAGTGGGATGCGCTGGCGAATGCAGTCCTACCGGATACCAATATCTATGGTGGGTTGGCCAGCCTCAACAATTTCGACCCGCTCTTGCCAGGTCGATACAGTCAATTCATGGCAGCGATGGAAAAGGTAGACGAAGAGACCCGCCTTACCTTGCTGCGACGCATGGGTGTTACCCTGATTGAAGAGCCGAATGGTAAAGGCGGGGATGTGCGATTTAAACCACTATCTGGTTCCAATCGATTTCACTGGGCTGATTGTATTGTCGTAGCCGAGGATGGTGATGATGCACTGGCCAAATTGATTCTGCAGGCATCAGAAGAAATTCAGCCGGCACCGATCATTGTGGAAATCGATAGAATAATTGATGACAAATGTTCTCACGAACTACCCCAGATAATCGTTCTGGAAGACCTACCATGGGAATTTGTTTATAAAATTAATACACCTTCGAGTGGTTGGTTAGTAGTCTCTAATTATGGTGATCCGCGTTGGCAGGTTTACACAGATGATCGACACAGGGAAACTGACCGGGCAGACTACCTCTTCCGATTTATTGGTATGACCGGGGGTGAGCATAACATCCGCATGGTTTTTCTGGATATCTCTTTATATGCCTACTTGATGATCTCCCTGATCAGTTTGATCCTGATTTTCGGGTTGTGTGTCTACAAAAAACAACGGGAGAAAAAGATTAACCCACCTTCGATCGTTTGAGCAGGATCCCTTTGCGGGGGGAGAACAGGTATGCGATCAGGAAGAAGCCGGTGGCGGTCAGGACGATGGCCGGCCCGGAGACGATATTGGCGTAATAACTGATATACAGTCCCAGGATTGCAGATAGCGCCCCAAACAGGGCTGATAAAGCCATCATGGCCGGCAGTCGCCTCGTAAGCAGGTAAGCTGTGGCAGGCGGGGTGACCAGCATGGCCGCCACCAGTCCGACGCCCACGGTTTGCATCGAAACCACCACGGTTAACGCCAATAACAACAACAGGACATTGCGGATGAGTTCGCCTGGCCAGCGTAAAGTGGCTGCCAGGATCGGATCGAAGGAAACCACCAGGAAAGGTTTGTACAGGATAACAACAACTGCCAGTACCGCCAGAGTAGTTCCAGCAGTCAGCAATAGATCATTGGTGCTGATCCCCAGGATATTTCCAAAGAGGATATGGCTGAGGTCGACGGCGTAGGTTCGAATGGTGCTGATCAAAGCCACTCCCAGGGCCAGGGCAGCCGTGAACAGGATGCCGATGGCGGAATCCTCGCGGATGGTACCGCGTTTGCTGATCTGGCCGATGCCAAGTGCCACCACGACCGCAGCGATCAAAGCACCCAGCATCAGGTTGCCATCCAGCAGATAAGCGATGGCGACCCCGGGCAGGATGGCATGTGCCAGCGCATCCCCCAGGAAGGCCATCGAGCGCAGGACCACATAACAGCCGATCACCGAACAGAGCACACCCACCAGGAGGCCGGCGACCAGCGCGCGTTGCATGAATGCATAAGTCAGTGGGTTGATCAACCAGTCAAGCATGCGGCACTTCCTGGTGATGATGTTCTTCATCCGGTGGGCAGCAATCATCCACCAGGAAGGCACCCTTCATACTCACCAGCCGCTGACCGAAGGCGGCTTTCAGCGTTTTGGGCGTAAGGGCTTGTTTGGCTGGACCAAAGGCGATTAGTTTTTTATTTAACAGGACGACCAGGTCGAAATGCTCGGCTGCCAGATTCAGATCATGCGTGGACACCAGGACGGTTACCTTGTCTTTGCGCAGGTCATTTAATAAGGCCAGCGTGGCGTCAGTGGTGGAGGCATCTACAGCTGTAAAAGGTTCGTCCATCAGCAAAATATGCGGTTCCTGGGCCAGGGCGCGCGCCAGAAACACACGCTGTTGTTGGCCACCGGATAGGTCACCGACTGGGGTTTCGGCCAGTTCTATCAGGTTCATTTTCTTCAGGCAATCATCCACGACCAAACGGTCCTGTAAGGTGCTGCGCTTCAGGAAGCCCGTATGTGCAAAACGACCCATGGCAATGACATCTCTAACAGTGACCGGGAATTTCCAATCGACCTCCTCACGCTGTGGCACATAGGCAACGCAATCACGATGCTGGCCGATTGGCTTACAGTGTATCTGGATGGTCCCCTTGCTTACCGGCAACAATCCAACCAGGACTTTAAAAAGGGTGGATTTGCCGGCGCCGTTGGGACCGACGATCGCAGCCTGGCTGCCATGCGGGATCTGAAGGGAAAGGTTGGAAATCGCGTCTTTACCGTTATATCCGGCACTGACATGATTCAGGTCCAACCGGGCGGGGTCGCGCAGTTCTTGTTCTGAGGGCTTGCTCATTTTAGTGCATCCACGATCAATAGCGTATTATATTTCATCATATTAATATAACTGTCCGCAGGACCATCCGGGCCGGTCAGCGAATGTGTGAGCAACCCGGAAATGACGATCACACCGGTTTCATCCGCGATCGTTTGTGCAAGTTCCGGGTTGGTACCGGCTTCCAAAAAAATAGCTCGGGCATGGGTAGCCTTTATTCTTTGGATCAGATCGGTCATTTGATGCGCTGTCGGCATGGCTTCGCTGCTGACTGAAGGGATGAGAGTGCCAACGATCTCGAAGCCATACCGGTCGGCAAAGTAACCGAAGGATTCATGGTTGGTCACCAGCAACCGGTTTTCTGGGGTGACTTGATCGACTTGTGTGGTGATCCAGCTATCCAGGTCCTTGAGTTGGGCGATATAGTTGTCGGTGGTTGTTTCATAGGCATCCCGCCCTTCCGGGTCCATGGCGATCAGTCCATCGCGAATATTCTGTGCGTAGGTAATGACGGAGATAGGATCAAGCCAGAAGTGCGGGTCAATGGGCTCATCCACCAATTCGGCGCTGGATGGTGTGCGTGGTGGAATGCCAGCGCTGGCTTCGACCACCGGGATGGTGATGCTCTCCTGATCCTGTATGACTTTCAGCCAGCTTTCCAGGCCGGCGCCATTTTCAACTAAAAGCTGGCTTTCGGAAATCGCGATGATGTCGCGTGGTGCCGGTTCATAAGTATGTGGGTCCATGCCTGTTTCGAGCAGGCTGACCACCTCGACCCGCTGGCCGGCGACATTGCGTGTAATATCCGCCAAAAAGGATTCGACTGCCATGACCTGATGTGGTCCAACTTGCTGGCCTCCTTGCGGGGTTGGTTTGCAGGCAGACAGCGTCGCGACCAGTAGGGATAGGATGACCAGTAAGTGATAAACAGACCGATTTCTATTTTGCCAGATCACGTAAGCATGCTCCAATACTGAGGCATTTTACCATGTGGTTTTTTAAAAACCGCCCTGAGGGATGATATTGCTGACCTTTGATGAGGTTGTTGATTTTAAACCCCCCCTGTGGCATAATAACAACTAATCAAGCTTTGATGGAAACGAGTACGCCGGTTTCAACCATCAGCGAGCCCGGGCAGTGTGTAAGCCGGGCAGGAGCGACTGGCGGAAAATCCTTCCGGAGCTGCAACCTGAAAGCATCCTGCAAGTAAGTGAGCCGGTTTCATCCACCGTTATCACGGATGTGGATATTTCCCATAATGGGCGTATTCAACCGAGGTGCCTGTCAAATGCAGGAACCAGGGTGGTACCGCGAGTTTTTCACTCGTCCCTGTATGATGGGACGAGTTTTTAATTAGCATTATTGAGGTGTCTATGTTTAAACCGGTTTCTCCAAAATTGAACATCACATCCATGGAAGATGATGTCTTGCATTTTTGGAAGAAGAACGATATTTTCCATAAGTCCGCCGACCTGCGCCGTGGCGGTCAGGAGTACGTCTTCTATGAGGGTCCTCCGACTGCCAATGGCCATCCGGGCGTTCATCACGTCCTGGCACGCGTCTTCAAAGATGTCTTCCCGCGTTACAAGACCATGTGTGGTTATCATGTCAATCGACGGGGCGGTTGGGATACCCATGGTCTGCCGGTAGAGATCGAGGTGGAGAAAAAACTGGGTTTCACCAATAAACAGCAGATCGAAGCCTACGGCATCGATAAGTTTAATGAACTTTGCCGCAAATCCGTATTTGAATATATCCGTGAATGGGAGCGTTTGACTGATCGCATCGGTTTCTGGGTTGATCTTAAAGAAGCCTACATCACCTATACCAACAGTTATATCGAATCGGTCTGGTGGATCCTGAAATCCCTGTGGGACAAGGATTTACTTTATCAGGGTTACAAGGTCGTACCTTACTGCCCACGCTGCGGGACGCCCCTCTCTGATCATGAGGTGGCGCTCGGCTACGAACAGGCGACCGACCCATCCGTTTTCGTCCGCCTGCCACTGGTGGACAGCCCCGACACCTCCCTGCTGGTCTGGACGACCACCCCCTGGACGTTACCCGCCAATGTGGCGGTAGCTGCCCATCCGGATGTAAATTATGTAAAAGTAAAACACACGCTTCCGGATGGCACCACGGAATTCCTCATCCTGGCTGAAGCATTGCTTGGGAAAGTCTTTGGAGAGGAAGAGATCAAAGAGGTGGATAAATTCAAGGGCAAGCATCTCAAGGGAAAGCGTTATAAACCTCTGTATACCTTCATTCCAACAGACAAACCAGCTCACCGTGTGGTGCTGGCGGAATTTGTCACGACCGAAGATGGCACCGGGTTGGTCCATATGGCCCCGGCTTTTGGGGCAGATGACATGCAAATGGCTCAGGAGAATGACCTGCCCATCATTATGACGGTTGCCCCGGATGGGACCTTCATGCCGGAAGTCCGTCAGTGGAGCGGTATCTTTGTCAAGGATGCCGACCCTGCCATAACGGAGGATCTCAAGACCCGTGGTTTGCTCTTGAAAGCAGAAACATATACCCACACATACCCGTTCTGCTGGCGATGTGACACGCCTTTACTGTATTATGCCCGCAAGACCTGGTATATCCGCACCAGCCAGTACAAGGATCGCCTGGTGGCGAACAATGAAAAGGTCAACTGGGTTCCAAGTCACATCAAGAGCGGTCGGTTTGGCAACTGGCTCGAGAACAACGTCGATTGGGCTCTGGGTCGGGAGCGATACTGGGGCACACCCCTGCCGGTTTGGGAATGCCAGGAGTGCCACCACCAGATGGCGGTTGGATCGGTGGAAGAATTATCCAGGTTGGTGGGTCGTGATCTCTCCAGCCTGGACCTGCATCGCCCCTACGTGGATGCCATCCGCTTTTCATGCCCGAAATGCAATGGGATTATGCAGCGCGTGCCCGAGCTGATCGATGTCTGGTTCGATTCGGGTTCCATGCCGGTGGCGCAGTGGCATTATCCCTTTGAGAACCAGGAAACATTTAAAAGCCAATTTCCGGCTGACTTTATCTGTGAAGGTGTTGATCAGACCCGTGGTTGGTTCTACTCCCTGCATGCGATCAGCACCATGTTATTTGACTCGGTTTGTTTCAAGAATGTCATTTGCCACGGCCTGGTTCTGGATGCCGAAGGGCAGAAGATGTCGAAATCCCGGGGCAATTATGTCAATCCGTGGGAAGTCCTGGATGCGCATGGTGCGGATGCCTTCCGCTGGTACCTATACACCACGACACCTCCCGGGCAGGAACGTCGTTTCTCAACGGAGCAGGTGGGTGACGTGGTGCGGAATTTTATGCTAATGTTGTGGAATACTTATTCCTTTTTTGTCACCTATGCCCGACTGGATGAGTGGAAGCCGGATTCCAGCCATAAGCCTGTTTACTCCGATCTGGATAAATGGCTGCTTTCCTCTTTGAATGCGTTGGTTCGCGATGTCACCCAGGCCATGGAAACCTATGACCTGACCGGATGCTCTCGACCGATCGAGCGCTTTGTGGATGACCTTTCCAACTGGTACCTGCGACGTTCACGTCGTCGTTTCTGGAAGAGTGGTTCCGATGAGGATAAGCTGGCTGCTTATACAACCCTGTATCAGGCATTGGTGACGGTTGCCAAATTGCTCGCCCCGACCATGCCTTTCATGTCCGAGGAACTGTACCAGAACCTCGTTCGTTCGATCGATCCTTCAGCACCGGAATCAGTCCATCTGGCCGATTGGCCCGGGTCCGATGCCGGGCTCATCGATGAACAGCTTAATCGCGACATGACGCTGGTGATGCAACTGGCTTCGTTGGGACATGCGGCTCGCAACAAGGCCAATCGCAAAGTGCGCCAGCCATTGGCGCAGGTGAAATTCGCGGTGGGCAGTGCTGAAGAACAGCAGGTTATCGGCCGGTACGAGGAATTAATCAAGGATGAGTTGAACGTTAAATCGGTGGGGACCTTGATGGAAGCTGGGGAGGCGGTCGATTATGCTCTCAATCCGTTGCCCAAGCAACTTGGCCAGAAATACAGCGCCCGATTCCCGGCCATCCGCCAGGCGATAATCCTGCTGAACGCCACCCAGGCCGCGCCGAAATTACTGGAAGGCAAACCGGTTGAGGTCGTGGTGGATGGTGAGCCCATTGAAATATTGCCGGAAGAGGTGGAAGTCCGCGTCCAGGCGCATTCGGGTTATGCTGTAGCAGCCGAGGGTGCATACCTGGCAGCCCTGGTCACTGATCTGACCCCCGAGCTTCTCCAGGAAGGCCTGGCGCGGGAGTTCGTGCGCCGTGTCCAAGATTTACGCAAACAGGCCGAATTGGATATCTCCGACCGTATCGCTGTTTATTATCAGGCTTCCTTCAAGCTGGCAGCGGCAATTAAATCATTCCAGGATTACATTTCTGCCGAAACGCTGGCCGTCGAATTGCTGGATGAAATGCCTCGGGAAGGCTGCACGTGTGTGGAAGATGAATTTGATGGAGAGAAAGTGAAGATCGGTCTGGAGAAGCGATTGATCTAGAGTTTAAAAAAGGTGTATTTATCTTTACCTTCTGAAGAAAGTAAAAACGGTGTCATGAACATCGATTCATGACACTGTTCATTTATTGGTTGGGAAATTAAGCTTCTGAAAATATTATTGATGGATCGTCATGGATTGGATCATGGCATCCAACAACGCCAGATCGGGAGTATAACTGCCCAATGGTTGAGCTGAGAGGGTTGGGATGATCTCGCCAAGATAGCCCTGGTAATCGTTATAGAGTTCCTCTTGTTGAGCTTGATCGATCTTATAATCGGCAGGCAAACTTGGGTGGGTCACCGGGAGGATGACGGAGACGTAATAATTACCATCGTTTGTGATTCCCTGAAAGGTATAAAATAAATCGGTGTTGTTCACCGGGGCTGCATATTGGCCATACTCCGTCAGGAATCGAATGCCCTGGCCATTCTGGAAATTGATGAATGCCGGCATGATCTTGAATAATTGGGCAGCATTCCAATTGGGAAGAAATGGTATCTCATCAGCCGGTATGTTCGGCTTATTGGCAATATATTGCTGCAATTCAGAGATCCTTTCCTCGGCCTTATCATACAAGGCTTTATATTCAGCCACAGAAAAGACCATGATGCGTGGGGAGTGGAATTTTTCCCCAGTTGCATAATTCGTGAAATCGATCTGCTCGATCTTGGGTACGTTGTACCACGGGTTATCCGTGCTGGATACGGCCGGTACGATCGTAGTGGATGTTCCCTGAGCGATGCCTGGGTCATAACACACAGAGATCCCGTTAAATTCAACCGTCGTGCAGGTTGCCTCAGCTGTGGCTTCGACCGGTAGGTTATTCATCGCGTCCAGGGTTAAAGCCACCTGGGTTTCCACATTTAAACCATTATCCGTTGAGCCTGAACCGCATGCCAGGCTGAGAACCAACAAGGTCACAATAATAATGAAAACACTTAATCGAGGATTGGAAGATCTTGCGTTCATGATTCACTCCTGTTTATATCGGATTATCCGGGCGGGGGTATTTCCGAACCCGCTTTGATCTTCTTACCAAGGTCCAGGGAAAAGATCATGAAGGCGATCAGAATTGCCATGACCCAGGCCGATAGGCTGTATTGCCGGAACTCGCTGAATTTTACACCAATCCCGATGTATGCCCAAATAAAAACAATTGGGATTACCAGGTTCTTGAGGCTTAAGTAGATAATTATGGCCAGAAGAACTCCCGCGGTCAACATGATTGAAGCCCAGGTGAGTGGGGCGACACCAAAGCCATCCCAGTGATAATAAGATAGGACATCCGCGACATTGGCGATGGTGGCGATACAGATCCATCCGAGGTACAGCTCGAAAGGTGTATCCACAACCCACTTTTCAATTGTTGGGGCATTACTTTTGCCTGTTTGCAATTTTTGATAGATTAGGATCAACAGCACCAGCAGTGCGATCATTGCGATCAAGGTCAGAATGAACAGGTTATAGTGCCAGAAGAACAACCAGGCGATATTGGCTGCACAACTGGCAATATATAAACTGGATATCCGCGTTAAACGTGAATTTGCCGCTTGATCCAACCTGGACTGGTACCAGGCAAATGCCAGCAGCCCAAGGTATATGATACCCCAGATGCTAAAGACATAACCAGCCGGTACAAAGTACGAATCAAATTGGTTTGAGACCTCAGCGGTGGTTTGGCCATTCAGGGGCAGGGCATCCGCTAGAATGTTCACAAGAATCGTAAACAAGGTGGCAACCACCACCAGCAACTGCGGTTTTCCAAGTTTCTTCATATTATCTCCATGGTTATTTTCAAATCATCCGTGTGTGATGGATGGTTTACATTCATCCATCATCGGAATAGCCAGTCAGTCCATCATATACTGACCTGCCAAATTTCACAAGATGGCAAACTGGATACCGGCTGGATAAGATTGAGGTACAAGTTCCGTTATGAAGCGCTCCATGTCTTGACGCTGGTTGTATAATGAAGTCGAGCCACTGGAATTCCAATGGTTATTTAAGGAAGTGTTCAATGAAAATTGTGACCGTACAGGAAATGAAGGATATCGAAGCTGCTGCGAATGCAGCCGGCCTGAGTTATGGCGATATGATGCAAAATGCCGGACGGGGCATTGGGCAATGGGTGCAGGAGAATTTTCACCCTCGCGGTGAAAGAAATGTGCTGGGTTTGGTTGGCAGTGGCAATAATGGTGGGGATACCCTGGTTGCAATGACCTTGCTGGCTTCCAACAACTGGCATGCCAGCGCTTATCTTGTCCGGCCGCGCCCTTCTGGTGACCCGTTGGTGGAAGCCTTTCTGAAAGCCGGCGGCATGGTTATGAATGCAGCTGAAGATCCTCATTTTGAAAAGTTGGGTCAAGCTTTGGCTGCTGCCGAAGTGTTGATGGATGGCATCCTGGGTACCGGGACTCGTCTGCCCCTGGAGTCTTCCATCGCAGATGTCTTGCGTTTCAGTGGGAATCACCTGGCTTCGGGTAAGAAGTCGCCCTTGATGGTGGCTGTTGACTGCCCTTCGGGAGTGGATTGTGACAGCGGATTGGTCGCCGATGAGACCCTCAGGGCGGATTTCACCCTGACGATGGCAGCTGCCAAGCTGGGACTCTTCGCTTTTCCTGCATACAACTTTGTTGGTCAGGTTTTGCCAATCTTCATCGGTATCCCGGATGAGGAAGGTTTGCTAGGAAAAGTAAAGCGCCGGGTCATTGATGATGATTTCATCCGACAGGCTTTACCCGAGCGCCGGCTGGATGCCCATAAGGGTGATTTCGGCAGGGCTTTACTTTTGGTTGGTTCACAACAATACACCGGGGCAGCTTTACTATCCGGCCGGGCTGCTTACCGGGTGGGGGCAGGTGTGGTAACGCTCGGGGTGGTGGAGCAAGTCTATCAGGCAATCGCTGGCCACCTGCCTGAGGCGACCTGGATGGTACTGCCGGATGAGGAAGGTTATATTGTTTCCAGCGCAGCCGATATCGTTTTGCAGCAGCTCTCTGGTGTGGATGCAATACTGGTCGGGTGTGGTTGGGGATTGAGGGAGGAAACCCTTCACTTTATTCGTAGAATTCTTTCCGGAGAGGCAGGCCATCTGCCACCCATGGTGGTGGATGCAGATGCCCTGCGGTTATTGTCACGCGTCGCCGGTTGGCAATCGGAATTGCCTTCTGGCAGCGTCCTGACACCGCATCCGGGGGAAATGGCAGGTCTGACCGGTATGACCGTTGCTGAGGTACAGGAAGATCGGATTGGAGTGGCAGAACGGTCAGCTCAGGCCTGGAACCAGGTGGTGGTTCTGAAAGGTGCATTGACCGTGGTGGCAGAGCCTGGTGGTGAAACTGGTATCATCCCTTTGGCAACGCCTGCTTTGGCACGCGCTGGCACCGGGGATATCCTGGCTGGCATGATCACGGGTTTAATCGCCCAGGGATTGGATGGATTTGGCGCTGCCTGTGCAGCAGCCTATCTGCATGGAATGTCCGGTCATGCGGCTGCGGATGCGATCGGTAATAGTGCCTCGATCCTGGCAGGTGATATTCTGGAATTTCTTCCCCAACAGATCAGCCGGATTAAATAAAAAACAGGCGGTGGCTGCACCGCCTGAAATGCAATCAACGTCAACCGATCAGGCTTTAGCTGCCTTATTCGAAGCTTTTGCTGCTGCAGCACCTTTCTTGGCGCCTTCCACAGTTCCACTCACAACCGCTTTTTGTTCCTCAAGCAGGACCTGGCCTTTGCGCTGTAATTCAGCGGAGCGGGCACGTGCCACCTGGCTGAGCTCGTCGGCGCGCAGTTTGGCTTCCTTGGCGGCCTGCTCTGCCCGGGCGTAAGCATCCTCAAGCGACTCCGTGGTCTTGTCTTTAAGTTCAATTGCTTTGTCGTGTATCATTGCACGCGTTTCAACACCGGATTGAGGGGCAAAGAGCAAAGCCACTGCAGCTCCTGTTAAACCACCCACCGCAAATCCGATGATGAATGCTCCAAAATCGTCATGATCAGACATAATATTAATCCTTTCTTGGTATTAGTCTAAGTAGTTTCTGCAATTATCAGCGCCAGGGGAGCCGGAAAAAACTAACAATCTTCCGCAGGGCGGCTACATACTCATTTAATTTAATAACCGGTTCGACCAGGTTATCGCTCATGAAACTGGCTGTACCGCGAATCGTGTTAATGGCTTCGTTCGTGGTATCCAGGATCGGTTTGATCTCGTTCTGTATCAGATTGATCATCACAGCCAATTGAAGGGCCAGGATGACCAGAGTGGCACCAATCAGGATGAATTCGAATGCGATGAATACAAAGAAAACATCTCGGATCTGTTGGGCAGTGGCTGCATCCGCTTTCATTAAATAGACGATACCGATGACCAGTCCGGTCATTAACAGGATGCTGAGTACAATGATCAGGACGAGCGTACGCTTACGGATAAAGACCGTTGGTGTCTGCTCGGGTAATTGCGGAGTGTCAATATCGAGATCAGTTTGGGATGTCATCTTCTTGAGATTATAACATAATCATCCGGTGGGTCAGGCCGTGTCATTTGCTCGGTCCGGGTGATCGTTAGAACTCGGAATCGATTTCATCCACCGTTGCGCTGGATTCAAGCGGTTGCACCAGGAAATTATCAAACAATTGATCCTGTTTTACAGTGACCATGTAACGTTTAACCAATTCAAGCACGGCCAGAAAGGTTACCAGAACCTCCACCCGTGTGGCATGTGGCCCGAGCATTTCATGGAAGGTCAGGTGTCCCTGCCTTCTCAGGGTGATGAGAATGCGGTTGATCTTTTCGCGGATGGTCACTTTGGGGATGGTTATGATGGTATTCAACATCGGCAAAGCCTTCTCCTCGGAGAAGAGCATCCGTGCGGTGGCAACCAGGTCTTCAAGCGTCAGACCGCTCAGGTCGAGTTTACCTTCCACCTTGGGGGGGGGTGCTGTGCGTAAGAAAGTTTGCAACCCGGCAGCTTCGCGATCTCCAAACCAGGCAGCCAGTTTTTTGAATTGTTTGTAAACTTTCAACTGTTCCACCAGGGCTTCTCCGGGATCCTCTTCACCTGGTTCGCGTTCCGGTGGGCGGGGAAGCAGGGCTTCTGATTTGATCTGGATCAGTTTGGCAGCGATCACCAGGAAACCGGATACCTCCTCCGGATTCAGGTCCGGGGTCGCCCTCAGGTAACCCAGGTATTGGTCAGTCACCTGTGCCAGAGCCAGTTTGGTGATATCCAGTTCTGCCCGTTCGATCAGGGATAACAACAGGTCCAGAGGTCCTTGATAGACATCCGTAGAGACCTGGTAAACCTGATATGCTGGATCGGCTGCTTTAAAAACCATGTACGAAATTATAGCAGATATTGACCACTGACCGCTTGCTGGGAACGGGTATAATTTTGCTTTGAGTTATTTATGAGAACCAGGTTGTCCTTGTTAACCGTTATTCGTGAGATTACGGATGTGATCCAGATTGGGCAGGAGATACCGGGGAGTTGTATCGTTGGCGAGGATCAACAGGTGAACTTGACTGATATTCCACAGCTGGATCAGGGCAGTTAAATGCGTGATTCCAGCATCACATGTGAAAGTTGTGGAACACCCTATCCGAGTAGGGGCGCACCTCACCGTTGTCCGAATTGTGGGGGTCTATTCGATTGGTCCGGGATGTTCCCGTACCAAGTGCCCTCAGATGCGCGTCTTCCAGGTGGTATCTGGCGTTGGCAGGCTTCCTTCGGATTACCCGAATTGACTGACCCGGTCAGCCTGGGTGAGGGGAACACGCCCCTGGTTGAGGATCATTTTCATGGTCAAAGTATCTTTTATAAAATGGAATCACTCAATCCGACAGGTTCGTACAAGGACCGGGCCAGCTCCGTCCTGGCGACTTTCCTGCGTTCGAGGGCTGTGACCAGAGCGGTTGAGGATTCCTCCGGCAATGCCGGTGCATCCTTTGCGGCTTATGCCGCCCGTGCCGGGATTCAGGCCAGAATATTCGTACCGGCATCCGCCTCTGGACCCAAACGGCGCCAGATTGAATCTTATGGAGCTCAGCTCGTAACGGTTGAAGGTCCCCGTTCTGCAGCAGCAGAAGCAGTTGAAAGGGAAACCGTTGCAGGTGTCGTTTACGCCAGCCATGCTTGCATGCCTTTCGGCATGGCCGGGATCGCCACAATCGCTTATGAGCTATTGGACCAACTTGGTAGTATACCCGGCTCAATCATTGTGCCGGCCGGGCACGCCAGTTTGGCGCTTGGAATCCTGCGCGGTTTCAAGGCACTCCAAACCGCCGGCTGGAGCGACCATCTGCCGGTGATGCGTGTGGTTCAATCCAGTGCCTGCCCACCACTTTGGGCAGCATGGAATCACATGCCTGCGCCGGAGGTTGAAGGAGCTACTCTGGCTGAGGGGGTCAAAGTATTACGCCCTGTGAGAATGAACGCCCTGCTAAAGGAACTGGACAATGAACGTGACCAGGTCCTTGCGTTCAATGATGACCAGCTACGAGCCGCCAGGGAGGAACTGGCTCACCGGGGAATTGATGTGGAGCCGACATCTGCCCTATCCTGGTGTGGACTGGTAAATAGTGACCCAAAATTGCCTGAACCAATTATCCTGGTTTTAAGCGGTTCAGGGTTAAAATATGGTGGTAATTGAAACCCTGTTCGATGGAACTGATGGAACGTCTGCCGCACGATCTGCGTCTGACGTTCCCTGAGTTCTCTGGAGTCTGAAATGGAAAAGACTGTGTTGCCTCTCGAGGTGGAATCCCCTCAGGAGCTCAGAGACCGTTTGAACCTGCCGGTGCAGGACATGCTTCTGCTGAGTCGTGCCCTGACGCATCGGTCATATGTTAATGAACATCCTGAAGCCATTGAGGATAATGAGCGCCTGGAGTTCCTGGGCGACGCCGTGTTGGATTTTGTCGTGGGAGCCTGGCTGTATCAGCACTTCCCGGAAATGGCCGAAGGTGACTTGACCCGCATGCGTTCAGCCTTGGTGCATACCGAACGTTTGGCGGATTTTGCCCGCCAAATTAATCTGGGCCGGGCCATTCACCTCGGTCGTGGCGAGATCCAGGCCGGTGGCCAGGATAAGGATGCTCTTTTATGTGACACCTTTGAAGCAGTAATTGGAGCACTATACCTTTCGGCGGGCATCGGGGCAACTCAGCAATTCATGAATCCCTTCTGCCGGCAGGCTGCCGATGTCACCCTGGCCGGTAATTCCCTGGATGACCCCAAGAGCCAATTCCAGCAGTGGGCGCAGGCACGCGGGCTGGCAACACCTCAATACATCACCCGTAATGTCTCCGGACCGGATCATGCCCGAATCTTTGAAGTGGATGTGTTGGTGGAGGGGCAGGTCTACGGATCCGGGACCGGACGCTCAAAACAAACAGCCACTAAACTGGCAGCTCAGGATGCGCTGGACCACCTTGAAAACTATCTCATCAACGGAAAGACTTCGATTATATCGAATGAGTAATTTATGCTGATACGTCTCAAATCACTTGAATTGCACGGCTATAAGACCTTTGCAGATCAAACCCGCTTCGAGTTTCCCGGAGCTGTCACGGCCATTGTTGGTCCGAATGGGTCCGGGAAGTCCAATATTGCCGACTCGCTGCGCTGGGTTTTGGGCGAGCAATCCTACAGTTTGTTGCGGGGCAAGAAAACTGACGACATGATCTTTTACGGCTCCGAGCAACGTGCCCGCGCCAGCATGGCTTCAGCCACGATCACCTTCGATAACTCGGATGGCTGGCTGCCGATCGATTTCAGCGAGGTGGCCGTAACACGCCGTGCTTATCGCGATGGTCAGAATGAATACCTGCTCAACGGGCAGCGGGTCAGACTCAAAGAAATTTCCGAATTGCTGGCTCAATCCGGCCTGGCTGAGCGCACCTACACCATCATCGGCCAGGGATTGGTCGATACGGCTCTGGCTTTAAAGCCTGATGAACGGCGTAAGCTGTTCGAGGAAGCGGCGGGTATTGGCCTTTACCGCTCGCGCAAGGAGGAAGCGCTCCGCAGGCTGGATACAACCCGGCGGAACTTGGAACGTGTCCAGGACATTCTGGCGGAATTGAAACCCCGCCTGTCCAGTCTCGAACGCCAGGCGCGCAAAGCCCAGGAATTTGAGCAGGTGCGAGCTGACCTGCGGATGCTCTTGCGTGATTGGTATGGTTATCATTGGTACCGGACCCAGAAGGAAGTAAAACGCGCACAAGCGACCCTGGCTGAACAGGAAACCCACTTGATTGAGACTCGTCGCGCCATGGGGAATGTTGGTGGCAGGATCACCGAACAACGCGCATTGCTGCAGAAGGATCGTGGCGAACTCAACAGCTTGTATACACAGAGTGCATGCTTAAATTCCAGCCTGGAAACGATTAACCGTGAAATGGCTGTTCTGGATGAGCGCGAGACTTCCCTCATCACCCAGATGAAGAACCAGGAATCTGGTCTGGCTCAGATCGAAGAGCAACTTGGCGGATATCAGCAAGCCTTGGATGCCGGCGAGCTGGAGAAAGCCCGGCTCTTGATCGAGTTGGAGGATGCCCGTCGGGAGCAGGACCAGGCGCAACAGGATTTCAGTGGTAAACGTATCGAACGGGAAGCCGCGGAGCTGTTGCTTCGCAATTTGCGTGATGAACACATTCGTATTGAAACCGATCGGGTGAAACTATCCGCCCGGCGGGATGAGTTGCATGATCGATTGGCAGCACTGCAGGTATCAGCCTCACACCTTGAATCCCAGATGCAGGAAACGACTGCCGGTCTTGAAAAGCTTGAACGAGAACGTGATGAGGTCGGTAAGCGCGTGGCCGCTGCAGAAGATCACGAAAAGAAGTGCCGGGAGGATGCCGATAAGAACCGGGCAGGGGTGGAAGATTGCGAGCGGCGCCGTCGCGAAGCAGAAGCTGATGCCGTTGAATCCCGAAATCATTTGGCTCGCACGCAAATGCAGTTGGACCTGCTTAAACAGGCAGAACAATCTCTCAGCGGGTATGCCGAGGGAGCGAGACGCCTGATGCAAGCCGGCCGGGAGGGTAAGCTGCCCGGAGTGCGCCAGACACTGGCCAGCCTCCTGGATGTGAACCCTGAGTACGAGGCGGCTATTGCAGGTGCCCTGGGTGAGTTCATCGACCTGGTCATCTTGGATAACAGCCGCCTGACAGCCAAGGCGATTTCGGTGGTGGCGGAAGGCGAGGATAAGCGGGCGGCAATCCTGCCGCTCGATTGGGCTTCGGATGGCACCGGTTTTAAGGCGAGCGCTAAGTCAGGCCTGCTCGGTATGGCGGTGGAGTTTGTTCGTTGTCCGAAGGAATATGAGCCGGCCGTCAGGGCATTGTTGGGTGGTATACCGGTCGTGAAAGATGGCAAGGCTGCGCGAGAGATCCTGGCAGGTCAACCCGCCAGTTCACGTGCAGTCACGCTGGATGGTGAGTTGTATTGCGCCAATGGGCCGGTGCTGGTTGGGAAGGGCGGGCGCAGTGGTATCATCAGCCGCTCCCACCAGATACAGGATCTGGCCAAGCAGGTGGAAAAATATACCGATACATTGAAGACCGGTGAAAAAGCGCTCGAAAATATAGCAGCGGAGCTGGATGCGATTCGCAAGGAAGGAGTCACGCTGGCGGATCACTTGGCTGATGCCAGTAAAACGCTCAAAGCCATTCAGGAGCAACAACGCACGACCGAGAATGACCTGGCGGCTCAGAGCCAGCAGCATGAATGGCTGCAAACCCAATCAATACAGATTAAGGAACAGATGACCACGGCAGAGGACGAGGTTGAGCAAGCCGGTATTGGCCTGACCGAAATGGATGGAAAAATCACTGAGCTGGGCGGCCAGATCAGCCTCTCCAACCAGGGACTGGCAGAGCTCGACCTGACGGAATTGGAAAGCCAGGCGGCTCATTGGGATAAACAGGTTGCCGTGGCTGAGTTGGCTTTTCAGGAAGCCGAAAAACGTGTAGCGGAGCGTTCCTTGGCACTTGAGCGTGCATCCACTGCACGGCAGGCTGGATTGGACCTCCTTAATGGTTTAAAAACAAGCCAGGCTGAAGTCGTGAACACCCGGAGTACCCACCAGGCCGAACACGGTAAATTGAAGCTTGAGATTGCTGACCTGCAGACCCGAACCGATGCGTTCGAAACCAGCATTGCCGGTTATGAAAAAGCATTGGAGGAATTGCAACAATTGGACAGCAATGCCCAGCAATCCCTGACGCAGGCGGAGCGTTATCACACCCAGGCACAACTTGACCTGACCCGTCAACGTGAGGCCATCGATAACCTGCGTAGACGGATCGAGGACGATTTTGGCCTGGTGGCTTTTGAATTTGCAGAATCGGTTTCCGGCCAGACTCCCCTTCCGTTTGATGGCATTGTCGAACAGCTCACCCAGATCGAAGAATTGCCTGAGGACCTCGAAGAGAATATCAATCGCCAGAAGGGCATGCTGCGGCGCATGGGAGCGGTAAACCTGGAAGCACAGGAAGAATACACAGCTGTGCGTGAGCGTTACGAGTTCCTGACTGCGCAGGTGGAAGATCTCCACAAGGCGGATGCTGACCTGATGGCGGTGATCGCTGAGTTGGATGACCTTATGAAAAAGGCTTTCCAGGCGACCTTCTCGAAGGTGGCAGAGGAATTTCATCATACTTTCGGGCGGCTCTTCCCCGGCGGGCATGCCCGCCTGGCGCTTACAAATGAAGAAAACGTGATCGAATCGGGTATCGAGATCGAAGCGCGTTTACCCGGTCGACGCGAACAGGGACTCTCCCTGCTATCAGGTGGCGAGCGCTCCTTGACAGCTTGTGCCCTTGTGTTCGCGCTGCTTAAAGTTTCTCCCACACCCTTCTGTGTCCTGGATGAGGTGGATGCCATGCTGGATGAAGCCAATGTCAATCGCTTTTCGGAATTGTTGGCGGAGTTAAGTGCCAACACCCAGTTCGTGGTGATCACCCATAATCGCAACACCATCCAGGTGGCGGGCGTGATCTACGGCATCACCATCGGGCGTGATTCGGCCAGTAAGGTTATCAGCTTAAAGATGGATGAGGTTACCGAAGAATATGTGAAGTAGAGTTCTCCGGTCCCAGGATCTGTTAAAAGGAAAAGAGGTTCTCATAAGAGAACCTCTTTTCCTGAGAATTAAAGTCTATTCCTTGGTGTCCTGACCAAAATCAGCAATGGTCGGCTCACTCGGGACGATATCCATCCAAATATCGAAGGTTTCGATATCGGTGTGTTCGGATTTTTGCTTGGTGAGCCAATTCGTCAGGATGGTCTCCTTTTCTGCTGACCATTCAGAATCAGTCATGGGGATGGTCTGTTTACCAAGCAGTTGAATGATGTGGAATCCATAAGTTGTGGTCACAGGTTCGCTGATTTCACCTACTGAAAGAGCAAAGGCGGCATCTTCGAATTCGCTGACCATCTGGTTCTTTCCGAACCATCCAAGATCTCCGCAGTTGTCCTTATTGCTGGTGTCAATGGAATATTCAGCCGCCAGATCACAGAAATCCTCACCGGCTTTTATACGGGCAAGAATGTCATCGGCTTCTTTCACCGTTCCGACCAGGATGTGGCGGGCCCACACCTGTGTTGATTCGCGCGTGGCATCTTTGGCCAGATAATCGGCCAGTTTCTCACGCAGGATCAGAGTTTCAACCGTCTTGCGATAATCATCCTGGGTGAATCCGAAGGAGCTGTAATTTTCAAGGTACTTCGACAGCGCCTGCATGTAACCTTCCAGCGTGTAGGGGGTATTGGTTGGTTCAGGGGTGGCTGTGGCAGTTGGCTCCGAGCTGGTCGGGGTGGCCGGGATCTCAGTTGCGGTGGGAGATGGCTCAATTGTCGCCGTAGCCTCGATGGTCGCGGTGAAAGTAGCGCTAGGTCCCAACGTGACGGTCGGGGTCAGGTCGATGGTTGCCGTTATTTCGGGTGTGGCCGTTTCCGTGGCAGTGGGAGCTACACGAGTGGCCTGCCAGATCAGTTGGGTGGCATTATAAGTCGGTGTCGTGATAGCTGTTGGGGTTCGGCTGGGGGTGGGAGTACCATCAGGATAATACTCGTACATCTTCCGCATACGCTCATCAATCTCTGCAGATGTGACCGTGAGGCCCAGTTTGGCAGCTTCCTGGCGGATTAACAAATCCTCCGTCATGCTTGTGAGGACTTCATTTCCGATCGTGGTGGGAGAGTCCAGCGCAGATTTTAGAGAATCCAGCGTGCTCTGAAATTGGTCGGTTCCATAATATTGGGCAAACTGTGTATAAAAGTTATACTCCTGGATCTTCTGGGCACGGGTATATGAGACCTGTTTTTGGAAATCACTGACAGTGACCACATCCTCACCAACCTTGATGACCGGTTTCTGCTTTTGCAGGACGGTCTGATCCAGGATGCCGTAGACGATCAATCCAACCACGGCGAGAAGGACGAGGCTGGCGACGATCACGATCCAGCGGTTCTGGCGGCGTTCACGTTCGACGCGTGCCAGGTGTTTCTTGGTCATGATTTTGGGTTGTTCACGTTTTGCCATAATAATGCCTCGATGCTCAGGATTGTCGTTCGGGTGTGGTGTAGGTGCGATGCGGGCGGGGCCCATCGAACCAGATATCACCGGCGTAAGGCAGAATGGCTATGTGGCGGGCATGCTTGATGGCACGCGCCAGTTCGCGTTGGTGCTTGGCGCAGGTACCGGTCTGGCGGCGGGGGCGGATCTTGCCGTCATCGGTGATGAACTTCTTTAAGAAATCCGACTGCTTGTAATCAATGACAAGTGTTTTTTCAGCGCAGAATGCGCAGAATTTCGGTCGCGCCATATAGCGGCGGGGTGCCATCTGCTCGGCGCCATTGCTGATCTCGTCTGACATTTTTCTTTCTCCTGTCTCAATCTGAGACGTCTTGTTTTACTCATCCTCGCCGCTCAAAGCGGGAGGGTAGGTCTGCCCGGTGGAATTTACTCCACCAATTTAACCAGGAATCGCATGAGCGGTTCAAGCAGGCGCAGATTGCCTTCAAGCGTGGAAGCGAATGACGGTTCCATCTGAACAGTTAAAAGGGCATATTGACCTTCAGTCTGTTTGCGGATGGGGTAGGCCAGTTTACGCTTGCCCCAGATATCAACCTTCTCGATCGTGCCTTCACCTTCGCTGATCCAACCCTTGACCTTATCAAGAGCTGCGTTAAAGGACGCTTCGTCCAGGTCTGGTTGAAGGATCAACACCAATTCGTATTGACGCATCGGATTACTCCTTTCCTCGGGTTTGCCGGCAGACTGCCATCGTGGATGGCGCCACCGGTGGAAAGCAGGTCACAAGTTGTGATCTGACAAGGCGGTTAGTATATCATAAAATCGCTATCAGTTTAAGTTTTGATAGGTTTATCCAGAATTACTGTGAAATCTTGTAGACAACCAGTGAATGATATTATAGGTATATAATAACAATTAGTCCAGTAATTGTTTTATCATGCAAGGCAACTTGAATGTATAGTAATTAATTACTTACGGACGATATAAGAGAAAGATAAAAATTGTGAATAAACTCCCTCCTATGGAAA
>Ga0208980_10000518_pt1 | contig 21868 bp, 18 predicted proteins | sample WetSurMetagenome_3_FD_187993 | JGI IMG/M metagenome (GOLD analysis project Ga0208980, IMG submission 187993) | Wetland microbial communities from Twitchell Island in the Sacramento Delta, sample from surface sediment Aug2011 Site A1 Bulk (version 2) | ecosystem: Environmental > Aquatic > Marine... | reverse complement strand
CAGGGAATTGCGGACGTGGTTTTCGGGGATTATGGCCCGACCGGGAAGCTTTCATTTTCCTGGCCGAAGTCGATGGATCAGTTGCCGCTCAATATCAACGGTCCGAAAGACCGTTACGATCCGCTTTTCCCCTTCGGTTACGGTTTGAGTTATTAGTGCCTACATCGATAATCCCCTTATCCATTCGGGGATCCACGGGCTCTGCCATTGAGGCAGAACCGGTCTGACCAATGCTGGAACATGCGTCGTCTCCCCGAGTTCTGACAGCAATAATGAATATCGAACCGCAGAAGTCGGGATCGGTCTTCGCAATTCATTATTCATCATTCGACATTCTGCGGTTCAAAGAGCTTCTAAGATACCTATTGCGCGTGAATACAAATTTGTCATTTATCGGCTCCGATCAGTCTCCTTTGAGCTGCCGGCAGCCATAAAATTTCAGGCTTTGGCGGGGATTCTCTCTTCCTCCCTGTGGAGTGTCCCACACGAGGGCAACGTTCATTCGCTCCGGCGATTCCGTTAGGTATCGGTGCTGTAGGAAACCTGCATCCGTCGGATCGCCAGGCAGGCGAGCGATAGTACGAACGCCGTGACCGCCAGCAATCCCAGGATGGCGCCGATGCGCGAAGCCGGCGCGGCCGGGGCCAGCAGCAGTTGGAGGATTGCCGGCATGCTCTGATCGGCAGGGGCGGGAACGGGGCAGAGCGATTGCAGGTAATGCAGCACGCTCAACTTCTGAAGAAGCTCGGGCAGGAAGCCGTTAACGCTCTCCCACGCGAGCAGCACCGCCGCGGGAATGATCGGATTGCGCATCAGAAGGCCCGTCGCCAGGAAGACGCTCCCGTAGCCGATACAGGCAAACACCGCGGCCAGGGCATACCAGAAAGCGTGGGCCATCCCGGCGTTTTGCCAGTAAGCCTGAACTTCAACGGGATCATGCGTCCAGAGCAGCACGCCGAAACAGAGGAGCGCGCCTCCGGCAAAGATCACGATTGAAGCGACCAACCCGGCGCCATATTTGCCGGCCAGCAGAACCTCACGACGGGCGGGAGCAAGGAACCAGAAATGGAGGGTCTTGTCCAGCAGTTCACCGCGGAAGAGATTCATGAAAATGCCCAGGCAGCCAAAAAATATCGCCAGCCTCAAATAAAAAAACTGGAACACTCCGGCGAATATCCGCCGATCCTCTTCCAGGCTTAAAAGCGGGCGGATATCTTTAGAGACAAGCTTGCCGTCGGAAAACTCCAACCGGGCCTCACGCTTGCCGTCGGAATAGGTAAGCCTTCGGTGGGCCGTAATCTCATCCACGAACCGCGCGCCCGCTGCATTCACAATCGTGGCGAACCTCTTGTTGTCCTTGCTTGCCTGGATATTAAAGAGCCGGGTGTCGAGTTCCTCCCTTTCGCCGCCGGCGCTGGCGTGTTTCACGACAACTCGCTTGATCACAAAGGTTGAACCCAGGTCGACCTGGAGAAAACGATTCCAGGCGGAAGTGCAGAAGCGGTCTTTTGTGCCGCCTTCAACGCTGCCGTTGAAAGCCTTTTCGGGACCCTCTTCGGAACTGCAGGCCGGGCTGCCGATGGCGGGGCGATTCAGCGCCAGGTTGCGTGGTTCGTCCCCGTAAACTTCCATTTCATAGATCCTGGCGAAAGGATCGTTGCTGTAATTGGGCGACAGGATCTGCAGCCTTACGAAACGCGCCTCATAGCCCGGCTCGATCTTGTGGGCCGTGATCCCGGAAGCCTCGCCTTCGGCGCGGGCACGCCGGTACCTTACCCATTGAAAATCCTGAGGCGGTTCACCGAGGCGTTGTATCACGTCGTCGACGGATTCGCCGTTGTTGATGGTTTCGATTAGAGCCGGCTGCAAAAAGCCATGAGAGGCCAGGCCATGACGCCGGAAATTTGCCGCCATGCTGTGGCCTAAAAAAATGATCGATGGCAACAGGGCCAGTCCATAAATCCAGAAAGCCCTTCTGGAGAAAAAGGCGCGCCGCAACTCGATCTTGGCGATTGTCCATGCCTGTTGAAGCCAGAACCGGTCTCTCATGGCGCCAGCTTATCTCCCATCCCCGATCAGGTATTCATAAAGGGCGTCAACGTTTTCATCGGCCGGTATGACGCCGTCGATCTCATAGCCGTCCCCGGCAATGCGGCCCAGGGCTCCGGAGAACCGCTCGCGGTCGCGAGTCTTTACCAGCAGCCCCGACTTGTCTTCGTTCAGCCGGATTTCGGCTATGTGGTCTTCGTGAAACAGGAGCGCCGCGATGCGCGAGGCATCGCGGCAGCGAACGATGAACTGGCTGGGATGCTCATGGATTTCTTCGCGCACATCGCGAATCGTACCCTCGGCGACAATCATTCCGTTTGCCATGAGTACGACCTGATCGCTGATGACATCCACTTCCTGGAGGATGTGACTGGAAAGAATCACATGCTTGCCGCGGGCGGCCCAGTCCCTGAACAGCGCAATCGTCTGAGCGCGGATCAGCGGATCCAGCCCGTTCAAGGGTTCATCCAGCAGCAGAAGATCGGGTTCATGCGCGATCGCCTGAGCCAGCCGGATGCGCTGGCGCATGCCTTTGGAATAGGCTGCCATTTTGCGCTGCGCCGCATCGGAAAGGCCCAAAAGCTCGAGCGCCTTCCAGCCTTTTTCCTCGGCTTCCGGCCGGCCGTATCCATGCAGCAGCAGGCCCGTGGTGATGAAGCTGAAGCCGGTGGCCCAGCGGGGCGCCGCGTCGTACTGGGTGGCGTACCCGGTGATGCGCATCAAATGCTCGGGGTCGCGCGGTGAGATCCCGCGCATGCTGATGGTTCCGTTGTCGGGATGAATGAGCCCCGTCATCAGGTTCAGCAGCGTGGTTTTGCCCGCGCCATTGGGTCCTACCAGGCTTGTGATGCCCGGTGGAATGTGCAACGTGACTCGGTTCACGCCGAGCACTTCGCCATAGAATTTCGAGACTTCGTCGAAAACGACCGCGGGCTCGGTCACCGAATCACCTCGACCGCGCGCACTTTGCGCTCGATGATGGACACAAGCAAAAGCGTGATTGCCGCCAGCACCAACAGGCAGGCTGTTACGCCGGGGCCGGCGGGCGGATCCAATTGAAGCATTGCATACCACAAGCGGCGAACCGTCCATGCGGGATTCAGGGCGGAGCCCCATGTCGCACGAAAAACACCGTTGATCATCAGGGATACGCCGCTCAGTATGAAAAAGAAAGCAAGCACAATCCCGCCCGCCACCACTTTGAGCCTGGCGAGTGCCGAGCTTGCCAAAGCGACCAGGCTGACCAGCGATATCCAGATAGCGAATCCGGCAATCATGCCGGTGCCCAGCTCCCAGTTCGCGCGGAGCCAACCTTTGTCGGCCATGGCCGCCTGCATGCCGAACAGGAGCAGTCCGGGAATCCATGTGACGATGGAAAGCATCCCGAACAGCGTGAGAAACCTGGCCACGACGTATTCCGGCCGGGTGATCGGACGACTGAAATAAAGCGGCAATGCATTATTCACGAGATCCGGGGCGATCAGTCCCGGACCCGTAAGCGCCGCGAGGAAGACCGCAAAGGCTGCCTGGACATTCATAAAAACCATGAAGAAATTGCCGTTTACCTCAATGAAGCTCTGGAATTGCTTGCCCAATCCCTTCAAAAGGTCCGCATGGTTGGTGAGATAAATGAACAAGGCGCACAATAACGGCCAGATCATGGCGACAACCGTGAGCAGCACCACCAGGCGCTGCGCGAACAATCCCCGCCAGGCAAAGCGAGGCAACACCATAAACCTTGCCCCGCGGCCCCTTACAGGGCCTTGATACCTTTGGTACCCGCGCCTATATACTGCCATCCGCTCCCCTGTCCGGATTATGGCCTGCAGTCGTCACGAATCCTTCCAGCTGCATGAGATTAGCGTATTTCGTGTATTTGTTGGTACTGCTGATTCTTTTTGCCGCTTTGATCCTCAATGAGTTTCCCCCGGCGTGTGTTCGATGTGACCCATCGCCTTCAGGAAGATCTCCTCGAGCGTGTCGCGGCGATGCGTGAGCTTCCTGACCAGGAGGTTCTGCCGCCCCAGCAGGCCCCATAAAGCTTTGACCTCCACTGCAGGAGGCAGGACGATGCGCCATCGGCCATTCCCCTCGGCGATTCCTTCCGCACCAATTTCCGGCAATGCCGTGCCCAGGTTCCCGTCATTTCCGGTGACTTCGAGTTCCACGAATCGCTTGTTGGAGCGCCGCTCCTCCTCAATATTGCATTCGTGCACAATCAAACCGTCCTTCATGATGACGACCTCGTCGCACACCTGCTCGACGTCCCGCAACAGGTGGGAGCACAGGAGCACGTTCATGCCCTGCTCTTCCTTCATCTCGCGAACCAGTTTGAGCATCCGCAGCCGCGCTGAAGGGTCCAGTCCATTGGTCGGTTCGTCGAGAATCAGAAGCTCCGGGCCGTGAACTATCGCCTGGGCCAGCTTGGCCATCTGTTTCATCCCCTGTGAATAGGTCCTCAGTTCGCGATATCGGGCTTCGCCCAGCCCGACATGAAACAGCGCCTCGTGCGCCTTCTCCAGCGCGATTTTTGCGGGAAGGCCGGAAAGCTCCGCCATAAGCCGGAGGAAAGCAACGGCCGTCATGTTGGCTATGAAAGAATCGGTCTCAGGCATGAAACCGGTATGTGCCCGCATCTCCCGCTGCCGGCTCCGGCAGTCGTAGCCCAGCACGCACATGCGTCCATCCAGCGGTTTGTGGAATCCCAGCAAAGTCAGGATGAAGGTTGATTTTCCTGCGCCGTTCGGGCCCAGCAAGCCGATCGCTTTGCCGGTTCCCGCAGTGCCAAGACGGCAGGATATCCCGCGGAGGATCTCCCGGCGCCCAAGCTTTACTCTGAGGTTCTCCACATCGATGACGGCGGATGCCATGGGCCGTATTCCCGGATCCTCCCAGCTGCTGTTTTAAGCCCTGTTCCGATGCAGGACCTAACTACCGTGGGGTATCTGTGCGTGCCAGTCCCATACCCTGCATTAGCAGCGCGTTCATAACGAATCCTGATAACTGAGTACGACTTATGGCACGGATTTGTTCCATCGTACCCCCAAAGACTACCAGGATCGGGTCCCGCTCCGCGATCAGTTTCTGGAAAGCAGGGTTCGTCGCCAGCGCGGCAAAATTCTGCAAAGTACCCCGGGTGTTCAGCCAGGCAAAGCCTGCCGGGTGTAGTCCTGCCGACGGCGGCAGTTGCTGCTGAAATGCTGTAGACCAGACAAGCGGCGAGCCGCTGTTACGCGTGGCAATGGCGCGTGCCGCTGTGGCACGGTCGGATCCGGCCACCATATAGCCGCGGTCGTAGGTCCATGAAATCGACCATTTTGTTGAGGGAAGACTCATAGTGGTCCACGTTCTGCCATCGGCGACATCCTGCTCGAGCAGGATCCGGCCGGCCTGGCCCGCTTTTTCCATCTCGGCGTTCCCGATATCCACCAGGCGCTGTATAGAGCGCTCAAGTGCGGATGAATCATTCACGAGCACCGCCAGTTCCCAGACGGGCCCCGCGGCCGAAAGCCCTTCGACCGCGAATGCCGACTCTGTGCCGATCGCGCCAGCGAGATCCTGCATAAAGCTGACTCCGAGTTTCGCTTCGGCCTGCTCGAGAGCGCTCTGGAACGAAGGCTCCGACCGGGAAAGCCGGGCCATCAGTTCTTCGAACAGCTGGCGCGGCTCGCGTGTGGAAACGTATATGGCGGCGATTGCATCAGTGGAAAGATACTCTGCGGCACCACCCGAACCTGTGCTCGCCAGCAGGGAAGCTATGCCCGACCGGGGACCCTTGAATGCAACAGCCAACTCGTTCTCATCGATTCCCTGGCTTTTGCGCTGCTCGACGAAGATATGCTTAACCTGCTGCTCATGGCCCAGAGGAGCGGTGGCCATGCTGTGCAAGGATAGAAGAGCATCCATGTCGATGCCGAGGAGCCACCCGGCGCCCTCCTGATAACGGGCGGCAATCTCTGCGGCGAATGGTGTCCCCGCGCCCTGCCCCAGGTGATCGCACAGCCAATCGAGATGCTCTTTTGAATCGGAAATGGCAAGCAGTGTGCCTGTGAGACGATAGGGCAGGACAGATCCTCCTGCTCCTGCACCCAAATTGCTTAATGCGGCGCTTAGCTCGCTTTGCTTCCCATCCTGCGCTTCAGTGAGAATTATGGGAACGGTTCCGGATGTACTCGCGGAGAGGCCATAAACGATTTCGTCGCCCAGGAGCGGCGCGATGCTTTGAATGCGTGCGACGAGCTGCTTCAATCCCTGGCCCGATGCGGAATTCCACCATTGACCGAAGGCCGGGCTTTCCGCCGATTGCTGATCCCCAAGCGCCATGGCCTGGCTGATCATTCCGCCAGGATTGGGAACTGCGCCATATACGACCATGCCTTGAGGCATGTACTGAATCAGCCTGGATTGCGGGCTCAGTGACGGGGAAGGAAGCTCGGCAATCTGTTTTTCAACTTTGGCCAGCGAGGCCAACATCGCAAGATAGGTTTCGGCATCAGGGCTCCATGACACCGCGCTCTGTACGGATTCCGCCAGCGCCGGATTGGAGGCCGCCTGTTCCCCCGCGGTCAGAAGCACCTCCACGCCGGGCTGGCTGACGGCCACCGAGCCTTCAACCACGGAAACCAGCGATCCGGTGAGCCCGGCGGAGACGGCAAATACCGTGCCCTTTACAGAGGCGACCGTGTCGCGTGTCTGAACCCGCAAATAACCCCGATGCTGTTTTGCAGCCCTGACGATAAGGTCTCCCCGTTCGAGCCGGAGAGACCGCCCGCTCCATGTGGCGCGCACGGCCAGTTCGGTACGTTCGTTGACTTCAACCAGGGAGCCGTCGCTGAGCCGGAGAACGGCATGAGCGCCGGGCCCCGTGCGAATGACCTCGTTCTCACCGATTGTGGAACCGATCTTCAAAAGACCTTCCGGAATCCTGTGGAGTTCTCCAGTGACCGAGGCAACTGTAGCCCGCGGCCCGCCGGACGCCAGCAACGCATCGATCCTGCCACGTCCCAGGTAGATGATTCCGAGGAACAAAGCTGCTGCCGCTGCCCATGCTGCCCAGCGGATCCGCACGGAAGGGCGCCGGCGCGGCATGGGAATCACGGGTGCCTCTCCCTTTAGCCCGGCCATTTGTGCCCGGCATTGCGGACACCGGCTCAGGTGGTCTTCCAGCAATAGCCTCCGGTTGTCGGAAATCCGTCCGTCCAGATAGTCATGGAATTGAAGCCGGAATTCGGCGCAAACCGCAGCGCCGGGACTCTCAAGCTTTTCCCAGACGCGGACTCGCGCGCTTTCGAGCTGTTCGGGAGTGGCGCTTTCGTTCCTGATTGCCTCCAAAGCCTTTTCCAAGCGGTCCTCTGACATTTCACCGACCTCCTATTCTATCTGTCCATTTCGGCCTGCAAAGTCTGCCGGATGCGGTGCAGCCGGACGGCTATGTTGTTCTTCTCCTGGCCGAACATTTCGGCCAGTTCGCCGTTTGACATCCCCTCGACGTATCGGAGCAGAAAAAGCATGGCGTCGCTTTCCTCCAGCGTGGCGACGGCATGTCTCAATTGCGCCTTTAACAGTGCGGATTCCTCCCTGGCGCTGAGCGGGGCATTGTCTTCAAGCCGGACCTCGCCATGGGATGATCTGCGGCGAAGCAGATCAATCGCGGCATTAGCCGCTGCCCGGCGCAGGTAGGCCTCCGGCGAGCGGGCGGCATCGAGCCGCTCACTCTGACTAAGTATTCGCAAAAACACGGTTTGCAGGACATCCTCTGCATCGGCCGGATTTCCGGTGATGCGGAGAGCCGTGTGATAGACCGCGGCATGGTTCCGTTCATAAAGCGCGGCGAATTCCGTCGGCGAAGTCATATTGAAAGGTTGCGCATCCGGGAGTCTGTCGGCCGTTCCCATATTTGTTTGCCCCGACTCTCATGACGCGCAGATAGCCTGATTATTACATACCGGTGAAAAAAATCGCGACCTGTGAATTTCAAATAAGGTCCGGTGCAGGCGCCTGAAACCCTGCAGCAGGAAATCCGCCCAAAATTCGGGCCGGAAAAAGAAAAGCCACGAATTTCACGCAGTCGTGAAAATTCGTGGCTTTTCTTCATGCCTGCTGATTACTTCCAGTCGTCGACCAGCGTGCCTCTGCCGAGTCTGAAATCGGTTACGAACCAGGTAGTCTGGATTCCACCGCCGGTCACGATCACCTGGATGCCTTTCGCATTGAAGGGTTTGATCAATGTTTCCGGAGGCGCCTTGATCCACGTTGCCTGAGGCTCGAGGCCCTGCAGCGCCATAGCCGCGGAAAAGGTCGCAATGACGCCATTGCCCCAATACGAGGAAACGGTTTTTTCCACATTATCGGCCAGCCACTGGCTGAGTTCGCCCTTGGTTTTGAATCCCTGAGTGTCCTTCAGCAGGGCGGCAACCGTTGGATCCAGGATTATCGAGCCTCCGCCCATTGCAGCCAGAGATCTCATGTAATCCCGTATCAGATACTGCGCTGGATAGGACCTTTGCACTTCTCCCACGCTGGAAATGTAGGTCCAGCCTGTGCCGACGGTGACGACGCTATCCGTAGGCTTGAAACCCATCTGCACATGAAGCGGATCCCATCCCGCGGGAAGGGCTTCTTCGTTCTCCGCGATGCAGACGTTGTTGTACTGGAGGTTGCTTCCAATAGAGCTGAAGGTGGTCTTGCCGGCATGCAGGCCTCCCGCAGTTTTCGACAACAGGGTAAAGACCCTGCCGAGCACCGCATTGACTTCATTGTGCGGCCCCATGGCATTTCCGCCGTAATTCATTTTCACCTGGTTCCGGATGGGTCCGTTGACCAGGACCATGTTCGCCATGGAAGTAGTGGAGTTGCCGAAGGGAAGGGACATGGAAACGGCCAGAACCAGGGGAAAATGCTCCGGCTTGGCTCCCGCCATGACGGCGCAGACCGCGGCCTTTTCCACGGTGAGCGCACGCGCCCCGCCGGGCCAGCTGAGCACTTTCACAACCTTGTCCGGCTTCTGGCTGGTGCCCTTGAGCATCGCAGCGACTCTTTCTTCGGTTGGAAGGATTATGGGAAGGTAGTCCGTCCAATCCTTGTCCTTGAAGAGCTGCTGCAGGTTGTCTTCCGTATCCGGCGCCAACAGCCTCTTTTCTGGAATCGCTTCCGGCGGTTTGCCCGCGAACTTTTCCTTTTCCGTTAAAGGCTTGGTGAGTGCGTCGATGATGGCCGTCATCATCGGCTTTCCGCTTACAACATCCTTGCTTTCAAACACATAACGGTGGTGAACGGATTTCGGCTGCCCGGCTACGGGAAATGGGAAACCTACGTAGCGGATGGGCATGCCGTTGGTGTATTCAAAATCGTACCCCATCGCATACTTCACGATGTTTGCGGCGGCGGCGCCTACGGTGGGGATGTTCATTTTTTCAAGAGATTTTGCATGTTGGCTCACGGCCGACGTGCAGCCATCTCAGCCGGATATGCCGACCAATGCGGCATTTCCGTTTTGGGCGATTTCCTTCCAGAGTTGCGGATCGTCCTGGCTGTAGGGTCCCTTCTTTCTTTTGAGGACGGTCTTAACGCTGGGCATGTTCTGCTGGAACCAGGCCTGGATTTCCTCGAACACGCTGTAGGCCGCATCAGGGCCGCCCCAGCCGATGTCAACCATATAGAGCGTTTTCCCCTCGAGCGTATTCAGACGCGGGGACAAAGGTACGCGGTCCACCATCTTGCTTTCGATCGCCGGGTTGAGGACCGTTATCAACGGCTTTGCGGAGTCCTTGCCGCGCTGGGCTTGAAGCGGCGTCAGGCCGGCAAATACCAGCGCTGCCGCAATCAGCAGCAGAGAATTTGTCATTAGCTTCTTTCTTTTCACGTTTTCTTTCCCTTTCGACGCAATAGGATCGGCTTAATCAGAATTGCCTTCCTGTTTCATATGGTCACAAAATATTCGCTGATTTTTGCACAACCCTAGGTTGAGGCACAAGTGGAAACGGGGCAGAGCCAGGACGCAAAGGCCGGGCTTCTTAAATCCTTTGGAGAGGACAAAACAGCCGGCACAACCGGACCCTAGTCGGCCGGCTCAAGGCTATCGCCGGATACCATCGGCGAATCAGCGGGGGAACGGTCCGCCGATAAATTCAGATGCCTGTCCATTGCCGCTTCCGCTGCTTTCAGAAGCTGGTCGAGGCCTTCACGCTTAAGCGCGCTCACGGCTACGGCGTCGTAGCGGCGGCACAGGGTTCCAACTGCCGAAGCTTCGGCCAGGTCTATCTTATTCATCACCACCAGCCTTGGGATGGATCCCAGGTCCAGGTCGGTCAGAACGCGATTGACAGCTTCCATCTTTATCTCCGGGCGTGGATCCGAGGCATCCACGACATGAAGAAGCAGGTCGGCCTCGGAAAGCTCTTCGAGGGTTGCTTTGAAGGCGGCGACAAGATCCGCTGGAAGATCGCGGATGAAGCCGACCGTGTCTGTGATAATGACATTCCCGCGGCGGGGGAAACGAAGCCGTCGCGAAGTGGGATCCAGCGTGACAAACATCTGATCCGCGGTATCGATGCGGCTTTGGGTCAGGGCATTCAGCAGGGTGCTCTTGCCGGCATTTGTATATCCGATGATGGACAGCACGGGCAGGCCTTGCCGGATCCTGCGGCTCCTGCGCACCCCTCGCTGGCTGGAGAGCTTCTCGATTTCTTTTTCCAGGCTGCGTATCCGGCTGCGCGCTCTCCGTCTGCCGATCTCCAGGACGGTCTCGCCCGGACCCCGTCCTCCTATCCCGCCCACCAGGCGCGACAGTCCGGCGTCCTCCTCGGTCAGGCGAGGCAGCGAATATTTGAGTTGCGCCAATTCCACCTGAAGCTTGCCGTCCCGGCTGCGTGCCCGCTGGGCGAATATATCAAGTATCAGCTGCGTCCGGTCGACGGCCTTCAGGCCGGTCATGTCCTCAAACGCGCGCGCCTGCGCGGGTTTCAAGTCGATGTCGAAAATGGCGACGTCGGCGCTGCGGCGCATTGCGGCAAGCGCTATGCGCTGGAGACGTCCCTGCCCTACAACGGTGCGCGGATGGATCCTGCCTCCCGACAAAGGTATGGCTTCCGCGATCTCGACTCCGGCCGCCCGGACGAGTTCGGTTATTTCGGACAATGCGGTTTGGCCGGGTGTTATGGAAAGGATAAGGGCGCGTTCCTTCTGCGTGCCGCCCGCCTGCCTTCCCGTGAGTCTGGAAAACTCGCTTTCCAGTGCGCGGATCTCTTCTTCGAAATTGAAATTGAGATGGAAGATGTCCCGGGCTTCAATCCTGCGGAAAGGATCTTTGTTTTGCCCGTCGCTTTCAATCCCCGGCAGAATATGCGCGATCTCAATTCGGCCCGCGTCTCCGTCCTCTTCCGCCTGAATCATCGCGACAAGGTCCAGCCGGAGCAAGGCCAGGTCGTTCAGGTCATCCTGCGTGAGCGGTTCGCCGCGCAGATGGGTGTGGACGAGGCGGAGCCCCCGGAACCTGCCAGTTCCTCCGCGTAGCCTTCCGATGTCCGGGAGTTCCAGATGCGTGGCGTCTCCCAGAATCACGTTGCGGATGATGCCGTCCCGGGAAAGCAGCACGCCGATCTGCCTGCCAAGCTCTCTGGAGAGAACCGCAAGATGCCTGGCCAGCTCCGGCGAGACGACCTGTCCCGGGGACACGCGTCTGCGAAAGGTCCTTTCCAATCCCTTTCTCTGGGATGGTTTGATGCCTAAAGTGTTTCCATCTATCTGTTGGATGGGCCGGACTCCCTTAATCAAAAATAAGAAGCATTATACCAATAACGGGGCAACTCAGGGGCCAGGGACTCAATGTAAAAATTTTTTGGCTCAATTCTGCGGATGACGGTTGGATATAGCGAAGGGAGCATGCCGGCCATGCTGTTTCGGGTTCAGTCCGCCGCAGTCTTCGGGATCAAAGCGTATCCGATTTTTGTGGAAGTCGATCTCAGCTCGGGCCAGCGGCTGAATCTTATGACTGTGGGGCTTCCCGACACGGCGGTGCGGGAAAGCAGCGAAAGAGTCAAAGCCGCGCTGCGCAACTGCGGGTTTATCCTGCCGGCCCAGCGGATCACAATCAACCTGGCTCCCGCGGATCTGAAGAAAGAAGGCTCGGCTTTCGACCTCCCGATGGCGGTGGGGATTCTGGGGGCGTCCGGATGCGTCCGCGCCCAGAATTTGTCCGCCTTTCTGTTCATGGGAGAGCTTTCGCTCGATGGATCGATCCGGCCGATCAAGGGCACGCTTTCGATGGCCGCGATGGCGCGGGAGAGAGGGCTCCATCACCTGATTGTTCCGGAGGCAAATGCGCGGGAGGCCGCTGTGGTCGATGGCGTCCGGGCATTCCCCGTGCGGAACCTGTCGCAGGTTATTGAACTGCTCAATGGCAAACAGCCCTGGATTCCATTGGCCGTGGACCGTGCCCAGCTGCTGGCGCAGCGCGATATGTACGGCGTGGATTTCAAGGATGTCAAAGGACAATATCAGGCCAAGCGCGCCATGGAGGTGGCCGTTGCCGGCGGGCACAACATTTTGCTGATCGGTCCGCCCGGTTCCGGGAAAACGATGCTTGCCAGGAGACTGCCGACCATCCTTCCACCCATGAGTTTCGATGAAGCCATCGAAACCACCAAGATCCATTCCGTGGCGGGACTGCTTTCGGATCAGGCCGGTCTGATTGCATCCCGGCCGTTCCGCGCTCCGCACCATACCATTTCGGATGCCGGCCTTATCGGGGGAGGCACGGTCCCGAGGCCCGGGGAGGTGAGCCTGGCGCATAACGGCGTACTGTTTCTGGACGAACTGCCGGAATTCCAGCGCCATGTGCTGGACGTGCTGCGCCAGCCGCTCGAGGACGGCGAGGTCACCATCGCGCGCGCCACGATGTCTCTGACATTTCCGGCGCGGTTCATGCTGGCTGCGGCCATGAATCCATGCCAATGCGGCTACTATGGCGATGCGCTGCACGAATGCACCTGCACCCCTCCGCTGATCCAGCGGTACCTGGCCAGGGTGTCCGGACCGCTGTTGGACCGCATCGATCTTCATATCCAGGTCCCGGCGGTCAAATACAAGGAGCTGGCTCAGGACGAGAAATCCGAGGAATCCGCAGTTGTCCGCGAACGCATACTCTCGGCCCGCTCCATGCAATACAAGCGCCTGGCGGCCTTCGGCATCTACTGCAATGCCCAAATGACGCCGCGCACGCTCCGGCGCTTCTGCAAACTGGATTCCGAATCCGAAAAACAGATGGAGGATGCCATCACCCGCATCGGCCTGTCCGCACGGGCTTACGACAGGATTCTGCGCGTATCACGCACTATGGCCGATCTTGAGGGCAGCGAAAAAATCCAGGCGCACCACGTGGCCGAAGCGATTCAATACCGGACACTGGATCGCACGTACTGGCAATGAGCACCATCGGAAGCGCCTCATCGGCTCTTGCGGTCGTACGTCAACGGTGTATGCCGATGAAGCTCATCGACTGCGTCTGGCAGCCCGCAATGAAGCTCCTGGATTTGCCGGATGTGGCCGATGCTCAGGCTCCAGAGCCTTTCCCCTTCGTATCACTGCTCGCCGAAAACGAGCGCTTCTTGACGTGGCAGTCTGTTTTCGGCGAAGATGCCCGCAAGAGGGCCATCTCAAGTGAAAGTCAGAGAATTCCGGTTTGAAAAGAACCTGTCCCTGCTTGATAAAGCCTCCTCATTGGGTTTCAAGCCGGCGGAACCCCTCCAGCCTGACGTGGAGGCGGCTCTTTCATCGGATTCGGAGCCGTTCCCCTCCCGCGATATCGTGATGTCGGAGGTAAGGCTTGAGGCATCGACTCCCCTGCCGATTGAGTTTGGGCAGGGCCGGGATAAAGTCAGCTTCACCGCGCAGGCCGGCAGATTTTCCGGTTTCGGTGTCTTTCGAACGGGCAACACCCTGCTGTCCAGTCTTGGAGATGAGTTCGAAGATCTTTTGCTTTCGGCCCAGGAATTTGGATGCGACGGGAATTCGATTCTGAGCATGCTGCGCTGGGGATATGCCGCGGGCAGCAAGGTGAACGGCGCCGTTGCGCTGGGGGCGGCCGGGAAAGCCGCTCTGGCAACCTCCCGGGAGAACGAAGGAGTTTTTGCCGTTATCCGCCGCCTTCCCGCCGCCATGCCCGCCCGCGATGTCGTCCAGTCAAATGCGGACAGCTGGATACTGCCGCGCCAGATCCATTCCGCGGAACAGATGCTGCCCGGGACATGGATTATGGCGGAAACCGTCGGCATGTTTCGCTTACGGCTGGAATCCCAGTTGGGTTACCGCTTTAGCTGGGTGCGAGAGGCTGCTTTGGGCGGCTTGTCGGGCGATCTTGGCCTGCGGCTGCAGACCGGAATCGTTGCGGACGCAGAATTTTCCGCAGGCGGGCGCTGCGCAATCGTGATCGGCAGGGGTACCGATCAAAGCATCCTGCGGCTTCGCATTTTCCGACTCAAAAGCCGCCAACTCGACGTTTCGCTCGATGCGAGGCTTTCGCTGCAGACATCGGACAAACTGCTGCCCGATCGTATGGAGGGGTTCCTTGCCGCCGTTTTTGGCTGCCATGGACAGCAGATCCTGCGCGATCTGCGGCTGCTGGAACAATGGAACGATCCGGCCGTGCCTCTTTCAACCTTTCTGACGGACGCCGGTCTGGAGGGCCTGGAAAACCTGGTTGCCTGCATGGCAGGAGTTTCGGCGGAAAACCTGCACGAGCAGTTTGATGCGGTTCACCGGGATGTCGTCCGGTTCCTCGTGAAATGGCACGACCTGCCCCACAAGCTTTCGTCGGCCCTGCTGAGCATGGTTGAGGAAAAGGCCGATCTGGGCGAAGTTCGCAGGCTGGCGCACCGTCTCGGCGACATCACGCCCGATGGCTTGCGCCTGCTGCTGAACGCAGAGCTGAGCCGGGCTCTTTCATTCCGCACACTGGCCGGTCAGCTGCTCGAAGCGGCAGCGGACGACGGCGCGCTCAGTCTCCTGTCCAAACCAATTTCCTATATTCAGGGCATTGGAAGAAAAGTCTCGGAGTTGCTCGACGGGGATGTTGCCGAGAAAATTCTGATGCGTTTTCAAAGTTACATGGAAACGGAGCTCAATCTGGACAAGGCTGCGCAGGCGGCGGATGAAGCGGGATTCGCCCGCCTCGACACTTTTCTTCAACGCAGGCTGGCGCAGTTCCTCGGATTGGACAAACTGGCTTTTGCCGATCTGGAAAAGATTCGCGGCGTGATGGACCGGCTTCTCTCCAGGCGGCAGGAGCTTTATGACAAGGCTCTGCAGGCGCTTCATCGCAAGTACGTTTTCGAATGGACGGCTGCCTGCCGCTCAGGCACCACCCGGGAGGCATTGCTTGATGTGACCTTCGATTTCAGCGTGAATCCGGAATCCGTGTCGGCTCTATTCCGGCAGGCGGTCGAGGGAAACTTTGAGGAGCTTCTTACGACCCATCACCCCCAGGTCAAAATCGGCCTGGGAAAGCTTACTCACGGCATCCGGAGGCAGGCCGAGGTCGAGGTTACAATGCCTTTCCTGCGCGCGTGGCAATCGCACCTGAATGAGTCTGTCGCGGTTGCGGAAGCGGCCGAGGCCGATGGCGAGTTGCTGTTCACGCTGAAGTCGGCGGATATCATCGCGGGCAATCAGCGCAAGAGCATCCTTTCGCTGGTCATGAACCTGCCGGGCGGCGGCGGCGTCCGGATTCATGAAGATTCGATGGAGATGAATTACACGCTTCTTTATGCGAAGCGCGACCTCCGGCGCAAGCATCTCCGAATCCAGGTTGGACCGGCTGTGGAAACCTATTTCAAAACGGAAATCCCGGCTGTCGGCGATTATGTCGACATGATGGAGCAGCGGACGGAGGAGGTCCTGTCTAACGGACCCGATCTGCTCGGCAACGGCCTGGTTTCCCTCCGGGTATCGTTCTCCCAGGCAGCCGCCAGGCTTGCAGGGCAGGCCTGGCTGAATCTGCCTGCGGACCCTGGAGATCCCCTATACAAGGATATGTCCATCGCTATTCAGGCGTCCCTGAAGCGCATTGTCCATGAATGCTACTTTACGGAACCCGAAAAGTATCAGTCGCTCGAGACGGCGCGCCTGATCCTGGCCTACTGTGCGCTTGTGCCCGCTTGCCGGGCTTCCGGGAATGGGCCGCTGTGGGATTACGCAGATCCAAAGATACGGCGCAACATGCTCAACGAATCGCAGACCGTCGAGCGCATGAGGAGACTTTTGGCCCAGGCCCAGGCGGCCCTGGCTGAAGACCCGGACTTCCGACCATCCGACGCCCGGAAGATTCTTGAAAATATTGACGAGCGGCATCCGATTCTGGATAAGCTGTTGTGGGCCGAATCCCAAATAATCCGTCACGCGGTGGCTGCGGGGCTCAAAATCGCCGCATTCAGGAAGCACCAATCGTCCGGCCCTTCCCAGGCAGTGGCTGCCCTCGCCGAATTCGGGGCCATTCTAACGGAGGCATTTCACGCGAGCATCACGCCCCTGCTTGGAGCCGGTCTCCGGTCTCTGGGAATACGGATCTTCCTGGATGCGTCCCGCGCCATAAGCCGGGGCAAAATGGACGATCTCCTGGAGATCCGGGCATTGCTGAGTTTGGAGTTATTAAGGGCGGACGTACCTTTTAACGAGGTATTACTGCTGAAGCGGGGAAAGGTTGATCCGAAGCAGCTTGCTATCGCAGATCGGGTGGTGCACCTGGCGTGACCCCTCTTGGAAACCTCTTTCCTGAGGTTTTGGGGTCAGAGGCATGATTTTCTCGATGCGCGTTCCAGGAGCACTTTCCCGAACAGGTATCAGGCAACGTTTTTTTCAACGTTATAGGGACGGTGCACGAAGAAAGCCTCGTCTCTGTCGCGGGATATCTGATATACGGCATCGCGGCAGATTTTGCATGAATCCAGATGCTCCAGAACTTCCAGCCTCTGGTCCAGATTGAGTTGCTTATCCAGCAATTGCACCAGCTTTGTGAAACTGCATGCAGTCATAGCGCCTCTCCATTGTGGCATACCAGCAAGCCGAATGTGCGGTTTCCGTTTAATCCGCGTTTCAGTCATTTGTTTGCCGTTTCGGGCGATATGTCTACTTTCCCAATCCGGCTTAATTCAAAGGCAATTTGGTTGAAGGCTCAATACGCCAAAGTACCCAAATCGGGCTACGTATTAATACCTATCGGCAGGAATCGGGAACTGCGTGATAAAAATCACAAAGCTGGAAAAACTTGAGCTTCTGGACGGGGCGGGAGAGAGCAGGGAAACGGCCGCTGATGCTCTGGAAATACGGCCTGAGACGGGACAAAGCACACTAAAACGTGCCATGCCTTGAATTGCATGAAGGGGGGAAGCTCACAGGCTGCAGCCTGGCTGCATCGCTCTGCGAGCTTCCACAGGTCTTTGAGAGGAACTAGAATTTTTTGTCAGGATGCAGGGCTTTGGCTTTTGCCAACAGCGCTTCCTTCGATTCAACCTTCTCGGGATCCTTTACACAGGCATCGGTCGGGCACACGGATGCGCACATGGGCTCATCGTGGAAACCGACACATTCCGTGCACTTGTCGGCGACAATATAGTAGAAATCCTGGGAGAGAGCCGAATTGGTCTTGCCTTTGAATTCGTAATCCTCACCACCGGCGAATATTGCCTCATTGGGGCATTCCGGCTGACACGCACCGCAATTAATGCATTCTTCCGAAATCTTAAAGGACATTTTTCAGATTCCTCCAACAATATTGATGGTCCTGGTTGCTGCTAGGCGACGCATTCTAGCATGGTTCGTCTTTTCAATCCCAATTTTTTATCGGCATTCCAAACCTTACCTCAATTCCATCATGGGGAAAACCCCGGATTTTGTGTTAGGCTAAATCAGGGCTGGAGGTAAGGCTCTGTCTTGGAGAATGCGATGAAGGCTGCACTGCTGCTGGAACCCGGAAGAATTGAAATCGCCGATGCCGCGGAGCCCATCCTGTCCGAAGATGACGTCGTCATACAGCCGCAGTTTGCCGGCATCTGCGGGACGGATTTGTCGTTCTATTCCGGCCACCGGCAGGTGCCCTATCCGTTCGTGCTGGGTCATGAAGTGGTGGGACGGGTCCTATCTCCGGGTCAGGCGGGCACGAAGCTGAAACCCGGACAGCGGGTGATTGTGGAGCCGAATTATCCGTGCGGAGCCTGCGCATGGTGCCGCGCGGGGCGCGGGGCTATATGCCCCCGGAAGCGAAGCATGGGCGTGAACGTGCCCGGCTGCTTCTCGGAGCGGGCCGTGGCGCCTGCGGATTTCGTCTGGCCTTTGCCCGATTCTATTTCGGATCGGGACGCGGCCACCATTGAGCCGCTGGCCGTATCGCTCCATGGGTTGCTGGTGTCCGGAGTCCGGGCGGGGGAAACCGTCGCCGTCCTGGGATGCGGCGTGGTCGGCCTGCTCCTCATTCACGCCGCCCTGGCAGAAGGAGTCCGTGTTATTGCCCATGACAGGGTGGCTGAAAAGCTGGAGATGGCAAGACGGATGGGCGCCATCCCTTCAGGAAGTGAAGATGCGGGGCAAGTTTGGCAGAAGGAGAACGTGACCGCGGTGTTCGAGTGCGCCGGTGTTTCAGCCACCCTCGAACTCGCATTGAGCGCAGCACCCAGGGGGGCCCAGGTGATTCTTTTGGGCCTTGCATCCACGCCCGTGAGTTTTGTCCCGATGCGGCTTGTGCGCGAAGGAATCAATATACGCACTTCCATGATTTATGACCATCCGGCCGATTTCGCCAACGCGATCGACAGAGTGGCGAAAGGGACGCTCCATCCTGCCCGGGTCGTTACCCATACTTATCCCCTGGAAAGCATTCGTGAGGCTTTTGAAACCGCCGGAACGGGAGAGGCCGGCAAAGTCCACATCAAGCTGTTTTGACGGAAGCGGAGGGAGACAGTGATCAAGATACTGCTGATACACGGACCCAACCTGAACCTGCTGGGCAAACGCGAGCCGCAGATCTACGGATCGACAAGTCTGGAGGATATCAACACGCGGATAATGCAGGCCGCGGATGAGTGCCGGGCTGAACTTCGCATCTTTCAATCCAACAGCGAGGGCGCGCTGATTGACGCGATCCACGAGGCAGGCGAGTGGGCGGACGGCATCGTGATCAATCCCGGTGCTTATGGCCATTATTCGTATGCTCTCCGCGACGCCCTGGCCGCCGTCCGGCTGCCCGCAATCGAGGTTCACCTTTCGAACATCCACGCGAGGGAGGAATTCCGGTATAAATCGGTTATCTCTGCGGTAGTTGTCGGCTCCATCGCCGGGTTGGGCTGGCGCAGCTATGAATGCGGAATTCGGGCCTTGATTGGGATCCTGCGGGACCGGAAGCAGGCCGGAGATCAGCCAGCCACCTGACTGCCGGCTCGTTCCTCCAGGCGGCTCAGGATGTGCCGCGCCACCTCTTCGATGGACATCGATGAGGTGTCCACTATCATGTCCGCTTTTGCGTACGCTTCATTCCTCTGCGCCATCAACAGGCGGATCCGCTCCGCTTTGCCTTCTCCGCGCAGCAGGGGACGATCGTCGCCTGTCCCAACCCGCGAAAGAATGGTTTCCGGGTCCGCGGTCAGGGTGATAACGATTCCGCTTCGCTTCAGTGCCTCGAGGTTTTTGGGATTCACAATGGCGCCGCCTCCAGCTGCCACGACGCATCCCGTTCTCTCCGCAACGCGTTCTACCATGCGGACTTCAAGCGCCCGGAACGCCGGCTCTCCCAGGGTCGAGAAGATCCGGGGTATAGGCATGCCGGCTTCGGATTCAATCCAGGAGTCCAGGTCCACAAAGTCCCGGCCCAGCATCGCGGCCAGCCGTTGTCCCACGGACGATTTGCCGGTTGCCATGAATCCGCACAAAATAATGTTTTTCTTTTCCTCCATGGCCGCCGCGGCTCCTGTTCAAGGCTCTTATCTTTAACCGTCCGTCGTCCATCGTCAAGCAATCCGTGATATGGTAAATGCAGTCAGCCACAAGGAGGCAAACCATGGAACCGTGGCGCACCGCAATCAGCACTTCAGACGAAAAAAGCATTTTTATCCGCGGCTTCGACGTCACATCGCTGATGCTGCAGGCTACCTTCGCGGATACCATTTATCTTTTGCATCAGGGGCGTTTGCCGACGCCGGATGAACGGCGGCTCGTCGATGCAATACTTATCGGGGTTTCCGATCACGGCCCCGCCGCGCCTTCCGCGGCAGCGGCCCGGATCGTTGCGTCGGGAAACCGGCAGTCCCTGGAGGCTGCCATCGCTGCGGGTGTCCTGGCCATCGGCGACGCTCACGGGGGCGCCGGTTACGAATGCATGCAAATGATCGGCGCGGGACTCGAGACTGCGCGCCGGGAAAACCTGTCCCTGGAGGAAGCCGCGTCCCGCATTGCAGCTTCTGCAAAGGCGGAAAAGAAGCGTCTGCCGGGGATGGGCCACCGGGTTCACACGGAAGATCCGCGGACGCGCATCCTCTTCAATCTCGCGCGCGATAGCGGCCTGGCGGGAAACGGCATAGCCTTCATGAAGGCGCTGGAAGAGGCGGCGAGGCGCCTGATACGCCCGCTGCCGGTCAATGTGGACGGCGCCCTTGCAGCGGTGCTGTACGACCTGGGTTTCCACCCGGCCGCGGCCAAGCTGATTTTCATCATAGGGCGCGTCGCCGGACTGACCGCACAGGTGATGGAGGAATATGCCCGTGAAAAACCGATGCGCGTGCGCATTCCCGTGGCCTACGACGGACCGCCGCCGCATCCCAACAAATAGGCTGAAGCTTTGACAGAGTGGGAGACACAGGCATGAAACTCCTGGAAGGAATTCAGGTGCTGGATCTGACCATGGTTCTCTCGGGACCCTTCGCCACCCTGCACCTCGCGCTGCTGGGGGCGGAAATCCTGAAGATCGAGCCCCCGGATTCGGGGGACCTGGCACGCAAACTCGGCAATGTGCCGGAGTTGAACGACCGGATGATGGGAACAAGCTTCCTGGCGCAGAACGCCAATAAAAAATCGATCACGCTCAACCTCAAGCACCCCGAGGCGCAGAGGATATTCCGACAACTCGCCGAGACTGCCGACGTTCTGGTTGAAAACTTCAGGCCGGGCGTCATGAGCCGTTTCGGCCTGCCTTATGATGAGCTCAGGAGGATCAACCCGCGGCTTATCTATTGCGCCATCTCCGGTTTCGGCCAGACGGGGCCGGATGCCCTGAAGCCTGCCTACGACCAGATCATCCAGGGACTGAGCGGGGTCATGGCCATAAACGGCGATGAGCGCCTGAACCCCCTCCGATGCGGTTTCCCGGTCTGTGACACGGTGGGAGGTCTGAATGCCGCGTTTGCCATACTGGCCGCCCTGTATCATCGCGAAAAGACCGGCGAGGGACAGTTCATCGACATTGCGCTACTGGACTCGATCATGCCTCTCATGGGTTGGGTTGCGGCCAATCTTCTGATCGGGAAGCAACCGCCGGCCTTGATGGGGAACGACAACTTTACCGCCGCGCCCTCGGGGACCTTTGCGACCCGAGACGGTCACGTCAACATCGCGGCCAATAAACAGGAGCAGTGGGAAGCGCTCGCCGATATCCTCGAACTTCCGGACCTGAAAGCGGATCCGAGGTTCCGGCAGAGGGATATGCGCAAGAGAAACCGCAAGGTGCTGACAGAGTTGATCGAGTCGAGGCTCAAACTGAAGGAAACGGATTACTGGGTTGAGCGTCTCAATGCCCGCGGCATCCCAGCCGGCGCAATCCTGGGACTGGAAGCGGCGCTCCGGCAGG